>Ga0208263_100483_pt1 | contig 14830 bp, 8 predicted proteins | sample LakWasMet28_LOW6_2_FD_183872 | JGI IMG/M metagenome (GOLD analysis project Ga0208263, IMG submission 183872) | Freshwater sediment methanotrophic microbial communities from Lake Washington under simulated oxygen tension - Sediment Metagenome... | ecosystem: Environmental > Aquatic > Freshwater >... | reverse complement strand
CGGGCCTCGATGAAGGGCACCGGCTCGTCGAGCACCGCGGCGTCCCCCGTGGTCGCGACGTAGTGCGCGGTCACGAAGGGCAGCCAGAGGTAGTCGTCGGCGAAGCGGGTGCGCACGCCGCGGCCCGTCGGCGGGTGCCACCAGTGCTGGGCGTCCCCCTCGGGAAACTGCCGCGCCGCGGCGCGGAGGATATGCTCCCTCGCGAGCTCGGGCCGGGCGTAGACCAGCGCCGTCACGTCCTGGAGCTGGTCGCGAAAGCCGTAGGCCCCGCCCGACTGGTAGAGCCCGGTGCGCCCCCAGAGCCGACACGAGACCGTCTGGTAGAGGAGCCAGCGGTTGACCAGCAGGTCCATCCCCTCGTCGGGGGTGTGCACCTCGATCGCCCCGAGGAGCGCGTCCCACCGGCGCTTCACGGCGTCGAGCTCGCGCCCCGCGGCGCCTGGCTCCCGGTAGCGCGCGACGAGGCTGCGGGCGTGCGAGGCCTCGATCACCTGGCCGACCACCAGCACCACCTCGCGCTCCTCGCCGGGGCCCAGGATGAGCTCCACCTGGAGCGCCGCGCAGGGGTCGTAGCCGGCGCCGACGCGGTCGCTCAGCCCGGAGCGACCCAGCGCCGCGGGGCGGGCGAGGTCGCCCAGGAGCCCCAGCATCTCCTCGCGGTCACCCGTGCAGCAGCGGAAGGGCGGCGAGGTGTCCGCGAAGGAGAGCCGCGATCCCATGTCGTTGGGGTAGGTGTTGCGCGCGAAGAAGGCCCGGCTCTCGGCGTCGATGCAGGTCGCGACGTGCATCGCGTCGCTCTGCCGCAGGACGCCGAGGGTCCACTCGACGTACGCGGTGACCGTGAGCCGCCGGGGCAGCCGGCCGGTGTTGCGCAGGGTCAGCCGGGAGATCTTCACCGGGTCGTCGGCGGCGACGAAGACCGTCAGCTCCTGCGCGATGCCGCGGATGGTCGACTGGAAGACGCTGTAGCCCTGGCCGTGGCGCACCACGAAGGAGGCGAGGCCGTGGATCGGCAGCGGCGTCGGGGTCCAGTAGGCGCCGGTCTCGTCGTCGCGGACGTAGATCGCCCCGGTGGCGGGGTCCGAGACGGGGTCGTTGGTCCACTCGGTGAGGCGGTTCTCGTGGCTGTTCTCGGCCCACTCGTAGCCGGAGCCGGCCTCGCTCACGAGGGCGCCGAAGCCCGGGTTGGCGAGCACGTTCACCCACGGCGCGGGCGTCCACTGCTTCGGTCCGAGACGGATCACGTACTCCCGGCCGTCGGCGGAGAAGCCGCCGAGGGCGTTGGGGAAGCGCAGCGCCTCCGTCGGAAGCGCGGGCGATGGAGCGTCCGCGGGCGGGCGACGGGTGACGGTCAGCGGCGGCAGCAGCGCGAGCGCCGGGAGGCTGCGGTCGACCTGCTCGGCGAGCGTCCCGCGGGCGCCCACCAGGATCGCCCTCGCGGCGGCGGCCAGCAGCGTCTGGTCCTCCACGGGCATGATGTCCGCCCGGCGCACGAAGATGCCGCCCGGCCGGTCGACGAGGATCGCGCTCGGGCCCGAGCGCACCATGCCCATGAGCTGATCCTGGAAGGCCTGGAGGTAGCTGGGCGGGTGCTCGTTGAGCACCACCAGGTCGACGGTCAGTCCGCGCATGCGCCAGTACTCGTGGGCGTGCAGCGCCTCTCGCACCAGCTCGATGTGCTCGTCGCCGCCGACCCGCACGAGGACGATCGGGAGGTCGCCGGAGATGCCGTAGGCCCAGAGGCCCGACTGCCCCCGGCGGTTGCGCGCGATGACGTCCTCCCGGGCGCGCAGGTCGCGGCGGGCGTAGAGCACGCGCGCCGCGAGGCGGAGGAAGAGCTTCGCCTCGTCGACGCCGATGTCGAGGTAGTGGAGCTGCGACTGCGCGTGCGTCCAGGCGAGCGTCGGGGCCCTGTTGGCGGAGACCGGGTCGGCGTACTTCTCGGCCAGCGCGAGCGCCGCCTCGCGGGTGTCGGCGACCGCCGTCGTGAACAGCAGCCGGGCCGACTTGCCCGCGCCGATGCGCACCCTCCGTCGCAGGCTGAACACCGGGTCGAGCACCGCGCCGGTGCTGCCCGAGAGCGGCGCGTCCATGGCGGCGGGGTGGCGGGTCGAGCGCCCGCGGCCGAGGAAGCGAGCCCGGTCGGTCTCGTGCTCGATCGCGCCCACGGCCTCGTCCTCGACGGCGCAGACGTGCACGGCCCAGGTGCGCGGCTCCTCGGCCGAGCGGGGGCGGCGCGAGGCGATGAGCGCTCCGTGCTCGGGGACGAACTCGGTCTCGACGAAGAGCTTGGCGAAGGCCTGGTGGGCGGCGTCGGCGGAGGCCGTGGCGAGGACGACCTCCAGGTAGCTGGTGACGTCGAGCTCGCGAACCTGGTCGGACTGGTTGGTGAGCTTGAGCGCGCGCACCTCGGCGTCGTCCTCGGTGGCGACGGTGATGACGACGCTGGTCTCGATGCCGTCGGCCACGCGGCGAAACTCCGCGCGGTCGATGGGGAAGCAGTACTCCATGGTCCCGGTCGCGCGGTCGGCGGGGTGGTGCGTCGCCGACCAGAACCTCCCGCTCCCGGGGTCGCGCACATACAGGAACTGCCCCCACGCATCGCGCGTCGGGTCTTCGCGCCAGCGGGTGACGGCGAGCTCGCGTCGTCGGCTGTACCCGCCCCCCGCGGAGGTGACCATGACCGAGTAGCTGCCGTTGGAGAGCAGGTGCACCTCCGGGGCGGAGTCTCCGCGGGCCGCCCGCCACTCCTCGTGCGGCGCCTCCTGGGCGGGGCGAGGGGCGCGCTGCTCCTCCTCGGCCTGACGGTCGATCGGCGCCTCGCGGGGCACGCGCTCCTGCAGCAGCAGCTCGGTCGCCTTGACCCGCGGGTCGGCGTGGAAGCGCTCGGTCATCTGTCCGCCGAGGTGCTCGGTGATCGCGAGCAGGCTCATGCCCTGGTGGTGCGCCATGAACGCGCGCACGATGGCGCCCCGCTGCCCGTCGGGCACCCGCCCCGGGGTGTAGTCGATGGACTCGAAGAACCCGTAGTCACCCTCGAGGCCCTCGGCGACGAGGCGCCAGAGGTTCTCGACCGCCGCGGCGGGGTTCACCAGCAAGGCGAGCGCGGTGGCGTAGGGAGCGACCACGAGGTCGTCGCCGAGGCCGCGCTTGATCCCGAGGCCGGGCACGCCGAAGGGTCCGTACTGGTAGTTGAGCTGCAGGTCCCGGGCGTTGTAGGCGCTCTCGGAGATGCCCCAGGGGACGTGCGTCTCCTCGCCGTAGGCCACCTGGCCCTGGACGATCACCTTGCAGGTCTGGTCGAGCAGCGTGTTGCGGTAGCTGCGCATGAGCAGCGACGGCATCAGGTACTCGAACATGGTGCCCGTCCACGAGCGCAGCGCGCGGTGGTGCCCCACCAGCGTGAGCGGCCGGCCGAGCTTGTACCAGTGCCGCACCGGGACGTCGCCCTTGGCGATGGCGACGAAGCTGCCGAGGCGCGACTCGCTCGCCAGCAGATCGTAGAACGACCCGTCCAGGCGCTCGGCGCCGACGTCGTAGCCGATGGAGAAGAGCTGCCGGTCGCGGTGGTAGAGGAAGGTGAAGTCCATCGCCTCGAAGAGGGCGTCGGCGCGCGCCGCGACGGAGTCCAGCCGCGGCCGCAGGGCGTCGCCCGGGGAGGGGGCCGCGACGTCCTCCAGGTGCGACGCGACCTGCGCGATGAGGGCGCCCGCCCAGCGGATCACCTCGCGGTGCCGCGGGTCGTCCGGGCCACTGGTGGCCGCGGCCACCTCGCGCTGCAGCCCCTCGGCGACGGAGTGCAGCGAGCGGAGCCATGCCTCGCGCTCCGAGGTCTCGGACGGCGCCTTCGCGAGGAGCGGCTCGAAGGCCTCGGTGTGCGGCCGAAGCAGGCGCATCGAGCGGTCGCCCGCGCGCTCGATCTCCTCGTCGAGGAGGCGGAGGGTGTCCGCGATGCCGTCGCTGATCTGCGCGGCCGGGGTCAGCTCGGTCGCGCGCAGGCAGGCCTGCTTCAAGGCGATGAGCATCCCCGCGAGGTTGCCGCTGTCGACGGTCGAGACGTACGAGGGCGGCAGCGGTCGGAGGGTGCGGGTGTCGTACCAGTTGAGGAGGTGCCCGCGGTGCCGAGGCAGCTTCTCCATCGTCGAGAGGGCGCGCTCGAGCCGCTCGACGCAGCCGCGGAGGCCCAGGTAGCCCAGGTCGAGGGCGGCGAAGTTGGCCAGCAGGGCGAGGCCCATGTTGGTCGGCGACGTGCGGTGCGCGACCAGGGGCACGGGGTCGTCCTGGAAGTTGTCCGGCGGGAGGTGGTTGTCCTCCGCGGTGACGAAGGTCTCGAAGTAGCTCCAGGTCTTGCGCGCGGTGCGTCGGAGGAAGAACCGCGCCACGGCGCTGACCGCCCGCGACGGGTCCCGCGTCGGCTGCCCCAGCCAGGCCGCGACCGCCGGGGCGAAGGCCCATGCGAGCGTGAACGGCGCCAGCGCGAGCGCGGACCCGGTCTGCCCACGCGCGACGAGCCCCAGCGCCGCCGCGGTCGGGGCCAGCGACGCCACCATCGTTCGGTAGGCCGACGCGACCGAGCGCCCGGCAGACCGCTCCGCCTGGGCGGCGGTGGTCCACTCGAGCAGCCCGCGGTGGCTCACGAAGCGTCGCCACGTGACGCGGGCGATCGCATCGACGCTCACCCAGGCCTCGTGCGGAAGGAAGAGCAGCGTCACGGCGGCCCGCAGCGCGCTGTGCGCGGCGTCGATGAGGACGCGGCGGAGGTGCGCGCTCCAGGTCGAGTAGCGCGGGCGTCGCACCAGCGCGGAGGCCCCGTGCGCGAGGATGGGCAGCGCGAGGAGCATGACGATCGCCGCGGTCCACACGAGCGGCAGCGGGGCGACGAGCCATCCGGCGAGCAGGAGCAAGAGCGTCGCGGGCGCCACGAGCGAGCGCCGGAGGTTGTCGGCGATCTTCCAACGGCTGATGACGGACAGGGGGTTGGGCAGTCGACGGCCGTCCTCGCGGGGCGGACTCCCGAAGAGCCACGGGGCGATCTGCCAGTCGCCGCGGATCCAGCGGTGCCGACGCAGGCTGGCGGCGAGGTAGTGCGACGGCATGTCGTCGAAGAGCTCGACGTCGGAGACCAGGCCCGCGCGGGTGAAGAGCCCTTCGAGCAGGTCGTGAGAGAGCACGGTGCCGTTGGGGACGCGGGAGCGGAGCACCGACTCGAAGACCTTCAGGTCGTAGAGCCCCTTGCCGACGAAGGAGCCCTCGGCGAAGAGGTCCTGGTACACGTCGGAGACCGCGCTGGTGTAGGGGTCGAGGCCCTCCTGGTCGGCGAAGACCTGCGCGAAGCGGCTGCGCCTCGCCGACGTCGGGGACACCGAGACGCGCGGCTGGAGCACGCCGTAGCCCTCGACGACGACGCCGGTGCGCGCGTCGACGCGCGCCTGGTTGAGCGGGTGCGCCATGGTGGCGACCATCCGGGCGGCGGTGCCCAGCGGGAGCTGGGTGTCCGCGTCGAGGGTGATCACGTAGCGCACCCCGCCGAGCCACGCCCGGTCGCCGACGACGTCCGTGAAGGAGGTGCCCTCGTCGCCGAGCAGCAGCCGGTTGAACTCCTCGATCTTCCCGCGCTTGCGCTCCCAGCCCATGAAGCGCCGCTCCCCTTCGCTCCAGAGGCGCTTTCGGTGCAGCAGGTAGAAGCGATCGCCCCCGTGCGCCTCGTTCATGCGCTCGATCCCTCGCCGTATGGCCTGGACGAGCTCGTCGTCCGCCGGGGTCTCCTCGGTGTCCGCGTCGGTGAAATCGCTGAGGAGGGCGAAGCGCAGCGCCGGGTCCTGGTTGGCGAGGAAGCGCAGCTCGAGCGCCTCGACCTGCTCCTCGACGGCCTCCGGGCTGGTGAGCATCATCGGCACCGCGACGAGGGTGCGAAGCTCCGACGGGATGCCGTCGACGAAGTCGAGCTTCGGCAGCAGCGTCGGGGCGCGGTTGGCGGTGACCGCGAGGTTGACGAGGCTCGCGACGAGCTCGCTCGCGGGCAGCAGGGCGACGGCCGCGAGCGCCGCCGCGAGGGGGCGCGAGGCGCCGAGGCGCAGGGCGAGGCCGCCGAAGGCCGCCGCGACGCCGAGGGTGCCGAGCACGATCGGGCCGAGGTAGGCGAGCGTCGCGTGGGCCACGAGCGCCCGCCCGAGGCGCTCTCTCAGCGGGGAGCGGTAGCCGACCTGGGCCTCGAGCACCGCGAGGCCGCGGTCGATGAGGAAGTAGCCCACGTGCGCTCGGCGCGACGCCTCGGCGGGCTCGCCGGAGCGCTCGATCTCCGCGAGGGCCAGCGCGACGGCCCGCTCGGCGACCTCGCGCTCGGGCCTCCCGGTGCGCTTGCCGATGCGCTCGACCACGTGGCGGTAGCGGTCGCGCGTCGCGAAGTCCATGCGGGGATAGGTCCCGCTGGGGTCTCGCCGGAGCTCGCGCTCGACGACGCTGAGCGACTCGAAGACCTTGCTCCAGTCGGTGGCAGTGATCGTCCGCATCGCGGTGATGCAGTTGCCGACGGAGATCTGGTTGGCGGCCTGGCTGCGGTGCTCCGCGCGGATCGCCTCCTCCAGGGTCGTCCCCTGCTCGGCGAAGCGGCGCTCGAGCCACGCCGTGGCCAGCGAGAGGGCGGGGTGGCGATCGCGCAGCCGCAGCGCGAGCTCGGTGGCGAACATGGTCGTGGAGGGCTCCACGCGCCGGGAGACGCGGTGCTCCAGGGCCTCCGCGACGGTGGCCGTCCCGCTGGCCGCGCTGAGGGCGAGCTCGTCCGCGAGCGTGGTGGCGGCCTCCCGCTCGATGCGGGCGCGGTCGACGCGCGCGGCGATGCGAGCGAGCCGGTCGAGGAAGCCATGCCGGAGCGCGATGGGGATCGCCCACAGCTCGCCGATGGTGAGCGGCTCCACGGTCTGGTACGCGTTGAGGAAGCGCACGAGCAGCGCGACGTCGAGGAGCCCGTCGGTGAGGCCGATGAGCCTGATCGCGATGGCGAAGGCGCGCGGGTGCCCGGCGTGCGGGCCCTCGGAGATCACCGGGAGCTGCCGGTAGAAGCGCCGAGGAAGGTCTTCGCGCCCCTCGCGGAGCTGCTCGGTGATCACGTGGAAGTTGTCGAGCAGCCACTCGCCGGCGGGGGAGATCCAGCCCCCGGACTCCGAGGCCCTCAGCGTGGAGCGGTAGTTGTCGAGCAGCTGCCGACGGTTGGCCCGGAGCAGCGCGATGTAGTCCTCGCCGTGCCGCGCGGTGGCGCGACGCGTGTGGCCCACGTGCGCCTGGGCGAGCTGCACCGCGAGGGCGTCGAGGCGCTCGACGGTGAGGTGCTCGGGCGCCGCCGACTCGTCCGTCACGACAGCCGCGACGTCGTTCATGGGCGGACCCCTTGCTCAGCCGACACCGCGCGCGCGAAGGAGCACCCGCCGGGTATGGCAAACTGCCACAACGTGCCGTACATGTGAGGCGTCAGCGCGCGGCCGTGCCGGGACCTGGGGACGACGCTGGCGCGGTCGCCGAGCCGCGCGGGGGCGTAGGCAGATGGAGCCGTCCGTCGGCCACGTTGGCCGCTCGCTTGATGACGCTGTGATGGCGCACGAGCACGCTCGACATGTGGAAGGGGAGGTCGAGCTCGCAGAGCTGCTCATAGCAACGGAGCAGGGCGTGCTCTCGCTGCGAGCACACCTCGGCGGGAGACGACGAGTGCGCCGAGAAGAAGTCGACGCACACCTGCCACGGTGACCTGGGAGGGAGGCGGGGCTCAGCCTCGCCGACGATGCCGTGGAGCTCGTCGAGGAGGGCCTTCCGCTCGGCCGCCGAAAGACCCGCTTCGTCGCTCTCGGAGGCCTGCCTCTGCGCTTCATCCCACGACCGAAACCGGACGATGAGCTGCTCTAGCAGCGGCGTGAACTCTGCGATTTCCATGGGAACCTTCCGGGCTTGGATGACACTGGTGATTGCGATGACCGGGCGTTCCGCAATCCACGTGCCATCACGTACGGAGCCCTCCCTTCGCGACCGGAGCGGTTGCCCCGCGCGCGGCCGACATGACATCTACGCTCGCGAGAGAACCTGAAGCCGATGCCCTCCCCGAAGCTCCGTGTCGCGCCGATGACGTCCCCGTTCCAGGTGGTCCTGGTCGAGCCCGAGATCCCCCAGAACACGGGCAACATCGCCCGCCTCTGCGCCGCCACGCAGAGCCCTCTGCACCTCGTCGGGCGCCTCGGATTTCGCATCGACGACCGCAGCGTTCGCCGCGCGGGCATCGACTACTGGCACCTCGTCATGCTGCACACGCACCCCGATTGGTCGTCCTTCGCGCTCACGCACGCCCGGCTCCGCCCGCCCGGTCGCGTGCGCCTCTTCAGCGCAACCGGCCGACGCAGCTACCTCGACGCGGGCTTCTTGCCCGGCGATGCGCTGGTGTTCGGCCGCGAGTCGAGCGGTATCCCACAGGAGGTGCTCGACCGCTACCCCGACGACGTCTACGGCATCCCCACGGCGGGCGCGGTGCGCTCGATCAACCTCGCCAGCGCCGCGGCCATCGTGGTCTACGAGGCGATGCGCTCCGTCGGCGCGCTCGACAACGCCCGCATCGAGAGCGCCGCAGACGACGCGCACCCCGAGCCCGACGACTTCGTGCGCTGACTCCCTCCGCGGAGCTTGCGCCGGGCGCTCCGACTGCGCGAGCTTCGGCGCGATGCGAAGGTCGATCGTCGGGACGTGGCTGCTGCTGGGAGGTCTCTTCGCGGGCGAGGTCGGGGCCGCCCCACGGCGCCTCGCGCCCGCCGAGCGCGCGGAGATCACCGCGCTCGCCCGCCGCGTGATGGAGCTCGTCCGCGACGGCGCCCGCGACCCGTCGGACGTCTTCCCCACCCCGGCCGAGCTGCGCGTGGTCTTCGGGCTGCGCGACCCGGGGGACGCCGGTCCCGACGGCGGCGGGATGGTGGTGAGGCGCCAGCTCGAGGCGCTCGAGCGAGACGCGCGCGACCTGCGCCCTCGGCTCGCTGGAGCGCAGTTCCGCGGCATCGCGGGCCCCTCGTACGCGCGCAACACCATCGACCCGCGGCGGTGCGGGCGCTACGGAGCGCCGGGCTCGCAGTGCGCCGACGGGCCGGTGGTGGAGTACGCGGTGGGCGGGAGCGTGCGGCGCTTTCGCATCGACACGCTGGTGCGCGTCGGGGGCCGCTGGCGGGTGCTCGACCTGCGGCCCTGAGGGGTCTTAGGCGTCCTTGGCCTTGCGGCTGCCGACCCTCGGCGCGGCGAGGCGGAAGATCGCCCTGGTCAGCGCCGGCGCGTGCCGGGACATGGCCACGCCAAACTTACCGTGCAGGGTAAGCACCAGCTCGTCGTCGCGGCGCGCGACCGCGTCGGCGATCTTCCGCGCGGCGGTGTGCGCGGGCATGATCAGCCACGACGGGATGGTCTCCCGGCGGGTCTCCTTGAAGGTCCCCTGCCGGTCGACGCGGCGTATCTCGCTCTCGATGAAGCCCGGCGCCACGTGCGTCACGCTGATGCCCTTCGGCGCCCACTCGGTGCGCAGCGTGTCGCAGAGCGAGGTCACGCAGGCCTTCGACATGTTGTAGGCCATGCTGCCTGGCGCCGGGAGGAAGCCCGCCACGCTGCCGATCGCCACGAAGGCGCCCCTCGAGCGCACGAGCGCCGGGAGCGCGGCCTTCGCGGTGCGCATCACCCCGTAGACGTTGGTGTCGAACTGCCTCCGCACGTCGTCGATGGTGAGCTGGTCGAAGGTGCCGTCGACGCCGAAGCCCGCGTTGGCGATCACCACGTCGAGCCCGCCGAAGGCCTCCAGCGCGCGCGCCACGGCGGCCTCGCAGTCGCCGTCGTGGGTGACGTCGCACGACACCGCGAGGCTGTGCCCGTCGCCTCCCAGCGCCTGCGCCAGCGCGGCGATGCGCTCCACCCGCCGGGCCAGCAGCACGGTCTTCCACCCGCGCCGCGCGTACTCCCGCGCCATCGCCTCGCCGATGCCCGACGAGGCCCCCGTGATCAGCACCACCCCCGCTGCGCTCGTTGCCATGTCGCTTGAAACCTCCGCGGAATGCCCTGCGGCTCGAAGCCGAGCCCCATCTCAGACGCCGAGCGCGCTTGTACACCCGATCGCCCGGATTGCTGACCCCGCCGCAGCTGATCTGTTAGCGTCCGGCGGCTATGCGTAGAACGGTGGGAAGACTCTCGGCGATCGTCGCGTCCCTGGGCCTCACGGCCCTCGCCCCGGAGGCCCGCGCGCAGGACGCGCTCCCCGCGGACACGGGCTTCGACCTGCGGCTGTTCCGGCACGCGATCGACTCGAAGGGGCAGTTCACGGTCAACGGCACCGACACCCTCGGCCACCTCAACACCTCCTTCGGCCTGGTGGTCGACTGGGGCCGAGGGCTGGCGCGCCAGGGCACGGTGCTGCGCGGGATGCAGACCGACACGCAGGTGCCGCTGGTGGAGAACTTCTTCACCGGAACCTTCTCCGCCAACCTCGGGCTCTTCAACCGCCTGGTGGTGGGCCTCCAGCTCCCGCTGCACCTGGTCGGCGGCCCTGGTCCCGGGGGCAGCGACGGCAGCCTCCAGCCCATCGCCGGGTACACCCCGCAGAGCGGCGGGCTCGACTACCAGGGCTTCGGCTCGCTCACGCTGCACGCCAAGCTGCGGCTGCTCCCGCCGACGGTCACCACCTGGGGCCTCGCGCTCATCATGCAGGCGGGCATCCCCCTCTCGTCGGGCCCCAGCAACTTCGCGGGCGACCCCGGGGTGATGCTCTGGCCCTCGCTCGCCGCCGAGTGGCACCCGGTCTCGCGCTTCCGCATGGACCTCAACCTCGGCTATCGGCTGGGGCTCGGCACCGCGGCGCGGCTGGTCGACACCACCTACGGCTCTCCCGTGACGGCGGGTCTCGGGATGAGCGTGCGCGTCGGCCCGGCGCTCGACCTCGTGGCCGAGGTTTACGGGGGTACGTATTCGAACGCCATGTTCGGCGCCAACAGCACGCCCTTCGAGGCGGTGGGCGGGCTCAAGATCTTCGTGGTCGAGAACAGCTACCTGATGCTCGGCGCCGGGCGGCGCATCACCGACAGCGACGCGGGGGCCAACCTGCGGGCCTTCGTGGGCTTCGTGTTCGAGCCCTCGATCGGCGACCGCGACGGGGACGGCTTCCGCGACGACGTCGACCGCTGCCCCGACAACCCCGAGGACTTCGACCACTTCGAGGACACGGACGGCTGCCCGGAGCCGGACAACGACCAGGACGGCATCCGCGACGGCGACGACCAGTGCCCGCTCACGCCGGAAGACCGCGACGGCGTGGCGGACGAGGACGGCTGCCCCGACCGGGACAACAACGACCGCGACGGCGACGGCATCCTCGACGACGTCGACCGCTGCCCCGACGAGCCGGAAGACCGCGACAACTTCGAGGACACCGACGGCTGCCCCGACCCGGACAACGACCGCGACGGCATCCTCGACCGCGTCGACCTCTGCCCCAACGACCCGGAGGACCGCGACAACTTCGAGGACGACAACGGCTGCCCCGACCCGGACAACGACCACGACCGCATCCCCGACGTGCGCGACCGCTGCCCCAACGACCCGGAGACCTACAACGCCCACGAGGACGAGGACGGCTGCCCCGACCAGGGCGTGGCGGTGCTCGAGGAGAACACCATCCGCATCCTCCAGGCGATCAACTTCGAGACGGACTCGGCGCAGATCCGGCCCGAGAGCATGCCCATCATCGAGGCGGTGGCGGCGACGCTGCGGTCCAACGACCAGATCCAGCTCTTGCAGGTGCAGGGGCACGCGGACGAGCGCGGCAACGACGACCACAACCTCCAGCTCACCCGCGACCGCGCGGTGAGCGTGGTGGCGGCGCTCGTGCAGCGGGGCATCAGCGCCGACCGGCTTCACGCCGCGGGCTACGGCGAGCGCTGCCCGGTGAACCCGGGCCGAGGTCCGGCGGCCTGGGCGCAAAACCGCCGGGTGGTGTTCCTCATCCTGCGTACCTCGGCGGGCGCGACGCGCGTGCAGATCGCTTGCCCGGCGGGCGAAGATCTCATCCCCGAGGAGGACCGCGACCTGCGCTGAGCCGGCGCCTCCAACCTCGTAGTGACTCCCCGGCGCCTTGCTGTATGGTCGCCGGAACATGTCGACCGAAGCCCTGGACGCGATCGCCGAGAGCTGGCTCTCGACCCTTCAACAAGACATCAAGGAGTTCGTCCGCGTCGTCTGCGACGACCCGGAGCTCGACGAGGCGCTGCGCGACCGGGTGCACGGCGCGGTGTTCTACGCGCTGGTCCCCGGCGACGTGATCCCCGACTCGATGGGCGTGATGGGCTACCTCGACGACGCGCTCGCGCTGCGCATCGCGCTCGACGAGGTACACCGCGAGGCGCCTGACCGCTTCGAGTCCTGGCGCGACCGCATCCCCGAGCTGGTCGAGAGCGCTGGCGACGACCTCGCGACCTTCCGCGAGTCGCTCGACGAGGAGACCTACCAGGCCTTCCGGCAGCGCGTGTTCGCCATCGAGAAGGTGGAGTTCAAGGGCCGCCGGGCGAGCGAGGTCGCGCAGGGCGTGGTCGACCCGGGGTGGCTCGCCGCCGAGGTGTCCGTGCTCGCGCTGAAGCTCGACTTCAAGCCGGCGGCGATCAGGGCCGCGGTGAAGCGGGTCGACAGCGCGCTGCAGATGTTTCACCAGCGGTTGCAGCCGCGTCGCTGAAGAGGACATCGTCCAGGCCGAGCGAGCGGGTCGCCGACGGCCGGACGTTTACCTTCGGCTGTAAGACGTCGGCCGGTCGCAGCCGCGACACGGCCACCGAGGCGAGGACGAGCACGGCGAGGTCGAGCGCGGCCACGACGGCCAGCGTAGACGCCTCGCGCAGACCCCAGACGAATCCCCCGGCGCACGCGAGCAGCGCCCCCAGCTGGGCGACGCGCACCAGCGACGACCTGCGTCGGCTCGACGCCCTCCGGGTCCGCGCGGGAAGCGAGAGGGCGACGGCGCCCAGGAGCAGCGCGGTGCCCGGCGACACGCCGCCGTGGACGCCAGCGAGCGCGAGCCCGTGCGAGGCGGCCGCGCCGAGGGCGAGCAGCGCCGGGAGGGCGGCGAGCGCGCGGGGGAGCGCGACGCGGGCGGGGCCCTCGAGCTGGCGCAAGGCGCGGCCGCCGATGAGGAGCACCGCGGCGAGGCCGAGGCCGTAGACGAGGGCGAGGGGAGACCACGGGGCGCGCTCGACCGGCCGGGGGGAGCGGATCGGGACGCCCGTCGAGAGCCACGGGAAGAGGGCAGGGTCGGCGGCGACGCGCGCGCTCCAGACGACGCCGGTGGGCACGTGGCGGCGAAGCGTGCGCAGCACGTCGCGGGAGAGCTCGGTGGTGACCGTGGCGTGGACCCCGTCGAGGTCATCGGCGATCCAGCGGGCGCGGCGGCTGGCGCTGGGCATCGAGACGCGCAGCTCGGTGGCCTCCATCCCGCGCTCCCACGGGACCGAGCGCACCTCGATCACCGCGTCGCCGCCGGCGCTCCGGATGGCGCCCTGGGCGCGCAGCGAGGTGCCGTAGCGCAGCACCACGTCGACCGCGCCGCGGGCGAGGCCGACGCCCTGGTCGCCCAGGGAGACGGTCAGCCGACCCGGGACCGCCCCGCGGACGGTGATCGGAACCGGCGTTCCGCTGGAGGTGCTGGCCGCCGCCTCGATGAGCGAGAGGTCCGCGGGAAGCTCGGCGAGCTCGAACTCATGGAGGCGCCCCGCCAGCACGCGCCAGCGCACGCGCTGGGTGACCACGGCGGTTCCGTCGGGGTTGATGTCGAACTCGGTGACGGCGTCCCCGGGCCGCGCGTCGGTCCACCCGAGCGCGACGGAGGGGAGGGCGAGGGAGAGCATCCCCGCGAGGAGCAAGCCGAACAGCCAACGGGGGAGTCGAAGCCTGGCAACACGCACCCCAAGGCCGATAGCGCGCCCGTCGCTCGCGACGCGAGTTTTCATCCGCTGGTGGGCCCCCCCGGCGGCGTGTCAGGCTCCGCCTCGCACATGACGGCCCGATGCATGGACGCGGCGGCGTTGACGGTGGCGCTCGCAGGCGCAGACGGCGAGAGCGTGGCCGCGGCCTTCGAGCCCGCCGCGCGCGATCGGCTGCTGACCACGGTTCGAGCGCTGCGTTCGGGCGCCACCCGCCCCGAGCGGGCGCGCGCGCTGGCCGCCGCGGGCATCCGGCTCCTGCGCCGACCCCGGGGCCCCCACGCCGCCAGCGACGAGGCGGGCGCCCGCTTCATGGCCGCCTGGGCGCGCTCCCTCGCTCCGGCCGACCGCGAGGCCTTCGTCCGCGGCCTCGGGGCGGCTGCGCTCTCCTCGCTCCGGCTCGCGCTGCCCTCGGCGCCCGCCTTCGATCCCGCGCAGCGCTCCACCGCGACCTACCTGATGAACCTCGCCCACCGCACGCTCGGCCGCCCGCCCACGCTTCCCGAATGGTCGTCGCTGCTGGAGGCGCTCGCCCTGCGCGGCCCCCTGGACGACGCTGGGCTCCTCCGCGCCGCGCGGGTGGTGCGGATGAGCGCTCGCGCCCCGGCGTGCCTCGCGCTTGCGGCGGGGGTGTGCGCGCGATGAGCACCGGCGCCCGCGGGCTGACCCTCGTCCGCGCCTCCGAGGCGCGCGCCTCGGCCACGGCGACCGCTCACGCGCAGGCCGCGCTCGACGCCTCCACGGTGGCCTGGGAGCTCGCCGCGCGGGCCCGCTTCGACCGGGCGCTGGCGACCGCTCACGACGCGCTCGCGACGCTGGCCTTCGACGTGGCCGAGGGGGTGATCGGCCACGCCGTCACGGTCGACCCC
>Ga0208263_100464_pt1 | contig 15171 bp, 9 predicted proteins | sample LakWasMet28_LOW6_2_FD_183872 | JGI IMG/M metagenome (GOLD analysis project Ga0208263, IMG submission 183872) | Freshwater sediment methanotrophic microbial communities from Lake Washington under simulated oxygen tension - Sediment Metagenome... | ecosystem: Environmental > Aquatic > Freshwater >... | reverse complement strand
TCGTCAATGCGCTTGCGGGCAAACCCCTGCCGGTATATGGCGATGGACAGCAAATCCGTGACTGGCTCTATGTCAAAGACCATTGCAGCGCCATTCGTCGGGTACTGGAAGCAGGCAAAGTCGGCGAGGTTTACAACATCGGCGGCTGGAACGAAAAACCCAACATCGACATCGTCCACACTGTTTGCACGCTGCTTGATGAACTCCGGGCTCGAGAAGACGGTAAGAGCTATCGCGAACAAATTACCTACGTTACGGATCGCCCCGGCCATGACCGCCGCTATGCCATTGACGCGAATAAGATAGAACGTGAGCTCGGCTGGAAGCCGGCTGAAACCTTCGACACCGGTATTCACAAAACCGTCCAGTGGTATTTGGAAAATCAGAGTTGGGTAGCCAGCGTTCAATCCGGCGCCTACCGCGAATGGGTTGAAAAAAATTATTCAGGACGCGCCGCATGACGAATGCGCTAAGAGGGGATTTGCGCGGAGAGGCTGACAGAGTGGCGTCGAACAGGGACGGCTCGACATGAAGATCCTCCTGTTCGGAAAGGGCGGTCAAGTCGGCTGGGAGTTGCAACGCAGTCTAGCACCTTTGGGTGAGTTAGTGATGCTGGGTACTGACAGCCAGGACTTGTGTGGCGACTTCACCAATCTGGAAGGTATCGCCCAAACTGTTCGCGCCGTCGCCCCGAATATCATCGTCAATGCCGCTGCATACACTGCCGTCGACAAAGCTGAGAGCGAACCCGATCTGACCCGTACCATCAACACCCTGGCTCCCAGACTTTTAGCCCAAGAAGCCAAGCGGAGCGGGGCGTGGCTCATTCATTACTCCACCGACTACGTGTTTGACGGCAGTGGCGACAAGCCATGGCTAGAAACCGACCCCACTGGTCCGCTGAGTGTCTACGGAAAAACCAAACTGGAAGGCGAAGAAGCTATACGTGCTACAGACTGCTACCACCTTATTTTCCGTACCAGCTGGGTTTATGCCACGTGCGGCGGCAATTTTGCCAAAACCATGCTGAGGCTGGCGGGAGAGCGAGACCAGCTTACCGTCATCAGCGACCAGATCGGCGCACCCACCGGTGCAGATCTGCTGGCGGATGTAACCGCTCACTCCATTCGTATGGCTTTGCAGCGGCCCGAAGTAAGCGGTCTGTATCATCTCGTGGCCGGTGGTCAAACTTCCTGGTACGACTACGCCAGTTTTGTAATTGATTTTGCTCGCCAAGCCGGTATTGGAATTAAGGTTGCGCCTGAGGCAATCCAGCCCGTGCCTACTAGCGCATTCCCTTTGCCAGCCCCGCGCCCCAAAAACTCGCGGATGGATACTTGCAAACTGCAAAACACTTTCGACCTAAATCTGCCCCATTGGCAATTCGGTATCACCCGTATGCTTACCGAAATTCTTGAGAAGTAATTATGACCCAACGCAAAGGTATCATTCTCGCAGGTGGCTCCGGCACCCGGCTCTACCCAGTGACCAAAGTGGTTTCCAAACAACTGCTACCAATTTACGATAAACCGATGATCTACTACCCACTCAGCACCCTGATGCTGGCGGGTATTCGAGACATCCTGATCATCTCCACCCCGCAAGATTTACCGCGCTTTGAGCAATTGCTTGGCGACGGCAGCGAGTGGGGCCTTAACCTACAATACGCCGTGCAACCCAGTCCTGATGGCCTTGCTCAAGCCTTTATCATCGGCAAAGACTTCATTGGCAATGCCCCAAGTGCTTTAGTGCTGGGCGACAACATCTTCTATGGCCATGATCTGCCCATCCAGCTTGAACAAGCCATGACGCGCAATCAAGGCGCAACCGTCTTCGCCTACCATGTGCAAGACCCTGAACGTTACGGTGTGGTGGCCTTTGATGCGCAAGGCCTAGCCACCAGCCTGGAAGAAAAGCCAGCAAGACCCAAGAGCAACTATGCCGTCACTGGTCTGTATTTTTACGATAACCAGGTAGTCGATATGGCCGCCAACCTTAAACCATCTACTCGGGGCGAGTTAGAAATTACTGATCTTAACCGCATTTACCTTGAGCGCAGCCAACTCAATGTGGAAATCATGGGGCGAGGTTACGCTTGGCTCGATACCGGCACTCACGAGAGCCTGATTGAAGCCAGCAATTTCATCGAGACCATCGAACACCGACAAGGCTTGAAAGTGGCTTGCCCGGAAGAAATTGCCTACCGTAAAGGTTTCATCAATGCCGAGCGACTGGAAAAGCTGGCGCTCCCGCTCGCTAAAAACGACTATGGGCAATACTTGCAACGTTTGTTGAAAGAAGAGGGTCATCTGTGAAAGTTATCCCCACCACTATACCGGACATCCTTATCATCGAACCCAAAGTGTTCGGCGACGAGCGCGGCTTTTTTTTTGAAAGTTTTAACCGTCGGCAATTCGCCGAGCTCACTAAGCGTGACGTGGATTTCGTGCAAGACAATCACTCTCGCTCGATGAAAAACGTGCTGCGCGGTCTGCATTATCAAATTCAGCAACCCCAAGGCAAACTGGTGCGTGTGGTGCAGGGTGCGGTTTTTGACGTGGCTGTGGATATCCGACGAAGTTCACCTACTTTCGGTCATCACGTCGCGCTGGAACTCTCCGCCGAAAACAAGCGCATGTTGTGGATTCCTGAAGGTTTCGCGCATGGCTTCGTGGTCATTTCGGATACTGCAGAGTTTCTCTATAAAACCACCAACTACTGGGCGCCCGAATTCGAGCGCAGCATTGCCTGGAATGACCCTGCTATCGGCATCCAATGGCCCATCCAAGGCGAACCTGCCTTGTCCGCAAAAGACCAACAAGGCAAACCCGTGACAGAAGCGGAGTGCTTTGCATGACCTCCACTTCCAAAATGGGAATTAATCCCCATGCGGTCCAGCCTACATCTCTCTTGGCGCTGGTCAAAAGCCTCTGGCGCAACCGACAGCTCATCGTGCAAATGACCAAGCGCGAAGTGGTAGGTCGCTATAAAGGTTCTGCCATGGGTTTGGCTTGGTCGTTTTTCAATCCGGTGTTCATGCTGGTGGTATATACCTTCGTTTTCTCAGAGATTTTTAAATCCCGCTGGGGTGGGATTGGTGGTGACGATAGCAAAACACAATTCGCCGTGGTGCTGTTTGTTGGCATGATCATGCTAGGCCTGTTTAGTGAGGTGCTCAATCGCGCCCCTGGGTTAATTCTTTCCAACGTCAATTACGTTAAAAAAGTCGTGTTCCCGATTGAAATACTGCCAGTCATTGCCATGGGGGCGGCGCTCTTTCACAGCCTCGTCAGCCTGGGCGTACTTCTTGCCGCGTTTACACTCTTTAACGGTTACTTGCACTGGACTGCAGTTTTCACCCCATTTGTGCTGTTACCATTAGTTATTCTTACCCTTGGCTTAGCTTGGGTGCTGGCATCCTTAGGCGTATTTCTGCGCGACGTCGGGCAAACCATCGGCATCGTTACTACCGTGTTGATGTTCCTTTCTCCTGTCTTTTACCCCGTGACTGCAGTGCCAGAAAGATTCCGTCCGTTCATTATGGCAAATCCGCTCACCTTCATCATTGAACAAGCACGAGAAGTGCTAATTTGGGGGCATTTGCCTAACTGGATGGGTTTGGGCTGCTACACTTTAGCGGCTACCGCCGTTGCCTGGGCAGGTTACGCTTTGTTCCAAAAAACCAGGAAGGGATTTGCTGATGTCCTCTAAACCCACTTCCGACATCGCCATCTGCGTACAAAACCTCAGTAAGTGCTATCATATCTACGACAACCCGCGCGACCGGCTTAAGCAGTTTGTCGTCCCTCGTCTGCAGCGCTTGGTCAGACAAGCGCCCAAGCAATATTTCCGAGAATTCTGGGCGCTTAAAGATGTTTCGTTTGAGATTAAAAAAGGCGAAACCGTCGGCATTATCGGGCGCAATGGCAGCGGAAAATCGACTCTGCTGCAAATGATCTGCGGTACGCTTAACCCGACCAGCGGCAGTATTCAAACCAATGGCCGCATCGCGGCACTGTTGGAGCTTGGCTCGGGGTTTAACCCTGAGTTCACCGGACGTGAAAACGTCTATATGAATGCCTCTGTGCTGGGCTTGAGTAACCAAGAAATCGACGCGCGCTTTGATGACATTGCTGCCTTTGCAGATATTGGGCAGTTCATCGAGCAGCCAGTTAAAACCTATTCAAGCGGTATGATGGTGCGCTTGGCATTTGGCGTCATTGCTCATGTTGATGCTGATATTTTGGTGGTCGATGAAGCTCTATCAGTCGGCGATGCGGTGTTCACGCAGAAGTGCATGCGCTTCATCCGCCGCTTTCAGGAGTATGGCTCTCTGCTTTTTGTCAGTCATGACACCGCATCGGTGCAGAACCTGTGCAAATCCGGTATCTGGCTTAAAAATGGCAGTATCGAGCAGGCAGGCACAGCAAAAAGCGTCTCGGAAGCGTATTTGCAGTATACGTTGCAGGAGATTTGCGGCGAGGAGTCAAAGCTGACTTCGATAGTGCCTATTGGTATCGGTGATGAAGTATTTACCGAGGAAATAGCTCCTGACAAGGAGACTCCAAAGGTAATCGACTATGGCGCTGTTGCTTCAGTACGGGACAATATCGATGCTGCCAAGGGCTGGAAAACTGGCCAAGCCGATATCGTTTCCGTTTCTCTTACGCTGCTGTCGCCAGGGCAAGAAGGTATATTTGAAGGCGGCGAACGCGTGCGCATGACTATACGTGCCAAAGCCCACGAATCGTTGCAAAACCCGATTCTTGGATTTCTAGTGCGCGACCGTCTGGGGCAGGATTTGTTCGGCGAAAATACTTTGCCCTTTACCAATCTCGCCCCAACCCCAATTGGGACGGGCATGATATTCGAGGGCATCTTCGAATTCAGATTGCCCTTGCTCCCCAATGGGCAATATGCAGTAATGGCGTCTGTCGCCGATGGTGATCTTCACGGCAATATACAGCACCACTGGATGCATGACGCGCTGATTATCAATGTGTCTTCCAGCAAAATCAGATGGGGGCTGGTCGGCATTTCGTTTGATCGAGTGGAACTAAAGGTAATTATTAATGAGTAGAATGACACTGGATCAATTGTACGCTGAGCACACTGGTAAGGTCTCTGACAAGTGGTCTCTGTATCTAACTGAATATGACCGTTTGTTTGATGGCTACCGTGACAAGCCAATACGCTTGCTTGAAATCGGCATCCAGAATGGTGGCTCGCTCGATATTTGGTCAAAGTACTTCAGTAATGCAGCAGTTCTAATTGGTTGCGACATCAATCCGGACTGCGCACTTCTCAGCTACGAAGACCCGCGTATTAGCGTAATCGTCGGTGATGCAAATGAGCCCGAGATCAGTGAGCGAGTGTTCCAACGCTCGTCGCAGTTCAACATCATTATTGATGATGGCTCTCATTCGTCGAGCGACATTATTAGGTCGTTCGCGCTGTATTTTCCACGTTTAGTAGAAGGCGGCGTTTTTATCGCCGAGGATTTGCATTGCAGCTATTGGGGGCAATTCGAAGGTGGGCTGTTCGATCCCTACTCCTCAATCTCCTTTTTCAAGCGGCTTGCCGATATTATCAATCACGAGCATTGGGGGATACCCAAGGCGCGAGCCGATATTTTGCGTGGCATTTTTGCTAGATATGGCTGTGAGATTGACGAAGAGGCGCTGTCACAGGTGCATTCGGTGGAGTTCATCAATTCGATGTGCGTGGTTCGCAAGAGACCGGTCAATCTCAACAGTCTTGGGCATCGTGTTGTTGTGGGTACCATTGAGTTAGTCGTTTCAAATTTGAAAGACAGGGTGTACGAACCCGATCCGATCTTAGACCAGTCCTGCAATCCGTGGACGGTAAGAACTACGCCTCCCGACGAGGCGATTGAATATGCTGAGCTGGAGCTTGCCACTATTAGGCAACAAAGCTCTGTGTTGGAACAGCAGAACTCGGTGTTGGAACAGAAGAACTCTGTGTTGGAACAGCAGAACTCGGTGTTGGAACAGAAGAACTCTGTGTTGGAACAGCAGAACTCGGTGTTGGAACAGAAGAACTCTGTGTTGGAACAGCAGAACTCGGTGTTGGAACAGCAGTCTCTCAACCTTAGCCAGGTAATTACTGATTTGCGCAATTCCACCAGTTGGCGTATTACCGCACCACTGCGGTTTGCCAGTATGGGGACAAAGATGGCTACAGATAAATTGGTGAAGACAGGTAGCATGCCGGTCCCGACAGCGCCTGCCATTATTCCGGCCACTCACGGTAGCCTGCGCGACTCGATGGTGCAACGCGGTCACGCCTTCTATCGCCGCCAGATGAAGGGAACGCGGCTGGGCCGGTTGATTGCTCAGCAGATTCTCAAGAGTGGTCTGGTGACTACCTCTGAATTACAGATTTCTGCGCGCTCGCAAGACAGCTTGGCGATCCAGGAAGTGCAGTGTGCTGACGCTATGCAGGTCGAGGCTGATTCTGCTGTGCCGGGGTTCCACCTTAGTCCGCCGCTAAACTTGGAAGTGTTAGACGCGCTTGCCGTACATCCTTGCATCAATGTTTTGATACCTAGCTTGCGTCTCAAGCATATGTCAGGCGGACCCAATACCGCTCTGTTGCTAGCCGCGTTATTGGCGGAAAAAGGCGAGCGGGTGCGATTGATCTCCTGCGACGCCCCTACGGAAGGGGAAGAGGCTGCGTTGTTTCCTCATATGGATGGACTGTTGCAGCGTCCGGTCGCGCGCGACCTGATAGAATTGGTCGATGCCTTCGACCGTACACAGCCGTCCGCAATTGGGGTCAATGACCTGTTCTTTGCGACCGCATGGTGGACCGCACAGATCGCGAAATATGCGGTCAAAAAAACTGTGCGTAAGACTTTTATCTATTTGATCCAGGATTTTGAACCAATACTGCATGAAGGATCAACCTTTCAGGCGCGCGCGTTGGAAACCTACGGCCTGCCACATATCCCGGTGATCAATACTCGTCTGCTGCTCGATCACTTGGTAAAAGAAAGCGCCGGTTGCTATGCCGACCCGGAATTTATCGCCAACGCGCTGTGGTTCGAACCGGCGCTCGATCGCAGCTTTTATTTCCCCGCACCGGAGCAGGCAGGGCGGTCGGGTAAGAAAACCTTACTCTTCTATGCGCGACCCACGGTCGCGCGTCGCAACCTGTTCGAACTCGGCGTAGTCGCACTAAGGCAGGCAGTTGCCTCCGGCGTCATCGACAAGGACAATTGGGAAATCTGGGCAATGGGCGAAAAACTTGCACCTGTGGCCTTGGGTAACGGCGTGTTCCTCAATCCATTACCGTGGATGAGTTTTGAAGACTACGCCAAGCGCGTACGCACGGCTGATCTTCTGCTTTCCTTGATGCTCTCGCCACATCCCAGCTATCCGCCGCTGGAAATGGCAGCCTCAGGCAAGCTGGTTGTAACCAACAGCTTCTCGGTGAAGACAGCTGAGCGCATGAAGGCGTTCTCGTCGAACATTATTGTTGCGGAGCCAACCCCAGAAAGTATTGCTGCAGCACTTGAGAATGCAGCTGGGCGCATCAACGCAGGCTTGCCAAGTTACGATCCTTCCGGCGAAGTCGCACTACCGTCCAACTGGGATGATAGTTTTGGCGCAATCATGCCGGTGCTTATTCAGCGCATACACTCATTGCGTACAACCCCCCCGGCGACCAATGTGCCGCTTGCCATCGGCTACCCTTCCATGCCGAAGACTGAGTACGAAAGCTATCGCAGGGCTTGTTTGACGCGCCGACGGCGAGAAGGTGAATACCAGCAGGAGCCAGGGCTGCTGTCCTTTGTCACTTCGGCCTACAATACAGATTCTGTATTCCTTGAAGAGCTTGGAAATAGTATGTTCCTACAGGACGGAGGCACGCAGTTCGAATGGCTGATCCTCGACAACGGCTCCACCAACGAGGATACACGTCGCACACTAAAGGAACTTGCGCTTCATCCAAGTGTGCGACTGGAGAGTGTAGAGGACAACCTTGGCATCATAGGCGGTATGCGCTTTTGTCTGGAGCATGCACGGGGGCGCTACATATTACCACTGGATTCTGATGACTTGGTCGAACCTGACTGCGTTCATGTGTTGACCCGCTTCATCAAGGATAACAATTATCCGCCGCTGCTCTACACCGATGAAGACAAGCTGGGCGTGGGACATTTCGGTTCGCCGTATTTCAAGCCGGACTGGGATCCCGTGCTGTTTCTGCACTCCTGTTACATAGCTCATCTCTGCGTTATTGATCGCGAGCTTGGACTACAGCTTAACTTATACAGCGACAAGACCGCTGAGGGCTGCCACGACTGGGACAGTTTCATCCGTTTCATGAACGCAGACCATGTGCCGTGTCATGTTCCAGAGGTGCTCTATAGTTGGCGCATGCACGAAGGATCAACATCGGGAAACATTAGCTCCAAGGCGTACATCACCGCTTCTCACCGCGCGACTCTGCAACGCGCACTGGTTCAGCGTAACGCACTGAACCTGGAGTTAGTCAGTAGTTCGCTATTCAGCAACAACGTCGATTGGTGGTATCGACGCAAGCGTGATGTCCCTGTATCTTGCGTTTCTCTGGCGATTGCAAGCACACGCGGAGGGAATCAGACCGCCGGAACGCTGTTGCCCTTGGCGGTGATCGATGCCGACAGTGAGCAATGTATGATGCAACTTGCACAGGTAGTTTCGGATGGACAGAGCGAACTGGTGCATTTGTACTGGAACGGCGTCACGCCAGACGATGACGAGTGGCGCTGGGATGCTGCGGGATTGCTGGAGTTATTCGCCGATGCAGTCATGGTCGGCGGCACACTGCATGATGGAACCAACGTCGTCGACGGCCCGCGCATTTTCGGGTTTGGCAAGGGTTATGACTGTCCTGACCGAGGGAGGCCGCTCGCTGATCCCGGCTATTCTGCGATGATGTGGAAGGCACGCTCCGTGTCGGCAGTGTCAAGCGGACATTGCGTGGTGCGTCGCGATTTTCTGCTGCAGGTTATGCCGATGCTTCTTGCTGAAAAGGTTGACATTCAGATGGTGGGACCTTGGCTCGGTGCTCTTGCAGAACAAGCGGGTAAACGCATCATATTCTCTCCTTTCATACGATCCAAGACTGCAATCGTGCCAGAAGATATGGCTTCGGAGAGCGCAAGCGCGTATTTTCTCTCGCGATTCTGGTCTCAATTGCCCGATGCACGCTTCTACTCGCCGCGCCTGGGATTGGCCCGCGAAACTGCCTACGCCCCTGTCTCTGACGCGGACCGTGACCGGCATCTCAGGAAACTGCAGCTGCGGACGTTATCCTATGCAGACTGGCTTGATCGCGAGTTGCAGCAACGAGCAGTCCGCTATCCGGTACCGACACAGGACGTCAGTCTATCCATTATCACGCCAGTTTATAGCGGTAGTAACCTCGAATTGCTCGATGGGCTGGCACGCACTATCGCTGCGCAGTCCGAGGCGGTCCTGGAATGGCTGCTGGTCGTTAATGGTCCGATGAGTCAGGCCACGATGGAGCTGATCCGATCCAGGGCTGTAGGCGAATGGCAAGCGCGCCTGATTGTGGAGCCGCAGCCTATCGGTATCGTCTCGTCGTTGCGTTTGGGTCTGGAGGCGGCGCAGGGCGAATACGTAGTTCCGGTGGATGCCGACGATCTCATTACGTTGGATGCTGTGCAGATACTTGCACACGAGATCGATCGTCTTGGGCGACCCGAACTCGTCTACACCGATGAAGACTTGCTGGTCGACAGCAAGCCGGCATCGCCATACTTGCGCGCGGCATTCGATCCATTGCTCATCCTCGACAATTCGACGATCTGGCATCTGTGCGCTATGAGGCGGGATGCGGCACTTGCGGCCGACGTTTATAGCGACGCGGCGGCGAACTGGTGTCAGGACTGGGACACTGTTTCTCGCATCGCCAGTTGTGGCGGGCGCATAGAGCACGTTCCTGAAGTTCTTTATCACTGGCGTCAACACGCCGGTTCCACAACGAATAATGCGAAAGGCGATTCGCGGTCATTGGATTCTGTACACCACATTCTTGAGCGTCATATCGCCCTCACACCGACCCCGCAACGATTTTACGTTGCAGACTGGCCGGAAAGCCGTGGCGCGCGGGAACTCTACATTGCTCGGAACCCTGACCCTTTACCGCCGTTCGTTTGGATAGGGGATGTGGCAACAGATGATTCGGTCAGATGTAATGAGGATGCGATTTTAGTGATCGCGGCAAACGGTATAATTATTGAATCGCAGCAGGTGTTTGTGGAAGTTGCCCGACTGTTGGAACTCCATCAGCAGGTCGGAGTAGTCGGCGGTCTAGTGGAAGGGAAGGATGGCGTGGTTGTCGATGGTTGCTACATGGTCAATGGTGCTGGCATGCTGGAAAGTCCTTGGCTCGGTCAAGCCGCAAGTCACGGCGGCCCGTATGCGCTGGCACTGAAAACACAGAGCGTGGCGACCAGTGGCCACGCGATGGCGTTTTTCCGGATCTCTGCATTGAAGCAGGCTGGTGCTTGGCCTCTGAAAGCGCATGAGGCTTCAAAGGTCATGCAATTGTGTGGACGACTTGCCGCAAACGGCTGGGTTATCGCTTTCTCTCCGTTGGTGCGGGCTCGCGCCGGTTCGTCATTTTGCAGTGAACAAAGCCGCAGTCGGCCTCCGGCTGGTGTACCCGCTGGCAGCCACGCGTTAGTCAGGTATGGCATGGCACTTAATTATAGGAGCTGACCTTGAACCTGTTGAATACACCTCCGATGACGCAACAGGAGCAGAGGACTGGGCCCGCAGGAGCATCCACCTTAGTGCGTGGGGTGTCTATGCTGCGGGCGATGCTGTTCCTGCTTGCGGCGTTACCCGCTATATACAATTTTGTGGCCATCCAGTATGCATCGATCACGGTACCATTTTGGGATCACACCGAGCTGATTCGCTGGATTGCGTCCTGGTATGACGGCAATTTCCGTTTCTCCAGCTTGTGGGAGCCTCACAACCACACCCGTCCGCTGGTTTACCGCATTGTCATGCTGTTCAATGCGGTGCTGACGGACTGGGATATCCGTTCGGAGTACATCTACATGTATGCGGCGCTGTATGGCACTTTCGCCTGCCATATCTGGGCGCTGCAATGGGTGACCGCGGGTGCGGTACGCGGTATGGTGTATCCCCTGGCACTGTTCCTTGCTTCGTTGATACTATTTTCGCCAGTCGGACACAACAATCACTGGTGGTCGATGATGTTCCAGCTCAACGCAGCTAATCTATTCATCGCGTTTGGTCTATTGATACCTTTCATTCGACCGCAGTGCTGGAGCAGCCATGTATCCGCTGCCGTGAGCTGTTGGTTGGCTGCTTTTACGCTGACTAATGGTTTTTTCGCCGTGCTCGCGATCGGACTGGTGTTCCAGCTGTCGGCAACGCAATTGCTACGACCCAGCCGCTGGACTCTGTTCTGGGGCGGAAACCTGCTTGCATTGCTGGTTTGCTACCTGCCGGGCATCACGTTGTCCACTAGCTCTGTCCATCCGACCCTGTTGCAACTGGCGCAGTTTTGCCTGGCTTATCTTGGCACACCGCTTGGAGGCTTGTTGTGGTTCCCGTTTCCGAACATGTTTGACATACCGCTGCCGATTGCGACCAACGCGATATGCGGCACACTGTTGCTGGCATCTGGTGCGGCGCTATGCTGGCATGCGCGCGCCCAGCTTCGCGAGCAGGATTCGGCAGCGCTGATCCTGTTCGGATTCACCATTTTCGCCATGGTATCGGCGGTTGCCACAGGCTGGGGACGTGCTGCATTCGATGAATATGGCGTCTCCAACGCGAATGCCAGCCGTTACTCGATTTTCGGTGCTTACCTGATGCTGGGTCAGCTCTATTACCTTGCCGCCGGTTTTGCACATGGGTGGTGGAACCATGTTGGTTTGCGTCGCATTGCCGCACTCAGCGCAACGGCATTCGTGCTTCTGTCCGTGGTGACTTACGTTAGAGCGGTGAATGTATACGATAATGCGCACAACTTTAACAAGACGTTGTTTTACGCTTATCCTTGGGGATTGCAGCCGACGGCTCAGGACAAGTTTATTCATCCCAATTCTGAGTCGATCAAGCGGCTTAAGAGCGATTTGCAGAGGCTGGAATTGGGTCCTTACAGCAGCAGGACATTCAACAGCCAGGCGTTGCCTATCGGTGAATTCAGTAAGGTCGGCTTGTTGTCTGGGAGTCGCCAGATTGTTCAGCGTTTCAACTCCACCGAAGATGGATTGAAAGCGGTGGTTGTTATGCTGATAACGCCCAATGGCAAGCAGAAAGATGGGAACATCGAGTGGCAAATTTCCGAGGTCGGTGCGGCCCAACCGGTAGCACGCGGCACGCTGAACGCCGCGCGTATCCACAACTGGGAGGAGGTGCGTCTGAAGTTGCCTTATCTTAGCGACAGCAAGGGGCGTGAATATCAACTTGCTTTGTCAGCCAAGGCAGATGATGCCCACGGGCTTGGTGTAGCAATGTATAAACCGGTGGCCGGTAACAACGCGACCCTCACAAGTTACGAACAATCTGGAGCATCGAAGACGGAGAATCTCTCTATGGCGCTACGCATGGATTACACAAAATGAATCAGGAGAACAAAATGCTTCCACGTATGACAATCATCTGTCCTGTGCATAACGAAGAGAAAGTTGTGCCGCTCTTCTTTGAGCGGGCACTTCCAGTGATCAAAGAACTGTCGGCGCATTATCAGGTGGATCTACTGTTCCTCAACAATGCATCCACGGACGGCACTTTTCAGGTCATAGAGAAGCTGCGTCAGGAGCACGCATTCGTGTATGTGATCACGCTCAGCAGCAACGTCGGTTATCAGCGATCCTTGGAGTGCGGACTGCGCAATGCCAAGGCCGATGTCATTACCTTTATCGACGTGGATTGCGAAGATCCACCTGAAATGATCCTGGAGTTCGTCAAATACTACGAGCAAGGTTATGACCTCGTATACGGCGAGCGGGTCGACCGCGAAGAGATTCGTGCGATTAAGATGCTGCGAAAGCTGTTTTACCATATCGTGCATCGGGTAGCGGACGAAGATATTATTCTTTACATGGCCGAGTTTTCACTGCTTACTGCGGAAGTGCGTGACGCAATGGTGCAGGACCAGAACTCATTTCCATTTATCCGCAGTTCCATCGCTCGCGTGGGGTTCCGTCGCATCGGTATACCTTATAAACGGCATCGCCGCATAGCAGGTGAGACCCATTATAATCTGTTTGGCATGACGATTTTCGCCATTGCCGGTATATTGTCCTCGTCGACTTTGCCATTACGTTTGCCAATTTATCTGTTGCCCTTTTGGTTGCTGCTCAGCGCCGCACTGGGTGCCGCGCAGATCGCGACCGGCAACCCTTGGTACCTGCTCGCAAATGCGCTGTCGACCTGTGCATACTTGGGGGGTACCGCAGCCTTCACCGCGCTGTATGTCGCCCGTACTTACAAGAACGGACTGGGTCGGCCCAATTACGTGATACACCAACGTTACTCGCACATGCAGCCTGCAGTAGATGAATAGCTTGTCCAGCGTCGATATCACTGATCTACCGCCTGCTGTACGCGGGAACACGCCGCAGGCGGAGTGCGCGTTTGTCAGTTTTGACGGCGGTGTAAGGGCTAACGGCATGCTGCAACAGCCGGATCGTTATCGTTACTGGGATCATGATGCGTCACAATATCCGCGTATTCCTCGCGGGGCCGGGCTTTCGTATGCTGCGGCAAGCTTCGTCAATGGAGGTCTCACGGTCTCGCACGCCTCTTTTAACCGTGTCACAGGGTTTGATGAAGTCACAAAGGTTGTCGAAGTCGAGGCAGGCATCACGTTGTATGCGCTGCATGACTTTCTTTGTTCGCATGGGCTGTATCTTCCGGTGCAGCCTGGTCATGGACGCATTACTGTTGGCGGGTGCATTGCCGCTGATGTTCACGGTAAGAACCAAGCGCGCGACGGTACTTTCATGAATCAGGTAGCGTCTCTGACGCTATTCCACCCCAGCCATGGCATGCTCGAACTGTCCCGCGAGTGTGAACCTGAACTGTTCCGTCTGACCTGTGGCGGCTATGGACTGACAGGCCATATTGTCCGTGCACGGTTGCGCGCCATACCAATACCCTCGCCGGCGATCGAACTTAAAGCTGTTGTGTTTTCAGATGCTATGAATGGGCTTGAGCGGCTTGAGCTTGCGGCGCGGAAAGCCGATTTTGCTTATTCTTGGCACGACATGGCGAGCGCGGGCAAAAGCTTTGGCAGCGGCTATGTTTTCCAGGCGCATTTTGTAACTGACAGTCACGAATCCTCGTTGAAATCGCGTGATGCCGAGCCACCTCAACTGTCTGCAGCCGGGCGCGCCGACTGGCCTGTCGCCCTGCTCAATTCGCTTTCGGTGTGCGCACTAAATGTTATATACCGTCGCCAGCAGCGGCAGGTATTGGCGGGAAAGACACTGGCATTGCAGGATGCGCTGTTTCCTATTCATAAAGCGCAGTTGTACTTCAAGCTGTTCGGCGTACGCGGATTTCATGAATACCAGGTGATCCTGCCGCTGAAAGCAATGCCTGACTATCTCGATGCAGTCAGGATGGGCATCCGTCAGCGTCGACTCGCTATAACTCTAGCCTCTGCCAAGGCGTTTGTCGGCCCGCGCGAGCTTTTACGATTTACCGGCGAGGGCGTGTGTTTTGCGCTTAATTTCCCACGAGATGAGGCGGCAAATGGATTTATGACGTTTCTCGATGAACGAGTGATAGCGCTGGGTGGTGTACCTAACATCATCAAGGATTCCCGGCTGCCGCGCTCTGTAGTGGACGCCTGCTATCCTGGGGCCTCTGAATTTCGTGCGGCACTACATGCCTTCGATCCGAAAAGGATGTTTCGTTCGGAACTTTCGGAAAGGCTGGGCTTGTGAGAGCGTTGGTTGTAGGAGCATCGGCAGGTGTGGGTCGCGCGCTATGCGAGGCTCTCGGAGCTCGTGGCGCAGCGTTGCTGCTGGTGGCAAGCGACGTGCGCGATCTGGATGCACTCGCTGCCCATCTTCGGCTCGTCTACCGCGTGGAGGTGCAAACTGTCGTGGCTGATGCAAGATGCGTCGGAGAATGCGTCGAG
>Ga0208263_100454_pt1 | contig 15293 bp, 10 predicted proteins | sample LakWasMet28_LOW6_2_FD_183872 | JGI IMG/M metagenome (GOLD analysis project Ga0208263, IMG submission 183872) | Freshwater sediment methanotrophic microbial communities from Lake Washington under simulated oxygen tension - Sediment Metagenome... | ecosystem: Environmental > Aquatic > Freshwater >... | reverse complement strand
TATATGGCTTACCAAATCAATGGGGTCAGACTCCATTGATTTCTGTTATTAGCCATTATTCCGTTTAAATTCATCTGATTTTCTATCCCCACCTTTAGCCAACTTACCACCTCTGCGGTTAAGCTGACCTGCAATTTTCTGCTTAAAATGCTCGCTGCCTAAAACCCATGCTTTATTTGTAGCCTCACGCATCTGCGTTAAACAGATCTCATCTATCTGCCCAGTAAATAAACTGCGATATTGTGTTTGCCTTGCTGCCTCATCTTGCCCTAGTGCGTAATACATGGGTTGTGGAGTAATCAACGCATCATATTGACCTAATGCATTTGCACGGTAGCTACTCCAAGGATATTCTGACGGGTGTTGTACCATATTCGCCCGTACGGGGTTAAGTTCAATATATCGATAACATAACAAAGCATAGGTATCGCTATCAATCAGACTGGCTTTGTATCGACCCTCCCATAACGTACCACTGCGTTTATAGGTGTAGTTGAAGTATTGCACGTAATATCGCCCCAGCATTTGCATCATTTTAGAGATGCCGTCTGTTTTGTTTGGGGTGGCAAGCAAGTGTAGATGGTTCGTCATCAATACGTAGGCGTGAATGTCACACTGATGCTTTTTAGCGGCATCGGCGAGTTTACCCAAAAAGAAGCGATAATCTTCTTCGGCAATAAATACAGGTTCACGATTATTGCCACGAATAATAATGTGTTGTGGATGACCAACCAACACAAAACGAGGAAGACGTGCCATGACAATGATCTGCTATTTGAATTAACGAAGCGCCAAGAATAAAAGCATATTTGGACGGAATCAATGGAGTCTGACCCCGTTGATTTTTTACCCGTTAAAACCTGGATTTTTTACCCGTTAAAACCTGTAAGCATTAAATAAGCAAAAAAACTAATGGCTATAATCCAAGAAAAAGCTATAAGAATGTTTTCTTTCGGATATTTTTCTATTCTTTTTACAGTCCTAATAAGCCAAATTAAGGTTATTAGTAGCAATAGTGGGTCTATGTAAAAGAACATTAGTGAGATGGCTATATAAGAATCCAAATCATCACACAAGCTTGGATAGTCACAAGAGTAAATCCTCCCAAAGAAAACAGTTATAACCCCCACAATTTTTATGAGAAGGCATATAGCAGATAATATTAAATAAGCTTTCCGAAACATATATTCTCTCTAGATGCTGATACTGGTCTATTTCTTATGTGCTGATAAATTAGGGGTACTGTATATCTGCTTAATTAGTGGATTTACTTGGCTCCCTACACCAAGACTCTGGCAGTTTTCAAATTTTCCGCAGTCTTTAACAGGGGAGCGCACCAAGCTAGTGGCTTCCGCTTTAGTTACGCTTCCAATTGCATCGTATAAAATGAACTTTCCGTATTCAGTTTTTGTTACCTTCTCAGCTAAATTTGTAACTGTGCTACTGCTAACACGTGGGGTTGCTGTTGCCCCTGCTGCTACTTTAAATAAGGTACTTACATAGTTTTTATAAGCATTAGCGTTTGTATTTGGGTTGTCAGGCTCTTCGCCATTTTTAGCATGTCCAAATTTAGGGTCATAATGCGTTCCATATTTTTGCACATGCGCAAAAGAGTCGCCGAATGAGTGTAGCACTTGTTGTACAACTGGTTGCGACAAATAAAGGTTTTTTGTCGTCGGGTCGTTTTCGTATTGTTTCCAATCAATGGGGTCAGACTCCATTGATTCATATTTTTAGCCATTACTCTGCTTAAACTCATCTGACTTTCTGTCTCCACCTTTAGCTAACTTATCAGTTCTGCGGTTAAGTTGGTTGGCAATCTTTTGTTTAAAGTGCTCACTGCCTAAAACCCATGCTTTATTCGTTGCCTCGCGCATCTGCACTAAACTTATCTCGTCTATTTGAGCGGTAAATAAACTGCGGTATTGTGTTTGCCTTGATGTCTCATCATGCCCTAATGTGTAATACATGGTGTGCGGAGTAACCAACGCATCATATTGACCTAAGGCATTCACACGGTAACTACTCCAAGGATATTCTGACGGGTGTTGTACCATATTTGCCCGCACGGGGTTAAGTTCAATATAACGATAGCATAGCAAAGCATAGGCATCGCTATCAATTAAGCTGGCTTTGTACCTGCCCTCCCATAGTGTGCCGCTACGTTTATAGGTGTAGTTGAAGTATTGCACATAATATCGTCCCAGCATTTGCATCATTTTAGAGATGCCGTCTGTTTTGTGTGGGGTGGCTAGCAGGTGAATGTGGTTGGTCATCAGCACGTAGGCGTGAATATCGCATTGATGCTTTTTAGCAGCATCGGTGAGTTTGTCCAGAAAGAAGCGGTAATCTTCATCAGATGTAAATACTGGTTCACGGTTGTTGCCACGAATGATAATGTGTTGCGGATGGCCAACCAATACAAAACGAGGAAGACGCGCCATGATAATCATCGACTCTTTGAGTTAATTAATGAATAGGTAAGGATAACAGCTTGCTTTGCTAGAATCAATGGAGTCTGACCCCATTGATTCGCTGCGCTTTGCGCGAGTAGCGCCTTACTTAGTGCTAGTTAGCCTTTGGTACCCATTGACCATCTTCATTGATTTCCAGATTCTTATAAGGGTCGATGTTTTGCAGATAGGCATCTATATCAGGAATGCGCCAGTCTTCTTCGCCACATAGCTCTTCCCATATCCAGATATAAAAGGTGTGGTAATCACCTTTGATGTACTCCTTGACTGGGTGTTCATAGCATGGGTAAAGAAAGAACTGCCCTACATTGCCTATCCAGTCAAACGCTTCGTTATCGTTCAGGTTGATGAGGAAGCGCAGGCCTTCTTTGAAACGTTCGTACCAGTTACACCTGTCCACTCCTTTTTCAGCATCGGACTTGCACTCCAAAAAAAGTGGACGAGTATATTTCCGTATTACTTTCCTTACCGCTTGTTCGTCATCCGGTTCAATTGCCCAAAGTTCCTGTTCAGTCGGGCCGGATGGACACCCCCCCAATGCACGAGTAAGTAAGCCTTTCACATCCCAACACGCCCCAACAATGAATTCATCTTTATCTATCATAGCTATTTATCTCACTAATTGTAGTTTGGGGTCAATAACGGGGTAAGCCGTATATGGCTTACCAATGGTTGTGTTGAAACGCACCTCAACCATGCTAGCTCCCATATGTTGCGCCGTGCCTTTGGTATAACCATCCCCTACAATTCTGCCCATGTCGAATTTAACTACTCCATCTTTGTAAAAACTCGGATTCGCCAAATACATTTTCTCCGCCTGCATAATTGCATCGGACATATCACTATTTGAAGCCCAACGCGTAGCATCACGTAAAGTACGTTCTGGCGTTGCATTAGGCATATCAGGCAATATGCCACGCACAGCCCGATCTATCAATTGCTGGTCAGTCAACTGCTCACCATGCCGTGATACAAAGTGTCCTCCCGATGTGGTTTCAAGTTGCAGCAGCGCTTTAGTGATTGCCAAATCTTCCGCCGCATTGATAGCATCACTACTCAAGCCCGCAGCTTTTGCACTAAGTCTAGCATCAGCCCCTGCTTGGGTAATAGCTTTGCCCATCGCACCAGCACCAATAGTTAGCCCAGCACCACCCAGCGCATCACCTGCTGCTACTTCACTCGCAAATATCCCCGCTTGGTTCGCGCATAGTGGCAGATTAGCTAAACATGCCTCTACGGAAACACCTATTTTAGCGGCAATCTCTGGTGCGGCACGCACTAGAACTGCGCCGACTTCAGCACCAGTTAAAATCCCTAAACCAAGTAAACCCAGTTTGGCTAATGGTGCACCAGCGGCATTGTTTTTGGCTTCAATCTGCTGCGGTGTTAAACCATAGTTGGTGTCTAGCAGCTTGTTGGAATAAAGCGAAATATTCTGACTATTGATACTTGAGTCGTTGTATTCTGCGGCATGTTGTGTGGAATAGTTTCTGTAATCCCATGTAAAGCCAGTAGTAGTATCTTTACCGCTCATACCGATAATAGACGTTACTAATTGGTCTTGTTTACCTTCGTCATAAGTATTGGTGGCTGCGTTCACCCAGCGCAATAATTGTCTTTCAATACGCGCTATGGCTTCTTCTTCAGTAATAATTTCACCATTTTTAGCAGCGGCATCCTTCAGGGCTTTTGCGTATTTCTTAGCAAGGTCAATTTCTCGTACATGCAACTGCCTATTATTAGTATCCACCACCAGTGCTGTGGTTGCCCCTACGGTTCCGCCAATAGCACTACCGATGCCTAGGCTGGTGAGTTCAGCCAATGCTTGTGATATTGTATTGGCACCTTGTTCACCTAAGCCTGCATTTTGCAAGGCTTCCGTCACTTTGCTTTGTAAGTCATTTAAGAGTGGTGCCGCACTTGCTACCACGCCTGCTCCTGCCGCGCCACTGAGGTCTCCTGTGAGTAAGCCGCCTAGTGCGGTATGTAGTGCAATGCGATAAATTCCACCTTCATCCCATTTCTTCGCTTCTTCTTTATTGCCTTGGGCTGTCAGTTCTTTAACTTTATTCCCTGCAAAGTCGCCTACCGCCTTTGGTGCCACCTGACTAAACGCCTGGGTAATTTGTATCTGTGCATTCAACTCACGCTGCACCTGCTCTTTATCAAATATCTGGGTTAAGGTACCAGCTAGGTTGTTGCCTTGGCTATCTACTGCCATAGCTGAGGTGTTGCCTTGTGCATCGGTACTGAATTGAGTTTGCACATCACGGTTAAGCATGGCAAGCGTGGTTGCATTGTCTTTACCTGCTTTTATTTGCTGGGTGGTGTTATCGGTAATATTTACTAAACCACTACTAATGCCACTAACGGTTACACTGCTACTGTCATCACTTAAGTTTGCACTGCCTGCACTTGCAGTTGGGCTATTTTTATAGCCTGTTCCATCAGGTTGTTGGTTAAGTCCTACCCCTGCACTAACACTTAGTCCTTTGGCGCTGAACTCTGCACTGTTCTCAATATTTGAAGTAGTGAGGGTTTGTGTACTCAGGGTGTTTTTATTGTCCTGTATCGCTTTATCCGTAGAGGAAATCACCGCCCCTGTGAGGTTGGTATTGCCATTGACGTTAACTTGAAACCCACCATCGCCAGCCATGATTCCGCTTTGTTCATTCACACTGGCATAGTTGGATTTTGTTTTACTACTGGAGGCACTGATAGACCCACCATAGCCACCTGCACCTATCGGGATGCTGACACTGATACCTGCACTCTTTTGCTTGTCTTTGTATTGGTCTGTGTCTTGTAGGCTTTCTATACTGAGATTGCCTGACCCACTGGTACCCACATTGGCAACCACTTGATTACCTGTGACTTGCGCACCTTTGATAGTGGTATCGGTACCGCTTTCCAATGTGACTTTGTCGCCATCCTGATTACCGCTTTGAATAATGGTTTCTGTCCAGCTAGTACCGTTGCCGGTGGTTTTGCCTTTGCCTTGTGAAGCACTGGCAGTGACGGCAAAGCCATTGGAGCCAAAACTAACGCCTAGGCTGGCGCTGCTGGATTTGTTTTTTCCATCAAGGGTGTTTGTATTTTGTGCTGCTTGTAGGGTGATTTTATCGTCAGCTTTAAGGGTGACATCATCATTGGATTTTACTTGGCTACCAATGATATTAATGTCAGAGTCTTGACCAGCACCACTGGCGACAATGGTAATGTCACCACCTGCGTTGAGTGTGCTACTTTGTGCAGTGCTACTGGTTTGCGTGGTTTTGCTGCTGCTTTTTGAGGTTCCAATGTACAAATCAATGGGGTCAGACTCCATTGATTCATATTTTTAACCATTACTCTGCTAAACTCATCTGACTTTCTGTCTCCACCTTTAGCTAACTTATCACTTCTGCGGTTAAGTTGGTTTGCAATCTTTTGTTTAAGGAATAATTGGGGTCAGTGTAGAATTAAACTTCATCTTTTAACTACTTCCAGACCTTGCGATCTCCCTCTTTTTCCTACTTTCTGTCTTTTATCCATTTAACTCTACACTGACCCCAATTATTCGGCTATTACCAATCTCGACCACCAGGTTGAGTAACGTTTTTAGCAATGCCTGTTTCTATGTCTAACTCATATACGCCTCGTCCATATACCCAAGCAAGTAATACGTAGTCAGGTTTCCATATAGGGCTTTCGTACTTTGCGGGAGTCGCTTCTAATTCAGTAAATACGCCGCGTTTAATGAATTTGGTGGATAGTCTTGCGAAGGGTCCTTGGTGTTTACCTTCAAAAACTTTATTGCTACGCTCAGAACGCTTTTGCCAGTCTTTAGGATATAGCTTAGTTTGTTCATCCCGCTTTACTTGCCAGACTACGTTGCCGTCTTTATCAAGACGGAAGATATTGTGCAAGGCATCATGAATTGATTCTTTAGGCTCACTCCCATCCCAAGAGTAAGTACAAATTATCTTATCTCCATTTTGCAATAAAAACTCTCTAAATGGCCAGCCTCTAAATTTTTCATCAATCATTTTAATGGTCTCGAATTCTTCATATCAAACCAAGAGTCTGGTGGCTTTACTCCTTTAGGCAATACCAACTGAAACTGCACGCCACCACCACTGTTACCCAATGCACTACTAGCTGTTGATGCTTGGATTTTTTGACCTCCAGGGATATTTACAGGTAACACGCTTGTAGGCGGTTGTGGAAGAGAGAACTTGTCTTGAATCTGTTGCGAGCCCAACCCCTTAATATCAGCCTCACGCATCAGCCATGTTCCATTGTAATTGCCAGTGAATCAATGGGGTCACAGTGAATCAATGGGGTCAGACTCCATTGATTCATACGTCAAATTGAATGCTAAGGCCGAAGTTAGCCCCTACAAAGGTGGCAACCGTAATCTTCATCTGCATAAAAACAAACGGTTCGATTATTACCTCGCTGGATGATGTGCTGCGGAACATTAGGTAGGATAATTCGTGGCCGGCGGTGCATAATAATCCTTATAAAATATTGGCCTCGATATCATCATGAATTGTGGTCTGTCCCCTATTGTTTTTCATTGATTGGGCTGGCGTTAATCAGGCTCAAGTTCAAACTCTGGCACATGAAATACCTTACCACGTTTAGCTTCAATTTCTTCAGCAGTAAGCTTATTCCACATGCTTACTTTATAGTCGTAAGCTAGTTCAGCCTTAAAAAAGCATTCTTCACCTAAATGTTTTTTAGCGGCAGCACGGGTTTGCATCACTTCTTCATATTTCTCGTGGATGTCTACCATGTTTTCAGTAAGCTGTATGAACACCATTTCTTCGCCCACTTCTTCTACTTTATGGGCAGGGCATGTTAACAGTCGTTCTTTACCAAATAAACGGACATAAGCAGGACCAAAAACTACGGTCCATGGCATATCTGGGAGCCAGTGTCGTAGGGTGTGGGTAGTGATGAATAAATAACCCCCTGATGGAGAGTAATGGTTTGCCAGTGCTTCAGATTTGTAGCGCTCATTTAAACTATCTAAAAAAGCAATATCTCCGACACTTTTAATGCATGCAGTTTTTAAATAAGATAGGAGCTTATTTTGCAGGGTAGTCTCATACACATCCATCTGAATGGTGGCATGAGTGTCTTGTAAAAAATTTACTCCACTTTTCCAACGCTTGTTCCATGTACCTTCCGCTTTATTTTTACCTGTGCGCTTCCAGTAAACAGTAGAGGTGTGTCCGTTTTCAAGTAAATTTTCAATATGGTTTGAATCAAACTCTTGCTTGAGCGGCTCATACCAGCCCCATTTCGTCGGCATGTATTCAGGCAGCATTTCGCAATGTAATTGCACAGCCTCAAGTAAATCTCTAGGTTCATTAAAAGATTTAACCGATTCCAACTGTAGGTTATATTCTATTTTTCTCGTCATTTACGCACCCATGGAGTAAAAGTTTTGGTTATAGGGTCAAATATTTGTATACTGCCACCATTCTTAAGAATTTCTTTCTCAAGAGGTTCAGAAATAGTCACATTTCTAGTACTCACAATCAATTCTACAGGTTTACCAGTAGCAAAATACCCTCTAAACTGATTTGAGTTAGAGAGGCTGATCACATCTTTCACTTCAATAATACTACCACCATTGCTTAATGCATCTGGTAGTACAGTCACCATTTTACCGTCACCAATATCTACCGTAAACTTTTGCGAGTTGGGCTTAATGTGACCAAGTGTGTCCAGTGCATCTAGGGCCGCACTTTGATACGCTCTTCCCCGCGCGGCATTTTCAGCAAGGATTGTTGTAGCTTTGCTTATTATCTCTTCGCCTTTTTTACCCAAAGGCTTGAACGCATCACCAAAGCGTTGAAGGATTTTATTGCCAGGTATGGCTTCTGTGGCCATACCAATCGCTAAACTAGCAATCAGCTCCTGTGCCTTCTCATCATCGCCTATGGCTAGCGCCTGAGTGAGTTGGTAAGTATCCCATGCGGTAAGTGAAATATCTGCTGCTTGTAAAGCGACCGCAACAACGGCTGTTGCCACGACTAATGCCGCTGGTAGGGCATTATTCTCCGTCTCAATCGTCACCGCCGTATTCGCTACAGCCGCATCACCACCCGCTGCGGCTGTGATACCTGTGACCAATGTGGTAATAAGATTTCGTCTTGCTTCTCTTTCCTCTGCGGTGAGTTCTGCCGCAGCTGCCCCTTCAATACTATCAAGCAGTTTATTGATGACCACGCCAGAACTAGCCGCTAATGCGGCTGTACCACAATCACCACCAGTAGCGGCCGCGCCTGCACAACCCAGTACGGCGTGTAAAGCAGTATGGGCAACACTGCCTTCTCCACCGAGTTGCGTTGCAAGTGCTTTAATCTCTTGTGCACCTAATGCTTGTAGGTAGTGAACCGTTGCGCTTTGAATTAAGTCAGCACCACTGCCTGTGACATTGCCGCTAAAGGCTGTGGTAATGACGGTGAGTGCGATTCTGCCTGCGCCACCCATGGCCCAGGTTTGGTTGTCTAATACAGTTTGGGCAAGGCTGTTCAGCTTGTCTGAATCTGGGTTGGTGCTGTTTGCTTCAGATTCTAATGCGCGCTGTGCTGCATCAGCTTCAGTGGCACGATTGTTAAGGAACGTTCCCACCTGCCCCGTAAACGCCCCTACAATCTCAAAGCCAGCTTGTATCTCAGCTTTCTTTTCTTCGGTAAATATCGGCGTTAAGGTGTTGGCGAGGTTATTGCCTTGGCTATCCACCGCAATCGCGGTGGTGTTGCCTTGTACATCCGTACTGAGTTGGGTTTGTACATCTTGGTTAAGTGTAGCAACAGTCGTTGTAGCATCTTTACCAGTAAGCGCTGTTTGTGCTGTTGAGTTAGTCACATTGATACTGCCACGACTCACACCGCTCACCGTAGTGCTGTCTGCTTCATCACTGGCGCTCAATGCCATTGGTAACGTTGCACTAAAACCTTTTAAACTGGGTAAGGTCGTGCCAGGCACTTGTGCACCGCCTGTTTGGGCTTTGCCATCTTGGTCTAAACCAACACCATTACCGCTGGCACTGTAACCACCACCTAAGCTGGTGCTGCTGGCTTTATATTCTGCACTGTTCTCAATATTTGAAGTGGTGAGCGTTTGTGTGGTGAGGCTGTTTAGATTGTTCTGAATGGCTTTATCCGTAGACGCAATCACCGCGCCTTTTAGGTTGGTATTGCCATTGACGTTAACTTGAAACCCACCATCTCCCGCCATGATGCCGCTTTGTTCATTGACACTAGCATAGTTAGATTTGGTTTTGCTGCTGGAGGCATTGACAGACCCCCCGTAGCCACCTGCACCAATCGGGATGCTAACGCTGATGCCAGCACTCTTTTGTTTGTCTTTATATTGGTCTGTGTCTTGCAGGCTTTCTATATTGAGATTGCCTGACCCACTGGTACCTACATTGGCAACTACTTGGTTACCTATGACTTGTGCGCCTTTGAGGGTGGTATCAGTACCGCTTTCCAGTGTGACTTTGTCGCCATCTTGGTTACCGCTTTGAATAATGGTTTCTGTCCAGATGGTGCCGTTGCCTGTGGTTTTGCCTTTACCTTGTGAAGCACTGGCAGTGACAGCAAAGCCACTTGCCGTGCCAACACTTACGCCTAGACTGGCACTGCTGGATTTGTTTTTTCCATCAAGGGTATTTGTATTTTGTGCTGCTTGTAGATTGATTTGATCGTCAGCTTTTAATGTGACGTTGCCATTGGCTTTAACTTGGCTGCCTATGATATTAATGTCTGATGCTAGCCCAGACCCAACATTCTGCCCTTCGACAGGCTCAGGACGAACGGCGGTGATGGTAATGTCACCGCCAGCGTTGAGTGTGCTGCTTTGTGCAGTGCTACTGGTTTGTGTGGTTTTACTGCTGTTCTTTGAGGTGCCGATGGAGAGGCTGAGGTTGATGCCCCCAACTTGATTGGCAGGGTTTTCTGAGGTGTTTTGACCGTTGGCGTCTAGCACTTGCAATCCGTTCTCATCCAGCTTGGGCGTGTTGCCTGCCACGATGGCATCTTTAGCATTCATCGCCGCCAATGCTGTGGTGCCTGCGGCTAAGGCTTGCATTCTGCCATCACTGGTTTGGCTGGCGGCTTGGCTCATTTGTTGTGCGGTTTGGATGGCGCTGATGACTGGGTTACTAATCGCTAGCGTTAATCCAGTTTGCTTAAACTTAGTTTCTTGTACGGTTTGGCTGGTATTTTGTGCAGCGGTAATATTCACCTGCTGCGCGTTAATGTTGATGTCGCCTTGCGGGGTTAGTACATCGCTCGCTGCTTTGCGTGGTTTTTTTAGTACTAAGCTTGCTGGTGCCTAGGCTAACGCTAGCACCACTGGTGCTGAGGCCGCTAGATTTAGTTTTACGTTCGTGCAACTCATAAGCAGTATTTTGTGCGCTGGTGATGTTGATATTATTGTTGGCGTTTAAACTTGTGCCGTTATCACTGACGATATTGCTGCCACGTACAGTCAGGTCGTTTCCTGCTTGCAAGGTGATATTATCTGCGCTGAAGTTACTGCTGATGCTGTTGTCAGACTCAAACACATCGCGCTGGGTTTTGGTTTTGCTACTGAAGGTGCCGCTTTTCTTCACTTTGCGTGCTGTATCAAAGTTGCTGGTTTCACGGCCTTCGGTGATGTTAATGTCTTGGCTTGCGGTAACCGCAATCGCGCCTGCTTCACTGGTGACGCTAGCCGCCTTTGCATTAAAGTCGTTGCCTGCGTTTAGGGCAATATTACCATTGGTTTGGATTGTGCTGCCGATGTCTTGCATGCCGCCATGTTTAACATAGTTTTTGGCGTTACGAACACTGCTGTTCTGCTCTGCGATGGTCACTGTGCCAAGGTTAATATCTTGGGCTGCATTGATTTTCGTCACTGCACCTTCGCCACGGTTGATGATGGTAGCAGCCATCATGTTGGCATCATTCCCTGCATTGGCTACGAGTATCGCGTTCGGGTTATCCATGTATAGCCCAGCAACACGGTCTAAGTTGGTGCGGCTGAAACTGCTGGCGCCGCTGCTGTTTTGGCTGCTTTGCGTAGTGCTACGCAGGTTAATGTCGTTACCTGCTTCTAGCAACATGGCATCTTTAGCGATGACTTGGCCACCAATGATATTGATGTCATTGCTGGCTTTGAGTAGCGTAGCGTCTGCTTGTATCTGCCCACCTAGATTTTGGATGTTTTGTGCATCAAGACTGATAAAGTTGCGGCCTACAATAGTGCCTTGGTTAACCACATCTCCAGATAATTGCATGGTGACACTGTTGCCAGCCATGATCCCAGTAGTGGGGTTAAGGTCACCTGTTTGCAGCTTAACGTAAACTTGTGGCACTAGCGCCTGAGTGGTGCTGCCATCTGGCAAGGTAACGGTTTTTTCTACTAGCCACATGATGTCGCTGGTTAATTGGGCGGTTTGCTCTGCGGTGAGCGCTACCCCGGGAATCAGTTGTAATGCACGTGCAGTAGTAATGCCGTTATCCATCAGCGCCTGATATTGGGCTTCATCGGAGGCATAACCAGTTAAAAAGCGACGCCCTGTGAGCTGATTGATTTGTTCGCGAATAAGTTTTTGTTCATAGAAGCCATCGCCTAGGCGTTTTTGCATGGTAGCAGGATCAGACGCTAATTGGCTCAGCATATAATCGGAGCTTAGCCAGTTACGGTAGTTAGTAAAACGTGGGTTGCTTTCTATCAGATAGCTCGCGGCTACGTTTGGGCTAGGTTGGAATAGGCTCCCAGTCACTACTGGCACAGCCGCTGAAGTAACTGTAGTGCCGCTGCCAGTGGGTGTAGTACTACCCTCTAATCGGCTAGTCGATAGATTATAGGTAAGTACGGTATTGGCTGGGTTGTATGCACCAATCACATCGACATCATAATCATCGTCATTACCGTCCCAGTCATAATAATAGGCAGTACCGCTATAGCTGGTGGTAGTTTGGCCTTCTGAATTTAAGTTTTGGACTGTGGCGCCACTTACGTCAAGATTGCCACCAGCAATGATCTGGCTATCGCTATTGAGCACTGATCCGCTGAACGTCATATTTCCACCAGCAAGTATCTGCCCAGGTGTGGAGGAAACTACTTGCGTCTCGTAGGTGGTTTTGGTGCCAAGGTAGCGCGTGTATTCACGGAAATTATATGGAAGACCATAAGTTGAGCCGTAGCGCCACTCGACATTGACATTACCGATTTGAAAGGCTGGATAATCCCCACTTTCTAAAATCACGCTTTGATGCCTTGGAGTAAAACGATCAAAGCCGCTGGTTCCAGTCTGCACCACTTGTGTGACCAAATCAGCATTTAAGTTCTGTAAATCGGTTACCGCGAAGGTGGCATTTCCAAGTGCCTCAATGGTTGAGCCATCATTGATGAGTGAATCAGCAGACCCGATGGCTGCGTGATTATTGTCTAGGCTACCGCCAATGGCAAGATCACCAATACTGAACATCAGGCCATCGCTGCGATTTTCAATGGTGCTAGCGCCAATATCAAGTTGAGTACGGGCTGCAATAGTCGCACCAACTGTATTGCTTAAATGAGCGACTTTTACGGATAAATGATCGCCAAAGATACTACCAGTTTGGGTATTGATGAGTGTGTCAGCGTTAACAAGCGTATCAACGCCATCAATCAAGCCGCGGTTTGTGAGCGTAGCTGTCGCGTTGACTTCAGTGTCAGCGCCGACGATTTCACCTAAAGCAGTATTGATGATATTTTGCGCACTGATATTAAGTGATTGACTGGCAAGCAAGGTAGATTGATTAGTAATATCGCCTGTGGTTTGTAGGCTAAGGTTACCGCCAGCTTGCAGTTCGCCAGTGTGGGTATAGTCTGAAGCGAGGTTAATGCTAATGTCACCATCAGCTTTTACGCTGCCACTGCCAGCTAACGCAACTGTATCCAGCTGAATATTGGTTTTGGCACTGAGACTACCTGTATTTTGCAATAGCCCGTCGGCAGTAATGCTAACCTCACCCACGCTAGCGCCTATCGTGCCAGCATTACGCACGCCAAGACCTGCCTCGGTACCTACCATACTGATTTTACCTGCGTACATGCCGCCTAAAGCAGCTACATCAACCGCAAAAGCAGGGGCAGTACTGCCGGAATCTGGGCTTATAACGGTGACGCTGGTGTGGTGACCGTCTTGATCCACGCTCACTTGATTGGTACCTGTGGTGACATTCAATGCGTTCGCCCAAATACCAGCGTTAATCTCAACGGCACGCGCTATCACATCGGTAAAATTGGTTTGTGAGGTGTCTAAACCGTTACCATATATATTAATGTTACCGCCCCCCACACGATAGCCTAATAAACTACCACCGTTCAGAATAGGCGTACCAGTAGTTAAGGTGGCACGATGCGCATTAATAAAACCACAGCCATTACAGCTAATACCCGCTGGGTTGGCAATCACCACTTGAGCGCGACTGCCTGCTACTTCGATATACCCATTAAGTAAGCTAGGGTTTTGGCTGTTCACTTCATTCAGAATCACTTTTGCAGCGCCGCCTGCAAGATAGGGGTTGGCCTGCACCCATCCACCTAACTGAGTTTCGATATTGGCGCGGCTATTATTAAGAATGACCCCATTACTGTTTACATCAAACTGACTGTAGGTATTGCGTGAAACGCCAGCAGCACTCGGAGTTTGTATATTGACTAACGGGGTGCCGTTGGCGGCATTCATCACCATTGGACGTTGAGAGCTAGGTGCTGCTTGATCGGCAACGATATCAGCGCTAGCCGCTGCTATGTTCAGAGGATGCGGAATTATCACTGCCATGCCAAGGGCAAGCATGAGATTAAAAGCTATCGGTCTTAAAGTATGGCTTTGTTGTAACGTTGGCAATCGAATGATACTTGTTGCAACGGTTTTGCCTGCGGCTGCTTTACCCAGATGTGATTTAACATTTTCTGCGACAACCATCATACCGCCGCGCACAGCGTTAAAAATGATACGGTAGCGATGTTTATTCATCAACAATTTCCTTTTAAATACATCGTGTGTAAATACAAGAGCTAACCAACCCTATACCAGTGCCATTTTATTGCAGACCGGTTTCAGCTAAGAACCGACCAAAACACTCATTGACGATAACTGCAGCACTAGCATCTACTGCTTTGTAGTTTTCTGCTTTCCAGTTCTCTAGTGGCATTTTTTCCTTTGCAGTGCTACCACAGCTGACAGTCTTAATGGCCTGTCGCTTACCCTCTTTTTGTTCCAGCAAAGTTACCTGTAGGTGATAGTTCAATGCGTAATCTTGACTCGTAAGAAAAGATACGTAGCCCAACTCCCATAATGGTGTGTTAACAGCAATCGTCAGCTCGCGTCCTGCCGAAGCCGAAGCTGGCGAACGATTATCAAAATATTCAGAAAGTTTTCTGGCAAGGGCCAAGTCAGCACCTTTACCCGCACTTACGGCATAACTATCAGGTAATGCTTTTGAGAGCTCTCTGCCGAATGTCTGACCAATGTTCATGTTGTTTTGTAGCTGCTGCATGTTTCTAGCATCCCCTGCACTACCTGCCACACTTCCCGCTACAGACGACACCACAAAGTTACCGATCGCTTGTGCTTTTGTACGCTCTGCAAGCTGCGCCGGTTTAGCGATTGGCGCAACAACTATATGGCTATTTAATATCGTATCCTTCAGTGCATCTTTCGATGTTAATGGTGTTGTTGAACACGCAGTTGCTGTCAATGCTAGTAATGCTGACAAGGTGAATTTATATGCTGGTGCTTTCATTGCTTGATTGTTCCTATTGTTAAACTTAATG
>Ga0208263_100449_pt1 | contig 15359 bp, 8 predicted proteins | sample LakWasMet28_LOW6_2_FD_183872 | JGI IMG/M metagenome (GOLD analysis project Ga0208263, IMG submission 183872) | Freshwater sediment methanotrophic microbial communities from Lake Washington under simulated oxygen tension - Sediment Metagenome... | ecosystem: Environmental > Aquatic > Freshwater >... | reverse complement strand
AAGAAGAGTTTTTAGCGAATTTTAACTGGCACAACTTCGAAGAAGGTATTGATGCAGTAGATGAGAAAAACTTACAAGAATTCGAAGACCTAGTTTCAAAAACTTTTATCGCGACAGATCAAGAAGAAGTAGTAGAAGGTATCGTTGTTAGAATCACTGATAGAGACGTTATCGTTGATATCAACGCAAAATCGGAAGGTGTTATTTCTTTAAACGAATTCCGTTACAATCCAGCATTAAAAGTAGGTGACAAAGTAGAAGTATTGATTGACATCCGTGAGGATAAAACAGGTCAATTGGTATTATCTCACAGAAAAGCACGTACTATCAAATCGTGGGATAGAGTTATTTCGGCTAACGAAACAGGTGAAATCGTTAATGGTTTTGTAAAATGCAGAACTAAAGGTGGTATGATCGTTGACGTTTTCGGAATTGAAGCTTTCCTTCCAGGTTCTCAAATTGATGTTAAACCAATTAGAGACTACGATGTATATGTAAACAAAATGATGGAATTCAAAGTGGTGAAAATTAACCACGAATTCAAAAACGTTGTTGTATCTCACAAAGCGCTTATCGAAGCGGATATTGAAGTACAGAAAAAAGAAATCATCGGAAAATTACAAAAAGGACAAGTATTAGAAGGTGTTGTTAAAAACATTACTTCTTACGGTGTGTTTATTGACCTTGGTGGTGTTGATGGATTGATCCACATTACTGACCTTTCTTGGTCAAGAATCAACCACCCATCTGAAGTTCTTGAATTAGACCAAGTGCTGAACGTGGTAATCCTTGATTTTGATGACGAGAAAACAAGAATCCAATTAGGATTGAAACAATTGAACGCTCACCCTTGGGATGCTTTGAATGCTGATTTGAAAATTGGTGATAAAGTAAAAGGTAAAGTAGTTGTAATCGCTGATTACGGTGCTTTCATCGAAGTTGCTGAAGGTGTTGAAGGTTTGATCCACGTTTCTGAAATGTCTTGGTCAACTCATTTACGTTCTGCTCAAGATTTCGTAAAAGTAGGAGATGTTGTTGAAGCTGTTATCCTTACTTTGGATAGAGATGACCGTAAAATGTCATTAGGTATCAAACAATTGACTCAAGATCCTTGGACTGATATCACTGCTAAATACCCAGTAGGTTCTAAACATACAGGTATCGTTAGAAACTTTACAAACTTTGGAATTTTTGTAGAATTAGAAGAAGGTATCGACGGATTGATTTATATCTCTGACCTTTCTTGGACTAAGAAAATCAAACACCCATCTGAATTTGTAAATGTTGGTGAAAAACTTGACGTAGTTGTATTAGAATTAGATGTTGAAGGACGTAAATTATCTTTAGGTCACAAACAAACTACTGCTAATCCTTGGGATCAATACGAAGATTCATTCGCAGTGGGAACTATCCACTCTGGTGAAATCTCTGAAATTGTTGACAAAGGAGCTACTGTAGAATTTGGTGAAGATATCGTTGCTTTCATTCCTACACGTCACCTTGAAAAAGAAGACGGAAAGAAATTGAAAAAAGGCGAAACTGCTGATTTCAAAGTAATCGAATTCAACAAAGAATTCAAAAGAGTAGTTGCTTCCCACACTGCTATCTTCCGTGAAGAAGAAGAGAAAAATGTGAAAGCTGCTGTTGAAACTGCTACAGCTGCATCTACAAATGCACCAGCTTCAACTTTAGGTGATGCAAATGATATTCTTGCAGGTCTTAAAGCTAAAATGGAAAAAAACGAAAAAAAGAAATAATCTTTTAATTGTTTGAATATAGAAATCCTCACAGCAATGTGGGGATTTTTTTTGTGGTTTAATTTCTCGAAGCTCTGCTTCGTATTTTTTTTGCCACAGATTTCACAGATTTTGACGGATTTTTTGATTATGGAAATTTGTTTTTTTAAAGTATCAACACATCATTGGTTTTGCTCTGAGGTTGATTGTTTTCATCCAAATTAGGAATTCAATTCTTAATTTGGAGAAATATCAAAAGATATGTTTTTAAAGCAAAATGCCAATCCTAAAATCAGGATTGGCATTTTTTTAATCTATTCTTAAATGACCTTAACTGCCTTATATGGTTAATCAATTACCTCAAACTGGCACCCAATTCCGTTTCAAAATTCTTTTGCAGCTTGCCCATAATTTTGTCAATTTGAACATCGGTCAGGGTTTTTGTATTATCCTGAATGGTGAAACTCACCGCATACGATTTTTTGCCTTCCGGAAGATTCTTGCCTTGATACACATCAAACAAATTGACGTCTTTTAATAATGATTTCTCCGTTTGTCTGGCAAGATTGTATATAGCATCAAATGAAACGCTGTCATCAAGCAACAAGGACAAATCTCTGCGAACTTCAGGATATTTTGGAATCTCGACATATTTGATTTTATTGGAAAGCAGTTTTAAAATCAATGCCCAATTAAAATCGGCGAATAAAACTTCTTGCTTGATGTCGAAATGTTTCAAGATAGATTTTTTCACTACTCCAAATTCTACAAGAATTTCGTTTTCAAGACCTATTGCGATTCCTTCTGAAAAAACATCAGTGGTCACTGGAATATTTTGTGTTTTTTGAATGCCTAATCTCGAAAGAACTCCATTTACATAACCTTTGAATAAAAAGAAATCGGAAGGTTTTTGTGTATTTGTCCAACTTTCTTGATTTCTGTTTCCGGTTATGAACATTGTCAAATGTTTGTATTCTTCATACCCAGAAGGAAATTTATGGTAGGTTTTTCCAAATTCAAACAATTTCAAATCTGCATTTCTTCGGTTTATGTTATACGAAATAGCTTCTAATCCAGAGAATAACAAAGATTGTCTCATAGCCGCTAAATCATTGCTCAAAGGATTTAAAATCATTACATTATGTTCTTCTTTTAGCATCTCCGATAATTGAACATAACTAGAAGTAGTTAAGGAATTCGCCATCATTTCGTGGAATCCTTGAGAATTCAGTTGGGTTGCTATAACATTTTGAACTTTGTAATCTTCAGTTCGGGGAGCAATTGAAACCGTGGCATTCAGTTTCTCCGAAAAATTAATATTGTTGTAGCCATAAACCCGAAGAATTTCTTCGATGACATCAATTTCTCTTTGCACATCAACTCGATAAGACGGAATAACCAAGCCTAATCCTGTCTCAGAAACACTATTTATTTTGATTTCCAATGAAGCCAAAATATTCTTGATGATTTCCTTTGGCAGTTCCTGACCAATAATTTTCTTTACATTATTGAAATTTAAAACTACCGGAAAGTCCTCAATTTTCTTTGGATAAATATCAACAATGTCTGATGTAATTTGACCTCCGGCAACTTCCTGAATTAGCAAAGCAGCACGTTTTAAAGCATATTCTGTAATACTTGGGTCAATTCCTCTTTCAAATCTAAATGAAGCATCAGTGTTTAGTTGATGTCTTTTGGCACTTTTCCTGATGCTTACTGGATTAAAATAAGCGCTTTCAAGGAAAATAGAAGTGGTTGTTTCTGTCACACCAGAATCTTTTCCGCCAAAAACTCCAGCGATACACAAAGGTCCTTCCTCGTCGCAAATCATTAAATCTTCTTCGTGCAAAGTTCTTTCTACATCATCGAGTGTGGTAAACTTGGTTCCTGAAGGAAGTGTTTTTACAATTATTTTTCCGGTTATTTTTGAAGCATCAAAGGCGTGAAGTGGTTGTCCTAATTCGTGCAAAACATAATTGGTGACATCTACAACATTGTTTTTTGGGTTGATTCCAATGGCTTTCAATCTGTCTTTTAACCATCTTGGGGATGATTTCACTTTAATTCCAGAAATGGTAACTCCGCAATATCTTGGCGCAAGGGTAGAATCTTCAACACTTACGTCAATTTTAAGCGTTCTCATATCCACTCTGAAATTGCTCACAGAAGGCGTAATGAATTCGACATTTATACCAGTTTGCGATAAACCGGCTCTTAAATCACGAGCGGTTCCAAGATGACTCATCGCATCAGCTCGGTTTGGAGTTAGCCCAATTTCAAAAATTTCGTCATTTTCAATATTAAAAAGACTTGCTGCCTTTATTCCTGCAATAACAGAACTGTCGAGAACCATAATCCCTTCGTGGCTTGTTCCAAGACCTAATTCGTCTTCGGCACAAATCATTCCGTGACTTTCTTGACCTCGTATTTTTCCTTTTTTTATTTTGAAAGCAACGCCTTCTTTGTCATATAAAGTAGTTCCAATGGTTGCAACTAATACTTTTTGACCGGCAGCAACATTGGGTGCGCCACAAACAATCTGAACAGGAATGCCATCACCTAAATCTACTGTTGTTACTTTTAATCTATCAGCATCAGGATGTTGAACACAAGTAAGAACGTGCCCTACAACAATACCTTCTAATCCTCCTTTTACTGACTCATATTTTTCAATCACTTCTACTTCAAGACCTAAATCAGTTAGTAAAGCCGCCGTTTCATCGGATTTCCAGTCTATTTTAATGAATTGTTTTAACCAGTTGTAAGATATTTTCATTGTATTTATAGTAAATTTTCAAAGGTGCAAATATAATCATTGTTTCTTGAGGGACAAAGTTAGAGAGGGACAAACTTGAAGGTCTTTTTGTAAATTATTCAATCTGTTTTTCTCAAAAATAGGTTTTAAAACGTTAGACTTCCGGCTAATTCTTTCAATAAAATCTCGGATAATTTGGCTTGAAATTGAGCCTTGCTATAATTCACTTTGGCATTGACATAATTCAATTGTGCCGTTCTAAATTCTAATGTAGTTATGGTTCCAATACGGAATTTATCCATCGTAATCTCCAAATTTTGCTTGGCAATAGCCTCATTTTCAAACTCTAAATCAATCAAATCTAAGTTGGTCATATAGGTTTGATACAGAGATGTTAATTGCGAATTAAGTTTTTGATTTTGTTCTTCAACGGCCAATTTAGCATTGTCGATTTCAATTTTGGCAATTTTTTCATTTCGATTTTGTGTAAATCCATCAAATAGGTTTAGTGATGCTTTAAATCCGTAATTAATTCCTCGCGCCGAAGATTGTGTCGTAAAACCAAGTCCAGATTTATTTTCCGAAAAAACATAACCACTGGTCAGATTTAAAGTTGGATATCGGTCGCCTTTTATTTGCTTCAATTGCAGTTCCGAAATTCTTTGGTTGATAATTTGTGTTTCTAATTCTGGATTTTGCTTTTCGACCAAGGCGGTTAATTCCGGAAGCAATAAATTTTTATCAACTTCAATTACATCAACCACTTTAAAATCAATTTTTGGATCACGAGCCATCACTTGGTTTAATAAAATTTTAGTGTTGGCATACAATTCTTTTTGTTTCAGCAAATTGGTTTTATCCGTATTGAGATCGACTTGGGCATTCAAGACTTCAAGTTTAGAAGATTTTCCAATGGTAAATCGGTTTTTTGCTAAAGCCAAACGTTGATTTGAAATTTCGATGGTTGTATCTAATGCAGCTAATTGTTGCTGTTGGTTAACCAATTCAAAATAAACGGTATTTAAGTCGCTTATTTTTGTTAGGATGGTCAGTTTTAATTGGGTTTCACCCAGTTTTTGCAATTCTTTTAATTGATCTAATTTGGCAAACATTTTAAAACCGTTAAAAATGTTCCAATCTAAACCAACCCCATAATTCAAGTTGCTGCTTTTGGCATTATCAAGCGTATTTACTGTTCCGTCGGCTCTTGTTTGCGAAAGGTTTTGGATGCCATTATTGTCGACTAAACTTGCAGTTACTTTAGGTAACATCCCAGCATTTCCGGTGGTTGCATTGGTTTTATCAATGTTTAAATTATTTGATGCTATTTTGATTTCATAATTATTTTCCAATGCAATTTTCACGGCATCTTCGATAGTCAGGATTTCTTGGGCATTCATTTTTAGAATGCAAAAGAAGAATAAAAGTAAACTTCGGAATAAAATTTTAGTATTCATATTTTGTTTTTCTTTTGCAGCGTATCCACGAATTAAAGTGATTTAAATTTGTGAATTCGTGGCTAATGAGTTATTTACTTTCTTTTTCATATTCATTGATATGGTCAAATTCTGAATGGTGTTTTCTGGCTTTCGACCACATTAAATACAAAGCTGGAATCACAAATAAGGTCAAAACTAGGGAGAAAATGGTTCCTCCAACGATAACAACTCCCATCCCAATTCTACTTTTTGAAGCAGCTCCGATAGACATTGCAATAGGTAAAGCTCCCAAAGCTATAGCTAAACTGGTCATTAAAATTGGTCGAAGTCTTTCTTCAGAAGCTTGGAGAATGGCATCAATTTTAGACTTTCCTTGTTCGCGTAATTGATTGGCAAATTCCACAATCAAAATTCCGTTTTTGGTTACTAAACCAATGAGCATAATGGTTCCAATTTGACTAAAAATATTCCAGGTTTGGTCAAACAGCCAAAGCGAAAATAAAGCACCGGCAACCGCCATTGGCACTGTCAAAATAATGATTAAGGATGAAACTTTCGAATTGTGCTGCCAAAATTAAAAAAATCAATAACAAGGCAAGTCCAAAAGCAAAGGAAGTATTCGAGCTACTTTCGACAAAATCGCGTGATTCTCCACCTAAATCGGTGGTAAATGTATCATCCAGAACTTTGGCTTTTATCTCGTTCATTGCATTAATTCCGTCACTAATACTTTTGCCTGGTGAAAGACCTGCCGAAACCGTTGCCGACATATATCTATTATTGTGGTATAATTGCGGTGGATTGCTTTTTTCTTCAATATTTACAACATTGTCCATTTGAATCAATTCACCTTTATTATTTTTGACGTACATCGAAGTCAAATCCAATGGTTTTGATCGGTCTTTCTGGTCAAACTGTCCAATGACTTGGTATTGTTTTCCGTTTTTCATAAAATAGCCAAAACGCTGTCCGCTTAACGAAAGTTGCAAAGTTTGAGCAATATCGATAACCGAGATTCCCAAACTTTCAGCTTTTTCACGATCGATGGTTACATTAATTTCGGGTTTGTTGAATTTTAGATTTACATCGGTAATGGAAAAAGTTTCATTTTTTGAAGCTTCATCCATAAACAAAGGAATTTTTTCTTGCAATTTTTCGAAATTGGTAGCTTGGATAATATATTGAATTGGCAAACCCCCACGACGACTTACTGCAATTGTGGGTTGTTGCATCACAGATGTTTTGGCATCAGGATATTTTTTCGACAATTTAGTTAATTGATCCGCAATTTCCATTTGAGATCGCTTTCTTTGATTTGGATTTTTCAAAGAAACTCGAATAAAACCACTATTTACTGAACCTGCACCGGCAAATCCGGGTGCAGTGATTACTAGACTTACTTGTTTTTCCGGAATAGAATCATCAACTAATTTCGAAATTTCTTGCATAAATCGATCCGTGTAGGCATAAGAAGAACCTTCTGGAGTTGCCATTCGCAGCACAAATCCACTACGGTCATCTAATGGAGCTGTTTCTTTTTGAATTACACTGAAAAACAAATAGATTAAACCGAAACACCCAATTATAATGGGAAAACTCATCCATTTTCTTCTCATAAAACGCTCCAAAGCATTAGCATAAGTAGTATTTAATTTTTCGAAAAATGGTTCTGTTTTGATATAAAATTTTGATTTTGTTTGTTTGCCACCTTTCATTAAGTAAGCATTCAGCATTGGTGTCAATGTCAAGGAAACAAAGGCTGAAACTAAAACTGCTGCTCCAATGACGACACCAAACTCCCTGAACAATCGTCCGACAAATCCTTCCATAAATATTACGGGCAGAAACACGGCAGCCAAGGTGACTGAAATGGAAATCACGGCAAAAAATATTTCATTCGACCCTTTGATTGCTGCTTCAATGGGTGTCATTCCTTGTTCTACTTTTTTGAAAATGTTTTCTGTGACCACGATTCCATCATCGACGACCAATCCCGTTGCCAAAACAATTGCCAATAAAGTCAAGACATTTATCGAAAATCCAAAAAGCCACATTATAAAAAATGTTGCTATCAATGAAACCGGAATATCAATTAACGGACGGAAGGCGATGGCCCAATCCCTAAAAAATAAATAGATAATCAATATTACCAAAAGCAATGAAATTCCCAGTGTTTCTGCCACTTCAAGAACCGATTTTTTTACAAAAATAGTATTGTCAATAGCAATATTGAGTTTAATATCCTTTGGCAAATCTTTTTGTAATCTGTCAAATTCTTTATAAAACGCATTGGATATATCAATATAATTAGCTCCCGGAAGTGGCACAAGGGCGACACCAACGAGTGGTGTTCCTGATTGTGTCATTTGGGTTTCAAGATTTTCTGCATCAAGATTTGCACGACCAATATCGCTTAATCTCACAATTTTTTCACCGTCAGAGCGAATTATTATATTATTAAATTCTTCGGCAGAAGTCAAATTTCCGACCGTTTTAACAGTCAGTTCGGTATTATCCCCTGTTATTTTTCCAGAAGGTAATTCTACGTTTTGTTTGTTGAGTGCATTTCGAACATCGGCAACGGTAATGCCATAAGAAGCTAGTTTTTCGGGATCAATCCACAAGCGCATAGCGTATCTTTTTTGTCCCCAAATTTGAATTCCGCTCACTCCAGGAATCGTTTCTAAATGTTGGCTAATAACATTTTCGGCGTAATCACTCAATTCCAAAGCGCTTCGAGTATCGCTTTGAACAGTCATAGAAATAATGGCTTCACTATTGGCATCAGCCTTCGAAACAATGGGTTGCGAATCAATATCTTGTGGTAAATTTCTAATAGCTTGAGAAACTTTGTCCCGAACATCATTTGCCGCAGCTTCTAGATCTTTGTCTAAATTGAATTCGATTGTGATATTGCTGTTGCCTTGATTGCTTGATGAAGTGATATTCCTGATTCCATCAATAGAATTTATCGCTTTTTCAAGTGGTTCCGTAATTTGGGATTCAATAATGTCGGCATTTGCTCCAGTATAATTAGTTCGAATTGAAATTTGTGCCGGATCAATCGAAGGGAATTCACGTACACCTAAAAAAGTATAGCCAATAATTCCGAACAAGATAATAGTCAAGTTCATTACTATTGTTAGGACAGGTCTTCTTATGCTTAATGTGGATAAACTCATTTAGATTTTAGATTTAGGATTTTAGATTTAGGATTTCCTGCCAACTGACACCTGAAATCTGCCACCTATTTTATTTTTACTTTAATGTCATCATCCGCTTTCAAACTCATTACGCCACTAGTTATGAGAGTGTCACCAGCATTTAATCCTGATAAAATTAGGACTGAAGCATCTGTTCTTGTAGTGGTTTCAACCATAATTTCTTTGGCTTTGCCATTATCAGAAATGAAAACTTTCTTCCCGTTTTGTACAGGAACGATGGCTTCGGTTGGAACCACAATCGCGTCTTTAATTATGTCTAAAGGAAGTTCCACATTGGCAAAAGTGCCCGGCAATAGTTTACCATCTTTATTTTCGGTAATGGCACGAACTTGTAATGTTCTTGTCGAAATTTCAACTTCGGGTTCAATGGCGAATATTTTTGCACTATAATTTTCGGTTGAACCGGCAACCGTGAAAGTTATATTAGAATTGGGTTTTACCTGATTGGCATATTTTTCGGGAATAGAAAAAGTGATTTTTAATTGGTTGATGTTGACTAATTTGGCAACCAAAAGGCTAGGAGTGATGTAAGTCCCAGGCGAAATAGAACGCAATCCTATTTTTCCGGAAAATGGTGCTTTTACCGAAGTTTTGGCAATCTGTGCCTGAATTAACTGAATTTGGGCTTGCGCCAATTTTAAATCGGCTCGGGCAACATCATATTCTTCTTGGCTTATGGCTTCTTTTTCAAGCAATAATTTAGCTCTTCTCTCATTTTCCGAAGCCAATCCTTCTTTAGTTTTGGCTTGAGCCAATTGTGCTCTTAACTCAATATCGTTTACTTTGAAAAGCAATTGGCCTTTGGTCACATTGCTTCCTTCTTTAAAATAAATGCCTTCGACAATTCCTGAAATTTCAGAACGAATTTCCACTTGTTCATTGGCTTCTAACGATCCCGAAAGCGAAAGATTATTATCGAAAGTTTGAGGCTGGACGACAATTCCTGTTAGGATCATCGTTTTGTTTTTTCCGCCTTTGTCTTTAGAATCCTCGTTTTTGTTTTTATTGGAAGTAACTCGGTAAGCTATGAAGGCAACAAATCCGGCTATTAGTATGGTATAAACAATATGTTTTAGTTTCATAAATTATTAGATATAAAGTAAGAATTAAAGATTCTTTTTTGATTGTAAACAAAATTAGCCTTTAGAATTGGAATATCAACTGATATAATTCCAAATGTTTTTCTTTTTCGTCAATTCAATATAAGTGGCTCTCAAAATGGCGTTTTCTGTTTTTTGCATCGGTGCATCGTCTTTCAAAATTTTCAAGGCATAATTTCGTGCCAAGATCAAAATATCTCTATCTCTAACAATATCGGCAATCTGGAGATTGAGCACACCGCTTTGTTGCGTTCCCATTAAATCTCCTGGTCCACGGAGTTTGAGATCGACTTCGGCAATTTCGAAGCCGTCATTGGTTTGCACCATCGTTTCCATTCGGGTTTTGCTGTCGGCACTCAATTTGTGACTCGTCATCAGGATGCAATAGCTTTGTTCGGCACCACGGCCAACCCTTCCTCTTAATTGATGCAATTGCGAAAGTCCAAAACGTTCCGCACTTTCGATAATCATTACGCTCGCATTCGGAATATTTACGCCAACTTCAATCACGGTTGTGGCAACCATAATATTGGTTTTTCCTTCGGCAAAGCGTTTCATTTCAGCATCTTTATCTGCCGGTTTCATTTTTCCGTGAAGAATGGAAATCGCATATTGAGGCAACGGAAAATCTCGGGAGATGCTTTCGTAACCATCCATCAAATCCTTGAAATCCATAGTTTTTGATTCTTCAATTAGCGGGTAAACGATATAAATCTGTCTACCAATGGAAATTTCGTCCCGAATAAATTTCCAAACTTTCAAACGATTACTGTCAAATCGATGCACGGTTTGAATGGGTTTTCGTCCCGGAGGCAATTCATCAATGACTGAAATATCCAAATCGCCATACAAACTCATCGCCAAAGTTCGTGGAATAGGAGTGGCGGTCATCACCAAAACGTGTGGTGGTATTATTTCACCTCCATTGGAGGGATCTGGGGTTGATTTCTTCCACAATTTCGAACGTTGTTCCACTCCAAATCGATGTTGTTCGTCAATCACCGCCAAGCCCAAATTATGAAACTTCACCTTATCTTCCAATAAGGCGTGCGTACCAATCAAAATATGTAAAGTTCCGTTTTCGAGTTCCTCGTGAATGATTTTTCGAGCGGCAGTTTTGGTTGAACCAGTGAGTATTTTTATGTTGATATTCAATTCTTTGGCTAATTCTGATAAGCCGTTAAAATGTTGGTTGGCCAAGATTTCTGTTGGTGCCATTATGCAGGATTGAAAACCGTTATCCAAGGCAATCAGCATACTCATCAGCGCCACGATTGTTTTTCCTGAACCCACGTCACCTTGCAGCAATCGGTTCATTTGGGCGTTACTTCCCATATCAATTCTGATTTCCTTAATGACTCTTTTTTGTGCATTGGTCAGTTCAAAAGGCAGGTAATTTTGATAGAAATTATTAAAATAATCACCCACTTTGGTAAAAGGATGTCCTTTTATTTTATGTTTCCGAATCAGGTTTTTCGTGATTAATTGCAATTGGATATAGAACAATTCCTCGAATTTCAATCGGAATTGGGCTTTCGCCAAAGCCTCGGCACTTTTTGGAAAATGAATGTTGAATAGAGCGGCGTTTTTCGGAATCAGTTTTAATTCGGCAGTCAAATAATCGGGTAAGGTTTCAGAGAAATTGGCTTGTGTTTCAATAAACAATTGTTGCATCATTTTATTAATGGCACGATTCGAAATACCTCGGTTTGCCAAGGTTTCTGTCGATGGATAAACAGGTTGCATCGCCGAGCGAAGACTTTGTTCGTGTTCTGCCATCAATTCGATTTCAGGATGCGCCATATTGAAAGTGTTCCCAAAAGAAGTACATTTTCCGAAAATCACACACATTTCGTTGAGCTTCAAACTTTCGCGAATCCATTTGTGACCTTGAAACCAAACGAGTTCCATTTGCCCCGTTTCGTCCACAAAAGTGGCGACCAATCGTTTTTGGTTTTTGCCAAATTCAACGGTTTTGATGTTGATGATTTTGCCAATGATTTGGACTTCGGCAATATTGTTTTGTAACTCGTTAATCTTGTAATATCGCGTTCTGTCAATATATCGATTGGGGAAAAAATTGAGCAAATGACCGTATTTGTGAATTCCCAATTCCTTACGCAGCAAAGTCCCGCGGTTGGGACCGACGCCTTTGAGGTATTCGATGGGAGTTTCTAGGAGGTTGTGTTGCATATTGTTTATTTGGACACGGATGACACGGATTTACTTAGTAAAGACACTGATAAATACGGATTCTTAATTTGATGAAGCGAAGATAGTTTTTTGTTTGGAAAATAGGAAATGAGATAAATTGAAAATGAAGTTATAAAATTGGTATTTTTGAGGAATTAAAATTTCAATAAAATGACAACCCATCTCGCATTGCTTCGTGGTATCAATGTTTCCGGTCACAATATGATAAAAATGGAAGCTTTGAAAACTACATTGGAAGCCATTGGTTTCGAAAATGTGCAAACCTATATTCAATCGGGAAATGTTTTTGTTGACAGTGAGGAAGATAATGCTGCTGCCGTTGGTTTCAAAATCAAGCAGGAAATTTTCAAGGTTTTTGGTCACGAAGTTCCGGTTGTTGTTATTGGCAAAGCAGATTTAGAAGCCTGTTTGAAGAACAATCCTTTTTTGAAAGAGAAAGATTTTGATTCAAAAAAATTATATGTGGCTTTTGTTTCTATGGCTTTGAGAAGCAACAGTATCAATGATTTGAAGATTAGCCAATTTAAACCAGATGAAGCCAGTATTGATGAAAGCAGAATCTACATTAAATATGCCGTTGGAGCCGGAAAAACAAGGTTTGACCAGAAATATATCGAGAAAAAACTGAACGTAACGGCAACCATTCGCAATTGGAATACCGTGACGCAATTGTTACAACTATTTGAAGAAAGATAAAGACAAATCAATTATAATTCATTTTATGTCATTATTCAAAAGCAAATACAGAACAGAATCCAACCGATTGGAAAACTGGGATTATTCCAATGAAGCCATCTATTTTATTACGATGGTTTCTCAAAACAGGAAATGTATTTTTGGTGCAATTGAAGATACCAAAATGATTTTAAACGAAAATGGAAAAATTATAGAAAAGGAGTTATTAAAATCAATTGGAATTCGGGAACGCTGGTTTTTTCATAATTGGGTTATTATGCCTAATCATATTCATTTGTTGATTGAAATTAAAATGGATTCGTCCATTATTTTTCCATCATCCAACGTAGAGACGCACATTGTAGAGACGTACATTGTAGAGACGTACATTGTAGAGACGCACATTGTAGAGACGCACTGCAGTGCGTCTCTACGTGAACGTGAAACCGAATTACAATCCCCAAAATTATTTCGAAAACCCAAATCCATTTCGTCATTTGTTGCCGCATTTAAATCGGTTACAACCAAACAAATCAATATATTGATCGGAAATAATGATGGAGAATCAATTTGGCAACCTAATTATCACGATCATATCGTTCGAAACTATAATTCGTTAGATTCCATTTATCATTACATAAAGGACAATCCCAAAAATTGGAATACTGATTCCATAAATATTGATTAGAATGAAATATTTTTTCCTCTTAATTTCTGCCATCACATTCGCTCAGCAGACGAAATCTGTCGATTTCAAATCGGTTTTGGGGCAAATTGCCATTGATCCCAAAGAGCGATTGGTTTCCGGAGCAGTAAATTACTTTTTTGACGTTTTAAAACCCATTGATACTGTCAAAATTGATGCCCAGAATATGGCATTTTCAGATGTAAAAATTAATGAGAAGGATATTAAATTTGTCAACACAGGCAAGGAATTGCAATTGATTTTTCCGTTCCAAAAAGGAAAAAATTGCCTGAGTTTTGAATATACCGCCAAACCAAAACAGACGATGTATTTCATAGGTTCCGAAGCGACAAATAATTTGCAAATTTGGACACAAGGTCAAGGGAAATATACCAGCAATTGGTTTCCAAGTTTTGACGATGTGAACGAAAAAGTTGCTTTTAGGTTAGGAGTTACTTTCGATGCCAATTATCAGGTTATTTCGAACGGAATTTTGACAGAAAAATACAAAAATAACAATAATATTTACTGGGAATACAGAATGCAAAAACCAATGAGCTCCTATTTATTGATGCTTGCCATTGGGAAATTTGATGGGAAGATTGAGTTTTCAAAATCTGGAATTCCTTTGGAAATGTACTATGAACCAAAAGATAAAACCAAATTTGAACCAACTTACCGTTATTCTAGACAAATTTTCTACTTTCTGGAAAAGGAAATAGGAGTGAAGTATCCTTGGAAAATATACAAACAAATTCCTGTTCGGGATTTCTTGTATGCCGGAATGGAAAACACCTCAGCGACGCTTTTTTCGAGTCGTTATGTTGTGGATTCGACAGGTTTTGAAGATCAAAATTATACCAATGTCAATGCACACGAACTGGCACATCAGTGGTTTGGCGATTTAGTAACTTCCGAAAGTGGCAAGCATCATTGGCTCCAGGAAGGTTTTGCAACCTATTATGCTTTGCTTGCCGAAAAGGAAATTTATGGAGAAGATTATTTTTACTCCAAATTATATGAATATGCACAACAGCTCAAACAAGCATCTAAAACAGACACAATTCCAGTTTTGAATGAGAAAGCGAGTTCGTTGAGTTTTTACCAAAAAGGAGCTTGGGCATTACACATTTTGCGAGAAGGAATTGGAGAAGAAGCCTTTAAAAAAGCGGTGCGATATTATTTGAAAAAACATTCCTTCGAAAGTGTAAATACACAGGATTTCTTTGATGAAATCAAGAAGGTTTCTAACTATGATTTGGATAATTTTAGTAAAGTATGGCTTGAATCTTCAAGTTTTAACAGTCAAATTGTCAATGATTTACTTTCTAAAAATAAATATATTCAAGTGCTTTTTGAAATTGAGAAATCGAGAAATAAACCCTTAGCTGAAAAGAAAGCTTTTTTTGCAGAAATTATTCAATCTGATGTGTATTCTTCAGCGAAAGAAATATTGGTTTACCAACTGAAATACGAAAAATTTGAAGATAAAAAAGAATTATTGGAACTCGCATTGAAAACTAATAACTTG
>Ga0208263_100443_pt1 | contig 15448 bp, 11 predicted proteins | sample LakWasMet28_LOW6_2_FD_183872 | JGI IMG/M metagenome (GOLD analysis project Ga0208263, IMG submission 183872) | Freshwater sediment methanotrophic microbial communities from Lake Washington under simulated oxygen tension - Sediment Metagenome... | ecosystem: Environmental > Aquatic > Freshwater >... | reverse complement strand
TCCACCTGCACGTCGTTGAGCAGGTAGCGCGTGACCACCTCGATCGTCGCGCCTGCGTCCTCTCGGAGCGTCGTGTGGAGCCGCGCCAGCTCCGTCGCGTCGACGCCCTCGTCGCCCCCCGCGGCGGTGACCTCCAGGGTCACGCAGGTGCCGAGCAGCATCAGCTCCTCCAGGATGTCGTTGAGCCGGTAGCCCTCGCGGAGGCGGGCCGAGAGGTGGTTGGTGAGCTGGCGGCGCCGCTCCCCGTCGGGGTCGTCCCACCGCCCCAGCATGTCCAGGTAACGCGAGACCTTGTTGCGCAGCTCGAAGGGCGACAGCCCGCGCGCCGCCGACGCCGTCTTCGCCTCCTCCGTCCAGCGCTGGAGTATCGCCGCCCTCCGCTGGGCGATGATGCTCGCCACGGTTGCCATCACGACCCCCCCGGTGGCGCCGCGGTGCGTATCTCGGGCGACATGCGCACATTCATGGTGCCTCCCCGCCCTGCCGCCATGGCTCAGGGGGCCGAAGGGATCTCTCGGAACACCACGATCCCGAGGATGCGCCCGTCCCGGATGCCCTGGAGCGAGATCACCGGGTACTGGGGGAAGCCGTTGCGCACCGGCGTCCAGGTCACCAGTTGCACGTCGGTGGCCGCCTCCGAGACGAGGCGGGCGTAGGGGCCGAGCGCGGCGCCGAGGTCGGCGTTCTGGCCGCTGATCAGGCTCTCGAACTGCACGGCGCATCTCTCCGTCTGGCCGCGCTCGCACTCGACGGTCTCCGCCAGGAGGTGCGCCGCGTCGACGCCCGAGACGATGGCGACGAGGGTTCCGACCGTGAGGAAGAGCCCGACGCCGTCGCCCACCTCGAAGGCGGGCACCGCGAAGGCGGGGCCGCCGGACGCGGCGCGCTCGACCCCCACCCGGAAGGCCTCGGGCTCGGTCGAGAGCCGGAGGGTCGCCGAGGGGAGGTTGGGGGCGCTGGTGGTGGCGGTCCCGATCGGGCCCAGCACCGTGAGGGTCGGCGTGGGGAGGAGGTCGGCCCCGTCGGGTGCGCCGGTCGCGTCGGCGCATCCTCCGACGAGCGCCGCCACCGCGACGAGCAGCCATCCACGAGCATGGACCGACTGGGAAGCGCTGGGGATGTGCATGACGGACCTCCGCAACAGGTTCCTGGCGATGTCGCAGTGATCAGAGCAGCGCCCATGCCACCCGGATCGGCGCGGCGCGCTGTGACTTCGCAGAGCGAAGGGGGCCTTGCAGTCATGCCCCACCGGGCGCCTGCGCACACACCCGCTGCAGCTGGGTGGTGGATTATGCTCCACGCCATCTCGTCGACACGACGCGGGAGCCGTGACCCATGAGCCTGCCCCTCGAAGACGTTCACTTCATCACAGCCCACATCCCCTCCGGGGCGGTGGGGCACGGCGCCGCGCTGAAAGGGAGGATCCTGAACGCGGGGCTGCGCATCGTGCGCGAGCACCCCGACGGGTACATGGTCGCGCTCACCGGCTCGCTCGACGCGCTCGCGGCCCAGGGCTTTCGTGCGCGCCTGCTACGCGACCGCAACCTGCTGCGGCTCGCCTCCGTGACGCTCGATCTCTCCCAGCCCATCCCGGAGCCTGCGCCCGACCTGATGGTGCCGCCGTCGCTCGTCTCGACGTGGCCCCACTGGATCATCCAGCTCGAGGGTCCGCTCACCGCGTCGTGGCTCGACGCGATCCGCGCCGCGGGCGGCTCGCAGCTCCACCCGATTCCCCCGTACGGCCTCTGGGCGATCCTTCCCGCCGACTCGGCGGCGGTGGTCCGCAGCCTGGACTTCGTCGCGTGGTGCGAGCCCATGCAGCCCGCCTACCGGCTCCACCCCTCCCTCGACGGGGCGAGCGGCGAGCGGCGGCTCCGGGTCGAGGTGCTCCCGGTCGAGGCCGTCGATGCGGTGCTCGGGCTGATGCTGGAGTCCCACGACGCCGACGCGGCGGCACCGTCGATCGTCGGTCCCGGCTTGATCCAGGCGACGGTCGAGATCGCTCGGCTCCCTCGGATCGCGCAGCTCCCCGATGTCTACATGATCGAGGCCGTTGGCACCGACGCGCCCCTGGACGAGCGCTCGGCGTCGATCGTCGCTGGACGGCTCGATGCCGCTCCGCCGCCGGACACGCAGCCCGCCGTGGGCTACCGCAACGTACTGACCTCGCTCTCGCTCGACGGCAGCGGCGTGCTCATCGGCTTCGTCGACTCGGGGATCGACACCAACCACGACCCCACGCTCCACCCCGCGCTCCGCGGTCGCGGGGTCTTCTTCGAGGACCTCACCAGCGGGGCCTTCGCGACCGATACGAGCGGACACGGGACGAAGGTCGCGGGCGCCGCGGTCGGCAACCCCGCGGTCGCAGACCTCGACGCCGACGGCTTCCTCTACGGCCTCGGGGTCGCGCCGGGCGCGTCCTTCGGCAGCCTCAACCCGATCAACCGGGAGAACCCCAACCCCTCGAACGATCTCGACCGCGTCCGGCGCCTGGGAGCGCGTGCGGTGACCATCGCGAACAACAGCTGGGGCGAGCGCGAGGAGAGCGGTTCGCCGTTGTTCGACGTGGGCTACACGAGCCGCTCGAAGACCTACGACCGCGCCGTTCGCGACGCGCTCGCCGACGACACGGGGGTGCCGCTGACCATCGTCGCCGCGCTGGGAAACAACAGCCCCACCCTTGCGGAGACCGGCACCATCTCGCCGCCCTGGGAGGCCAAGAACGTCATCAGCGTCGGCGCGACCGTCTCGGGGCGTCTGGGCGACAGCGAGCACTCGCCGGACATCCGCTCGCTGGGGAGCCTGAGCAGCGTCGGCCCCGCGAAGGACGAGCGCCTGCTGCCCACCGTCGTGGCTCCCGGGATGTTCATCAGCACGACGCGCTCGATGTCGGTGTCGACCGTCGGCATCGAGGTCTTCCCGGGCGACTACGTCGTGGCCAAGGGGACCTCCCTCGCGGCGCCGCACGTGAGCGGCCTCCTCGCCCTCTTCGTTCAATGGTGGCGCCAGCGCACCGGCGGCGTCGACCCGAGCCCGGCGATGCTGAAGGCGCTGGTCATCAGCGGCGCCGTGGACTGCGCCGGTGGCAAGGTGGGAGGGGGCACCGACTGGGACATCGGGCCGGTCCCCGACCGACACCAGGGCTGGGGCCGGGCGACGCTCCCCACCGTGGTGCTCCAGTCCCCCGGGTCCGATCGAGGCCCGCGGCTCTTCGTGGATCAGAGCGTCGCCTTCGTGGCGACCAACCAGACCTTCCGGATGCGAGTCACCGTCGTCAACGAGGGACAGCCCCTGCGGGTGACCCTGGTGTACACCGACGCGCCGGGCTCCCCGGTCGCCGCGATCGCGCTCGTCAACAAGCTCTCGCTAGAGGTCGCGAGCGACGACGGAGCGGCCACCTGGCACGGCAACCAGTTCAGCGGCGGATGGTCGACGCCCACCTCGGGCACCGACACGCTCAACAACGTCGAGTGCGTCTACCTCCAGGCCGCGCATGGCACCTACGAAGTGACGGTCGTGGCGACGACGGTCACCCACCACGCGAAGCTCTCGAGCGACACCAGCCCGTGGCAGGACTTCGCCCTCGTGGTGGAGAACGCGCAGCAGGTCGCGACCGAGCCGGCGCAGGTGGTGCTGACCCTCGACACCTCGGGCAGCATGGTGACCGCGGGCTACGACCAGCGGACGCTGATGGTCGCGCAGCAATTCATCGACCTGTTTCGCCCGGGCGATCGCATCGGGCTGGTCGACTTCAACTCCGACGCCACGGTGCGCTATCCGTCCGTCGACACGGCGACCCTCGCGACCGTCGACGGACAGGCCGTCCTCGACGCGGCGAAGGGGCGAGTCTCGGCCCTGGGGTTCGGCGGCTGCACCTACATGGCTCGGGCGATCGAGCTCGCGGGAGGTCTCTTCGGGGCCGACGACCACAAGCGGGCGGTGGTCTTCCTCTCCGACGGCGAGGACAACAAGGGCTGCCGCAGCACCGATGCGACGCGGAGGTGGGGCGTCGAAGCGGTCGAGCTGCTCCCTGACGACGTGCGGGTCTACACCTGCGCGCTGGGTCCGCTCGCCAGCGGGGCGAACCTCGCGGAGATGGCCGAGCTCTCTGCCGGGCGCTTCTTCGCGGCGCCGACCATCGACGACCTGGGCGTGGTGTTCGGCTTCATCCGAGGGGCCATCACCCACGACGGGGTCATCGCCAGCGAGTCTTCCTTCGCCTCGTCGAGCCGCGTCGGAGCCTTCGTCGAGGAGGCCGCCACGCGGGCGTGCTTCACCTGCGCCTGGGACGACCCCTCGCTGCGCTTCGCGCCGGGCGCTCCGCTGTCGTCCGATGACATCTCCGTGCGGCTCCGGCACCCGGACGGTCGGCTCGTCCACCCGGACGCCTCCTTCGTGCGCCGAGTCGTCGCGCGGGGCTACGTCGTCTTCGACGTCGCCGACCCTGCGCCAGGGCGCTGGTACATCGAGGTCGCCACCACGCGCGCCGGGCACTCCCGCTACACCGCGGCGGGCTTCGTCTCCTCGCCCCTCGTCGTCGACGTGAGGACGCCGAGCGCTCGACTCGTTCCGGGGGCTCCGCTCGACATCCTCGTGAGCGCTCGCCTTGGCGGGGCCGTGGTCGATCGGCTCGGTGCGCGCGCCACGGTCAGCTCTCCCCGCACCGGCGTCGCGGCGCTCCGTCGTCGCTTCGCGGTCGAGCTCGACGCGCTGAGGGAGGCCTTCCCCTCGGGCGAAGCCGACGCCGACCCGAGCGCGGCGGCGCTGCTCGAGCTCGATCGTCGCTCGGGCGGTGAGCTGCTGCGGAGGCGCGTGTCCCCGGTCGTCTTCCGTCCGCACCCCGGTGGTCTCAGGGCGCGCGTCGCCACCGGGGCGCCGGGCATCTACTGCGTGCGGATCCAGGTGCGGGGTCGCGCCGGAGGTCAGCCCTTCGAGCGCTGGGCGCTGGTCAGCGCGGCGGTGGGCTGAGCAGAGTCAGAAGGGGGCGTTGGTCGACTTGATGAAGACGGTGTTGCCCGAGCCCCAGATCTTGTCGCACTCGTCCTTGAAGGTCGTGGGCGAGCTGACGGCCGCGGTGAGCGTGTCCTTCCACTTGTACTGGTACGTCTTGATCGCGGTCTCCGAGGGCCAGGTATAGGAAGGCCCGAGCCCCCAGTAGTCCTTGGTCTTGGTGAGGTCGTTGTAGGGGTCGGTCACGTACAGCAACGCCACCACGGTGGACCCGTCGTAGACCTCGAACACCCCGATGTCCCACTCGGAGCCGACGTCGGTCGAGCCCGAGGGCGCGCTGTACTCGATCACGGCGGCCCCGAAATCGAAGATGACCGACTTCGGCACCAGCACGGGAGCCTTCGGCTTCTTGAGCGCCTCCTTGATCGCCTCCATCACCGTCTTCCCCGTTCGCGGCTTCTTGTTCTTCGGCTTCGGCATCGTTGGTTCCTCGTCTCTTCCTGGGAGCTTCATCCCACTTGCACGCGGCCACGGAGGTGGCCGAGGGCCTCGTCGGTCGACAGGATCGCCGCCCGCTTCATCCACGCGTCCGTCGGCACCAGCGCCGCCAGCCGCGAGACGTCGTCCGCGTTCACCGCGCCCACCGGCTGCAGCCCCACCGCCAGCAGCGCCAGCACCTGCAGCCCCGCCGTCGGCACCGGGCACGCGAGCGCCTCGCGCGTGAGCGTCGTCGCCTCGTCGGGCTGCGCCTCGGCGCCGCACGCCAGCGCCAGCGAGCGCGCCATGTCCGGCGCCCAGCGCCTGCCCGCGGCGCTCCACTCCCGGTACGCGGCCATGGCGAGCTCTCGCGCGGCGCGGGCGTCGCCGCCTCGCCACGCCACCGCGGCCTCGGTCAGCGCGGCCATGGCGTAGAGCCCGCCGACGCCCACCGCCCGCACCGACTCGACCAGCGCGAGGTCGGGCGTCGTGGTGCGGTCGAGGCGGTAGAGCGCCGCGCGCTCGATCCAGCACGCCCTGGCTTCGAGGTAGGTCAGCCGGGACTCCGCGGCGATGACACGGGCCTGCGCCGCGAGCTCCAGCGCCCGCTCGGGGTGGAAGCCCTCCAGCAGCGCCGAGGCCGCCGCCACCATGGACGAGAGCCGCGAGGCAGGGAGCCGGTCCAGCTCCACGGAGGTGAGGTGCCGCTCGGCGGCCTCGACGTAGAGGCCGCGGCGGTAGAGCGTCCACGCCTCCCAGCTCGCGAAGGCCGCCTGGTCCTGAGGGTCAGCCGACGAGGCGGCCCAGGCGCGCAGCGACTCCACCGTCTCCCGCTCCCGGTCGAGCGGGCCCGCGCGCGCCGCCTGGGTGCGCACCGCGTGACGCCAGCGCTCCAGCGCCGGCTCGGCGAAGCGCGGCAGCGCCGAGGCCTCCTCGAAGGCGCGCGCCGAGGAGCGATGGATCACCACCGCGGCCTGCAGCAGCGCCTCCAGGTCGGCGACCGGGGCGACGTAGCAGGCGCGGGCGAGCTCGTGCAGCGCCCGGTCGATGGCGGCGGGCGTGCCGTCCACCAGGCTCAGCTCGGTCCAGAGCGCGAAGAGCTCGCGGAGCACCTCCTGGGGCACCGGCTCGCCGACGCGGTTGGCGGTGAGCCAGGCGTCCGCCAGGGCCGCGAGCCCGCGACCCGTGTGCCCGTCGGAGAGCGACCGGCGCGCCGACGCGATGGCCTCGACCACCACGTCCGCGAGCCCGCCAGAGCGCCCGGTCGGCAGCGCCCGCATCAGGTGCGCGAGGCGCCCCGGCGTGCCGGGCCGCAGCGTGTCCGCGGTGGCCGCGTGGGCCCACGCCAGGGCGTGCGCCTCGGTGCCGAGCTCCGCCGGGCTCACCCGCGACTCCGGCTGGATCAGCCGGTCGACCGCGGAGCGATCGAGCACGATCCGAGCGCCGTCTCGACGAGCGAAGCCCACCCGCACCCAGGAGTCGATCTCGGAGCGCACCCTCTCTCGCTCGCCGCCCGTGCGAGACCAGAGCACCGCCGCGGCGTCCTCGGGGATGTGGAAGATACGGTCCGGCCCGACGATCATCGCTCGGAGCTCGTCGAGGCTCCACGGGTCGCCGCCGCAGGGGTCGAGCGCGCGGGCGCACGAGGCGTGACCCGCCAGGCGGTCGAGCACCTCGCGGGCGTCGCGCGGTCGCTTCGCGGGGTCGCGCTGGATCATCTCCTCGACGAGCTCGACCACCGCCGCGGGGGCGTCGGTGGCGCAGCTCCCGAGCGGGATCGGGGCGCTGATGCACCGCGCGAACATCATCTGGTACGCGGTCTCGCAGTCGAAGGGCAGGCGCCCGCTCAGCGCCTCGAAGAGCATCGTCCCCAGCGAGTAGAGGTCCGTGGCCGACGAGAGCACGCCGCGCTCCACCTGCTCCGGGGCCATGTACGCCGGCGTCCCGGCGCGGTCGCCGCCCTTCACCTCGTCGTAGAGCCCGCCCCAGGCCACGCCGAAATCGAGCAGCGTCGGTTGGCCCTCGTGCACCAGCACGTTGCTGGGCTTGATGTCCTGGTGCACCACGCCCGCGGCGTGGACCCTCGATAGAATCTCGAGCAGCGAGCGGGTGAGCTCGGCGATCTCGCGCCACGACACGGGCAGCGCGACCCCTGGGAAGGGTGCGCCGCGGATGAGCTCCATCACCAGGTAGCCGCGGCCGCCCTCGCGCCCCTCGTCGAGCAGTCGCACCACGCCGGGCACCTGCACCGCCCGCAGCGACGCGATCTCGCGGCGGGTCTGCGCCTCCTGCGCGACGCCCGTCGGGTCGAGGAGCTTCACCGCGACGTGGTCGCCGGTGATGTGATCGTGCGCCCGCCACACCTCGCCGTTGCCGCCCCGGCCGAGGACGTCGAGCAGCTCGTAGCGCCCGCCCACCTTCACGGGCGGTCGAAGCCACGAGTCCGTCGTTCCGCTGGCCCACCCCATCGCGGGAAGCGATGTTCCGTCTGCCGGCTTTCCATTGTCAATGGATCGCTGTGGGCCGCAGCGCGGCGCTACAGCTCCGCGACGAGGGCGTAGACGTGCGATCGGGCTCGGCCCCGACGCTCGAAGCTCACGGTGAGCCGGTCGGCGGCCCGGAGCCTGGCGTAGGCCTCGAGGCAGCGGTCGGGCGACGCGACCTCGACGTCGTTCACCCGGAGGATCACGTCGCCATCGGCGAAGCCCAGCGAGGAGAGCGGGTCGCCCGGGCGGATGCCGAAGACCCTCACGCCCACGGTGCGTCCGTCGCGTATCTCCGGGAGGATCCTGGTGCGGCGGGCGAGGTCTCCGTGGCCCTCGAGCGCGCCTTCGATCGCGCGCCGTGAGACGACGTAGACGCCGCGACCGAGCGGGCGCACCCCGCGGGTCGTCGCCCGTCGCTCGGGCGCCGGAGGCTCGACCGGGGAGACGGCGGCAGAGAGCCCCGGTGCGGTCGCACGGAGCTGGTCCTCGGCGACGAAGTGGCGAGGCTCCGGCGCGCAGGTGAGCGCCCGAGGCGACGCGCTCGCCGTAGCGAGCCGGGCCACGGAGTACGAGAGGTGGAGCGAGGTCAGCGTCGCCATCAGCGCGCAGGCGGAGAGCACGTGGCTGGCGAGCGCGCTCCGAGGGGGAGGGGGCTCGACGGGGAGGGGCGGATACACCCGGTAGGGGGAGGAGGGCGGCGCGTCGCCGGGAGATGGAGCGTTCATGCCGCGGGCAGAGAGCAGCCCACGTGCCGACGTTGATTTCCGCGGGTTGCGCTCAGCGACCGGGTGGGGGGCGAGGACAATTCGTCAGCGAGCCCCCCGGGGGTCGGTGCCTCGCTGGCTAGCGAGGCTTCGTCGCTCGCCGCTTGCGCAGCCGCATGATGGCGTCGAAGAGCTGGAGGTACGCGGGCGTGGCGCTGTGCTCGTCCTTGGGCTGGTAGCGGTCGACGACGTAGGGGACGTACATGCTGCGCCGCAGGCCCTTCCAGCCGGTGTAGGGCGAGCCCTCGACGCGGTGCCACATCCGGCCGTCGTGCACCGTGAGGTCGCCCGGCCAGGTCTCCACGGGCACCTCGCGCGCGTCGCTGCGGTTGGAGACGAAATGGACCTTCTTGAGCAGCGTCGACCCGACGCCCTGGGTGTGCGTCCCGGGCAGCAGGCGTAGGCCGCCCTCGTGGGAGCGGATGCGGTCGAAGTGCAGCCCGATGTTGAGCATGGGCCCGGGCATCTTGCGGTTGTAGAACACGTCGCGCAGCGCGTCGGTGTGCCACGCGAGGTCCGGTCGCAGGCTCCCCTCGGCGCGCACATAGCGGTTGAACACCACGCCGTCCTTCTCTCGCTCGCCGATGCGCGCGTCGTCGCCGATGAGGCGTCGCACGGGCTCGAAGCGGGCGTCGTGGACGAAGCGCGAGAGGTAGGGCGAGAGCACGCTGGTGAAGCCCATGCGAAACAGGTAGTCGTGGCCGTCGGGGTCGAGGCCGAACCACACGGGCACCCCGTGGATCTTGCGGCGCCCCTCGGCGAGCAGCTCTGCCTCGACGCGGTCGACCTCGGCCAGGATGGCCTCGACCTCGCCGCGCGACGCGACCCGGTCGTAGACCAGGTAGCCGTGGCGGGTGAGGAAGGCCCGCTGCACCGGGGTGATCTCCTCGCGGAGGCCGAAGCGCGTCGTGAGCGGGAGGCGCTCCACGACGCGGGCCGCCTCCGTGGGGGAGAGCGAGAGCAGGGCGTCTTCGTCGAAGGGAGGAGGCGGCGTGTCGGTCGCGTCCCAGCGCGGAGGGTGGCGGGGGGCGGGGGGAGCGTCGGTCGAGGCGTCGGGCGTGCTCATGGGGGTTTTGGGGGCGGCGAGTCTATCCGCGTGCGCGACGGTCCGACAGATGGGGCCTCGGCGACCTCAGGGCGGGACCCGCCAGCGGCCGGAGATCCAGGCCCAGGTGAAGCCGCTCCAGCGCCAGAACCCGGGGACCCAGTCGGCGTGCACCGAGGGCTTCGGGGGGCGCTCCTCGAGACGCGGCGCCGGCGGCGGCCCGTCGGGATCGCGGGGCTGCGGGGCGGCCGGCTGCGGAGCGACCGTCGCGACGGCCTGGGGGCCGGGCTCGCGCAGCCTGCGCACGTGGGCGTCGTAGCCGCCGGGGCCCCAGCAGTCCTCGTCCTCGTGGTGGGCGGCGCAGCGCTCGTTGCGCTGGTGGTACTCCGCCTGGGCGCGCGCGTCGTTGCGCTGCCGCTGCGCGATGTTGGCGCGCAGGTGGGCGGACCACTCGGCGTCGCTCACGTTGGGGGAAGCGACGAGGTGCTCCACCACGAAGAGCACCCCGTCGAGGTCGTTGGGCTCAGGGAACCACAGCCGCACCCGCAGCCTGGCGCCGGGCTGCACCGTCGGAGGGCGATCGGGGTCGGAGGTCTCGGTGGCCCAGCCGGTGATGGCGATGCGCCAGAGGCTCGCGTGGGTGCGGATGGTCTCCGTGACCTCGTCGGCCGGCGGCTCGACGAGGCGCACGGCGGGCGTGTCGACCGTGGCGGGGACGGAGGGAGGGCTCGCGGCCCCGGCTCCGGTGGGCACCATGCCGCCGGGGAGGGCGGAGCCCGAGGAGAGCTCGGCCGGGGTGGCCACGCAGCGGGCGTTCTCCGGGTGGTCGTCGGCGCGGGCGATGGACTCCGAGCGCCCGCTCACGCTGACGGACTGGATGCGGGTCTGGCCGAAGGGGACATCCTGAGCAGGGCCGTCGGAGGTGATGATGGCCGCGCGACCGAGGACGGCGCGAGGCGACCAGGCGCTGACCTCGATGCGCTCCCCCCAGCGCGCTCCGGCGGCCGGGAGGTCGAGCACCAGCGGACCCTGGGTGCACCGCTCGGAGACCGAGAAGGCGCGGGTCGCATGGCCGCGCCAGCGGAGGTGCGGGCCGCAGGCGGGGACGAACACGAGCGCGAGGAGGAGGGCGAGAGGAGTGTGTCGCGACATGGCGGTGGGGTGCGCCATCGTACGCCGCGCTCGTGTCAGAGCTGCGCGCTCAGGTCTGACGCTTGCCAGCGCGCATCGGGCTCGGGAAGGGCTCGCGGTTGGCGCCGGGGATGTTCGAGGCGTCGGTGTTGCGGGCGAACTCCGTCGAGCCCGATGTCTCGACGAAGGGCCCTCCCGACTCTTCGGGGACCTCCCGGTCGAGCTCGTCGGGAGCCACGTCTTCGGCCGACGTCGCCGACGAAAGGAACTGCTCCGCCAGGTTCTCCGCGAGGTCGTCCCTGGTGTGCGCCGGACCGCTCCCGGGGTCGCGGATGAACGCATTGCCGTCGTCCATCCGCTCGCCGACATGCAGCGGCGCGGTCTTCGTCTTGGTCTTCGCTGGCTTCATGGCTTCATTACCTCTCGAGTGATTGCGTGCACTCCTCAAGCCACCAGGAAATGTACGCCCTCATCCTGTGAAGGTCACCCGTCGCGTGGGTTGCTTCGACGCTCCTCGGCGCCTCACGGTGGGGCGCGATGGTCGTCGCCACGGATGACCTTCACCGTCCCGCCATCCCATGAACCCCGCCGCCGTGGTACCCGGTGGGGTGTGTCGCGGCCCCACGTTTTCGCGCTGAGCCTGCTGGCCTTCCTCCCCGCCTGCGCGGGCGGATCGTCAGAGCGTCCCTTCGTCGCCCCCGCGGACTCCGGGGCGCTCGACGCGTCCCCGCGCGACGTCGCTCCCGAGGACCGCGGCGCCCCCGAGGTGGCCGTCTATCCCGACATCCCGATGCTGCCCCGGGACGTCCCCACGGACATCTCTCTCGGGGCCGACGCGGCCTGCTCTCGCAGCCGCGTCGCGGCGCAGGTCGAGCGCCTCCCGGTGGACATCATCTGGATGGTCGACAACTCCATCAGCATGGCGCCCGCCATCGACGAGGTCATCCGCGGGCTCAACACCTTCGCGGCGCTGGTGGGCTCTCGGGGCCTCGACTACCGGGTGGTGATGCTGTCGCTGCGCAACGTCCAGCGCAACGTCACCGTCCCCGAGGGGAGGCGCTACGCCGTGTGCATCCCTCCGCCGCTCGCGGGCGACTCGCGCTGCGGCAACGGCCCTCGCTTCTTCCACTCCTCGGTCGACGTCCGGAGCACGCAGCCCCTCGAGCAGCTCCTCGGGACGCTCGGTCAGACCATGGGCTACACCGCTGCCGACCCCCGCGGCGGCGAAGCATGGCGGGACTTCCTCCGCCCCGCTGCCACCAAGTCCATCGTGGTCGTCACGGACGATCAGTCCCGCCTCTCGGCCGATCAGTTCGAGACCTTCCGCGGCGGCACCAACCCCAACTCCCGCACCTTCGACCTCCCTCCGGGCCTGCTCGATCCTTCCTGGGAGGGGCTCTTCGCGGGGTACTCCTTCAGCGGCATCTACGGCTGGGGCGACGAGAGCAACCCCGCGGTGCGCTGCACCTACCCGGGCGGCTCGTCGCCGTCGGCCTCGGGCTCGGTCTACACCACGCTCGTCAGCCGCCGCGGCGGAGTGCGCGCCCGCATCTGCGACGGGTCCGCCGCGTGGGGGCCCTTCTTCGACCGCATCGCCACCGCCGTCGAGCGCAACAGCCGCATCGCCTGCGACCTCGCCATCCCACCGCCCCCGGGCGGCTCGGTGCTCGACCCGCGCCTCGTCAACGTGGTGGTGCGGGGCGCCAGCGAGACCCTCATCGGCAAGGTCGCCAACGCCGCGGCCTGCCGCGCCACCGGCGGCTGGTACTACGACAACGAGGCCCGCCCCACGCGGGTCAACCTCTGCCCGGCCTCGTGCGAGCGCGCCAACGCCGAGCTCCGCGCCGGCAGCGCCGCCATCGAGGTGCAGTTCGGCTGCATCACCATCCCGGGCTGAGGTCGCCCGTCACCGACCGGCGTCGGGGCACACCCAGCCGCCCGCCGTGCAGGTGCACGCGCCAGGCGGACGTCCGACGCAGGCGCAGCTCGTGATGGGGATCATCCCTTCGGGGCAGCGCCATGAACCACCGACGCAGTCCGGAGGGACCAGCGCGTCGCCGCACGATCCCCCGGCGGTTCCGGACACGCACGCGGCGGGGCGTCCGACGCACTCCTCGGCGGGCGCGTCGTCCATCGAGGGGGCGTCCTGCGCCGCGGGCACATCGGCCCTGGGCACATCGGCCCTGAGCACATCGGTCGCGGGCACATCGGTCGCGGGCACGTCGGTCGCGGGCACGTCGGTCGAGGGCACGTCGGTCGCGGGCACATCGGTCGCGGGCACGTCGGTCGCGGGCACGTCGGGGGATCCCGAATCCGGGCGGTCGGCGGCGCTCACGTCGGCGGCGGCATCGGGAACGTCCGTGGTGCTGGCCGCGGGCGCGGGGTCGGAGCAGGCGGAGAGCAGGGCGAGGAGAGGAAGAGAGCGAAGAAGGATGGGGGAGCGCATGGCCCATGGGTGCCCTCCGGGCGCCGGGGCCGTCAAGCGCGCTAATGGGGTCGCGCGGGGGGTGAGACTGTGCTTGATAGCGCGCCATGATCGGCACCTCGAACATCGGCAAGTCCTGGGGCGACCGCGTCCTCTTCGAGGGCGTCACGCTCAAGCTCAACTCGGGGTCGCGCTACGGCCTCGTCGGGGCCAACGGCTCGGGCAAGACCACGTTCATGAAGATCCTGGCGGGGGACGAGCCCGCCACCGAGGGGATGGTCACCACGCCCCGCACCGCCCGCGTCGGCGTGCTTCGGCAGGACCGCTTCATGAACGACAGCGACCGCATCATCGACGTCGCGATGATGGGCGACGAGGTCGTCTGGGGCGCGCTCTCCGAGCAGCGTCGGCTCTCCGACTCGGGCGGCGACCTCGGCCGCATCGCCGACCTCGAGGACGTCATCCGCGCCCACGACGGCTACACCCTGGAGGCCCGGGCGAGCTTCATCCTGGAGGGCCTCGGCATCCCGGTTCCGCTGCACAAGCAGGAGCTCGCGACGCTCTCCGGAGGCTTCAAGCTCCGGGTGCTGCTCGCGCAGGTGCTGCTGGGCGGGCCCGACGCGCTGCTGCTCGACGAGCCCACCAACCACCTCGACATCCTGTCGATCCGTTGGCTGGAGAAGTTCCTCGCGACCTACAAGGGCTGCGCGCTGGTGATCTCCCACGACCAGCGGTTCCTCGACAACGTCGCGACGCACATCCTCGACGTCGACTACGGGACCATCACCATCTACACGGGCAACTACTCCGCCTTCGAGGTGGAGAAGCGCCTCGTGCGGGAGCGCATGGAGGCCCAGAAGGAGCGGCAGGAGAAGATCATCGCGGAGAAGCGGGCCTTCGTAGACCGCTTCGGCGCCAAGGCCACCAAGGCCAGGCAGGCCCAGAGCCGCTTGAAGCAGATCGAGAAGATCGAGGTCGTCGAGATCGCGGAGAGCTCGCGTCAGGCGCCGGTGTTCCGCTTCGTTCCGCTGCGGCCGAGCGGCAAGGACGTGCTCACCGTGGTGGGGCTCTCCAAGGCCTACGGCGACAAGCAGGTGCTGAAGAACGTCTCCGTCGCCGTGCGCCGTGGAGAGCGCCTCGCCATCATCGGCCCCAACGGCCTCGGCAAGTCCACGCTGCTCAAGATCGCGATGGGCCGACTCGACCCGGACGTGGGCCGCGCCGAGTGGGGCCACGAGGTGCGCCCCGGCTACTTCGCGCAGGACCACCGCGACCTGCTCGACGACGAGAGCACCACGCCGTTGAAGTTCATCGAGGCGGCCTGCCCGACGGAGTCTCAGACCTATGTGCGCGGCCAGCTCGGGCGGATGCTCTTCTCCGGCGACGACGCGGGCAAGCGGGTCTCCACGCTCTCGGGCGGCGAGGCCGCGCGGCTCATCTTCTGTCGGCTGATGGTCGAGCGGCCCAACGTGCTGGTGCTCGACGAGCCCACCAACCACCTCGACCTGGAGAGCATCGCGGCGCTGGTCGAGGGCCTGCGCTCCTTCGAGGGGACGGTGATCTTCGTCTCGCACGACCGGTGGTTCGTGTCGGCGCTCGCGACGCGCATCCTGGAGGTGACGCCCGACGGGATGCGCGACTTCCCCGGGACCTACCCCGAGTACCTCGCGCGCTGCGGCGACGACCACCTCGACGCCGACACGGTGGTGCTCAAGGCGAAGAAGGTGGCGAAGGACGCTTCTCCCTCCGGGGCCCCTGTGGTGACCGCGCTCTCCTGGGAGGAGAAGAAGAAGCGCCGCAACCGGGTGAAGGACCTTCCGCAGCGGCGCGACAAGGCCCTCGCGGGCATCGAGGCGGCGGAGGCGAGGCGCAAGGCGATCGCGGACCTCTACGCGGGCGAAGGCTTCTACGCGACGGCCACCCGGGAGGAGCTCGCGAAGCTGCAGTCGGAGGACGAGTCGCTCGCGAGGAGCATCGAGGCGCTGATGGCGGAGTGGGAGCAGATCGAGCGCGAGCTCGCGGCCTTCGCCGAGCAGGACCGCGCGGAGGACGCCGCCGCGGGTCGAGGATGACGATGCGCCGCGGGCCGGTCGTCGCGGCGATCGTGTTGTCGATGTTCATGTCGGCGATGGAGGCCACGGTGGTGGCCACCGCGATGCCCACGGTGGTC
>Ga0208263_100437_pt1 | contig 15558 bp, 16 predicted proteins | sample LakWasMet28_LOW6_2_FD_183872 | JGI IMG/M metagenome (GOLD analysis project Ga0208263, IMG submission 183872) | Freshwater sediment methanotrophic microbial communities from Lake Washington under simulated oxygen tension - Sediment Metagenome... | ecosystem: Environmental > Aquatic > Freshwater >... | reverse complement strand
GCAAAATATTTTGATTATGATGATTTGGATGTATTGCGCGAACAAATAATAAATGAATTAATTTTTACCAATAAAACATTGGACGAAATAAAAAGAGAAATATAATGGGAAGGAACAACGAGAGAAACATCAAAAAACACAACGACAAGTTGCATAAAGAACAAGATAAAGCAAAAGCGGCTAAAGTGTTGCGTAAAGAAAAATTGAAACTAATTGTGAAGAAATTCAACGAGAATAATGCTTCAGGAGATTCTTAATAATCAAGATATGGAAAATGATAAGTTCAGCACTTTAAAAAAAGAAGTGCAAGAGATAATTGACTTGATTGTTGGTAAACAAAATAAGGAAGCTAATAATAAACTGGTAGAAGTGAGCGAAATGCTTGACGAATTACTTGATTTTTCGGAAGATGACGAAGATTTAATGGAAATTAGCCATTATCAAGTGCTGTTGAATCAATTGCACCAAAAGATAAATGCTTCTACCGAGGACACTTTGGAAAGTGAGGATCAATTTTAATCCTTAATTAAATATTTTTTGTACCATAGAATAGCCAATTCGGCTACTTCCATCAATTTTCCCGGTTCTTCAAATAAGTGTGTCGCTCCCGGAATGATTTTCATTTCTTTTACGGATTGTAATTGGTCAAAAGCCTGTTTGTTCATTTGTATAACTGGAACATCCATCTGTCCCACAATTAGTAATGTTGGCGCATTTACGAGATGCAAAACATTTAAAGCTAAATCTGGACGACCTCCACGCGATACCACGGCCTTGATGTTTTTGCCAAAATATGCCGCAGCTCTCATTGCCGATGCAGCTCCTGTACTCGCTCCAAAATAGGCTATTGGTAGATCTCTCGCATCTTTGTACTTCATTAACCATTCAGTGGTTTCTATCAATCGACTAGTGAGTAAATCGATGTTAAATCTATTTTCATAAATTCTATCTTCTTTCTCTGTAAGTAAATCAAATAATAGTGTGCCAATACCCTGTTGCTGCATAAGTTCAGCCACTAATTTATTTCTGGGACTGAATCTGCTGCTACCACTTCCGTGAGAAAAAATGACGATTCCAATGGCATTTTTTGGTATGACTAAATCACCTTTCAAGGGCTCCGATAGTATGGGGATTTCAATTTCTTCTGTTTTCATAATTGCTATTTTTTGAAAATTTATTGGCTGAAGATTTATTTAACAAAATTTGCATCGCTCAATTGTCTAATAACTTCTTCGTCTTCTACTTGTTCAAATTCTTCATAAAAACCTCCTACACCTCTAAAATACATTGGAGCCATAAGATAAATAAGCTCGTCTGCTTTTTTTTGGAATTTAGCTACTGTATCATTGGGAATAACTGGTACGGCGACAATTATTTTACTGGGATTTCTTTTTCGCAGCATTTCAATACTTGCCAGCAGGGTATTTCCTGTTGCAATTCCATCGTCAACCACAATTACATTTTTTCCTTTTATATCTATAGGTTCTCGATTACCCATATAAAGTTTGTATTTTTCTTGTAAAGATTTCCTGAGGCGAATGATTTCTTCTTCGATGTAATTTTCTGGAATATTGAGGTGTTCGTCTAATGTCATTGAATCCATTGACACGGCGCCAATGGCAAATTCCTTGTTTAACGGATGTGGTATTTTTTTGGAAAGAACAATATCTAAAGGAAGATTCAGCCTTTTGGCAATCACGTATCCTACGGGAACGCCGCCTCGGGGAACAGCAAGAACTACTGTATTGGTATTCTGATATTTCATTAATTTATCAGAAAGCAACATTCCGGCTTCAATTCTATCTTTGAGGATTTCGTTAAACATAATATAAATTGCTAAAGTAAATCACATTTTATTTCATAAAGGTACTGATTTTCAATTAGTTTGCAAAATAATTAATTTTTTTTTAGTGTGAGCTTTCTCGAGAATATTTGGAAGATAAATGCGTCTCTATACAAAGTTGGAAATTTATTTTTTCTTTTCCCTGTTTTCTAAACGATTTACATCCTGTTCTTTGCTTTCTCGAAACATATCTTCCTCATCATCAATTTTTGTAGAACTTTTAATTGATTTCCAATCAAATTTTTCGTCGAAGGGAGCTAGCGCTTTTTGTGGACTAAAAATTCTGGAATCTATCTCTACGGCATTATAGGGAGTGTAGTCTGGAGTAGTATCAAAAAGGTCGCTTAAGTCTGTTGCACCAGCATCGTATTGGTTCAAATAAGGCATATCTAAAATATTCCAAAACGATTTAAACAAACTGCCAAAACTATAATGGCTGTGGCCTATATAATCTCTTTTTATCCAAGGAGAAATCAACATAAGCATACTTCGGTGGGCATCAATATGATCTACTCCGTTTTGTGCATCATCTTCGGTAATTATAATTAACATATTTTTCCAATAGGGTGTTTTCGAAAGGAATTCTACAATGCGTCCAAGAGCCAAATCGTTGTCGGCCATATAGCTTTCCCTGAACGGATAACCAGTGTCTGGGCGATCATCGTCTCCGTGGTCATTGGGAATAATAACGGTTGTAAATGCAGGCATAACTTCATTTCCGTTAATCCATTTCGAATTAAATTCTTTAATAAACTGGCTTATCCTGAATTGATCCGGTATTTCCATATTGAAGGTTGGATACATTTTTGAAGTTCGGTCAAAAAGGGGTTTCGGCATCGGAAAATTGACAAATTGCTTGATTCCCGTGAATTTATATTCTGGTTTGTAAAGTGCGGGTTCAAACATAATGCTAAAACCAAAATTGTAGAAATTAACATTATGCCTTTCCAAATGATCCCATAAAGAACCAGCCTCGTTATAATCCTCGGGATAAATGGCTCCTGCGGCTCCATTCATTGCAAAAACTCCGGGAGCTTTTGAGTCTTCTTCGAAGATTCTGTTTTTGCCATAACTTGCAGCTGTGGCAGTTTCACACCATTCGTTGGGATAGGTGTTGGTCAGCCAGCGATGACCATCGGCAGAAACATCTGAATCTACGTAGAAATTGTCTGAAATACAAAATTGTTTTGCCAAAGCCAAATGGTTAGGCATAACCGTGACATTCGAAAGGGAATCTGTTTTCTTCTTGTTCGAAAAACTTGCATTTACTCCATATCTTGCTATTGTTGAATCGCCGTTTCCTTTTTTGATTTGTCCAAAAATCTCATCATAAGTTCTATTTTCCTTGGAAATAAATACGATGTGTTTTATAGGACTTTCCTTTTCGCCCGGAAAAAGAGGTATTGGATTATTTTCTCTTTTTTTGAAAATAGGGTTTGAGGCATCGGTAAATTTAAAATTATTTAAGACCACTTTTTGGGTCAATTTTTCCAATTCCTCGTCTTTGGGAATGTCAACTATTTGAACTGTTCCTTTCATTAATGAGCCAATGTAACTTCCGTCAGTAGTGAGTTTATAGGATGCTCCTCCGTTAGGACCACTACCAAAACCCTTGGCATTGGCGATAACCAGCTTTTTTCCGTCCTTGCTCACCTCAATTTTCGAAGGAAACCAACCGGCGGGAATATGTCCCAACACTTTTTGGTCAGAAACATTGATTACTGCAATGGCATTTATCCCAGATTCGGCAACATACAATCTTTTTTGGTCGGGACTCAAAGCCAATCCAAATGGAATAACCCCTCGAAATTGCTTCATTCGAGAATCGGGTTTGAGCGAAATGGTATTTACCACCGAATCTTTTTCGATTGAAATCACCGAAATATTGTCATTGTTTCCGTTACTCACAAAAACATATTCATTAGTTGCCACAATCGAATTGGGACTTGAACCGCCCACAGCCGGTATGCCTTCGACCAATGCGCCAACAAGATGTCCAGTTTTGATTTTTGCAACAACTTTGGGTTGTTGCGAATTTTCAAGTTTTATGGCAAATACTGAAAAAGCATCGATGGCATTAAGTTCACCCAAACCTTTAATGGAGACAGAATCATTTTCGATACCATTTTCCATTTCCTTTGAACCATAAGCAAATGCAGGATAACTTATAGGTTTTATCTTGGCGTCTTTTCCTTTTCCATCTTTTATATAGGAGTATTCAAACATTCCCACATTGGCGACATAAGCCTTTTTTTCATCTGGAGACAAACAAATCCCAAAAGGATAACGACCAACAGGAACTGAATATTTAAGTTTTCGTGTTTCTGTGTCCAAAACTACCATCCTAAAATTAATTTGGTCTACTGCATAAAGTGTTTTTCCATCTTTTGACATCTTCATATCGCCAATGTATCCGTGGGAATAATCGGTTTCTTCGGAGCTAGAGGAGCAATTTATAGAATCCTTTTTGGCACCCGAATTCACGTCAAACAAATAGATTTTATTAGTTTGTCCTCCCGAAACATAAACAGTTTGGTTGTCGGGAGCTATCGCTAAACCCATAAATACCGAAGCAAGAACGCCTTTATCAGTGGCAGGACCTGGAGGAACTTGTCGCACTTCGGGGTTTTTCGATAAAATATTTTTTATAATCGTAATCGACAGAGGGTTGATACCTGAATTTGCGGTAACAGCAATATTCCCGTTTGGACTTAAAGTCAATCCGTAAGGATGTGGCGCAGTTATTATACTTTTTCCTCCGGGAGTGATGAATCGACCATTAGGAATCACGGTTTTTCCGTTTATATCAATTTTGGTTACTTGATTTCCGCTGGGTGCCGAAACTATCCACGAGGGCTTATTTGTCGAAATGTTTTTAACACCGCAAGCGGTTAAAAGGAATAGTAGTAGTAATTGAAAAAAAGTTTTCATAAATTTTTAGGATAATAGAATGTCTTTGGGTGTGAATGAATTTAACACTTGAATTTTAGGAAAGAGTTAATATTGGATTTTGATTAGATGGTTTTACTTTTTTATTTCCCGATACAAAAGTTGGCAAATATATTCCCCAAGAGCTCATCATTCGTGACTTCGCCTGTAATCATCCCAAAATGATACAGGGCTTCTTTAATATCAATAGCCATTAAATCGCTTGACAAATTCGTTTGCAAACCGTATTTAACTTTTTGAATCGCGTCTAGAGCTTTCAACAATGAATCGTAGTGACGGGTGTTAGTGACAATAGTTTCGTTGTTCCTCAAAGCACCGGTATTAACAAATGAAAGTAACTGGTTTTTAAGTTCCTCAACACCAATATTCTGTTTGGCTGAAATGGTTTCTAGATTTACGTTTAAAGTTTCAAGTTGTTTTCTTATGCTTAAAACTTCATTTTCTGAAATTAAATCTACTTTGTTTACAACAACGAGTATAGGTTTTAAAGGATATTTATTCTTAACTTTTTCTATTTCGGTAATATATTCTGAGCTTGAAACCTTAAATTTAAAACTTTCAAACAAATACAAAACAACTTGTGCCTGTTCTATTTTTTCGAAAGTTTTTCGTATTCCAATGCTTTCTACAATATCTTCCGTTTCTCTTATCCCTGCAGTATCGATGAATCGAAATCCAATACCACCAATTACTAATTCGTCCTCGATGGTATCGCGCGTTGTTCCCGCAATATGAGAAACGATGGCACGTTCTTCATTCAATAAAGCATTCAATAAAGTCGATTTTCCCACATTGGGTTCACCCACAATCGCAACGGGAATACCGTTTTTGATAACATTGCCCACTGCAAAGGAATCAATCAGACGTTTCAAAACAAACTCAATTCGGTTTAATAATTCGTGAAATTGGGTTCTGTCGGCAAACACAACATCTTCCTCGGCAAAGTCCAATTCGAGTTCAATCAAGGAGGCAAAATTGAGTAATTCTTCGCGAAGTATGGTTATTTCATTAGAGAAACCACCACGCATTTGCTGCATTGCAATTTGATGTGAAGCTTCGTTGTCAGAAGAGATTAAATCGGCAACAGCTTCTGCTTGCGATAAATCGAGTTTACCGTTTAAAAAAGCTCTCAGGGTAAATTCTCCCGGGTTTGCCATTCTACATCCTTTTCGAAGCAGTAATTGAATGATTTGTTGCTGAATATATGTAGAACCGTGACAGGAAATTTCAACGGTATTCTCACCAGTATAAGAATGTGGTCCTTTGAAAATGGAAACTAAAACTTCGTCCAGTACTTTAATGCCGTCAATAATATGACCCAGATGCAAAGTGTGAGATTTTTGTTTAGTTAAATCCTTCCCCTTAATGGATTGGAAAACAGAATCCCCAATGGCAATTGCATCTTCTCCAGAAATTCGAATTATGGCGATTGCTCCAGCACCGGAAGGCGTGGCGAGAGCAACAATAGAATCTGTGTATAACATTTTTTAAGTTCTTGGTTGCAAAGGTAATAAATCTAAATAAGTATCAATTTTAAAATTATTTGAACTCAATATTTTTAATTAAAAACACCGTAAATACCTGACAATTATTGCTTTAAATATTTTTTTTATGACTACCTTTGATAGACAAACAACTTTAAATCGTACTAAAATGAAAAAGATTTTGTTTCCCACTGATTTTTCCGAAGTTGCCACTAATGCTTTCATTCACGCTTTGGAATTTGCCAAAATAGTTCAAGCTGAACTTATTTTACTACACACTTTCGAATTGCCGGCATACGACAACCAGTTTTTTCCCGAGAATTATAACGTCATTTTTGATTCTATTCAGCTGTCCCAATTTGATATGTTTAAGGACGAAATTCCCAAATTGCGTGCTATTGCCGAAGAACGAAAACTGGATAAAATAAAAATGAGCCATAGATTAATGGATGGTAATTTACTTTACAACATTAAAAAATCAATCAAGGAAGATAAAATAGATTTTATTGTTATGGGAACTTCTGGAGCAACTGGTTGGGAAGCCTTTTTTATGGGAACGAATACCGGGGCTGTGTTAACAGCTGTTGATGTTCCCGTTTTGAGTGTTCCATTGGAAGCAAAATATAAGAAAATCGAAACCATTGGTTTTACAACCCGTTACAGGGCCAAAGACAAAAAAGCTCTTAAAGATGTCTTGAAAATCGCCAAAAAAACGGATGCCAAAATAAGATGTTTGTATGTTAAAACGGCTAATTCTGATGTTTCAAATACAACCATAAAACATTGGGAAGAAGAGTTTAAAGGAGAGCCAGTTGTATTTTCAATAATTTCAAGCGATGATGTGAAAGATACAATTATAGATTTTATATTATTTAAGGAAATTGATGTATTGGCAATGAATACCTACAAAAGAAACTTTTTTTCAGAATTGTTTCATCCAAGTCTTGTTCAAAAATTTTCAAACAGGCTGGACATTCCAGTTCTGGCAATGCACGAGTAAAAAAAGCCCCAATTTCATCAAAATTGGGGCTTTTTAAAATAAAAATGGTTTAGTTAGTTAGTTAGTTAGTTTAATTATTTAGCATTACTGGCATTACCAACATTGTCACAGTTTCGCCATCTTCTAAACCGTCAACAGGAGTTAAGATTCCGGCTCTGTTTGGCAATGACATTTCAAGCATAATCATATCGGATTGTAAGTTGGTCAACATTTCAATAAGGAAACGTGAATTGTAGCCTATTTGCATATCATCACCTTGATAATCACAAGTCAATCTTTCTTCGGCTTTGTTGGAGTAATCAATATCTTCGGCAGAAATATTCAACTCAGCACCCGCAATTTTCAAGCGAATTTGGTGTGTAGTTTTGTTAGAGAAAATCGCAACACGACGAACAGAACTCAAGAATTGGGAACGGTCAATCATCAATTTGTTTGGATTTTCTTTTGGAATGACCGCTTCGTAATTTGGATATTTTCCATCAATCAAACGACACATCAAAACATAATTGTCGAAAGAAAAAGTCGCATTTGAATCGTTGTATTCAATTTTTACTTCAGCATCTGAAAGACCAAGAATATTTTTCAAAATAGTCAAAGGTTTCTTTGGCATAATAAAATCAGCAACTTGTGATGCGGTTACATCAGTTCGCGCATATTTTACTAATTTGTGGGCATCGGTAGCTACAAATGTCAATCCTTGTGGTGAAAATTGGAAGAAAACGCCTGACATTACCGGACGTAAATCATCGTTTCCAGCAGCAAAAATCGTTTTGCTGATGGCTGTTGCCAAAACATCGGCAGGAACCAAAGTTACTGAAGGCTCGTCCAAGTTCACAGATTTTGGAAACTCTTCTCCCGGAGCATAAGCCAAAGCATATTTCCCAGAGTTAGAACTAATTTCTATCGTGCTATTTTCTTCAACGGTAAAAGTCAACGGTTGTTCCGGAAAGGTTTTCAAGATTTCCAAAAGCAATTTTGCAGGAACAGCTACGCTTCCTTTGCTGGTAGAATCAATATCTAAAGTGGCTGACATCGTTGTTTCTAAATCAGAAGCCGAAACCGTCAAGGCTTTATGGTCTAATTCAAAAAGGAAATTATCTAAAATAGGCAAAGTATTGCTACTGTTGATAACGCTGCCTAAAACTTGTAATTGTTTTAATAAATACGAACTCGATACTATAAATTTCATATATTTTGTTTTATTTTTTGTGATACTATTTTAATCTTTTTTCAAAATACTATACATTCTACAAATATATCGTAAACTATCTTAAGAATAAAACTTTTTTTATTAACATTACTTGCTATTGTGCATAAGCTCAAAATTTTTCAAACAATTTTTTTTATTGCTTTTTTAACCATTAAGATATTAAGGAAATTAAGTTTTAAATCATATCTTAATGTAACTTAATATCTTAATGGTTTAGAAAAAATTATTGAATGTTTTCAACATTTCCACTAGAACCATAGATTACTTGCTATATTTTCTTTTTCGAAGGAAGGTAAATACAGTTCCAAAAATCAACAAAATTAAGATTGGAAGCCCGATAGTTATGAATTGTATAAAGCTGTAATTCTGATACACTTTTTCTTTATCCAATAAAGGCAAATCGAGATCTTTGCTTCGAATGTTAATAAGTCCATTGTCATCCAATAAATAATTGACGCAATTCATCAGGAAATCTTTATTGTCATACAAATTTCCGGAACGTTGATCATAGCCCAATTCTACCGGTTGAAAGTTTTTATCCAATTGGTTTCGTATCAAATCACCGTCCGAAATCACAATCATTTTATTGGCTGCACCTTTGGTTTCAAATGTTTTTTGATCAAAAGGCAAAACCCTGTTTTCAAACACCGAATGAAAAGAACCTTCCAACAAAACCGAAAGCGGAATATTTCCTTTGTTCAAATAATCGCTTGGTGAGGTTTCTTCAGCCACAATATTCAAATTAATTTCGACCGGCGAACCTGTTTTCTTCGAATATTGGGAAGATTGCAGCAACACTGTTTTCTTGATTCCGTTCTTTAATGTATCAATTGGATTGGCAAAATCGAACTTGATTCCGCCCAAATTTTTCACGATAGGATGCTTACTTTCAGGATAAACCTGAGGTGCAAATTTCCAGTTAAACTCCTGAAATTGTGCAGCGCTTCCGGGATCACCAGTGGCCAGTTTTATTGAACTTCCTCGTTCGTCCTTAATCAAATCAGGATTGATTCTAAAACCATATTTAAAGAACATATCGTTCAAATTCAAATCTCTTGGGAATGCCAATGTCGAACCAGATTCATTGTACAAACTGTCCATTTCTGCCGAAACTTGGTCAACAAGCCATAAGGTTTTTCCCCCATTGATGATGAATTGATCCAGGACTTGCTTTTCGGCATCTGTGAAGGTTTCTGTTGGTTTGGCAATAATCGCCAAATCGTATTTTTGTAAAGCCTCCAAACTCCCTCTTGGGTTTCGTGCCACCGAATCCAAAGTAAAAGGTCCAATGTGGTAACTTTCTCGAACTTGCATCAGGAATTTAGCAATTTGAACATCTTGAAGTTCGCCGTTTCCTTTGATTACGGCAATTTTCTTCTGTTTTTCCTTGGTTATTTTGTTGATGGCATCTGCAATCGAATATTCTAAATGTTGTACAGAACCAATCACTTTTTGAGTAGTCGATGCACCCATAATATTTTTCAACAACGGAACATTGACTTCCTTGTTGTTGTAAACCGCGATTGCCCAAGGAAAAACCATAGCTTGCGATTGTTTTCCTTTGTCGTCAACGGTTATATTTATTGGCGTGAGGCCTTTTCGATACAGTTCTTTGATGTTATCCATACTTTCGTCTTCATTTTCCATAGGGTCAACAAATTCGAAAACAATATTTTTGTTATAAGCCTGAAATTCTTCGAATAAATCTCTGGTTTCGCTTTGCAAACGCTTGAATTCAGCGGGAAGATCACCTTGCAAATAGATTTTTACATACAACGGATTTTGTACTTGCTCGATGATGTTTAAGGAAGTGGTGGAAAGCGTGTATCTTTTGTCTTTGGTTAAATCAAAACGGTGAAAAAAATAACCGCCTATTACATTCAAAATCAAAAGAATGGCAGCGATAATTAACAGGGATTTTATATTTTTTTTATTGGAAGTTTTCATTACGATTTAACAGATTTTAGGTTATACACCGTAAACGAAAGGAACAAAAATGTAATACTTACAAAATAAATAACATCGCGAGTATCAATCACGCCACGACTCATACTCTTGAAATGATCTTGCATTCCAATACTTGAAATTAATCCTTGAAAACTGGGTAAAAGTGTTGCCACACTTTCGAATCCAAAATAAAAAAAGAAGCATAAAAACACCGCCACAATAAAAGCCACAATTTGATTTTCGGATAGGGTGGAAGTGAAGATTCCGACGGCGGAATACCCCGCAATCAGAAACAATAATCCAAAATAAGAACCCATTGTGCTGCCCATATCGATGTTGCCTTCTGGCGAACCTAAACCTGAAATGACCCAAACATAAATGAATGTCGGGATAATGGACATAACGATCAACAACATCGAACCCAGGAATTTTCCGTTCACGATTTGCCAAATACTCAAGGGTTTTGTCAACAACAATTCCAAGGTTCCCTGCTTTTTTTCATCCGAAAAACTGCGCATCGTCACGGCCGGAATCAGGAAAATCAGAATCCACGGCGCCAAAGTAAAAAACGGACTCAAATCGGCAAAACCGCTGTTCAAAATATTGTATTCTCCTTCGAAAACCCAAAGGAACAAGCCATTCCCAATCAGGAAAACAGCAATCACCAAATAACCGATTGGCGAACCAAAAAAGGATTTTATTTCTCGTAATACTATTGATTTCATACTGTCATTGCGAGGAACGAAGCAATCTCATTCCAGTTATTATTGTTTTCTATTTTTAACTCTAAGCCAAACTAACTAATTTGTCAACGCTCCAAGCTTCGGGTTTGTCGTTAAATAATTTCTTTGTAAATGCCCAAACCTCGTTAAAAAGCTCCGATTGTCTGTAATTCTCCAAGTCTTCTTCGGTTTCCCAATAACTGTACGTAAAGAAAATACATTTGTTGGTTTTGTCCTGATACAGTTCCAATAAACGGTTTCCTGGTGCGTTTCGTATTTTGTCTTTTATTATTTCAAAGTTTTCCAGAAATGCAGGAATATTTTCTTCGGCGAAGGACATTTTTACTATTCGTATGAACATTTGATTTAGGATTGAAGATTAACGATTTTTGATTTAGAAATTTTAAAATCTAAATATAATTTTACTAATAAAGTTACAAGTCCAGAAATAAAAAGTATCAAAGTTTTAAATGGCCAATTATCAAAATTTTGGATAGCTAAAGTAAAAGTAATTACAGATCCAAAGAATAAATAAATTATAAATTTTTTCTTGTGTAAAATTTCAATTAATGAATTTTGAATTACTGTAATTATCCCAAACACATAAGTTGAATACAATATCATTAAACCCCAAGTAAAATCAGTTTTAATAGGCGTGTGAAAATTTTTCCCAACATTCCACAAAATAAAAATTAGTAAATAGTATAGAACCACTTGTAACAAGCTAGCTAAAATACCAAATATCATAATTCTTTTAATCATAAGTCCTTTACTTCTAAAATCATCAATTGTTAATCTAAAATCTTTAACTAAAAACTATATTGATAACATCCCTATAATTCAATCCCAACAAACTATTTGCCGACCCTACTTTCGATGGATTGCTCCTAAAAATGGCAATTTCCAGAAAACCAGCTTCGTTGAAAATGGCTAGTTTTTCGCCTTCATAATATTTAATTGGATATTTATCGGAACTCGCAATCGCAGAATAATTGGGCAAAATGGTTTTGATGTTTTTGGTTCTCAAGACTATTTCATACGGTCTTCCTTTGGCTACTTCCAGGAATTGTTTTTTCGAAATATTGGTCACCACATTCCCAAAATGGTCAATGTAAATCACATATCCTTTTATGGAATTTCCGTCATTGGCGGCAACAGCCTGCAAATCGGTGACTTGTTTGATGGCTTTTAGTTCTTTGCCAATAACGTTCAGTAAACCGCCTTTGGCAATGTGACAAGCGACTTTTACGAAAACGTCCAAATCAGTGGCATCATTTTGCAAACGGTCGTGAATATTGATAGAGACAATTTTTTGGGGAACAATTTTTTGCGTAAGCATACTCAAAATACCGTTATCGGCGGCAATAAAATAATGGTCGTTCCATTGCATCACGATATGTTGGTTTTCCTTGTTGAATTCCATATCCACGCCAATGAGATGAACCGTACCTTTTGGAAAACTGGAATAGGCAGCTCCAATAATGTAACTGGCTTCAACTGTGTTGAATGCATCAATATGATGCGAAATATCAATAATCGAGGCTTCGGGATATTCCGATAAAATTTTCCCTTTCAACGCACCTACAAAGTGGTCTTTCAAGCCGTAATCGGTGGTAAGGGTAATTATTGACATAAAATTGTTTATAAATAAAAAGCGAATGCAAGCTAAAACTCATTAAATTTGAGAAATGCAAAGCTAAAGTATTTTCGGCTTTAATTAATTAGATTTTAATTTGAATTTAAAAAACAAAACCCATTATGATTAAACAATTATTTATCCTGTTATTTTTCGTTTGTAGTGTACAATCGTTTTCCCAAAAATTAGTTTATAAGTCGAACGGAAACATTTTAAATTCAGAAAATCAAAAAATCTCGCCAGACCAAGTCAGGGAATTATTAAAAGATAATCAAAAATTATTGGACGAATACAATGCAGGTAGAACAAAGAAAACGGCTGGAAACGTTTTGATTATTGGAGGTTTTGCCTTATTAACTGCTGATTTAGTTCACGGAGCTACTACATCTGGGGTAACAACATATCCAACTGGAGGGGGATATTATGCAATGCAAGTTGAAAAAACATATCCAACTGCTTTAAGTTATGTAGGCGTTGTAGCACTTATAATTGCAATACCGGTTAAAATAGGTTTTTCTAAAAAAATAAAGAATGTGGTTACAGATTATAACAACCAATTGGCTACCGGGTACAATAAACCAAAACTGGATTTAATCACCAATTCAAACGGAATTGGAATGCGATTGACTTTAAATTAAAACAACCTAAAAAACTATACCTTTTGAACGAAAGAATCATCGAGCTCATAGACATCGCTCCAAAAGATTTTTGGGGTGCTCAAGACACTCATCTTGAAACCATTAAAAAATACTATCCCAAATTGAAAATTGTCGCTCGTGGTACAACCCTGAAGGCTTTTGGAGAAAAAGAAGTGCTGGATGAATTCGAAAACCGCTTTAACCGATTGATGCTACATTTCACCCGATACAACACTATCGACGACAATGTAATCGAACGCGTAATTCAAAGCACAGCCCAAGATGACGTTAAAACGTTTGGTCACGACAAAATTTTGGTTCACGGTGTTGGTGGGAAAATCATCAAGGCAATGACACCCAATCAGCAATTATTGGTCGAAACGATGAACAAAAACGATATGGTTTTTGCCGTTGGCCCAGCTGGAACAGGGAAAACGTATACGGGTGTTGCTATGGCAGTAAAAGCGTTGAAAGAAAAGCAAGTTAAGCGAATTATTTTGACTCGACCGGCGGTTGAAGCAGGAGAAAATCTAGGTTTTCTTCCAGGAGATATGAAGGAAAAGCTCGATCCTTATATGCAACCTTTGTATGATGCTTTGCGCGATATGTTGCCTAACGAAAAGCTAGAGGATTATATTTTGAAGGGAATTATTCAAATTGCGCCATTGGCATTTATGCGCGGTCGAACTTTGGATAATGCCTTCGTGATTCTTGACGAAGCCCAAAATACCACACATTCCCAAATGAAAATGTTTCTGACCCGTATGGGGAAAAACGCCAAATTTATGATTACCGGTGATCCAGGTCAAGTTGATTTACCACGAAGAACCATTTCTGGGTTGAAAGAAGCAATTTTAATTTTAAAAGATGTCGAAGGTGTTGGAATTATTTATTTAGATGATAAAGATATTGTGCGTCATCGCTTGGTTAAGAAAGTAATTGATGCCTATAAGCAGATTGAAAATCACGATTAGAATTTCATAATTATGAATAACGGCAGCGCAGTTAAATATTTATAGAAATTGAATTAACAAGAAATGATATTCGACCCCGGATGGGGTCGTATGCATTAAAGAAGGTAGTATTATTTGGAAAAATAAATTTAGAAAATTATTTTTTTAAATGTATACTATTGAAATACAAAACAAGATTAAATTAAATAGATTGAAGAATATAATTATTACGGGAGCTTCAGGAGGATTAGGTAAAGAAATTGCGATTCATTTTTCTAAAAAAGGTTGGAATGTTATCGCAACGATGATTTGTATCAAAGAGGCCGATGTCTTTCGGAATATTCCCAATGTCAAATGTTACGAACTAAATGTAACGTCACAAGAAAGTATCGAAAAGGCTAAAACTGACATCCTCAGTGACTTCAAATCAATTGATTTAGTAATTAATAATGCAGGAATTGGTTATAGAAGTTTTGTGGAATTATCCGAAGATTCTAAAATTGACGCCATTGTTAATGTCAACTGGCTTGGAGTGGTAAAAGTTTGTAGAGCATTTATACCGCATTTTCGAGAACAAAAGAAAGGACAATTTATCAATATTTCATCCATTGCCGGCTTGGTAAATTTGCCTTTGGGAAGTTTTTATCACGCTACAAAAAAAGCTGTTGAGAGTTTTTCAGAATGTATGGCTTATGAATTATTGGATTTTAACATCAGTGTTTGCACCGTTCAATTCGGAAATGCCCCAACTAATTTTCAAAAGAACGTTGCAAGATGCGAAACGATAACTATTGATTCTTATAATGTAATGATGGACAGCATTAATGCTATTTTGGATGAAAAAACGAACGACAATCATCAATTAACCGATACAATTGTTGGTAAACTTTATAAAATTGCAGAAAATCCTTCAAGGAAATTTAGGCGTTATTCCATTGGTTTCGATGCAAACCTAATGAAATATTTGAGAAAATTTTTGGGATACAGGCTATTTAATATTGTGATTAGAAGGTATGTTTTAAAATAAATAGTAACTTTTCGATGAATATTAATTATGGATTTGCCTGTATATTTCTCTTTGTTTCTAAACTGAAAATAAGATAAATTTGCCGCTGTTAAATAGAATTTTAAATGATTAATAAAGAAAGAATCAAAGTTATAATAAGCGATTTAGAT
>Ga0208263_100435_pt1 | contig 15600 bp, 10 predicted proteins | sample LakWasMet28_LOW6_2_FD_183872 | JGI IMG/M metagenome (GOLD analysis project Ga0208263, IMG submission 183872) | Freshwater sediment methanotrophic microbial communities from Lake Washington under simulated oxygen tension - Sediment Metagenome... | ecosystem: Environmental > Aquatic > Freshwater >... | reverse complement strand
CGAGGCGTTGGCGAGGCCGAGCACCGTTTCCGTCGGGTTGAACTTCAGGTAGTTTTTGATTTTCCAGACGCGGCCGTCGTACTCGGCCTTGGTGTCCGGCGCGGGATGATGCGGATTGATGACCGCCGGGAAAATCCCCAGCGACCGCCTGCTCGGGACGTCGGCGACGGGAAAATCGTTGGTCGTGCCGATCAGCAGCCCGGCCACGTTGGCCCCGGCGCTGGAGCCGCCATAGGGCACGCCGACCGCAACGCGCGCGCGGATCAGTTCCAGCTGGCCCGTGCGGTAAAGCTCCGCCAGCAGCACAAACGTCTCGCCGCCACCCACGAAGATGCCATCGGCCGATTCCAGCAACGCCTTCGCTCCGGCCGCATCACGACGGTGCAGCGACTCCGCTTTCGCCTCGATGAGGTGGGCAAAGGCTTCCTGCAACCGCGCCTCCATGCGATCGCGCTCTCCCGGCGGGGTGGAATGCAACACCAGCGCGATTTGGCGACAACCGGCATAATGGGCGCGCATGACGGCCAGCGTGCTGTCGGCAAAATGATTGCCGTTCATCATGCTGCCACCGCAGACGAGCACGGAGGGCGACGGCTCCGCGGCGGGATTGGCGCCGCCGGTCGCGGCTTGGATCATCCCGAAGATCAGCAGGAACAATGGGAGCAATTTGGGTGGCATGGTCCGGTTCTCGCGTTGATGGCGGTCAATTTTCCCAGTCAGTTCAGCCCGCGGCAGAGTCCTGACAGGCCCGCTTGATCGCGAGGATATTTTCGGTCGGGGTGCCAAAGGCGATGACCCCGGTGCCCATGATGAAACCCGGCAGATCCCGACCACGGCGCAGCTCCTCGGCGGCCACGGCATAGATCTCGTCGGGCGTGCCCGACTGGATCAGGCGCGGTGAAATGTTCCGGCGGAAGGCCCGGCCGTGTTCGCGGCAGACCGCAGCCCATTCGTCGAAATCGGCCGTGAAGTCGCAAAGCAGGTTGTTCGCCCCGGTCTGCGCGAGGAGTCCGGCGATCGACGTGGTGTTACCGCCAATGATCAGCGGCAGATCACGCACGCCCTGCGTGGCGCACCACTGCACCAGATCCTTGGTCACGGGCAGCACGAACTCCTCATACATCTCGGGCGACAGCAGGTCGGGTGACGCCTGCGAATCGAACACAATGAGCTCGGCGCCGGCGTCGATGTAGCCCCGGGCAAAGGCCTTGATGATGCGCCCCGCGTAATCGAGCACGCTGCGCACCCAGTCGGCCTGATCGTAGCACGCGAGGAACAACGCCTCGGCGCCGACCAACGAGATCGCCAGCGAGAACGGTCCGGAGATGGAGCCCCGCAGCCACACCTGGTCCCCGAGCGCCTTGCGCACGTTGCGCACCGCGGTGAGGTTGACCGGCATGCGCCCGTCCTTGAGCGGATTCGGGATCGGTGCCTTGGTCAGATCGTCCCCGACATGGAAGAGATGATTGCCCGGACTGATCCCCGGGATCGAGGTGTCATCGCCCTCGTAGAAGGTCACGGTGCAGCCGACCGCCTCGGCCTCCAGGTTGTAGACATCCACGCCCACGGCGAGCGCATCCGGCCCGACGGCTTCATACTCGGCCAGGAGGGCGCGGGACAACAGTTCGCCGTCTCGGGAGATGGCCGACGGCGTGCTGCCGATGAACCAGGCCTTGTGCTCGTAGATGGCGGGCAGAAAAAGAGGCACCCGCCGCGGCGGCCCACAACGCAGAATGGTCTCAACTTCGGTTCGAGTGGCAGGCTTGGAGGAGGCAGCAGGCATGGTGAATAGGGAGGGGAAAGAGATTTGCTGGGAAAGACGCCGCGATCAGGTCGCCACTTCGCACGACACTCTGGGAAAGGACGTGCGCGCCAGATCGCGAATGGCGGCAAGGACGGCTTCGGGAGCAAGCTTGACGAGATCGTGCCCCGCTTCAGGCACAATCCGAATCTGACCACGCGTTGAAAGCGCCGCATGTTGCCGCTGCAGGTCATGCCAGCCATCAATGAGCGCCTGGCGGGGGCCGTCCGGCATTTCGTCTGGCATATCGGGATGACCCGCAGCCAGCACGATCAGAGGAATGCTCCCAACCGACTTGATCGCCGCGACTGCGGCGCAGCTTTCGTTCCAGACCGGACCAAATCCCTTCAGCTTGGTGATGAAACGCACCATCGGCGGCGTGTCCGCAATCTCCGCCGGTATGGCGGCAAGCGCTTTGCCCGTTTGCTGGGGATGCGACGCGTCAACGAGCACCAGTCCGACCAGTGAATCCGGCAAAAGGGACGCATAGGTCAGCGCGGCATAACCGCCGAAGGAGGCGGCCACGTAGAGAAACGGTGGCTCCAGGCCAGCCAAGGCAAGCTGCTCTGCGAGCTCCCCAACCGCCTGCTGCGGCGACGAGAAGAATCCGCGGGTACTCTTGAACACAAATACGGGCGCAATCGCCGCCACGGCATCCCGCAGTCGGGAGCAGGGCTCATCGAGGATGATGGTGAAAGGCGGCGCGTTCATCTCCGGGAGGCGGTAATTCAGCTGCCGATGACCAGCACGGCCTTGAAGAAAATCAGAATGAAGCCGACGAGGGCGCAACAGCCCAGAAAACCCAGCGCGTCCTGCCGGTCCCACTTGGTCAGCTCCCAGTTGGAATTCGGAAACAGCTTCAGGTGGTCGAAGCGCGTCGGATTGGCGTAGCTGGCCTCGACGGCCAGGGCGTCCTCTTCCAGCGTGGCCCCGACCGGGGTCTTCATGCGGACATGGAAACGGGCCACGCGGACGGGATCCGTGGGTTTGGTAAGCAGGCTCACGACAATCAGGATAAAGACGGGAATGGCCGCATCGACCACGTAGCGGGTCATGAGCAACTGCGCCGGATTGAATCCCGCGACGTCGACACCGAGCATCGCCAGCATCCAAACCTCGACGCGGAACAGACCCAGGCCGGTCTTGGGGGAGTCCGGGTTGTTGGGATCGCTGCGTACCACGCCTTCCTCAAAGTAGATGGAAACGGGTTCCAGGCGAACCGGCCGGGTGATGATTTCGCCCACGGCCTGGGCCCGCCCGACGGCGACTTCCGCGGCGGTGGCGGGACCGGTCATGACGACATCCTGCTGGCGGGTCATTCTGGTCAGCTCGGCTGACTGCGCCAGGGCCGGGATGGAAGGCACGCTCCAGGGAATGACCGCAACCAGCACCACCGTGGCCAGCACCTGGACGCGCACCGCCGTTTCCGTCAGGCGGCGCCAGAGGTAGATCAGGGTGATCGGCACGCCCCAGATCACGAGCAGCACGATGGCAAACTTCAGCAGCGCAATCACGCTGTTGAGGTAGAGGCCGACCGCGATGCCGAGCGCCAGCACCACCGGCACCGTGAGCCGGGCGATGAACATGTAATGTTTCTCGTTCTTCCCGGGAAACAGCGGCTCATAGAGATTCTTCACGACCAACCCAGACAGCACCACCGACTGGGCCCCGAGCAGGGCCAGTTTGCCGCCCAGAATGCCGATGATCATGATACCGATCAGACCGACCGGCAGCAGCTCGCGCGTCAGCAGGCCCCACACCTGGTCCGGGTCGGAGAGGTTGGGTCCGAAGAGTGCGATCGCCACCAGACCACTGAAGGCCCACGCGATGGTGACGAAACGCTTGCTGAAACCACCCGTCACCGCGCCGAGGCGCGCAGCCATTTCGTTTTTCGCCGAGCCCGCGATCGTCATGCCGGCCTGCGACCCGACGATCCCCACGAACTGCACCAGGAGCAGGGCCGCGATGGAGTACCACGTGTATTCACTGGCGGACCCTCCGCCGAAGAGGTTGAACATCACGGCGGGCACCTTGGCGTGCAGCCCGCTCAACCCGCCTATTTTTGCGAGCCCGAACGGTATCAGCATCACCGAGATTAATATGACGAGGATCGCCTGCACCGCATCCACCATGGCCGAGGCCTTCAGCCCCCCGAGCATGATGAAGATCGCCACCAGCACCGAGGAAACGAGGTAGAAGGTGACAGGATGCAAATACGTCACGTACGGCTGGAGGGCGCCACGGTCATAGGAGTCCTTGAGCAGGTCAAAGCGCTCGGCGCGCTCGGCCGTGAGCGGTGCCACCGCGCGTTCCTTGCGCAAGGCCGTAAATTCGTGGAATTCCGCCACCATCTGCTTTTCAGCCACGGAATAGATCGCCGGCTCCTTCACCATCAGCGGCTGGAGCGTCTTCAGCGCCACCACGTTGCCACCGGCGATGCTCACGATCGCCATCATGATCGTCGTCACCGCGTAGAGTGTGGCGAGAAAGCGCTTGCCGAAGCGGTCCTCAAAGAGGTCGGCCATCGTCGTCAGGCGCACGCGCCGGAACCACACGCTCGTGAACCAGTAATACGGCGTCAGAAACAGCGTGATGAGGGCCAGCCAGGCACCGCCCGCGCCCTGCCGGTACACCGAGCTCGAGGTCGTCGTGGCCTGCCCCGGATCGGTCATCGTGCCGAAGCTCAGGAAAAACTGGAACCACTTGCCCAGCGAGCGTCCGCCGAGGAAGAAATCCTTTTCCCCCTTCACGCCGTGCGAGAGGACCTTGCCAATCGTCAGGATGATGAGGACGTAGGCGACAATGATCAGGGCGTCGAGCCAGTGGAGACCGAGGATATGCATGATGGGGTTGGGGTAGGCGGTTGGCGAAGGACGGCTCGTTAACGCGGGGCGGGCGGGAAAGGCCAGTAACCGGCCCCCTGCATGCGGCGTTCAAGTCCGAATGTGGTGAAAAGTTTTTCCGTGTCGGCGGGCGTCCGCCGGAAGGGCGTGAGTTCTCGATCACCGACCAGGGCCAGCAGCAGTTCGCCGATGATCGTGGTGGAATCCACGACAATCTGCTCCGGCAGCTTGTCGATCGTATCAGCGAAGTCATGGTAGTACCGCACCGACTCGCGCGGGATCGGGGCATTGAAGGTGATCGCCCGCACCCCGGCCAGTTGGTAGGGCGTGTGGTCGCTGCCGAACCAGTTGATGTTTTGCACGCCGAGGGCCAGCGCCCGCTCGCCGCGGTCCACCTGCCAGCGGGTCAGCGCCGGCACCAGCGAGTCATCGCCAAGCGCGTTGACCGCGATCGGCACGCCCACCATGTCGAGGTTGATCATGGCCACGATCGGGGTGTCCCCGATCAGTCCGGCCGCATGGCGTGAACCCCACAGGCCCTGCTCCTCGCCGTTGAACCAAATGAGCTCCACGGTCCGGGCCAACGGCCGCCCCTGGAGCGCACGGGCCAGGGCAAACAGCTGCGCCACGCCGAGACCGTTGTCCATGGCGCCCTGCCCCAGATCCCAGCTGTCAAAATGGGCGCCCACGATCACCCGCTCCGGCGAACGGCCGGGCAACACCACGCGCAGGTTGGCGGTCGGGGCCGGCACCGGACGCGACTTGGTTTCCATCCGCACCTTCACCGGCACGCCTCGCGCGAGCAGGCGCTTCAGCCAAAAGCCTTCCTCCTGCGTCAGCGAATAGATCGGCAGGGGCAGGTTATCTCCGGCAAAACCGCCCGTGCGGGCCAGCAACTGTCCTCCGCCCTCGCGGTTGATGAACAGGATTCCTTTCACGCCGCGCTCGACGGCAATCCGGGTGTAGTCGCGGGTCGAGAGCGCGACATTGGCATCCAGCAGCGCGATGCGCCCGTGCGCCTCCGCCGGGTAGTCCACCTCCGCCCCGGAACCGATCGACACCACCTCCGCCTCGAAGGCCGGGTGCGCCTGCGATCCGGAAATCGCGGCCACGCGCAGGCGGCGCGCAAACGGGGCCGTCAGTTCCACCCGATCGTCGCCACGTTCCCAACCGGCCATGACAAAGGGTTGCTCCTCGGGCTGCAGCCCGAGACCGCGCAGCTCTTCCGCCAGACGGTCCAGCGCCCCGCGGTTGGCCGCGCTCCCGGTCAGCCGGCCGCCAAAATCATCACACAAGCGCGTGAGCATCCCATGCGCCGCCTTGGCCGATTCGTCGAATGATTCGGCGGCCAAGACGGCCGGCCGGCAGAACAGGACAAGCGCCAGCAGCAAGGTAGGTACGGTTGTTTTCATGATTCCCGGATCCATACGCGCATCTCCCCTTCACCACGGTTGGCCCACAACGCATAGGGCACGGCGCATAGCCGCACGCCGGTGGTGGGGGCCGGCTCGGTGCCATAGAGCGGTCCGCTCGACTCGGTTCGCACCGCCTGACCCTCGATGATGACGCAGCCACCGAGGAGATCAGGGACGAAATGGGATTTGAGCACAGCCGACCGGGGCAGGCTGAGGGCGGACAAATGGGCGCCGTTGTCCACTTGCTCCACGCAGTACACAACCGGCCCGCGTTGCAGGGCAACCTGCCCGGCAGCGGCGGCGACCCGACTATCCGAATGCACGCGCTCGACCGGCATCGGCAGGTCCAAGGTCACCTTGTCACCCGGCAGCCAGGTCCGCTGCAACCGGATGTAACCATGCACCGGTTCCAAGGCGACGGGCTGTCCGTTCAAGGTGAGATGCGGGTGGCGACACCAGCCGGGCAACCGCAGTTGCAGGGCAAACGTCGCCGGTTTGGTCGCACTCATCGCCAGCTCAACGCGCTCCTGCCAGGGGTACTCCGTCGTGATCTGCAGGGCAACGGGCACCGACTCCGCCGTGAAACGGATCGAGCCGCCGACATAAAGATGCACGGCCACGCCGTCCGGTGTCCGGGTAAAGGCATAGTCACCGAGGGAGGCGAGCAACCGCGCGATGTTGGGCGGACAGCACGCGCAGCCGAACCACGGCACCCGCTGCGTCTTGACCAGGTGGCACTCGTAGCGGCGCTTCGCCACCGCCGGCACCACCTCCAGGGGATTCACATAGAAGAAGGTCCGGCCATCGAGGGAGAGTCCGGCGAGCACATTGTTGTAGAGCGCCCGTTCCATCACGTCGGCATGCCCGGCGTGCAGTTCCAGATCCAGCATCCGCCGGGCGCACATCATCACGCCGATGCCGGCGCAGGTCTCGGCGTAGGCCCGGTCGGGCGGCAGGTCGAAGGGCTCGCAGAATTTCTCCCCGTAGGGCTCGGTGCCCACGCCACCGGTGACATAGAGATGACGCGTCGTGATCGCGGTCCAGAGCTGGCGGCAATGGTCGGCCGAGGTGGCGGTCGAGCCGTCCTTGGCCAGGTCGATCATCGCGGCCAGCAGGTACATCATCCGCACCGCATGGCCGACGGGTTCGGTGAGTTCCTGCACCGGCCGGGCGGCTTGCAGCGTCGCCAGCCCATCATGGTGCATGTGCCAGGGCAGCTTCCCATTCTCACCGCGGCGCCGGGCCTCGATCTCGAAATAGTTGGGCGCATGGCCGCGCTGGCTGATGAAGTACTCGGCGAGCTCCCGGTAGCGGGCCACCTTGGTGGCGCGTGCCAGCTTGATCAGCGCCAGCTCGATTTCCTCGTGACCGCAATAGCCCGGGGTCTGACCCAGGCCCGGGCCAAAGGTGGCGTCAATGAGATCCGCCAGACGGCTGACCACGACAAGCAGGGTGCGCTTGCCCGTGGCGTAAAAGTGCGCGACCCCGGCCTCGATGAAATGTCCGGCGACATAGAGCTCGTGACAGTCCCGCAGGTTGGCCCAGCGGTTCTGCGGCTCGACGAGCTGGAAATAGGTGTTGAGGTAGCCGTCCTTCTGCTGCGCCCGGGTGATGGTGGCGATCAGGCGGTCCAGCTCCGCCTCCAGCGCGGGCGCCGGGTGGGTGGCGAGACGGTAGCTGGCCGCCTCGATCCACTTGGCGAGGTCCGAATCCTGCCAGAACAAACCGTGAAACTCCCCGGCCTTCTCCCCGGCCGCGACCTGGAAGTTGTGCACGCAGCCGCTGCGCTCCGCCCCTTCGATGCGGTCGTTGAGGGCTTCCCACTGATAGGGAATCACCGTGTCGCGCACGAGGCGCGCCCGCTCCGCGAGGAAGCCGTGCTCGATGCGCACCTGGGAAAGGGGAAATGCCGTGGGGTTGTTCATGCCGGCGAAAGCACTCGGGAGAAATGCGAAGCTACGGACGCGATCATCCTGGGCGGAGCGAAGAACCCTGGGGTGCAATGACTGCTCCCTACGGCGATCATTCCTCCTTCGGATCCTTCGCTCTGCGCAGGACAACCGGCGGCCCAGAGCCCGCAGGGCCCCACGCCTGTCGGGACGCCGGGCGCGCGGCCGCCGCCGTCGGCAGGCCGGCGCGTTCGTCGACCGGGTTGCGTTGAGGGCCCGGTTCTCATCATTCCGGTTTCACGCGGTCGGTGATGGTGAGCGTGTTGAAATCGAGCACGCGTTCGAGACGACCGTGCGTGATGGCCAGCCGGCGCGAGCCCTTCTCGGCGTTGAGGTGCGGACCCTCGAAGAGCTTCCACTTCGAGTAATCGATCTTCTTTCCGTTCACCTTCGGGGCCGCGTCATAGGCGAAGACAATTTCCTGACCGCGCAACGACTTCATCTTCACGACCGGCACCGGCTCGAGGCTGAACTCCAGCGGCAGTGCGCGGATCGCGGCCTGGAACGCGGCGAAGTCCTTGAACTCGCTCACGCTGGCCGCCTGCACGATTGTGCCGTTCTTGAGATGCGGGCTGACCAGCAGCTTGTCGCCCTGCTCGCCCCGGTCGACGCGCTCCCACTTGTAGCCGCTCGTCGAGGTCACCTGCTTGTACCCGAGCAGGTGCTCCCAATGATAGGCCGCGAGCGGACGGTACGCCAGGTAGGTGTTGCCGCCCTGCGCGAAGATCCAGCCGGACTTGTCCTCGGTGACGTTGACCAGATCCTTGGAGAAATAGCCGTTGATCCGCGGAAAGCGGGTGCCGGCCGGGATGTCGTAGAGCGCGATCACCGTGTCGAGGTCCTGGAAGACCTTCTCAAAAGGCGATCCGCCGAGGATCTTGTCCGGCACGTCGTAGGACGGCTTTCCCTGGCTGGCGAGCAGCTCGATCATGTGATCGGGAAACTCGGTGAAATAGGTCTGCATCACCTGGCTGGATGAATACGGGTGCGCCGAGAACATCGTGTTGTGCACGCCGCGCGGGTCCGGCACGGCCCAGGTGACATCCCAGACGTGCGACTGGATCGGGTCGATCAGTCCGCCCTGGCAGGATCCGACTGCGTAGTCGCGCCGCATGTAGTTGGTCTTGTAGACGGGCGCCACCAGCACGTCGCTGTAGCGCCAGCGGCGGCGGGTGCGTTTCAGGTCCTTCTGCAGATAGTCGTGGCCACGATCGGTAGCGATCCGGTGGATCACTTCCGGAACCTCGTAGTTGGCCGCGGCGACGGCGAAGTAGATGCCGAAGCCGCCGTAGCCCGGAGGCGGGGCGGTGTTGCCGAAGCACTGCCAGTTGAAATAGGTCGCCAGGGCAAACCAGCGCTGGATCACGGAGGTGTCGTCGGTCCGCGCGTTCGGCCCGCGCAACATGCCGTCGAGGGAGTTCTCCGCCAGATCCGCGAAGATCCAGTCGAGCTTCATGTGTCCGCGGATTCGCATCTCCGGGTCGCGGGCCCAGGTGGTGAGATAGAGCATCGGGATGGCGTACTCGCCGATATAGTGCGTGGGGTTGAACTCCCCCTGCCCGATCGTCGTCGCCAGATCCATCCAGTGGAGGAGGTAGTCCCTGGCCTCCGCGCGGTTCTCCGCCGAGCTCTTGCCATTGAACCAGCTGGAGGCCGGATCATCCGGGTACAGCTCCGTCATCAGGTAGAGCGAGGTGTAGTACATGGCCCAATGGTTCTCCGTGTCGCCACGCATCGGGAAGTAGGTGCGCCAAGCGTCGCGGATCGCCGCCTTCGCCTCGGGCGTCAGCTGGTCGCGACCGAGGAAGGAGATCGCCGTCCAGGGAAACATCCAGAACATGTCCTGGCTCTGCGGCCCCTTCATGATCTCCACCACGCGGGCCGAGACCTGCGCCGCATCCTGGCGTAGCGCCAGTTTCGCGGCGATCTGACCGGCGTTGAAGGTCGCGGGGTTGTCCGGTTTGATCGAGTCGACATACCATTGCAGCGTTTCCTGCGCCCGGGCGAGGTAGGCCGCCCGCCGGGCATCCAAGAGCAGGTCAGGAGCCGCGACCGGCATCGGTCCCGTCGAGGCCGGCTGGGCGGCCACGGTCAACCAAAGCGCGGGCAGGAACGTGAGAAAAAGCAGGGTGCGTTTCATGGTCATGGGGATCGGCGGTTTAGCGGCCGGACTTCGGCACAAAGGTAAAGGTTTGGATCGACGAACCCTCCATGCCGCCGGGGCGCCAGGTGAGGCCGAAGTCGCTGGAAACGAAAAGCCCCTGACCAAACACCGCGACGTAGAGGTCGCCGTTGTCAGGGTCGATCGCCGTGCGCCAGACGCGGCTCTTCTCCGGCAGACCGGTGACGCGCGGCGTCCAGGTCATGCCGCCGTCTTCACTGGCGAGCAGGCCATAGGTCCAGCTGGCGATGGCGAGTCGTTGGGCGTTCCGTGCATCGAAGGCCACATTGTAGAGCGCCTTTTCCGACGGCACTCCGGCGATCTTCTGCCAGGTGAGTCCGCCGTCGCGGGAGATGAGGGCGCCGGCACTCTGCGTGACGCTGAGCCAGACCTTCGGGTCGTGGGGCGACTGCTGGATGTCGTCCACCGTTTCCTGCGTGGCCAGCACCCGCCGCCAGGTTTTTGCCGCGTCCTCGGTAAGATAGATACCGGTCTCGCAACCGATGAGCACCCGGCCGCGCTTCACGCGGTCCGCCTGCACCACCTGCGTGTACTTGCCGCGCTCCGGCAGCCCGCGCTCCGCGCGCTGCCAGGTCTTGCCCCGGTCGCGGGATACCACGAGGCCGTCCGGCAAACCGGCGTAAACGGTGTCCGGTTCCTGCGGATCGACCGCGATTGACTTGACCTCCGTCTCGTCCCAACCCGTGACGAGCCGCCACGTGGCGCCGCCGTCCAGGGTCCGCAGCACGCCGCTCAGGCAGGCCACATAGAACACCCGGGGATCACGCGGATCGAAGGTCGCGGAGATCGCGAGCGGGTAGTTGAGCCCGACATGGGAGAACGTGCCCGGCGCGGTGCGCACGAAGACACCGTTGGAGGAACCGTCCTTCGACCCCATCACGCGCGATCCGTTGTTGAACGCGCCGCAGAGATAAAGGTCATGGGTGGCGGCCACGCTGACCGTGCCGGCCAGCAGGAAGCCCAGAAGGCCGGCCGCGAGGCCCAGGCCGAGGCGCGGGAGTGGAGTGGATGTTATCATGAGAGTAGAGTCGTTTCGGCGTTGCCCGCCGGCGGCCGGCGGTGTGCAGTCGGGGTATGAAAATAGTTTCCCTCGGGTTGCTGATCGGGTGTCTCGGACTGACCGCGCAGGCGGCGAGCCCCGCGGAAAACCTCGCCGCCCTCGGCCTCACCCTGCCCGCGGTCCCGCCGGCCGTCGCGAACTACGTGCCCGCCGTGCGCAGCGGAAACCTGGTCTTTCTGGCCGGCCAGATCGCCCGCGGGGCCGATGGCAAGTACCTTGCGGGCAAGGTCGGTCGCGAACTGGATGAGGCCGCCGGCGGCGCCGCCGCCCGCACTTGCGCGCTGCAGCTGCTCGCCGCGTTGCAGGCGGAAACCGGTGACCTCGCGAAGGTGAAACGGATTGTGCGCGTCGGCGGTTTTGTGAACTGCACCGACGATTTCACGGCGCAGTCCAAGGTCGTGAACGGCGCCTCCGACCTGCTGGTCGCGGTTTTCGGCGAACGCGGAAAGCACGCGCGCGCCGCGGTGGGCGTGAACGCGCTGCCGGCCGGCGCCCCGGTGGAGATCGAGCTGATCGCGGAAGTAGAAATGTAAGGCGGAGCGGCGCATGGTCAGAGATCGCGGACGGCGGCGCGGACGGCGGTGACGATGCGCGCGCTTTCCTCCGGCGAATTGAACACATGGGTGGAAATGCGCACCGCGCCGAGGTTCTGCTCGGTGACCGGGCGGCAGCGCAGCCGGTGTTTCTCCAGCAAATATCCGAAGAAGTGTCCGGCCTCTGCCCGCGGATGGCGCACGGTAATGATCGACGCGCGCATCTCCGCCGGACGCGGGGTGAGCACGGTGAGATCCGCGATGCCGGAGAACTCCGACCACAATTGAGACACGAGCATCCCGCCGTGGGCGGCAATCCGTTCGCGTCCGATCGCCTCCTGCAACTGCACGGCCGCCCCGAGCCCCGCGATGAGCCCGGCATTGCGGGTGCCATATTCGTGACGGGAGGCCGCGCCAGCGTACTTGATTTCCCCGGGCAGCAAAGCGAGTTCGCCCGAATAGGCCCCGATCCCGGTCGGCGCCACGGCGTCAAGCCGGTCACGGCGCAGAAAGAGCACGCCCGACTCATGCGGCCCGCCCAGCCACTTGTGGCCGCTGAAGGCGTAGGAGTCACAACCGAGCGCGCGGAGGTCCACCGGGATCATCCCGACCGCCTGGGCCCCGTCGACATGGAACCACAGCCCCCGCTCGCGCGCGTAGGCCGCGATCGCCGTCACGGGCAGGACCTGACCAGTCGTACACGTGATGTGGCTCACCTGGATAACCCGGGTGCGCGGGGTGACGAGCGCCTTGATCCTCGCGAGGTTTCCCTCGTCGCTGGTCGGATCAGGCTCGAAGAGCCGCACCACGATGCCCCGCTGTTGCGCACGATTGATCCACGGGAAAGATCCGCCCGGGTGCGCATGCGAATCAAAGATCACCTCATCGCCCGGCTCCAGCGCCAGGCCGGCTGCGATGATCGAGTTGCCCTCGGTGGCATTGCGCACGAAGCAGATTTCCGCCGGCTGGACGCCCAGGAATCTCGCCATGGCTTCCCGCGTCGGCTCGAACAGCGGGTGGCCGGTCTCGGAGTGTTCCTGCAACTGCGCCATCGTGGTGGCCACGCGGTCCAGCACCGGTTGCGGCGTCGGTCCGAGTCCGCCGGCATTGAGATAAACCGGATCGCCCTGGAGCGGATACTGCGCCCGCACCGCGGCCCAGAAGTCGGTGGAGCCCGCCGCCGAGAAAGCAGGCAGCGGCGGCGTCACCCCGGCCGCCTCCGCCGACTTCCAGCCAGCCAGCGTCCCGAGGGCGCCGGCGCCGAGGCCGTGGAGAAAGGTGCGGCGGTTGAGACTCATGCGTCGGCAAAGGTCAGCGTGTGATCGATCGAGAGCGTGGCACCCGGCGCGAGGATGAGGTCGCGCTCATATTGAAAAGGCAGCGCCGCGAGCGGATTGTTCCGGCGCACGAACCAGTGGATCGGTCCCCGGTTGTTGGCGAAACGGATGGTCACCCGGCGCTGGGAATTGTCCTTCTGCCCGCGCCATTCCATCCACTGGCTGGGGATGCCGTGGACCGTCGATTCACCGGTCACGTCGCCCGCGCAGAAGATGCCGATCGAGGCGTCCCCGTGATCGTCCAGCAGGTCCCGCGCCCCGCGAAACTGCAGACCGGTGTAATGCGAACCGGCGAGCCCGTGCGCCGAATGGTACTGGCCGAGCGTGAGCGGCCGGCCCGCGGCATTCTCCAGCGTGGCGGTCCAGCGCAGGGTCCAGACCTGCGGCGACACCAGCGCAAAGCTCAGCGAGCGCTCCTCCTCGAGCAACAGTTCGTCCGTCGCCGCGACGCGCCACTCCAGGGTGTGGGCCAGCCGCGTGGCGGATTTTTCCAGCCAGCGCGCATGGCGCTGCGTGCCGTGATCCGCACGCCACTGGTAACCGTCGGCCGCCCGGTAAGTGCCGCCACCCCAAAAATTGTATTGGTCGAGACAGTTGATCGTGAAGTTCAGGCCATGGTGCCAGCGGTGGTCGTTGGGCCGAAAATTCGTGAGCAGCTCTCCCGCGAGCGTGTTGACCGGATGTGCGTAGGGCCGCGTCGCCTCATCCGCCGGCGTGTCCGGCCGGTACACATAGCGCAGGAGCAGACCGCCGCCGGGCCGGTGGATCTCCAGCGCGGTGTCGCCGTCGGTTCGCAGTTCGAATGGTCCGCTCATGAGAGGTTTGCCTCCAAGGTGATGGGGCCGCCCGGGCTGGCGTGGCGCGAGCCGTCCGGCAACAGAATGTCGGCCGGAATCCCCGCCGGCAGGGTGGCTTCCAACTGGAAGCGTCCTTTCTCGTGCCGCCACGCCACCTCGACCAGGCCATGCGGCGTGCAGACACTGCCGCGGGCACGCGCCAGACCGCACAGGTGGGGTCTGATCGTGATGCGGGCAAAGCCCGGGGCGGCCGGCGTGACCCCGAGGATGCGCTGTTGAAACTCCAACACCGGATGCGCCGACCAGGCGTGACAGAGGGAGCGCCAATAGCTGTTTTCCTCCACGAAGGTCGAGAGTCCGTAGCCGATGGATTCGTGCCACGGACCGAGATGCTTCGGCATGTCATCGTAGCAACCGGCCTTGGCCAGGGCGTTGAATCCCGTGTGCCACCAGAAGAAGGAACCCGGGGCAAGTTTCGGATCGTGCGGGAAACGGCGCATGATGATCGCCCGCTCCTTCTCCCCCGCCACCCCGGCCACGATGGCCCAGGCGTTGCCGTACTGGCTGATCTCGGGGCCGCCCGGTTGGTCGAAATACAAACCTTCCGTCTTCGACCAGAAACGCCGGTGCGCCACACCCCGCAGCGTGGCGGCCTCGAAGTCGAGTTCGTCCGCTTCGGCGGTCCGGCCGGCATGCCGGGATAGCCAGGCGCCTTCCGAAAGGGCGTTGATGTATTGGGCGGCGTGAATGCAGGTCGCGCCCCGATCCGCCCCGGGAACCACGCCCCGCGGCCACCACGGACACCAGTCCGTGATGTTCCAGAACGGCAGCTTCGCCGGCAATCCCTCGGCATCCGCGTGCCGACGATACCAGTCGAGCACCGCCCGTACGCCCGGCAGCAAATCCTGCACCGTGGCAAGGTCTCCCGTGCAGAGATAATAGTCCCGCATCGTCGTGATCCAGTGCAGGCTCCAAGCGGGGATGACCTGCACGAGCCGCGAGGGAAAACGCGACTGCGTGAGTCCCTCCGGCAGCCGCGACCAGTCAAACTGATAGAGCGACTGGCGGCTCAGCCGGCCGTCACCGGTGGTGAGGAGGGCGAGCTTGGAAGTGATCATCGTGTCGCCGGCATACTGCATCTGCTCGTAATGCGGACAGTCCTCGAAAGTCTCGTGCGAGCACAACCGCATCGTGTGCAGGCCGACTTGCCAGATCCGGTCGAGCGCGGGATCGGACGATTGAAACGTGGCCGCCACCTTGTAGGGATAGGCCGTGAAGCGTTGTCGCACCGAGTGCAGCGTCAGCGGTTCGCGACCGACCGTGATCTGCAGCCCCACATAGCGGAACGCCCGCCAGTGCAGGGGCTCGAACACTTCCTCGCGTCCGGACGGCTCCCAGAGGTCGCACCAACCGGTGACCCGGCCGCGGCGGTCAAAGGTCCAGCCCGTGCTTTCGTCGGCGAAGTGGGAGGCGAGGTTGGCCAGCGACTGCTGTTTGCCCAGCAGGCGGGCTCCCGGGGTGTTCCAGGGCAGGCGCAATGCCTCGGCGTAGGTCAGCCGCAACCGGCTGCCCGCACCGCCCTGCGCCACGAGGCGCGGAAAGGCCGTCGTCAGTTTCCCCATGTCGAGCACGAGGTCGACGGTCTCACCGGGAGCCATCGTCAGCGGGATGTCCGCCGCGAGG
>Ga0208263_100401_pt1 | contig 16393 bp, 26 predicted proteins | sample LakWasMet28_LOW6_2_FD_183872 | JGI IMG/M metagenome (GOLD analysis project Ga0208263, IMG submission 183872) | Freshwater sediment methanotrophic microbial communities from Lake Washington under simulated oxygen tension - Sediment Metagenome... | ecosystem: Environmental > Aquatic > Freshwater >... | reverse complement strand
TTTAGAGCTCAAACCATTCGGTCCTGAGCATTTTGAGGATTTCTATTTGTCCTGCATTTGCGATTCTGAGGTCATGGGCTTTTATCACTCATATCGTTTGCCGGAGTCAGACGCCGAGCGCCGAGCTCGGGCGCAGCGTGACTTTGTCGATCACTTTACTCAAGGCGCACTTCAATACGGATACATATGCTGGGCTCTCACCTCTGGGCCTTCACTATCTGCACCGCAGGGCACATTCCTCGGCTGGTGCGGCATTCTTACGCCGGCCCTGGATCATTCACTGCTCGGTCCTGAGCTTGCTTATATGTTGGCTCGTCCCTGGCAAGGGTTCGGACTGGCCACCGAGGCAAGTGAAGCTGTACTCGCAGACGCCTGGACCCGACACGATCTCCCAAAACTCCACGCTGTCGTGGATGCGCCCAATCTTCCATCTCGCCGCGTGTTAGAACGGTTGGGGTTTCAGCTTAACGGGCCAGTCGAAGTTTATGGCAGCACCGATATGATGCTTTACACTTCAGTTGCACCAAGATCGGCCTAACTACGCAATCAAGAGGGACCGCCGTGAAACTTCAACATTCAAGTGAATCATCCGCTGCGGCGGTCCCTTATTTTGGTTGTTAGGTAGCTTAAGAGCTAAATCATATTCATGCAGTCAGCTTCCCACTAATGATTAACCTCCTCGCACTCATCATTGTCTTATTGGCAGCGCTTTACTTTTTGGCACTCGCCTTAGTTTCGTTTCTCAGACCAGAGAAAGCCTCTGGTTTTCTTCTTGGTTTCGCTTCTTCTGCTTCCTTCCATTATCTTGAGCTGATAATTCGTATTGTCATTGGCACAGCATTTGTAATCCGTGCTCCTCTGATGAAGTTCTCAGAAATCTTCAGCATATTTGGCTGGCTTCTCATCGGCACATCGGCATGCCTTTTCCTTGTTCCCTGGCATTGGCATCACAAATTCACACAGAAGGCGGTTCCTCAGGCACTTCGCTACTTAAAACTCGTTGCTATCAGTTCTTTCGCAATGGGTGGGTTTATCATTGCTTGTGCAACACTCGGCAGCGCAACCTAACTACGCAATCAAGGGGACCTCCGTGGAAACATGGCATTCAAGCGAGTTATCATCCGGCGCGTCGGCCCCTTATTTTGGTTGTTATAACCCTAGAGAAGCATGATCGAACTTGTTGTACTACCAGGGTTAGACGGCACAGCAACTTTGCTGTCCGAATTCAAATCCGCATCTATGGCATCGTTTGGTTCGGTAACTACGGTTTCCTATCTGCTAGACAAGGCTCTCAATTACGCAGAGCTTGAGTCTATTGCAAGCAATGCATTGCCAAAAGACAAACCATTTGTTCTGCTAGGCGAGTCCTTCTCGGGCCCAATTGCACTCTCCATTGCTGCAAATCCTCCTCCGGGTTTGGTCGGACTTATTCTGTCCGCCACATTTGCTAAAAATCCAGTGGCATTGTTAAAGCCGTTTGCCTCACTCACGCGGTTTGCGCCAGTTCGTGCACTTCCGGTTTCAATTCTGTCTTGGTTTCTACTCGGCAGTTGGGCAACACCACAGTTAAAAGCAGCATTGCGGGCCGCACTTTATTCTGTTGCTCCATCAGTACTTCGCACTCGTGCGGCAGAATCGCTCCGAGTAGATGTTACCTCGTGCTTGAGCAATATCTCCGTTCCGGTCCTTTACCTTCGGGCAGCAAACGATCGGCTAATTTTCTCTGACTCCGGTGACAAAATCTTGTCGGCGGTTCCACATGCAAAACTTGTTAGCATTCCCGGCCCGCATTTACTTCTGCAAGCCGCTCCGGTAACTTGCGCTAAAGCCGTTGCCGCCTTCGCTAACAACCTCGGCTAGGGTTATAACTACGCAATCAAGGGGACCTCCGTATGAAGATTGCATTCAAGTTATCATCCGGCGCGTCGGTCCCTTATTTTGGTTGTTAGAACCCAAAAAGCAAAAAACGACTAAGGCTTAGATTTTTTCACACGCTGCCGGCTTTTTTAAAAAATTTTTGGTTTTCCATCAAGTTGTCGCTAAATTCAAGATTTTTCCAGTTCAATAGTCGTGGGCTGTGAGTGCAAGGGTTTCATTGACTTTTCAGCGAGTTGCAATTCACGCTTCCAATCGTCAAGCTACGTTCTACGGTGTACATGGCTAATTAGCAGCGCGGTAGTTTCCGGCTTCTGGCAAACCAAACATCAAGCGTTTTGGCTTCTAACTACGCAATCAAGCGGGACTTCCGTGCATACATCAGATTCAAATTTCACATCCGGCGCGTCAGCCCCTTATCTTGGTTGTTATATTTTTTAGGGCACTTGTATTCTTCTTAGTAGCATTTTAGTATCACTTTATGCGCACAGAATTAGTCACCACCCTGAAAAGACAAGCCACTGAACTCCTGTCAGATATTGAGCGGGATAAAGAACCTATACTTATCACCCAGCATGGCCTGCCTAGTGCATACCTTGTAGACGTTGAGAGCTACGAGCTGCTACAGCAACGCATGTCCGTACTTGAAGGAATCGCCAGGGGTGAACAGGCAGTTGCGGAAGGACGTGTTCTTAGTAACGCCCAAGCTAAGGCGCGCTTGGCCCGATGGCTGAAGTAATTTGGACTGAACCGGCACTAAGCGATTTAGATGCAATTGCCGATTACATTGCACTCGAAAATCCGGCAGCGGCCTCGGAGCTTGTTCGCCGGGTCTTTGAGCACGTTGATCAATTAACTGCACACCCAGAAAGTGGCAGCAAACCACTAGAGCTAAAACGTAGTCGTTACCGGCAAATCATTGAGCCACCCTGCAGAATTTTTTACCGCTATGACGGAAAGAACGTTTACGTATTGCACGTCATGCGTTCAGAGCGGCTACTTCGCAAGAATCGTTTAGTCAGTCGCAGTAGAAACAAAAAAATATAACTACGCAATCAAGGGGACCTCCGTGGAAACATGGCATTCAAGCGAGTTATCATCCGGCGCGTCGGTCCCTTATCTTGGTTGTTAGTTTTTTGTCTTACATTCACACTGTCTTTTTGGAGAAAGCATGAAATCTTATTTATACGTACTATCTGTAGTTAGTGTGATTACCCTTTCGGGCTGTGTAACCACTGAGAACTTACGTGCTAAAGCAGCACTCATCGATGTTACTAGTACCAAGTCCTCACGAGTTGTAGCTGCTTGCATTACTGAAGCATGGCAAAAATCGGGGGTATTTGGGCTGCCTATGGATGTGAACAATACAATCTTGGCTGACGGATTTTCGGTTCTAGTGAAGAACCAACAGGTTGTGCAGATGCTAGCCGACGTGCGTGATAGCGGTACTGGATCCACCACAAAATTTTATAAGCCCGGCTTTGTCGCCGCAACCGGCAAGTTTCAAGATGCGGTGAAAGCCTGCCAATAAAACTAACTACGCAATCAAGGGGACCTCCGTGGAAACTTTACATTCAAGCGAGTTATCATCCGGCGCGTCGGTCCCATATCTTGGTTGTTAGGCCGTATTTGAAATCGTTATGGAAATACAACGGAGAAATCTGTGAGCAGGCAAATATTTATCAACCTCCCGGTCGCCGACCTCTCGAAGTCAATCAACTTTTTCAAGGCCCTCGGGTTTTCGCGGAACCCGCAGTTTTCTGACGAAACTACCGCATGCATTGTTGTCAGCGATATGATTTCGGTCATGTTGGGCACGCATGATGCATTTCGCAGATTCACCCCCAAGTCCATATGCGACACAAGCCAATCCGTCGAGGTTTTACTTAGCCTCAGTTGTAAGAGTCGTAATGAGGTAGATAGCCTCGTTGCCAAAGCAATTGCCGCTGGAGGCTCGACCTACGATGAGCCTGAAGATTTTGGCTTCATGTACACCCATAGCTTTGTTGACCTTGACGGCCATGGGTGGGGACTCCTCCACTTTAGTGCGACGCCAATACAAGAATGACTCACAATGCACTCCGGATCGACTAGCTCCGCAATCTAGGGGACCTCCGTGGAAACATGGCATTCAAGCGAGTTATCATCCGGCGCACCGATCCCTTATCTTGGTTGTTAGGCGTCATGTCATGAACTTCAGCGATCTTGAAAAATCAGCACTACAGCTAAACGAGCTTTACGAGCAGCTTGAAGTCAGGAAATACGGGCGCATCTGGACCACACAAGAGCTTGCGCTTGGCTTTGTAGGGGACGTGGGCGATCTGGCAAAACTGATTCAGGCAAACGCCGGTGTTCGAACTATCGATGACTGCAAAGTGAAACTTGGTCATGAATTATCGGATTGTTTGTGGTCAATCATTGTCCTGGCAAACAAGTGTGGAATTGACCTGGAGGCAGAGTTTGTCAGGAACACCAGCGAGATAGCCGCATATGTATCTAGCGAGATCGGTAAGTCACCCGCCGCCTAACTACGCAATCAAAAGGATCGCATCATGCTCATAGGAAGTTGTCACTGTGGTGCGGTCACGATTGAACTACCGTCCATGCCGGAGATGGCCACGAGCTGCAACTGCTCGATGTGCAGACGCTTGGCTGGCCTTTGGGCCTACTACGCGTTCGGTACCGTCCGAATAGCCGGGCACCCGGAGAATACCCAGGACTATGTACAAGGTGACAGAACACTCAAGACCATCCGTTGTGCCACGTGTGGATGCGTAACGCACTGGGAACCACTTCCGCCGGAACCGGGCGCACGTCACGGCGTGAATCTACGCAACTTTGACCCCAAGATATTGGAGTCGGTACGGGTTCGGCGCTTTGATGGTGCGGACACCTGGAGTTTCTTGGACGAAGACGACTGATGCATGCGCCTATTCTTGTTGCGGCCTAGGAAGGTGCTGCCTAACTTCGCTATCAAGTTCACCTCCGCATGAACATTGCATTCAAATTACTATCCGGCGATGCTGCGGTAATGTATTTTGGTTGTTAGACATCCAACGCCACGGGTCGAAAGAATCTCATGACTATCAATACGCTTACCACTTGGCATGACCTTGTTAAATCAAGAAACACGAAGGGCCTCAGTGCACTACTCGCTGACGGTGTTGTCTTTCACTCGCCTGTCGTGCACACGCCACAGATGGGAAAGGCGGTCACTGCTCAATACCTCGCTGCTGCGTTCCACGTCTTTTTCAACGAGACATTCAAATACATTCGTGAATTGGCCGGACCCCGTGACGCCGCACTGGAGTTTCAGGTGGAAATCGACGGCATTACCGTCAACGGTGTCGATTTGCTCAAGTGGAACGACGAGGGACTAATTGTGGAGTTCAAGGTTCTCATTCGTCCCCTGAAAGCAATCAACTTAATTCACCAAAAGATGTCGGAAATGCTTCAGGCGCAACGATGGTCGTGCATACGTCTAACGACGCAATCCAGAGGATCTCCGCATGACCATGGCGTTCAAATCATCAATATCCGGTGATCATGCGTCGATTCCTTGTCTTTTCTGTCAGGCCTAAAATCGCATAATGCAATATCAACTCATACTCAGATTTCGCAAGGTGTCCATTGAACACCCGGCAGAGATTCAATCTCTTGAAAAGGCTTTGACCGAACTGCTTGGAGACAGCGCAACTCTTGATGGATACGACACAGGCGCTCGCGAGATCAATCTATTCATAATGACTGCTGAGCCAGCATCCACATTTCGCCGTTCCAAATCCGTTCTTGAGCAACTCTCGCTTCTCGACAAAGTGATTGCGGCCTATCGCCTCGAAGGCGGGGTCCGGTTTACGGTAATCTGGCCGCTCAAATATGGTCGCAAATTCAGCTTGTAACATCGGGCAATTATGCGCCGGTACCTTGTTGTGCTTGTCAGGCGTCACAAATCGAGTTTTGCAGATCGGGGAGACATAATGTCCAAGCTTCGCGTCGATAGTTTTACCATTTCACTTGACGGTTTCGGTGCCGGCCCGGACCAGGACATCGACAATCCGCTGGGCCTTGGCGGCACTTCTCTGCATGCCTGGATGATGCCGACTCGAACCATTCAGCAAAAACTCTTTGGTAACGATAGCGGGGAAACGGGCATCGACGATGAATTTGCCGCTCGCGGTTTCCAGAACATCGGTGCATGGATCCTCGGCAGAAACATGTTTGGGCCTGTTCGTGGCCCATGGCCGGACGAGAGCTGGCGCGGCTGGTGGGGCGAGAACCCCGTGTATCATGTCCCCGTATTCGTGCTTACGAACTACCCGCGCCCACCGCTTGTCATGGAAGGCGGAACGACCTTTCACTTCGTAACCGAAGGTGCTGCAGTCGCTCTTGAGCGTGCCCGTGAAGCTGCCGGGGCTAAAGATGTTCGCGTTGGTGGCGGAGTCAATGTCATCCAGCAGTATCTTCGCCACCGCCTTGTCGATGAAATGCACATAGCGATATCGCCAGTCCTGCTCGGCTCCGGTGAGCGACTCTTCGCCGGTGTGAATCTTCCCGCCCTGGGCTATGCCTGCATCAGGCACGAGGCCACGGCACGGGCCACCCATTTCATTTTGTCTCGGCAATGACCAGGATGACGCCCAACTACGCCATCAAGGTGCCTTCGTGAAAACCGGGCATTCAAGTCTCACACTGATGTATTCATCCCTTCTTTTTCTTGTTGTGTATTCTTGTGAAAAACCCTGTCGTAATTAACTGCATTGCCGGAATGTTTTTTGCATGGTCTGCCACTGCATTGGCGCTGGGTCTTTACACCCTCTATTGGCCTACTACTGAAGCCGATGTTGAGTACTACAAGCCTCAACGTATTTTGATTACGGGTGACACACCAAAAGTCGGCTACACGCAAAAAATATCTGCAGACCTTAAGCTTGCTTTATATACATACAAGGTACGCGGCGTTTCATACTCCAGCTCCACGGTGTGCTATTGCTCCACAGCCGGCATTTCCAATAATCTGCTTGTGCCCAGGCAGACTCGCATTTCCTATTTTCCATCGAATCCGGAATATAGCGTCCTATTCAAAGGTCCCGACCTCTTGCTGGTAATAATGTTGGCTCTCTCTGGCGCAAGCATATTGTTCGGTTGGCGTTTTTTGGTAGGCTATTTCGTGAAAAATGCATGACTACGCAATCGCGGGAAGCGTCGCGAAAGCATGGCATTCAATCAGCATGACAACCGACGCATCGATTCCTTTTTTTAGCTGTTAGAGTGCATTAATGAACCAGAGCAAACGTTCATCCTGGCTAACGATCTTTTTTGGTTTGTGGGTATTACTATTATTTGCTGCATCGCTGTATTTTGTTTTTTCCAGCGTATGTGCAGAGAATGCAGCAGGATCGACATCCTTGTCGGAAGACAGGAGTTTTTTATCCGTCATACCTCTAATTTTCGGTTTAGTGCTTGGGTCTGGGCTGATCATGGCTTTGTCTGGCAGTCATCCGGCAATTCGCATGTTTCAAGGATTGATGTTTGCGTTTTTGGGCTTTTGTTCTTTTCTCATCCTCTCGCTGATAATTCGGCATTTGGCTGGGCCCTATTGCTAAGCTAGCCGTAGTTGAAAACTTGCTGAGCAACAGAAACATTTCTCTCTACACTACCTATCGGAGCTCATATGAAACGAGTCACTGGAATCGGCGGCATTTTCTTTAAAGCCAAAAACGCTCCATCGTTGCAGGCCTGGTACAAGCGGCACCTGGGAATCGATGTACAGGCCTGGGGTGGAGCCGCTTTTGATTGGGCCGATGCAGAGGGAAAGCCGGTTGCTGGCACGACCGCCTGGTTGATCAATTCTCAAGAAAGCAATCAGTTTGCTCCGAGTTCTGCATCCTTCATGGTCAACTACCGGGTAGAAGACCTCCACGCCTTGATCAAGGCCTTGAAGGAAGAAGGCTGTAATGTGCTGGAGAAGATAGACGAATCCGAGTATGGCAAGTTTGCCTGGGTCATGGACCCAGAAGGAAACAAGGTCGAGCTATGGCAGCCGCCTGAAGGCCAATGAGCGGGCTTGTTATCAGGGCGAATGGCAGCCCAAACATGCAACTGGAATGATCGCAATGAAAATTCGGTTTTCACGTTTCGCCTCCGGCACGTCAATCTTTTCTTTTGACTATTAGTCATCACTTGAAGATATGAATACGCCGGGCAAAAAAGAGAAATTGCATTGGGGCAGGATCGCATTTGCTGCGGTGCTGATGGCTGCCGTTGCATTATGCATCGCTGCATTTCCGCAGATTTGGCAGGCAATGGCCGAGCGCGAGGTCAAAATTGCCAAAGCGAGGTATGCAACGGGACTATCGCCCTGCGAGTTCCATTCAAACAATATTGACAGCTTGCTGCTGAAATATTTGCCTGCTGCGCCTACCGCATCAATCACGGCAAGTCCTTCATTTTCGGACACGGTTGCAATCCGTTTGGTCGGGCAGGACTTGTATTATTTCGTACTCGCCTTTCCTCTGAACAGACCAGGCAAGGCGCCATACCCTGAATTCAATTCAAATGGCGTTCCAAGCATCCATAAATCCCGCGTCTCTGTCGATATGGCACGTCGGTTGCCACGGATTCTCGGCAATGACATTCTGCATGCCGAGGCAGAAATTCCGACCGGACTGGATGGCACCGTTTACTACTTCAAAACATCTTCTCAAAGCTGCGCCATGACATGGTCGCCTCGTCCTGATACGCGGGCAAGCAAGTTCACTGAACTGTTCGACGAACTTGCAAAGCACGCACAAGCCGGCAATAGCCATGATGCAAACCGTGAAAATAAAATTCTGGCAATTCTCGAATCGCTGGAAAGCAAATAGACGGCAGCTAAGCGCGTAACCAACATGCACTAAGTTGGGTGCCAAATAGCACATCCCAAACGCACGGACATAAAACACAATGCTTTGACCAAGCGGAGAATATTGCCATGCCGTTCAGTATCAAAAATATTTTCAAGCGTGACTACGAACATTATGAAGGTGTTCGTAGAATCAATATCTACCTCATGCGATTTCTTTACGTATTGATGTTCTTCATGCTGGGGCATACCACGTGGACGGAAATATTCACGCACGAGGGGCCATGGGATCCGAACAAAGCCGTCGCCTGGTCGGTATGGACTGCTTTCGCAACGCTGGCGGGTCTGGGAATTCTGCATCCGCTGAAAATGTTGCCGATCCTGCTGCTCGAAATTTTTTACAAAATCCTGTGGCTTGTTCTTGTGGCCTATCCGCTCTGGTCTAAAGGCGAACTGGCGGGTTCGACGGCCGAAGGTATTACCATGGTGTTCTTTCCGGTAATTTTGGTCGTCTTCATAATTCCGTGGGGATACGTCTATAAAAACTATATCCTTTTTAGCCGCAAGCCCTGACCTCTATTCAGGAGCATGATTCCGTGAACAGCGATGAGCTTGAAGCAATTTTCGACAAACAAGCCAAGGGTTACGATAAGCAATAGACAAGAATGGCGGCCATACACGAATCATGTTGAGTGATGCACAACCACGCCGCTTTTTACCTAAAGGACCGCCAAATGCTTCATCACGTATCACTCGGCGTTCACGATCTTTTCCGGGCAGGTGCCTTTTATGATGCAGCGTTCCTGGCAATCGGTTTCCGTCGTGTGTTCGAGGATGAAACCGCGATCGGTTACGGTCTTGTCGATGGCGAAGATATTCTCTGCCTAAAACTTCGCCCGAACGCACATGCTGCCGGAGACGGTTTCCATCTGGCGTTTTCCGCGAAATCCACTACCGAAGTTGACGCTTTCCATAGACAGGCGCTGGCCATTGGCGGGCGATGCAATGGCGCGCCCGGATGGCGCCCGCACTATGGGCCAAATTATTACGCCGCCTTTTTGATCGACCCGGATGGACACAAAATCGAGATTGTTGCTAATGTGAATAGACGGCAAGGAGAAACGCTTGGACCTGATAGATAAGACAGATGACGAAATTCTTTCGGTTGCCGATCCCATCATGGACAACTTGATGGAGGCATCGACGGCGATCGACTATGAAAGGCACGTCCGGGATTTCACCGTTCGTGCAAAAAGTGTTTTATCGGAAGAATTTCTGCACCGTATTTGCAAGGAATACCAAAATAGCAAAGGGTTTTTCTCCGAGCGAGAATTCGTAGCGGTATTCCGCCGTCCCGATTCCGTTGCGATTGTCTGGAAACAAAAGTTCTCCCGGCAACCGGGCGAATTCGTGGCCGAAATGGTGCTGGTGCAGCAGGATGGCAGATACCTGGTAGACCATGTGATGGTTTTCTGAATTCGCGTCGGCTTATATTTCAGGCACCGCATGAAAAAACAGTTTTCTCCGGCACACAGGCAAGCCTGGTCAACCCTGGCTCAAGCCTGGGTCGATACCGAATACGATGAACGGGATCTCGCAAGATTTACCGAAGCGCTTGCTGCTACGGGTCTTTCCGCCACCGAACTTGATCGCATCGCCTACCGCGAAGTCTGCGGCGCTTTCGCGCTTTATTCGATCGCCGTATTCACTACGGCAGGCATGGCTTTGCCGGATTGGTACTACCCCGAAGATCTTGCCGAAGCAAAGATCGAAGTCTGGGTTTCACGGCCTTACATTTATTCGCTTATCAATCCCCTATGGCATGTCGGATACCGGTTTTCTGTTGATATGATGCGGTCAACCATGGGGCCCGCTTTGGCTGCGCTTGCAAAAAACACCAAGGAATATTGATTTTTTGATCGAAATTCATATTTGCTGATCGAAAAAACGTCGGGTTGAAAAGTTTATTCCTTGTTTCGATTGAATGGGTGATTCGCATGTACACGAAAACATTCCGGTCCCTGGAAAAGATCGCCGATTTTGTCGAACTGCCTTCAAGCATCAAGCCTTCTGTCTAACCGCGCTTCAAAACCTCCGGAGTAAGGCCAATGGTATTTTTCATCGTCGTTTGCGTATTTCTATTGATCGCTATTCCGCTGGTTCAAAATGCGATCAAGAACTCGGGGAAGACAGGACGCAGTTCCGACTCCGGCGATTTTTCCAATGACCCGAATTTCTATACCAGCTCCGCTTCCGAACGTTATGGCGAACCGCTGGACCCCGCGACCTCGGATTCTTCCGATGCCAACCCATGCAACGATTCCGATTCCAGTTCTGATTCCGACCCCGGCTCCTGTGATAGCGGCGACAGTGGTGGCAGCGATGGCGGTAGCAGCAGCGATTGAATTATTTGAAAGCATGGCCTGTATCGATGGAGTTTCCCGATATGACTATCACCTGATCCGATTTATCCGAGGCTGGCCATGAATCTCAAAAACCTTATCGTTTTTCCCCTGTTGTTTTCCGCTCTCGCTCTCGCAACAAGCCCGCCGGCGTTCGCCGGATCGGTCTCCACCAAAACGCCAACCCATACTCCGGCAAAAGGCAGCGAGGAACGCAAGGCGATCATGGACGTCTTGCGGGTGGTGGTGCGGAAAATGTCAGGCCTGGAAGTGATCTTTATCGTACGCCACCTGAAGGTAAACAATGACTGGGCCTGGGTCGAAGCCGAACCAGAATCCGCCGATGGCAGCCAACATTACGAAACCGTGACCGGCCTGCTGCACCGGAAAAACGGACAATGGACTTACGTGGAAGGACCGCCGGAATTCGCAATATGCGAACAAGACCCGGATTGCATCGATACGGCGCGCTACTTTAAAAAGCTGGCGCGTAAATATCCGGCCGCATCGGCAGAAATATTCCCGAAACAGTAAGGACGTACCGCGATCATTTCACGCATAGCGACATTTGCGTAAACTCGCGATATGCTTGGACGCGCTGATCGGCAACACAGCTCAACACCAAGGAGAATGCATCATGGCAAAGAGTTTGGATAAAAAGAAAGAAACCAAGAAAAAACCGGAAAAAACCTTGAAGGAAAAGCGGGCCGACAAAGCCGCCAAAAAAGGTTGAACCAAAGGGCAGCTTGGCTGCCCTTTTTTATTGCCGGGCGCTTCCGGCCTACACCGCATTTGTGTGATGCCGTTGGCAGTCCCCGGCAGCGGCTTGCCTAAACCTTAGCTGAACTTTGACACCGATCGGGTTAAACTCAAGCCAGCTTTCCCCCCAAGCGACCTTGCCATGAAAACCGCTGTTGTCCCGCTGCCGACCGCACCTGAAGCTTTGCTCGCAAAGCTGCGCGTGTCTGTGCCTACGGCCGTGGTTCCGGCGTTCGAACAAGCCTTGCTGATGGTGCAAACCCAGCTTAACCAATTGTCCGAAGCACTGATTCAGGCGGGCGAACCCGACAAGTACGGCGTTGATGGACAGGCTATCTATACTGGCATTCGCAACGCCGTTCGCGACTTTCGCGCCAAGCTTATCGAAGCCGCCGACGCGATGCTGGCAGAAGCGGGCGGCACCAAAAAACAGAAATTCAATCTGTCGCTTATTGAACACGAAGAAATGCAGGTGCAGCTGGTCTGCGAGCGCTTGGTCGAGCGTCTGTCCTATTTGCAGCGCACGGGTTTGATGGCGCTGGATCAAAGGCTGTGCAAGGTTCTTGATATCTCGGGCACGCTGGGTCCACGGCTTCCCTTGTCGCCGCAGGTGTTCGCCGACGCCGCCAAAGACGCGCTGGCCGAGATGAGCCTGGCCGATGAATTCAAGGCACAAATCATCCAGCATTTTGATCTGCTACTGGATCCGGTTTTGTCGGATTTGCTGAAGGAATACAACGCCGGCCTGGCGGCATCGGGCGTACTGCCGAATCTGGTTATCCAGGGCGAAGAAGAACGCATTCGCCGGCAAAGCATCAAGGTCCCCGCACCGATCGCAACAGCCGAATCGGCAGCGGCTCCAAATGCTCCTGGTGACAACTCGGGTACCGCCGGCAACGCACCGGCTTCATCCAGTTCAGGCGGACAATACGACCGCACGGTAGATGAAAAAGATCGCGCCATGTTCATGGGTTTGCTCGAGCAAATGAAGAACCTGCAAGCGCAGGGCATGCAAATGAATTTTGGCCCGGCCGGCGCTGGAATGGGCGGCGGCGGTAGCGGCGCTTATTCGGCAAATGCGGCAGCGCCGCCACAACGCGCGATTGCGAAATCCGAAACGTTGGCCATGCTCGATAAATTGCAGCATGGCAGCGGCAATACCAGCGCCGTGCTTGATGCCATCGGCAAACCCGATGGCTCGATTGCCGAAACCATCAAACGCGAATTGCTGCAAAACGCAAAGCAATCGGGCCTTACCCAGGACAACGAACAGGGAGCGCTGGAACCTGCCGACGAAACCGCCGTGCAACTGGCAGGCAATTTATTCGAAGTGATGCTCAAGGACCGGCCTTATGGCGATGCAGTCGCGCCGGTACTCGCGCAGATGGTGATGCCGTTTGTCAGAGCGGCGGTGACCGATCCGCAATTGTTTCTGGAACGCCACCACCCGGCGCGGGAATTGCTGAACACGGTGTCGGAAGCCTGCGAAGACAATCTGGGCGAGACTCCGCAAGAACGCGAGATGCTGAGCCAGGTCGAAAGTGCGGTCCAGAGAATCAGCGAAGAATACGATGGCGACATCAGCAAGTTCCAAAGCGTACAGGCGCAACTGAATTCGCAAATGCAGGTGCATCGTCGCCGCGCGCAAATGTCGGAAAAGCGTGCAAGCGAAGCCCAGCAAGGCCAGGAAAGGCTTGAAATTGCCCGCATGCAGGCAACGACCGTCGTCAACAATATCGTTCGGCAATATGCGTTACCGTCGACGCTGAGACATTTTTTCAGGACCGAATGGATGCATCATTTGTCGGTCACCGCATTACGCAAAGGCAAGGACAGCGAAGCTTTCACCAACGCAACCCGAATCGCACAACCCTGGATTGATTTGCTCGATATGGCCAGTCTTGGCGAACCGCTGCCCTTGTCGCATCTGGATACTCTGGAAGCATCGACGCAGGAAGTACTCGCCAGTTCGGGCGTACTTGATGATGCGGCGATGGATTACTACCAGACATTGATCAATTCGGTATCCGAATGGACCGAAGAAATCGTCACGACCGAAGATACTTCGGACACCGGTTCGGAAACACATTCGCAAGCCGGCTATCCTCCCGTTGCGACTTCTCCTGCATCTATCAGTGACAATATCGTGTCGGCGACACAGACTCACGCACCCGCCACGAGTGCATCCTCAGGCAGCGATGCTGTTGCCGTCGTTGCTGGCAGTAGCGAAAGCGATATCGAAGAGCCGCTGCACAATCTGCGACCCACTGAAGAGGAACTAGCCGAGGTCGGCAGCTATACGCTCGGCTGCTGGTTGCAATTACCGAAAGCCGGCGGCGGATTCCAGCAACTCAAGGTCGCCTGGATCAGCGGTATTTCCGGATCGATTATGCTGGTCAATCGTCGCGGTGCGCGCGTGATGGTGCTCTCGCCACCGGAATTGGTGGCATTGAAACGTCGCAATGAACTTCTGCTGTTCGAAGACGAATCGCCGGTGGACCAAGCGATGGCGCAGCTACTTGAAAAACTCAAACGCCAGTAAGGCGTTTACTTGTTTTCCGCCGGCAAGGCCGGAAAATCTTCACGGCTGATATAAAAACCATTCAGATCGATGCCGGTGAGTGATTGTCCCGCATTCAATTCGACTGCTTTCAGCAATGCCGGACATGGCGCGCGTATGCATTGCACTTGCAATACATGTCCTGCCGTCTTGTATTGCCATTGTTCGATATCGGCGACGAGATAATATTCCGCAGCCGGCAGACCTTTGATGGAATAGCTCGCCTGACCGGCTTTAGTCATTACGCAAGTGGCCGCCTTTGTTTGAGTATCCAGTGCACAGACCCGGATCGTCGGAACGACATGGCCGGGATAAGAGATCACCCCGCCGATGCTGGCGTTTTCTTTTGCCTGTTGTGTCTTCGTCGAAGGATTGGCTGCACAAGAGGCAAGGATGAACATCAGTAACAGGTTTGCTTGCTTCATGGAATATCCGGTTTGCACCAACGCTTTTGTTGGAGGCCATGGTAGCAGCGTGATTCACTTGCAAACTGAATAAACACTGGTTGGAAACGCAGCGAGCACTTAGTCGACGACGCTTTCAACAAGATTGTTGCGCCGCTTCGCTACGATTTCCTGCACGAAATAAATCAGGATATTGATCGGAATAAAGTATTGCACCGCCAACTGGATTATCCCGCGAATGCCCGACCGGATATTTTCACGTACCGCTTCCTGCGGCATCCGCGGATCGAAATCATGCCAGCCGATCCACAGGCAGCCGGCAAGAATCGATGCGAGCACGATGTAAAGCAGGTATTTATGTCGATACATTTCATTAATCGTTTTCATAGGCTTCGCTTCTGGTTTCTCTGCTTCAAGCGCGCTTTGGCGTGTATTTTCGCGTCAGGTAAAAGCCGGCCAATACCGCAACCACCAGCGGGCCGAGCCAGGCAAGATTGAGCAAGGACGAGCCGGAAAGAATCGGCAATATTTTCGGCAAGCCGATTTGCAGAAACGCGATATGGGTTGCAACGCCATTTCCGAGCATCGCCGATAAATGTTCGCGCATCCACCAACGCGGATCGGTCGGCGCTTCGCGCTGGAACTGATACATCCGATAAGCACTGACAAGGGCAATCAATGAAAAACTGGTAATGATGACTTGCATGAAATCGGCCATGAAAATCCCGATCGCCGCAATTGACAGGCCTCCGATCAAATTCAATACCATCAGGCTTTTGTAAACCGGGCCGGTGTAGCGCTTCCAATCGCGCTTGTCGCGAATGGCACGCCAGCTATTCCAGACACTGGTACTGGTGATGATCAGCAAGTACAGCAGAAACGAGCCGGCCACCTGACTCTTGTTGATCGCAATGGAAATCGCCATCGGGAATGCCGACAATAATATTCCGACCATCGCGAGCAGATAAATCTTGCCGGCGGTCTTGTGCACGGGGCTGCCTTTTTTGCTTATGCCGGCAATCCAGAACGTGGCCAATGCCGTGGTACCGATCACGGCGTGCATTACAGCGGTACTTGAATACCAGGACATCGGGGTTCTCCTTGTTAGATCGCTTGAAGTGAAGGATGCCTGCTGCCAATACCGGTTTGCGGTGCCAAATGTCATTAATCCCGGGTGCCGGAAGTCATAATCTTTGCTAGATGGCTTGAGCATTGCCCGGCAACAGGCCAAGCTGTAGGCATGCTGGAATTATTGAAAAAAGTATTCGCCCCGATGAATTTCGCCGCCTATGTGGCGTGGGCTGCGATTGGTTCCGAAATCTGGTTCGATGATTTGAACGGTACCGGTGTGGTGCCGGTTTCAATATTGCTGGCGGTAACGGTCACTTTGCATATCGCCTATCTGGTTTGTTTTGTCGTCTGTACCGTGATCGTGAAAAACAATCTGCGGCAAAAAATATTGGCAATCGTCCTTGTATTTATCGCACTGGCGATTTGCATGGTCACGCGTTTTTCCGCGGCGCCGGTGTTGTTGATAGTGGCATCGGCGGTG
>Ga0208263_100389_pt1 | contig 16543 bp, 18 predicted proteins | sample LakWasMet28_LOW6_2_FD_183872 | JGI IMG/M metagenome (GOLD analysis project Ga0208263, IMG submission 183872) | Freshwater sediment methanotrophic microbial communities from Lake Washington under simulated oxygen tension - Sediment Metagenome... | ecosystem: Environmental > Aquatic > Freshwater >... | reverse complement strand
CTACAACGTCACCCGGCGGCACTCGACCCTCGGGTACCTCAGCCCACTGGAGTACGAATTGAGAGCCCAGACCCAACTGCTGGCCTCATAACCCCTCTGTCCACTCAATCGGGGGAAGCCCAGCGCCATCGTTCGCGTCCGCTACGTGAACGTCCCGGACCCGCGTAGCGGCGAGGCCCCCTACTTCACTGAGGGACGGGCCCGACGTCCGCAGCGGACCGTCCCTCCGGCGAGCCCGGCGTGGCAACCGAAGGCCCCGGCCCCGGCGGCGTCCTCAGGCCGCTCTACGCCTGCACGCACGGCCACCGCCCCGGCCGCGACCACGTACCCGCCCCTGCGCCCGCCTGGCGCCGCCCCGGCGGGCATGCTCTGGCGTCTGCGAAAGAACCACGCCTGGGAGCACTTCGATCGGCGGCAAGCAATTCCTGAGAGCTACCACCGCCTCTGGCTGCTCCCCGGTCAGGTCATCCTGGTGTACTCGGCGACCGGCACCTGGCCGGGGTACGTGCCGGGGAAGCTGCAGGACGGCTTGCCATGCCTGGTCCCGCAGGGCACGCGCTCGTAACTCTTTAGCGGCGCCCGTTCCGGCGACCCTCTCCTCCGCCGAGGGCTTCGGTGGTGGCCAGGCTTCGCGGAAGTTCAGGGCGAGCAGCGCGAGCGCGTCGTGAGCATCCGTAGGGCGCGGCGACGCTGGGCGATCGATCGGCAGGCGGGACCGAAGACCTCCAGCTTGCCCGCCGCACGATCGGTCCAGTCCCATCCATCCCGGCGGGTGGGGTCGGCGCGGGTCTGCTGGTCGTCGTCGTCGACCAACACGGCGTCCTCGCCTGGACGCAGGTCGCCGCGCACCTGGAGTCGGCAGTAAGCCAGCGGAAGGAGCGCCTCTTCGAGCCCGGTGCGGAACCCCTCCGGGTCGGTGCTCAGGTAGAAGCGATACGGGCCGTCGGGACGCGGCCGCCCTCCGGCGATGGCCATGGCGTCGAGGTTGCGGATGTACCGCGCGAGCGCCGGGTCGGGGCAGCTCAGTCCCATCACGAGGGTGTCGATGCTCTCCCGCCGGAAGCCACCGATGAGGTCGACGACGCGGGCGGTGTCGTCGCAGCCGTAGGAGCGGCCGCGAACATCCGCAAAGCACATCCACTCCTCGAAGGGGCAGTCGCACGCTGCCCGGGAGATGGCCCCGTTGCAGTTGCTGGCGCCGAAGTTGGCGATGACGATGAACTTCGAGCGGCCGTTCAGCGCCGGGGCGTCGAGGGCACGTCGGGCGAGGCGCAGGGCCTCGTAGACGGGCTGCGACCCGGCTGGGCGACCGGCACCGTTGATCGCCGCGAGAACGCTCGTGGTATTGTTGGCCCGGGCCGGGACGACCGCACCGGGGTCAACCTGGCAGAGGTATTCGTAGTCGACGCCGAGCCCCATCGGGTCTGGTCCCGGGACGGGGTAGACGTACGCCCCAAGCACGAGCGCATCGTCCAGCGCCGGGAGCGCGAGATTCATCGACTCGACGATCGCATCCCAGCGCGAGGACGAGAACGGGCCCGAGTTGCATCGCCCCGGCAGGCTCATGCCCAAGCCATGTTCGAGCAGGAGCATGACCACCGGGCGGTCCTTCTCCAACGGGATCTCACAGGGCTCCAAGGGCCCCGTCCGCGCTCCACAGTCCACCGTCAACAACGCCACCAGCAGGGCCAGCACCCAGAGGCGCCACCGACGTGGCACCTCGAGGAACTTCAGCGGAATCGATCCCTGCTGGCGACGGGCTTCTGCCCGCCGCACGCTCACCAGCCCCAGCCGCAGGGGTTCATGATCACGGTTCGAGGGTAGTAGCAGGCGCCGGCGGGCGGGCCGGGGTTCACCTTGAAGCTGACCCGCGTCGTGGTGCCCTGATTGCCCCAGGCGTCCACCGGCGCGTAGTCCATCTCATAGATGATGTCCGAGATGTTCGAACCCCAGTGGTTGGGGTCGGGGCGAACGCACGCCTTGGCGTCCTGGCGGACGATCGAACTTCGGTTGCAGCCGAGGTACTGCGTCACCCAGAGGGTGCGCACGTTGGCCGAGGAGCAGAGATCGGTCGTGGTGCCATCGACGCCGAGGCAGTACTTCGGGTCGTAGGGATCGTCTTCGATGCTGCCCCAACCGCAATCGACGTGAATCCACGAGCTGGTGATGGTCGGGGCGCCGGTATCGATCACGCGCGCCGGCGCCGATGCGCGAGCGGTCAGCATCCCGTCGAAGACGGTGAGCTGTGGCTCCAGGCCCGATCCCCACGGTGCGAGCAGGGGCAACTGGAAAGTCGCCGACGCGCCTCCAGAGGCGAGCAGGACGCCGGTGTCGGTATTGACGGACCACGCCGAACGCGTCTGCCCCGACGAGCCGGTATGTGTGCCCGACACCGTCACGAGGGCGCCGGCCGGGCTGGTGCACTCCACGTCCCCGACCGGAGTGACCGTCGCCGTCGGGCGAGCGCGGGCGAGGTCGAGCTCGATGTGAAGGTCGTACTGGATGCCGACGTCGTCGCTCGAGAAGCGCGCGTCGATGGTGTACCAGGTGCCGTTCCAGCTCATGGTGGCGTTGGTGATCGCGGTGAGCCGCAAGCTGTAGGTCGATGTTCCGATGGTGTACTGGCCCTGCACCCGCGCGCCGTCGGCGGCCACGGTGTAGACGCCCGCTGTCGACGTCGGGTCCCCCGACCAGAGGTCTTCGATATGCACCTGAACGTTGCTCAGGGAGTACCCGTCGTAGGAGGTGGTCCCGACCTGCTGAAGACGAAACTCGGTGAGGGCCATGCCGTCCGCGCTGGTGGCGGCGGAGCCGGAGCCTGCCAGGGTCGCGGTGCCGGTGACCCCATCGCTCAGCCGCGTGATGCGGAGATAGTTGTACGATTGGTAGGCCACGCAGTCGTCCCCGCCGAAGGCGTGGCCCGGATCGGTGATGACGACGCCACCGGAAACGCGCGCCATGCCGGCGTTCGGCGTAGCAGCCTCGGCCACCGTGCCGCGCCGCGCGAAGCAGTGGAAGCGGGGAGCATCTTCCGACCCAGGGATAGGCAACCCAACCGTGTAGGGGTGCGACAAGAGTTCGCACATCGCGCCCAGCAGTGGACGCGCGTTCTGGATGGCATTGTTTTGACTGGTGCCGGGAACGAAGACCGCAGGGTCGGGGAGGGCGTCGGCCTTGGGGCAGACGAGCTCTTCGGCGAAGTTATGATTGCTCGGGAAGACACTACTTCCAGGCACGGTACTGCATCGGTAGGGCGAGGCGCCGCAGGTGGCAGCGCGGTTGAACTCACTCGGCACCGAGCGCCCGGTCGCTCGGAGCAATCCATCATTCGTCAGCAGGCAATAGGGTCCGTTTCCATCTTCGCCGGTGGTCATGTTCCAACGCCTCCCCCCGAAGGGGATGAGCGCCTGCTCGCCGTCGCCTGCCGTGTTCGCCGGTCCAAAACAGTAGAGACCGATGGCCGCACCGTTCGCATCCGTCGAGGTAAGTTCGCGGTTGATCGGAACCTGACCAATGGTGTTGCATGGGCACGTCGTACCGATGTCGCAGAGCCACGTCCCCGCGGCGCTTGCACACCACGGCACCGTCTTGCAGCTGCCGCACTGGCAGACCGTCTGCACACGCCAGTCAGGAAACGTCCCCACCACGCGCTCCTCGCGGAGACCGGTGCGTGAGCCACATCCCGCCGCCGCCGCGAAGAGCAACGCCAGCGCGGTCAGCCAGCTCCACTCCGGGGCGCAGCGGCGGCCCCCCCTCACATGATGCGTACCAGATTCTTCGATCATCACGTCCTCCTCCGTCAGCCCAAGAACGAACCGCGAGGAGTTTGTGGGTCGAACGCTGGGCCGTTCGGATCTCTCACCAGCGTTTCGTTGCAACCGATACCCGACTCTCCCGACCGGGAACCTCCCGGCCGCCCATGGATGTCACGGTCGCATCGCCGGAGGGAGATTGGCAAGCGCCAGAGACCGACCATAGTTTGACCGCGGGGCGTCACATTCATGACAGGTCCCCGCGGGGCTGACGTCTTACCGTACAGCCTCCACAGAGCCTCCACGGTAGACGACCCGACGTCGGGAGAAGGCAACGGCCGCAGGGCCCGCCCACGCCCGCAGTCACCCCCTCACGCCCGGCGGACCTGCTCAGCCCGTCCACGGGGCGTCGCGCAGAGCGCCCCGAGGGCCTCGAGCAGCGGGCGCCGCGGGTCGTCGAGGCGCGCGGCGAAGTGCTGCGCCACCGAGGGCTGCATCGCGGCGAAGACCGGGCGCAGCGCGTCGCTCTCCAGGTGGCGCGCGACCAGCGGCGCGGGCAGCACCGCGACGCCGCCGCCCTCCAGCGCCACCCGCTCGATCGCCGCGAGGCTGCCGAGGTGCAGCTCGCGCAAGCGGGGCGAGGCGGCGTCGAGCCACGGGCGCAGGCAGGGCAGCGAGGGGGCGCGGTCGAGCAGGGTGAAGGCCGCGGCGTCTTCGGTTGTAGACGGGTCGTGCGCCGGGCGTACGGGGCCGCGAATGGCGCGAGGCGCTCGGTGAAGATCCGGCGCGCGCAACCGTGCGTCGCGCAGCGCGCCCTGGGCGGAGAGATCCGCGAGCGTGCGCCGATAGCGGCTCTGCACTCGCGCGGTCAGCTGGTGGCAGACGGGGCACCGCGCCTCTCGCCCTGCGGTGCGCGCCTCGAGGACGACGGCGCCATCGTCGGCGACGACGACGCGTCGCCCGCAGCGCGGGCGCGGGAAGGGCCGGGACGAGCGTCAGCGGGTGCGCGTTGGTCATCGTGGGAGCGGCCATCGCGGGACACGTCCAGAGGGCGGCAGCTCCATGGATGACCATCCACAGCCCTCGAGGCGAGCCCCCGCCGCGCAAACCCGCCGACGCTCACCGCCGTACGGCCAGGGTCGTCCGTCGAGCACCTTCCTCGCGGCGTCGCCGGGCTCCCGCGAGGGCGGCGGGCCCGCGGTGCGTCCCCCGCATCAGCAACAGTGCGGAAGAGCCACGCAATGGGCGCCGCCAAAGCGTAACTGTCCTCTCCGCGAGGTGCCGCGCCGGCTTCGGTCGGCTGAAGGTTGCTCGACACGGACCTGATGGAGGCTGAGCCCTACGCCGACGAGCGACCGCGTAGATGCCGAGCCTCAGCACACACCTCCTCTGCCGGGCCAGGCGCCATATCGCCGGGCCGGTCGAGAGAGATGGCAGAATCGGGTCAGCGGGGCCGCGGTCGCGCACGCCGAGGTGCTGTTGGTCGTGGCGTCGATCGTGCGGGTAGCTCTTCCTCGGGCGAGCTCGGGACCGAGGTGGGCGTCTCGCCACGGAAGCGGGACTGATCGACCTCCGCTGCGAGGCCACGCATGACCCGCAGGAGGTCGCCCCACGCCGTGGCCTCAGGGCGGAGTTCCAGCGCGCGGGTGAGGTCGGCGATGGAATCGTCGAGCCTCCCGGCGAACCCTCTTAGAGCGCCGCGGTCGAAGAGCGCCGACGCCAGCTTCGCCCGCTCGCTGTCCGAGTGGGGCGTCGCGAACTGCTGCGCGATGGCGTCCACGAGGCGCTCGGCGCCTTCGAGGTTGTCGGCGCGAACGAGGTTCAGCGCCTGCTCGAACCGCGGGTCGCTGCCGAGCGAGAGGTCGAACGTGATGGTGTCGCGGCGCGGGACCATCGCGGAGGTCACCTGTGAGACGACCTGACCGTGGAGGCGGTCGAGCACGGCGGGGCCGCTGACGGGAGCCGGGGCGCGGTCGCCCGAGTCGGACCCCTGCAGGCCGGTCTGCTCGTCACGATCGGACACGTCGATGGCGCGCTGCCACACCACCTGCGGTGGGCGCGTGCGCGCCAGGATGCGGACCTCGACGCGCACGAAGCCCTCGATCCACCGCACGAGCTGGGTGCAGCTGTACGGGTGATCGACCATCTCCGTGTACGTCTGCGTGGTGAACTCCATGTGGCCGGTGGTGGGCTGGTAGATCGGGACGCCATAGGCGCCCATGACAGGGGGCGGCGGCGGGTCCTGCACCCACCGAGGCACCTGGCGGGTGCGTTGTTCGGGCACCTGGCGGTGGCAGGTGTACGGGCGCGACGCCTGCTGCTCGGGTCCGTGCTCGTCCCGCGCGACAACGCCCGACAGGCCGAGTTGTGCGCCCTCGCCGGTCAGGTCGAAGGTGCCCGTGGCGCGCACCCCGGCGGCGATGCGCTCACCGAGGCCCGCGCGGTCGTTCTCGAACGGCTGCACCGACAGTCGGCGACCCCACCGGGAGAACGGCGAGGGGTGGACCAGCGGGAGCGTGATCGACGTCGCCGGGCCGCACGCCGTGAGCGCGAGCAGCCCAGCGAACCCAAGCGCATGCCTTGTCTGAAGCATCACTCGGCCCGTGAATCTCAGCGGAGGAAACAGACACGGATGCCGTCGCCACGAGCTCCGCAGAACCACGTCCCGGAGGTACTGGTCAGCGCGTTACAGTAGGCGTCGGATCCGCACCGCGGGGCGCAGTACGAGATGCCCAACGTTGTCGTGGAGCAGAGCGTCTGCGTGCCGTCGGAGACGGGCAGGCAGCACTGGGCGCCGCCCACGGAGCACATGGAGAACACCGTCAGGGTGCAAGCGGCGGCCGCGCACGTCCCCGACGCACTGCACGTCTGCCCGCCCGCACAGGTCCCGCAGGACAGGCCACAGAGCGGGTCGGGCCCGCAGGTCCGACCACCGCAGGAAGGCGTGCATCCCGCCGAGACGCACGTCCCGAAGTTGCACGCCCGGCCGCTCGAGCACGATCCGCAGGAACTCCCGTAGTCGTCGATGCCGCAGACCCACCCGAGCTGCGCACAGCTCCGCCGCGTTGAGGTCGGGCCCGGGCTGTCGTCGCCCCCACACCCCAAGCCGGCCACGACGCCCGCCACCCATAGCCATCGTCTCATCGTCCTCTTTGTCCCCTCGCGAAGCGGTCGAGTCTGTCCCGACGCAGCGCAACTATACGCAACCCGTTTCGTTTTCATCTAGCGGCACGTCGCGAATTTGCGCGGCGCATGGTGACCACACGGCGCCCGGACCGATCCAAACAATACGAAACGGCCGAGTACCGCGAGATCCTCTCCCGCGTCGCCGCGAACACCCGTCGTCTGCGAGAGGCGACCGGCCTTTCGCAGGAAGAGACCGCGCACCGCTGCGCGGAGATGGCGACGCGCCTCTACCAGCTGGTCGAGTCGGGGCAGACCAATGTGACGGCGACGACGCTGGGCCGACTCTGCCAGGGGTTCAGCGTAGACGTCGTCGCGCTCCTCGCACCCGCTGCCCCGCTCCCGAAGCGGAAGCGCGGGCGGCCGCGCAAGGCCACGCGCTCTGCCCCTGGGAGCGGCGCGTGATACGAACGGCCCACGCGACGATCAGACGAGGTACTGGCAGCGCATCCGGCGGGAGCATGACGAAGAACCAGATCGCTCTCGTGACCGAAGTGCCGATGATGGTCGAGCGCCTCCAGGTGAAGGGCCACGCGCCGGAGCGTGCCTGTCGTGACGGGTCGGCCGAAGGCGCGCGGAGATGAGCCGCGGCACGGAGGCGGCGCCTCGGGTGATCCCCTACGCCCTCGAGCAGCTGTTCGTCGATCAGTCGTCGGACTGGGTGATCGACTCCATCGCCCCGGTCCTCGCGTGGGTCCCGGTCGGGAGCCCAGGGAAGCGCCAGCAGCCGTTCCGCTTCGAGGTCGAACACGTCGAGGGCCCGGTCGTGGAGAAGGTTCGCATCGACCTCCGCTGGGATGAGGCCGCGCTCGATCGGGCCATCCCGGGGGTGGTGGATCACGCCCGACGTCTGCACGAAGGGCGGAGCGTGCAGCGGGAGCACCTGGCCGAGCTCGCGGCCTACGGCCTCACGTTCGTCGCGATCTCCACCCTCATGCCCGGGCGCCGGGTGGTCCACATGCAGATGGGCATGGCGCCCGACATCCTCTTCGACCTGACGCCAGGTGCGCTGCGCGGCGTCGAGACGGCGGGGCGCACCTCCGGCGGGCGGGCGGCACTCGCGGCCGTACGGAACGGCACTGGCACCCCCGCCAGGGGCGGCAAGAGGGCCCAGCTCCTCGCGAGGGCGGACCTCGCCGAGGTCCACCTTTCGCTCTGGTGCGCGGCGCCGCGGGTCAGCATCATGGAGCGGCTGAAGCCATGAACCCCGTCGTTCACGACGTCTACGAGCTGAGCCTCGCGAGCAGCGGCAAGCTGAAGCTGCGCGCGAAGGCCCTCCTCGCCGAGGGGACTCCCGACACCGTGTTCCGGGCGTGCGTCCTCCTCCACGAGGCGGCGCGCATCCAACGGCGCGCGCTGCAGGCGCTGCCAGCATGCCCGCCGGTGACCCTGCTCTCCTCGCGGGTCGAGGAGTGCTGGTGCTTCGTCGAAGGCCGCGACCCATTGCGGGCGGCCGGAACGTGGGGCGAGATGCTGCAGGCGTGGGAGGGCGTGGAGGACGCGACCGCGGGGGCGATCCTGTCGCGCCTGGCGCCGCTCTTCAAGGCGGTCCAGCAGGAGTTCGCGCGCCTCGCCACTCCGAGGCTGATCGCGTCGTGGAACGCCGGTCCCGGCGTCAGCTTGTCCCGCATCGAGGACGCCAAGGTGCGCAAGGATCTCGACGCGATGCTCGCGCGGTTCCCCGGGCTCGCGAACTTCTGGGCGATGCGCTGCCATCTTGCGGAGAGGGACGGAGACAAGCCCGGAGCCTGGGATGCTCTCGGCCGCGCCCGCCAGCTCGACCCCGGCGACGCGACGCTGGCGGCGCTCGCCCTGGGCCTCGCGCCCTGGGCCCTGCCGCCCGCCGATGCCGAGCAGCACCTCGCCGGCGTCCGGGGCACGATCGAAGGGGCGGCGCCGGACATCTGTCTCATGTACGCGCTCGCAGAGGTCGTCCTGGCGCGCGGCGCAGGCCCGGACGAGCGGGCGCTCCGCTGGGGGCGCGCCCGGGTCGCGGCGGGTGCAGGCCTAGCGCGGACCAACTCGCTGCGACTGCGAAGGTACCTGACGGCCGTGCAGTTCCTCCTCGACGACCTCTTCGCCGGACGCGAACCCACCATGGAGATCCTCTATCGGGCGGGGCTGGGAGAGGCGGCCGCGATGGAGAAGCCGGACGCAAGCGTGGTGGACTTCCTGACCACCCACGCCCGGCGCGTGGGCCCAGGGGCAGAGTTCGGAGAAGCGGCCTGAGCTTTGGCGGCGACCACGGCGTGACCCATTCCAGGTCATCAGGCCCATGGTGCATGGGCGCTCAGATATCGGGACGTCATGATGGCAAGGCGTCATGCCGCCCTGCCGCCCTGCCATAAAGCCGTCGTCATCAAAACAGCCGGAAGGCGGATCCGGCAGCCGTCCGATCTGTCAGACCGGCTCCCCCTCCCCGGGGCCGAGGGAAGCGAAGCGAAACCGACGGCCCTGTAGAGTACCTCTACAGAAGAGGGTTTGACGCCGAAAAGTCCAACAGTTAAGGCAAGTTATCGGCACGACATCACCGGGGTCTGCCGGAATTTGGCCGATCTGGCACCGGGGTCTGCCGGAACCTGGCCGAATCTCTCACCGGGGTCTGCCGGAATCTGGCCGGTCGCTCTTCCACCGGGGTCTGCCGGAATCTGGCCGGTCGCCCTTCCACCGGGGTCTGCCGGAATCTGGCCGGTCGCTCTTCCACCCGTCCGACCGCTACCGTCCGCTCAGCCGGGCGATGGCTTCCTCGATCGCCCGCCCGAGCTCCGCGTCGGGGTCCGCCTCGGCTCGGATCACGCTCCGCGTCCCGACCCCAAGAGCCCGAGCTGTCTGGACCTGGGTCCACCCCTTGGATCTGCGCCATGCGCGCAGCTCGCTGCCCGTTAGGATCGAGGGGGCTGGGGGGGGCTCGACAGGCGGGAGATGGTGGATCAGCCGGTCGCGAACCCACTGGGGGGGATAGAGGTGACAGCGGCCCGCCAGCGTCCGCTCGCCGCCCTGCTCCCACCGCACCTCGCCCAGGCCCTCGACGCGCTGGAGTTCGGTCAGGTCGCGCTCGAGGGACGTCCAGGCGCGGCCGGGCTTGTTGGGGTCGAACTTGATGCCCGCGGTCTCGAGGAGGCCCTGACCCGTGAGCGTGACGCACTCGCGGCCCTTCGCGAGGTCCCAGCGCCAACGGATCGGGAGGATCAGGCCCAGGGCGAGGGCGTAGGGGTGGCGCACATGGTCGATGCGCGCGAGGTCCGCCGGGGCGGGCGCCCACAGCGACCCCAGGGTGCCGTCGCGGTCCCGGACCCCCTCGTAGAGTGCAGGGTGGATCGCCAGCACGAGTCCCTCCAGCGCCCACTCGGAGTCGTGGATCGCCTCGGCCCGCTGGGTGATGCTGAGCACCGGGCCGCGCATCCGCAGCTCGCCGCTGCGGTGGTAGATCGCCAGCTCGAGCCGCGTGAGGGCCTCGACCTCGTCGGCGACGACCTTGCGCACGCTGTCGTCGCGGCGCGCGCGGTCGGAGTACCCGAGCGCGTCCATGTGGGCCTCGAGCTTCCACCGCACGAACCCCGTCCGGCCCTCCGTGGTGAGCAGCCGGTGCAGCGCCGCCCAGTGCCGAAGCCCCTGCCACCCGCGCCACGCCCTCACGGCGTGGATGATCCGCTCGGGGAGCTCGCGCACGTCCAACTGCAGGCGCACCTGCTGGGTGGGGGCGAGGATCTCGGCCCACCCGTCCACGATGGGCGTCTTGTGAGGCTGCCTGTCCTTCGGCAGGTCGCGCCAGCCGTTGAGGAGCGCGTGGTGCGCCGGGCCCGCGTCGAGCGCCATGAAGGGCCGCTCGCGGTCGCGCTGGGCGGCGCGGACCGCGCGGAAGGCGTGGGCCGAGAGCGCCGACAACGCCAGGACGCGGGCCAGCTCCCAGACCCTCGCGAGGAAGTCCTGCTCGCCCGCGACCGCCTGCTCGGCGGCCATGACCAGCGAGGCCGCTCCCCACGTCCAGTCGAAGGCCGCGCCGCCCCGGATGGTCTCCCGGAGGCGCTCAGCTTCCTGCTGGTCGGGGGCGCCGCCTAGCCATTCCTCGACGTCCGTCGGCGCCACGTCGCCCGGCCAGCGCAGCACGATGCCCCGCTCACCCCCCGCGGGCGTATGCCACCCCTCGATGGTTGCCCGCCGGTGCAGCTCCGCCACCACCCGCGCCGTCCACTCCTGGGTGACGTCCCCGTCCGCAGCGGGACGGATTCTGGGGGAGGGGGCCGGTCTGTTTTGGGTACTGGTCCCTCGGTCGGCAGGCCGGTTCGCGCCGTTGGCCTGGAGCGCGAGGACGGTGCTGAATACCTCGCCGCGCGCCTCCAGATCGCTGCGCAGATCGGCGAGGCCGTCCGGGCTGCTCGCGTTGGCCAGGAGCCGGTCGATCACCGGGCCGAGGTCCTTCTCTGGCACCAGCGGTCGGAGCGCGTTCCGCAGCACCTGGGCGTCAGCCCGTAGCAGGAGGAGGGGGAGCATCACCTTGCGACCTCCATGGCTGGGGAGATCGGCCAGACCTCTCTCTCACGCCACCACGGGGTGCCCGGTCGGCTACGATGGCAACCGGTCGGCGGTCGGAGCGGGGGGCCGGGGAGAGTCATGGACGGGCGCTCTTCTCAGACCCGGAGGCGGGCGCGCAGCAGGGCCTTCAGGTCGGCCTCGGACTTCGCCTCGCTCAGGTCGATGCCCTCGCTCTCGAGCGCATCGACGAGCGCCCGCAGGATCTCGGCCCGACGGATGGCGGCGCCCGTCTTGGCCCGGATGTCGTTCGCCAGGCGGTCGAGGAACACGATCTGCCGGTTGAAGAGCACCACCGTGACCTTGGTCCACTCCTCGTGAGTGGCAGGCCGCCCCAGGGTCGGCGGGGTCGCCTTCACGACGGACGGCGTCGGCGGGGCCAGTTCAGCAACTGGCGCCACTACCGGCTCGCGCTCGGCGGGCGTCGGCTCTACTGCGGTGGCTGCAAAAATGCTCGTCTTGCCCAGCCTGCTCGGCTTACTCATGACTTCCTCACTTCCATCTTGACGGCAGTCCGCCCTTACTTCTTGCCGTCTTGACGGCACCTTTGCAAGACCTCGGCGGCGAGCCGCCGGTAGGCGTCGGCCCCGCTCGACGATGGGTCGTGGCCGAAGATCGTCTTCCCGAAGCTCGGGGCCTCCGAGAGGCGAACGTTGATCGGAATCTCCGTCTTGAAGACGCGGTCGCCGTAGTGCCCGCGGATCAGGTCGATGACCTCCCCGGTGACCTTCGGGCGGCGGTCCACCTGCGTCAGGACGAGGCCGAGCAGGGTGGCCCGTGCGCCAGTGCCGCGCCGGAGCAGCTCGGTGGCCTCCATCAGGTTCACGAGGCCCTCGACGGCCAGGTACTGAGGGGTGACCGGCACGAGGAAGGCGTCCGCGGCCACCAGGGCGTTGATGGGCACCATGGAGAGCGAAGGCGGGCAGTCGAGGAGGATGAAGGCGTAGTCGTCCCGTACAGGCGCCAGGGCCTCCGCCAGACGGCGCTCGCGGCCCTTCACGTCGGCGAGGGCGAGGTCGGCGTTGGCCAGGGCCATCGACCCGGTGAGCAGGTCGAGACCCTCGACGGCCGTAGGGCGGATGGCGCTGCGGATCGGCACACCATCGAGCAGCACCTCCGCCGACGAGGGGGCGAGGTCAGCGCGCGCGACCCCGAGTGAGAAGGATGCCGACCCCTGGCTGTCCAGGTCAGCCAGAAGCACCCGCCTCGTCCGGGTCGCGAGCCCCGCCGCGAGGTTGACCGCGGTGGTGGTCTTGGCCACGCCGCCCTTGTTGTTGACCAAAGCGATGATCATTCCATCCGTCCTTCCGCCCTGACGGCTTAGTAGCATGACGCCCTGACTTCATTCCATCCCTAAAGTTCGGGGACGTGATGAGGTCGTGCAGGCGACCGGGGCGCTATGGGGTGGGCGTCCGAAGCAGCCGGTCGTGCGAGCTGGCGGGCGGTGTACTGCGGCCCGTGGTCGGTGCGCAGCTCCACCCCCGCGGGCACCTGCGACGGCGCGCCGAACGCCGCCTCCAGCGCCTGATCGACCGACGCCAGCACCACCCGCGCCTCCTGGCTCCTGGCCACCACCAGCCCCAGCACGCTGCGGCACCCGCAGTCGATCGTCGGCGCCACCGCCACCCACCCCTCACGCCGCGTCCACACCAGCGTCAGGTCCGTTGCGAACCGCCGGTTGGGATCCGGCACCGAGACGTGCCCGCGCGGCGCCTCCACGGCCTCCCGCGGCGAGCGGAAGAGCAGCCCCTCGCGCTTCATCAGCGCCCAGACCCGCTTGCGCGCCACCACCAGCCCGCCGCGCCGCAGCGTCGCCCACACCTTGCGCACGCCCCACGCCGGGTGCCGCGCCACCACCTCACGGGCGCTTCAGCGCTCGCCAGAATTGATCCACCCCTGCTGACACTTCGCGGTTCGCGTTGAGGGTGGGTCATGCGGCCGCCGCGAGCTCCGCCTCGGAGGACGCGTGACGGCGACCTCGCCGGCTTCGGCCGACCGCGAGTTCCGCGGCGGGCGACACCGCGCGCCGACGCTCGTTGGCCACGACGTCCAGGAGCGCCCCGATGGCGGCTGTCGAGCGCAGGTTGTAGTGGGTGCCCTGTCGATGGCGGAAGCTCCGTCCAGCGCACTCTGCGCCGTTGCTCGTCGCCTCCCAGCGGGGGTCGCGGAGAAAGTGGCTGAGCGAGGCGAATCGCTCGTCCGTCATCCGACGCGGCACCTGCCGCAGCCCCGCGAGCGTGGAAGCCTCAGCGTCCTCTCGCCATCGTAAGAATCGTTCACGCGCCTCCGCGATGGGCCGGCGTCGCCCGGCGTCGTCGTGCCAGATCGCGTACCAGTCCTGGGCCCAGCGGTGGACGATGCGAAGTGGTGCGCCCGCGGGCGCGTCGAGCAGCTCGGCGACGACCGCGCGGTCCGCCTCCGAGAGGCGTTGCAGGCGGGCGACGACCGACCAGCGGTGGGACTTCAGCCGCTGCCGGAAGCACCGCACCTGGTCCTAACTCGCCCAGCCGGCCGGGGGCGGCGGCTCGGGCGCCGGGTGCCGCCGCGACGTCGTCTCGGGCGGTGCGGCCCGCTCCTCGACGGGCCGGACCGTCCCTCGTAGCCAGGTGCGGATGGTGTTCCGGCTGTGGCCCATCCGCCGGGTGATCTCGCGGACCCCAGCGCCTTCGGCCCGAAGCCTGCGCGCGAGCGCGATCCTGGCATCGCGATCGTCGGGGCTCGGCGCCTGCGGATCGACCCGGCGCAGCAGCGCATCAGCGCGTGCAGGTCGCACCGCTCGTGGACGCGGAAGACCTTGCGCCGGCTGTGGCAGAGCACGAAGCCGTGGATCTGCACCGTGAGCCGCCCGCCGCCGGTGAGCGGCACGGTGCAGGGGGTCCAATCGCTCTCGGCCATCTCGCCCGGGCCGTGCGTGGGCGTCGGCAGGCTCGGCGTGACGGCGGGGCGCGGGCGCACCTCGCGGACGTGATCCTTGATGGCCGTGTAGCCGCCCGCGTAGCCCTCCTCGGCGATCGTCTCGAAGACCCGCTGCGCGGTGATGTCCTCGTACTTGCCGAGCAGCGCCGCGATGCGCTCGGCCCACGGCGTGACCTTGGTGTCCCGCGGCGCCCGCAGGGGCTTCTCGGGCAGCGCGCTGTGCGGCCGGGTGAGCGCAGCCTCGTGCCCCGCGAGGAGCTTGCGCACGGTTTTGCGCGCGACCCCGAGCGACCGCGCCACCGAGCGCACGCCCATGCCCTGACGGGTCAGCAGCACCGCCTGGTGGACGAGCTCTTCGCGGCTACTCCACGACGGCATCCCGAAGGTCCCTTCCGGCGAGCGCCCGGGCGATCGACGCGCTGAGGTGGGTGAGCACCGGCGCCGAGGCGCCCATCGCCTCGGTGAGCAGCGCCGTCACCGCGGGCTCGAAGGCGTCCAGCGGCTTGTCGCGCAGCCGCACCTGCAGCCGCGAGGCGATGCGGGTCACCGACTCGATGTCCCCCAGGAAGAGGTCGGCCTCGGTCTTCGCCCGCGGCGCCGGGGCGGCGCGCAGGATCGGAGCGCGCTCCGCGAGGGCGTCGGCGAGCCAGCGCCCGCGCGCGTCGGCGTCGGGCAGCGCGAGCACCGTCTGCACCATCCGCGCGGCCTGCGCGACGGTCAGCCCGCGGCGCTGCGCGACCGCCGAGGCCGTCGGCTGGTTGTCATGTGACAACCGTCCGAGGTCGGCCGCGACGCGGGCGCCGACGAGGCCCAGGCGCACGTCGGCCTGCACCTGCTCGTGGAGGCCCTCGGCGAGCGTCAGCCGGCGGCACACCCAGCTCTTGTCGTGCCCGAGCAGGCGACCGATCTCGGGCTGCGTGAGCTTGTGCTGGCGGTAGAGCGCGCGGCACAGCCACGCCTCCTCCAGCTCCGTCAGCGCGTGACCGCGGTTGAGCGTCGCGAGCGCGGCCGTCGCGGCGACAACGTCGATGGGGAGCACGCGCACCCGCAGCTCGCCCCAACCGAGCGCGCGGGCGGCGCGCAGGCGGGTGAAGCCGTCGATGACCTGGAAGGTGTCGTCGTCGTCGCGGTACGTCGCGACCGCGGTGAGCTGCCCGTGGTGCTCGAGCGACTGGCGCATCGGGCGCACGGCCTCGTCGCTGAGCACGCGCAGCGCCGCGAGGGTCTCGCCGAGGGAGGCGGTGGCGACCATGCGCTCGTCGGGGGCGGGGCTCGGCCGGGTCATCGCCGCGGGTTTGCGTCCCCGCGGGGCCCGTGACGAGCCTGGCTCGTGACGGCGTGTCCCACGATTCGCTACGGAAACCCTTCCAGGGAAGGCGTTTGCGCGCCGAGGGTGGCTCGTGACACCGGGGGCTCGGCGCCCACGGGAGGGGCAGATCCCGCGAGAATCCTCGCGAAGCGTCGCTCGAGCCTGGCGCGTGACAGGGTCGCCTCCTCGTCCCAGATCTGGAGGATTTTGCGCTGGAGTTTCAACGGGTTGTCGCCGGAGGGTGGCGCGTGACCGGGGGGCGGGTCCGGGGGCCTCTCGGGCGCGGCGCCGGGGGTGCGAGCCGCAGCGCGATGCTTCCGCTGGCGCAGGCGCTCGTCCTCGCGGGCCTCGTCGAGGTCGAGGGCGCGTCGCCGACGCGCGAGAGCGTTGTCACGCAGAGCACGACACGCCGGGCCGCAGACGCGCTGCGTGCCACGCGCGGCGGCGTGGGGCTCGAACCGCTTCCGGCACTGGGCGCAACGCGGGTGCTCGCGGGGCTTCATCCGCCGAGCAGTCCACACCCAGGGGTGGGTCACGATCCCGCCGTGGCGGCACGGCGGGCGAACCCGCCGGGTGGGTCACGAAGTCGTCGCGGGGTGGGTCACGGAACGGGCGCCGCTAAAGCCTCGGGGGCGATGGCCATCGCGGCGCGCAGCAGGCGCCGGGTCTCGTGGAAGAGGCAGAGCTGATGGGCGGCCTGGGGCCACACCCTGATGACCACCTCGGGGTACAGCGCCGAGCCGTCCGTGACGACCTCCGCGGGCGCGATCCCGGCGTCGCGCAGCCGCTCCAGGAACCCCTCCACGGCGGGCTGCTGGACGGAGCCCTGGACGAGCTCGTAGCCGACGAGGCG
>Ga0208263_100377_pt1 | contig 16744 bp, 27 predicted proteins | sample LakWasMet28_LOW6_2_FD_183872 | JGI IMG/M metagenome (GOLD analysis project Ga0208263, IMG submission 183872) | Freshwater sediment methanotrophic microbial communities from Lake Washington under simulated oxygen tension - Sediment Metagenome... | ecosystem: Environmental > Aquatic > Freshwater >... | reverse complement strand
TAAAGCCCATTAACTTCAGCCATCTGATGGTTTTCTTATTGCGAACATCACACCAGTTGGTTAGCACAGGCGATACACTTAACATAGCTTTAATATACTCTTGGCTATGCCTGATAAACGCACCCTTGTTTTTCTCTATAAGGTCTGTGCCTAGCATCCATATCAGTGAGGTGTCAGATAACAACCCAAGGGGATGCATCCCAAATAAGCACACAAATTCACCATCTGCATAGATGGCCCACTTGTACTTTGATTTGTTGAAAGATAGTTGAATGGCTTGCGTATAATTGCCATGTGAAGCTTCAAGCTCTTGCTTATCATCATGGCGAATGTTGGCAATCAGTAAATCAACATCAACTTGCGTAGGCACTCGCAACTCTACCTTGACAGAATCTTTACCCACCTAGTGCCACTTCCATCACCATGCTCAATACCGTAACCGGCAATGGGTCAGTTTGTTGTATAACAATCTGCCCACTACTATTCCAATCTGGCTTAACTGCTATATCAAGCTCATCAGTTACCCATGAAGGCGGTGATCCGTATGGCTCTGTTGTTCTTTGTTTTAATTGAACTAGATTGTCGGTATCGTAACCAACCATTACGCCGCTAGTGCGATATACGCGCAATAGCGTTCTGTTGATATTCTTAATCATGCCCTGACCAAGCGCAGGCCCTTCAAAGCTAACTGGCAAAGTCTTAATGCGAGAAGTGATAGCCAAGCCTATATGCACCAATGTTGCTGATTGTGGCAAGGTGATTTGACCATTGGAAACAGTTAAACCCTTGACTACTGAGCCATTGGATAAAGCCACTACGGCCTTACCTTCAAGATGATGCAATCCCTTAATCACGGTAGCTGCTGTGCCGCTATAGGTGAGACCAGAATCAACGATAAAGCTATCTTCTAGCGTGTCTATAATGCGATCAGCCAAGCGCTCTACATAACGCACTACTTCACTATCAACAGTGCGCTTAACCGTAACGTATAACACGTCACGTCCATTTTCATTGACTGCAGCAATAGATTCAAATAGCCCATCTGTTTCATGCTGATGCCATGCGAATACCTTTTGCTCAGGCATGTAAGTAATACCAAGCAATTTACCATCATCACGCACTACCCATACAATAGGCACGGGTGTTCTGGTTAAGCACATATCGACTATGGTATAGCCATCGAATAAATGCGGCGCAATCAGCGATAGGTCATTAGATTTAAAGCCGTTCGCCTCAAAGTTATAGGCTAAATCATGCAAACGGCCAGACTGCGCACGCACATAAATGCCACTATTATTCACCACAACTGGCTGAACATCGGTGCATCCGTTGTAAGACTGTGGACGCACGGTAACGGATGAAGGCGTTAATGCGTCACTATTCTGCGTACTGATTTTCCACTCGCCACCGCTGGTTAGTATCAATAGCTCGGTTAATGGCACAATATTGCGAATACGTTGCACTTCACGCGATACTATACGCAAAGCGATAGCATCATCATCTTGGGTCGGAATTGAATAGTTTAGGTTGGATTCTGTAGCTGATCTAGTCATCCATAAGTTCTGTGGCTTATTATTGGTGCCACCAAAACATCTGCGCTGCTCAAAGTAAGATACTGCGCCTGGGTAATTATTAGAACTACTAAACGGATTCTCTGCTTCTGGTGGCGTGCGCGTCACATCTGAAATAATGTTGTCATCCACAAAGCTTGTGCCAGATGCTTGCCCGATATAGCCGAATAGACCGTTTTTCTCTTTGTAAACGTTGTATCTGATCGCGCCAGTAACTGCCACCCATGAAACTGTGTTTTTATTGCCAGAAGTGGCGAGATTGTTGGTTACATCATCGGCGGCTGATGCTACCGATTCTTCCAACGTTTCATCTGAGATTGCAGTTACTACGTAGTTATAAGTGATAGAGCCAGTGCCAGTAGTAGCGGTAGCCGTTATCCCTGTAGGCGCACTAATGCTAGGGATAAAGCTAATATTTGCCAGCGTGAAGGTGGTGGCGGTTGTTCTATCAAGCTCAGCAGGTGGGTAACTTGGATGCACTAAGGTTAAAGTATCAGCCGATTGCACGTAATGGATGTTGAATAGGTCGGCTTCAAGGTAAGGTGATGCAATCTCATACACCTCAGCCATAGTGCCGCCAGAGGTATAAGTGGTAAAGCTGGTAGTATTAATATAGTTGCCGCGCAAATCTTTAAGTTTGAACGTATTAGCACCTGCATTTACATCAGAAACGACCACATAGCGACCGTTCAACTCCGTCATGCCGCCTATGCCTGATAGATAAAACCATGTTCCATTAGCTGGGTCTGCGCCTACATAGGTGAGCACGCCCTCAGTGGCTTTAGTAATGGCAGAAATGTTCTGTCCTGTTTTCAGCAAAGTACCGCCATTAGTATGAAAGCGTATGTACTGATTGCCAAACTCTAATATGTAGGTCTGTTCTGTGCTGAATGCAAACTCAATCAGGTTGGCTTTCTTATCCTGATACTTGGTTTGCAGAATGTAGCTAAAGCCTGAGCGATTCTGCGCTGGACCATGTGGCAGCACAACAAAGTTTAAGCATTCAGCTAAGCCGGACTGATATTTATCTAGGTCAATGCGACCAAATAGTTCAGGTGCAATTTCACCGCCAACAAAACTACGTTGTATGGTTTTGGTTGATGGCATAGCTAATCTCTTAAAATGCGACCATTCGCGTCATAAATACTGCGCTGGTCTGATACACCATAGGATTGCACCCAAGATGGTACGTGTGATTTCTGTGCATCATAATTACGTGCTGCCGCATCTTTACCTGCAGCTACGTTCATCATCTGCATGGCTTTGTTATACATGGCATCTGCGATTTTCAAGCCAGTATCGCCTTTAATTAATGGACCAGCCAAGAAGCTAGCTAACAGATAAGATAGCGTATTGATAAATAGTGGCGTGTACTTGGTGGTGTCAGTTATCAGCGCAATGTATTTAAGCGTTGCGTTTTCAATATTTGTGAATAAGATTAACTGCCCGGCCTCGTTGGTTTCAATAATGAATGGTTGCTGATCTGCTTCGCTCGTAGATTGCTCAGGATAGATAGACAAGGCGCGGATGTAATTAGACGGAATTGCATAGGCAAAATGCCACGCATCAGGCGCTACATCAGACGTTTCTGCCAGTGAAATACGTTTTGTAGCGAAGTTCCATGGGTGCAATTCAAGCAGTGTATCGCGCGCAATTGGATAAAAGCGTTTAGCTTGCTCTGCCTGCGCAGAACCCTCGGGGGGGTCTATGCTGGTAACAGTAGCAGAATCACCTAGCTTACCTAGCGAGAGATTAACAATATCAACAACTGAGGCCATGACTACCCCTAAACAAAAAACCAAGACAAATAAGATAGAAACACGCTAATCACCATTACCGCGCCAAGTATCTTATTTGCCAATGGGACTAATTCGCCATCTGTGCCACATCGGATTGATTCAAGAGCATAGGCAGAAGCCATGCTGATAATCGCCAACGCAACGCCAACCTTGTTGATTGAAAATAGATTTAATAACAAGGCCCAATTAACTAAAAAGTAGCCGATTACAACGCCATTGATATAATTGATATTCATTGCATGCCTCTCGTTGATATTCTTGCAAGAGAATCTCTATGAAATCTCCTTGCAAGAAGGGCTAATGAAAGCCCTTCTTTATTTAGCTACCTGCTGATTCGTCACCGCCAGTTGTACTTTTCGATGCTTTAGCTTCTGCAATAGCGCCTTCTAGCTTTGTGATGCCCCAATTGCGTGACACACCTTCAATCCCCAGCTCTTTTGCTTCTGCGATTAAGGCATCCTTCAGTTCTGATTCGTCACCGCCAGTTGTATCAGTTTTAGCCGGCACATCTTTCAGCACCTTCATCCACTTACCAACTTTAATGTTGTCAGGGATAACGAAAACAGAACCTGCACGGCGGCGCACGCCATCGTAAAACCCTTGCGTTAATGCTTCTACTTTTTTAGGCATCATCTACCCCTTAAATAGCGTTAGCGTATGACTTCCACTTTTGAACATCAGTGGTTAGGAACGCATTAATCTTACCGGCTGTAATAGCTGCCGTACCTGTTACCTGCAAGATGCCTAAGTAACGCTCGTAAGCGTTACCCTCTAGCGCTAATGGCACCGCAAATAAAACAACACCTGGAATCAATGTTGTGGTGTCTGTGGTTGAGCTGGTAGGGAATGCAGGCGAAGTGTTATGCACTGTTGCTGAGCCGTCAGTAGCAATTGCCGCTTGCGCGTCAGAAGCCACGACAAACTGCACCGTACCAGCAGAGCCAGCCTCAATGCCTGTATCTACTGTAATCACTAGATATAATTGCTGGCCGTTACCTATGTCTCGCGCTACAGACAAATCAATCTGATTGCCAACTAGGTAAGTACCTGCTGCGCCAGTGTTAAGGCTGACTGCATCAGCAAGCTCTGTTCTTTGGTCTAAAATCATGATAAATCCTCTCTATTTAGCTAGCTACAAAACGCCAGCTTCTGTGTTAGTGATCGCATCGCAACGGCGGAATGGGATGCCTTCAAACATAGTCACGTGTTTGCCGCCTACTGTTTCCATCGTTAAGGTTGATGCCGCCACCTTGTTAGCGATTTGGCGCTTCAAGAAGCTCATTGTGTTGCGATTGCCATAGAACACTGGACGGCAGCCGTTCAATGATGGCAACAACTCAGTGGATTGTGATAACAGATCAATCAAGTCAGGGCCTGCTGATGCATTCTTGGTCAAATCTTCGGCATTGAAGTTAATGCGAACCACGTAGCGCCAGTCACGTACAGATAAGCCGCAATCCCAACGGTAGTGAGAACGGTAGCCTTGCATACGGCCGCCGTTACCGTCCACATTTTCGATAGTGACTTCGCCTAAGTCTTGCATTTTCAAGCCAGCTACTGAGCCTTTAGGGAAAATGCCGTGAACAGTGTTAACGCCCCAACCTACCAGCCAGATAGATGAGTTATCTGTACCGTCTGGTGCCGCTACATCACCTAAGATGTTTTCGCCGTTCTGTGCTGACTTGCTGTTATAACGTGCAGCCAAACCTACGAACTCTTCCGGCGCATTCGCGTCACCGTAAATTAGCGTAGAAGCGAACTCTTGGTTCATGCCTTCAATGTGCGCCAAATCTTCCGACATACGGAATGATGCGGTATTGCCGTTTAGGTCAGCCAAGGCTTTATCTACCTCAGCGTAAGCTTCCAACATACCGCAAGCATCTGTTACTTGTACGGTTGTTGATTTGGTAGGTTGCACACCGCCGTACAATTTACGCCATGTAGGTGCCGGCAAGCCTGTACGAATAGTTGTGCGATGGCCTGTAGGTAAGTTACCTTCTTGCCACACCATGTCTTCTAGGATAGGGTTTTGCTGGTTAAGAATTTCGACAATCGTTGCAATTTTGTCGTCAGGGTCTAAACGTTTTGTAAAGTCTAGAAGCGTTGGGTGAATTGTGCTTAATGCAGCCATGATTATTACCTCTCTTTATTTCATATTTGGGAACATAACGCTTGCGGCATCTTTTGTTTCTTTAGATGAACCGTTGCTAACCACAAGCACGTCATTACTTACCGACTTACCAATGTTGTAAAAAGCCTTCACGATCGCCGGGTGGTTTCCAAAGCCTGTTGATTGCAGTAAATCCTTAAGGTCTTGACCGCCAAACTTATCAAGCGCCTGTTTAGCTAATGAAATGTTCTGCTCGAACTTCTCACCGCCAATATCTTTATCTGCCTTCACATCCTCTGCCCATTGATCTACTTGCGCCTGCCATTGGTCTGCTTGTTGCTGTTGCATCTTTACGCCCAAATCAGCGAATTTCTGCGCAGCTTCTTTGCTTAAACCATTCTCTTTCGCAAGTGCTTTTAAATCGCCAGTGAGTTCCTCATTCGCGGTAAAGCCGTCAGGTAAAGTGAATTCGTAATCAACATCTGCTGGCTGGGTCTCAGCCGTTGAATCTTCACTCTTTGAATCATCTGCCTGCGTGTCGGTAGTTGCAGTAGATGTATCGGCTTGTGCTTCTGTGGTCTGCACGGTTGTAACTTCTGCATTAGCATCAGTGTTGGTGTCACCCTGAACTGTTGCCGTATCTTCAGTTGCCATCTTGTTTAAACTCCTTTAGTAAATTGGCGTAGCTGTCAGGTGATACTGCTTGCACTTCTGCAATCACGTACTGCCCAACATTCATCTCGCCACAACGAAAATACGTTTCACTGTTGCCAGTAAATGGGTTGCGGTACACGCCAGTTTTTGCCAGTAAGCGGTTGATTACTCTGCGTCCGCGCTTATCACCCAACACAAATCTCAAATCCTCAAGCTCTTTCAAGCGCTTGTTTTTCTGCTCTTTGTCGTTGTCATCGGCTGAATCAGCGCTTAATGGGTCGTAGTCTTGCTTGCTCATGACTAAAGAATAAAGCCAATAAAAAAAGGTAAACGCACCCCTATAGGCGTAAAAAAAGCCCACCGAAGTGAGCTTTATTTATTCCAACTTGCACTAAACAAGTTTTCGATAAAAGAATGTGACGTTTAATGTGCCGCCGATGGTGGCGTGCAACCCACCCTCACCGTTGGCAGGAAATGTATGGAAGCCTACCGCTGGCGTGATTGTTCCATTCAATACAGTGCCGGATGCGCCACCGCTTCTAAATACCAAAGTTCCTGCTGTTGTGCTGTTGACATAGAAGCCAAGCAATTCAGAATGCACAGTAGAAATATCACCTGTTGCTGTTAAGTTAGTAGATAAAGCCATGTTATTCCCCTCGTTATGTTGTGTAGCCAGTCAAGCCTTGCATTACATCTGCTAAAGCATTGCTGTTGCCTGCGTCTGTTTCAATGCTTCCAATCTTGGCTGCAGCATCTGCCATTGGTTGCATCATTGCCATTTGCTTCTCTTGTGCCATTTGCTCTTGCCTGCTCTTGCGAATGATTGCCACTTTATCGTCAGCAACCAAAACGCTTGGATCAACACCCAAGCGCTGTGCATATACGTCTGCAAACTGGTCTGCATCGAACTTATCCAATACGTCAGGTTTCATGCCGGCAATTGAACCTATGGTCATCGCGTAGCGGTCTAATGAGCCTAAGCCTACTAACTGCTGCGCTTGGGCTAATGTGGAAACAAAATCTACTTGCAGATTCTGCCCTGATAACTCTTGCGGTGCTGGCGGCAAGATTCCTGCTTGCACCATGCGCGCAAAGGTAATATCAATGAGAGGATTAAGCATCTCGTTATGCAAACGCTCTAACACTGGCCCCACCATCAGCATTTTCTCTTCGTGGCGCTCAGCTACTTCTGTCGCGGTAATGCCTGAACGGTTGTCATTAGCCAGCATCAGGAATAGATCAGCATAGAATGCTTGGTCGATTCTTCGCTCTGTACGGTCAATATCTTGCATCAAGTATTGTTGGTTTAAGTTAACTTCAAACTGCGCTTTGATGCCGCCATTCTGTGAGCTACTATCGTAATAAGCCACACCACCAGGCAAGCTGTTGATTTCTTGCCCCTTCATGTTGATTGGTATTTGAATAGGCGGCTTAGTCTGATAGTCAATGCACTGAGCATTACGCAGCTCTTTATGCTGTAATGACTTCACATCGCCTAATGCTTCCATGCCAGGTGAGCTTCCATACACATCACCTTGCAATACCATCCAGCGAGGGGCTAAGCCAGGGAACTCATCAAAACCTGATTCACGTAGTAACTTGCTGCCATCTGCTGCCGCTTCAAAATAAATAGACTTGAATGCTTTATTCTTCGCGTCTTTCTTACCGTGCTCGCGGTCGTAACGTGGCTCTACGCAATGAATCACTGTCACCCACTGATCAAGATTACCTGAATCGTACTTGTTGATGACGTTGGCGCTGACTTTATCTTTCCCAAACTCTTGAACCACCTGGCTAACAGTCATTGGTATTTCACGGTAAACGGTTTTAACCTGCTGATTAGAATCAATGGCTAAAGCGTACTCGCCTACAGTCATAGGGAAATGACGCAACACATCATCAAAATTAGGTGAAACAAAGGTAAATGCCGTGCCGTACGCACCTAACTCAAGATACATTTGATGCAATGAATTATAGGTGTTTGAGCGCGCAAATATCTCGCGCATAATGCGTGAGGTCTTATCAAGCCATGCACGGACCGGCTCAAATTCCATTAAATCAGTATCAGGCGTGGCCAATCTAAACCACGGCCGAGCCGGTGAAGTCATACCGGCCATCATGCCTGAAGCTAGCGTGTTTAATGCGCGTGTTGCTTTTGAGTTGATGATGTTGTTATGCTTCTTTTTGCCGTTGTTGCGATCAGTTTCAAAGAATCGCCCAGTGCGCGGCATGATGTGGTCGCTAATCTCGCGCCAATGCGATAGGTAGCTACTACGCTCATTCCATAGCGACTGCTTACGTTTAAGGTATCGCTCGCGTGGTGTCTCTTGCATTATAGTAATGTCCTTCTTTGAGCGTTTTGGCGAATAGTTCCAGATGCCGTGCCTGATTGATTGCCTAATCTCAGATTGTCAGCATACTTGGCTTGCTGTGTAGCTAGGCGCATATAGCCTAAGTCGTTACCGAACACCGCTAGAGGCGCGCCGCCCTCATCACGAAAGCTAATGTCGTAGTTTTCACCTAACGCTTTGCTTGTTTGGCCAGAGAGTGATGATGCGTCTAGTTGAATTCCGCCAATATCCACCCATACGCCTGGCGCATCTTGCTTCTTACCGAACTCAAGCTTCGGTGTATCTTTGAATCCAGCAATATTCCTTGGGGTGTTGCCAACCTCTGGGATAAAGCCTTGTAGTTTTCCGTTACGGTACTGGAACTTCTCGACTGAATCGCCTAATGAAGTGCCTTGCTTCATGGATGTGTAGTAGTTATCCACTGGGCTTCTGGCTTTAGTGTATTGGCTCAATGCATTATTGTAAGAATCAAGATTGATGGTCATACCACCTGGCAAGCCCTCGCCAACTATATTGCCTTTTTCATCCCATTTATAAGCCATGATTAAGCCCCTAGAAGGGTACTCGCGCCTAATTGGCCTTGCGGCACAGCATCACCATTTGCGCCAGTTAAATAAGTACCTGAATTGCCTGAGTTAGCAGATGAGCGTGAGCCTGCAATATTCTTACGCTTAAATGTTTCCTGATCTGGCGCTTTCTCAGCTTGAGGTGGCACAATCGGCGGCGGTGCCTTTGGTATTTTTGGTGTACTTCCTAATCCACACATGGCAAAACTCCTATGACGTTATGTGTGGATTTTATGGCTGACTAGGAAATGCTAACGCACCCTAATAATTGGATAGTGGGTCGTACTCTCGATTGTTATTATTGACTGCGCCATGTGCGAACTTCTCAATAGCGCTACGTGGTTTCTTCACTACTGGCATAGCAAAGCTTAATACTAGCGAATCAGCCTTGTTTGGTGATGGCTGTCCTCGCTTCTTCATATCTTTCTTAGATTCAATCTGAATTTTACCGTCTAATCTAGGCACGGTTTCAGGACCGATCAATTCACGGTAAAGCTCTTGGTCATTTGGTATTGCGCCACCTTCTTTCAACCAATCACGTGCGAGCTTCCACATTTCGGCACGCTTATTCAAGCATCCTGCATCACCTGATTCACCACTAAACCACACAATTTGCCATGATCTGCCCATCGTTCTACCTGCTGAGATAATGCCAGTACCATAGCCACCATCCACAAACACGGCATCAGCCTGATGTTGGTCTTCTAGCTGAGCTATGATGTTAGCCACATAAATATCATTGTCATTCTTAGGCATGGTCCTGAGTATTTCAAACTTAAGACCTTGCCGCATAGATATAACAAGCGTATCGTCACCTTCCCACGCAGGATCACAGGTAATAATGCGAGGTGCAAAATCGTATTGGTCTTTGCGTAAGTGCTTATTGAAAGCATTATCAGCATCATTAGTTGAAATGAATTGCTTGAGTGATAGTGAAGGGAACATGCCACGCACGCGCACCTTTACAAAGTCGCTATTCTCGCCATAATCTTCCACCCATTCAGCAATCAGTTTCTTATTAGTAAGCTTTACTGTACGTGAATCTACTTGGCGCGTGTTCCATCGAGTGCGCTGTCCATTAAAGCAACTATGGAACTTACCGCTGTTACGTGTTGGATTGCCGAAAGCAAACACCATGGGTTCACCATCGGTTAAGCCACCCTCTGCCACTTCCCAAATTACATCAGGCACAGCAGAAGCTTCATCGAAGATATAAAATGAGGTAGAGTTAGCCGCATGCTGTCCAGCAAATGATTCTGAGTTTTCTTCACGGCAAGTTTGCGCAGAGCAAAACCATGATTCAGGGGCTTCTTTGTGATATAGCTTAGTGGTGTTTATTTCAAACCAGTGAGCAGTGATGGATAGCTTTACCCATTTCTGAATTTGCGCCCATGTTTTAGTTTCAAGCTGTGCGCCAGTGTTTGCAGTCACAGTGCCTTGCGCATAAGGCCTGGTTGACATAATCCATGATACTAACCAGCCAGTCATTGCCGATTTACCAATACCGTGGCCTGAGCTTACCGCCTCACGAATCGCATCAACGGCATTAACACCATCAAATCCATGTGCTTTGACTTGCTTGCTGATGTTATCAAGAAACTCACATGCCCATACATCAGGGCCATATTTACACTTGAATCTCGATTTGTATGGTTCTTCAAGCTCAACCAATTGCAATGCAGGGTTACTATCCCACGGAAATGCAAATATCACGTAGCCTAATGCATCGTCATAATACTTGCCTATCTCTCGCGCCAAATCAACATCTGCCTTACTGAACACGCGCTCTCGCTTTCGATATAGCCTCGGCTAAGCTGATCTCACCTGATAACTCCATCTTTTCAGTGAATAGCTTGTGATGTTTACCTAAAAGCTCAAGCGCACCTTTTGCGCCAGCAGGCTCAAACACTTTGCCTGTAGTTTCAACTGGCATCATATCGCCATCACCAACTTTAAGCATGATAGTTCTAGTAACTGCCACTCTTCCAAGACACATATCACGAAGCATAGCTAAGTCTTTAATCACCTGGTCAGCAGAAGTGTCTAGCTTTTCAATGCGTTCATCCATTGCTTTTTTAATCGCATCTGCAATAACAGGTTTTGAAAGGTTCTCTGTTGAAATTTGTTGCGCTGTCTTTTTACTATATCCAGCACGTATAGCTGCCTGAGTAGCATTTAAATCTATCAAATATTCTTTAACGAACAATTCTTGCTTCTTTGTTAATTTATTCATTTGCACGTCTCTTTCTAAGCACAAACATAACCGTATGTAACGTAACCCCTGTTATCAATGCAAATGGCATTGTGTACTGAAAATAGAAATTATGGTCTTTTGTCTCTCTTTCTATCTTTAGCCATTTCATATTGACTTGGTTAAGCGTGTATGATGAAACACAGATTAAGCCGAAGAGGTAGTGTCTAACGCAGATACCACCAATAATATTTGTAGTATCTTTCATATTAAAGCCAATGGTTTCATACGCTTATTCATATCAATGATTGCTGCTAACAAACCTAATGGCGAAAGCTCTTGAATTGGCGTACCCATGTAAGTGATAACCTCACCGGACTCTTGGTAATCTTGAATAGTTTTTTTGTAAAGAAAAGTCTGCTGCTGTGATTCAGTCTTATTTTCTTGAGTTAAAACATATTCCATGATTGCATTAGTGAAGCTAATAACGTTATCTGTGCAACCACCATAATCTGAGACAAGGCAATCATCTTTGCTCAGGTCTTTATCAGCAATTCCGTGAAGTAACGCCAGCTCAAATATTTTTTCTCGCTTCATATAAATCCTTTTTAATTGCACCAAGTTCGATAACTTAATATATCACGGACAGTTCTAATGCTAACCTTAGCAAGCTTTGATAATCGCTTATATCCCCACTGGAAAACCTCATGAAGATGCCTAAGCATATCTACCTGATTTGAAGTTAACTTGTGCTTGTGATGTGATTCACCGTATCTTGAATTTTTCATGCTATTAACTCCTTAACCTATCAGGCAAAATTACCTCATACCCACTAAACACCATTTCATGCGCAAACTTCTTTGTGCCACCTGGCAAATGTACTAAGTAGCCTTGATTCTTAATCACGGTATAACAGCACTTCATTCCATTAACAGTGATGATTTCTGAATCATTCCAGCTTGATGTTCTGTCTGCAAAAATGGCTTCTAAGTCTTTAGTCATCTAAAGCATCCCCATCGTTGAACCAATGTAAACCTTCGGTGCCTTTAACTCCCGTCTGCGCAATGCATCATTCTGTGCATGCAGTTCAATCAATCGCTTATTACTGTTTGGCTGCACAATCATGTTTGGCGACCACTTTTGCTCAACAACGGCCTCAACCTTTACCGTTGCTTTCTTTTCAGACGATCTAACGCGCTTTCCTAGTCCACCTGGCGGCACAACATCGACTAGCGCCTCGTATCTCAATGGCTTGCTGCCTATTTTGAATTTTCTTGCAAAGCCGCCATTAACTAGACGCTCTAACTGTTCGCGGATATTTCTATCGTCTAAGCCTAATATGTCGCCTACTTGTCTGCTTGTTTTTGGCTTGCTGATAAGCACCAGTAGTTGGTTGTATCTGTCATAGTCAAAATCTTTTGCCATTACGCTGCTAACCTTTCTTGTTTTTCTTGGCTCAGTTCAATTACTGTTGCGCTTTGTGATTTGTTATAGCCGCGCTTGATTGTGATTGGCTCAAATAGCTTGTCATCAACGCCAATTGCACGCGATACGCCATCAATCTTGCTCTTTACGCATGCCAGTAAGTTGTCTAGGTCTCTATGGCGCTTATCGCTTTGCACAAAGGTAATAGTTAGCGCAATCTTGTCATCACGGAACTTTTGCCCGGTCATTGCCATTTTTGTGCGATAAAACGCTTCGCTGAATGCACTGTCTTTTGCGCCTTTGGTTGCGCCCCAATGTCTGCCGTTTTTACGGTTAGGCATTAGTGACATATCTGGATAGGCAAGCTCAATAATCACATCAATCCTTTTTCTTTTAACTTAATCTGTGTTTCGATCACGCCTTCTAAGTGAGCGAGTTTTAATTCTGTTTTGCTGTAATTTGTCTTAACTCTTCCGTCCACTGCGTCATGGCAACATGAACAAGCGTAAGCGCCGAACTGATCTGCCACCTTGATTCCTACGCCATGCCCAAAACGCACACCATTCAAATGCGCCAATACAACTGTTTCAGGGTTGCGATTGCAAATGCCACCTAAACGGATGGTGCAATCTTCACCACGAGCGCTTTTTGTTATCTCGCTCATGCAAACCTCAACATCTTCTCAACTACGTTATTAACCTCTTCGCGGCCTGCGTATGTGCTCAAAACATCAGCAAGCAATACATCAAGGCAACGGTTGTAAACTTCTTCAAATTCTGGTTGCTCCATCCGTGCAAAGCTGATTGATTTAGGTTCTAGCCTTAAGCGGCCATCTAGCCCGAATGTCTGCTCATAAAACCCTGCGGCAATCAGCACATCAGCACGGAATATTTCAAAGTTCTTTTGGACTTCGCGGCCTTTGTAGCTTTTATGCTTGCGCTGCGGCTCCCATGCATCAAAGCCTAGGTTCAACATTGCAAAAAACTTGCGGTGATGGCGGCTATTGCGTGGTAACTTTGCTTCGATAGAACACAACTCACCCTCTTCAAGTCTGCTTAAGCGCGTCTTGAAGTTTTTGTAAGCAACCTGATCGGCTTCACTCATTCCGCGAAGTGAGCCGTCTGGTAGCTTTACTAGGGTGATAGTGGTCATCCCATACTCTCCAAAAACATTACACAAGACTTAGCCAATCTCTGCTCTTTGGTCTTACGTGGCTTATCTGCAATCTGGTTCATGACCATTGATAGCGTTTGATGCTCTTTGGCTGCACGTAGAACAACATCAATTGCCATACCTATTTCGGTAGGGTTGTGTTGAGGCATTAAACGCCCTCTGCGCCATTGGTTATGGGCTTCTAGTGTTTTGATGGCTTGGTCTAGGTTCATACCTACCACTCAACCTTTGCAGGCTCTTCTACAGCACGCTCTTTTGCCTCAAACTTAGGGCAAGAATTAGCCAGCCAAAAGTCTTTGAAGTTAGCGCGAACAGGGTTAGGCTCGAAACGCTTGCAAAACTCACGGTCTGCGCATACGTGTGTGCCTACTGGTGATTGTCCACGGCAATTTTCGTAACTGTTGATTGGTGCTGGCTTGCCCATGCTTAAACTACTTTCTTCCAGTTGATTGCCGCTTCATGCCACAAGCTGCCACCTGGTGTACGCACGCCTACTGATTCTTGCGAACGGATAATTTCAACTACTCCATTAACACCTGGACGATTAGCACCTTTGATTGCAATAACTTTATCGCCAACTTGTAGCGGCTCTAAATCAAGTGGATCTGGCGCTGCGTTACTCAAACTCTGCTTAAGCAAATAGCCCTCTAAATCCCAAATCTCTCTACGTGCTTTCTCAAATGAATACTTACGGCCAAGTTCTGCATTGAAGTTTTCAGGGCTAACGCATGCGCTTTCGCCAATAACGTGAGTGCCGTTTTTAAGCGTTAATGCACATACGGTTAATGTCGTGCCTTCTGGTTGCCAGTATTGGGCTGAAACAATCACGCTATCTAGGTGTTCTTCCGTAATGCGTGGTGCGTTTGAGTTTTTAGGTTGTTGGTTATCCATGTTTGTTACCTTTCGTTAATTGTTCATGTAAGTTCATTGCTTCTTTCGGTGTACTCCTAACGCCTCGAAACTCACCACTTTCAAATAATGCAAACTTCTGATTGCCTGCTGCTTTACTGCCGTTGCTGGTTAAAGTCCACTTGCCGTTTACTGCGTGGTAGTCATCTACCCTTTCCCAACTCATGCCGCTTTTCTTCCAAAGTCTTGATTAGCTGCGCGGATCATTTCGTTTGTAATGCCTGCGGCTTCATACACACGCGCCTTGAAGTAAGCAAAGTTCTCGTCTTTACCTTGAACAATCTTCAATTCGATTGCTTTCGCTTCAATGCCTGTGCTGCTGATGTACCAAGGGCGGCCTTTATTTGCAGCAACAGCAGCCCCCAAGCTTCCAACATACCCAGCGCATTTGGTTGCGTTAAATAGCGTTTCAGGGCGTAGGTAATGAACCATCTTTTCATCTGCCGCCCATGCTTTGCACCGGTCATCAACAACGGCCAGTAACTCTTCTTTTGTAAACTCTTTTAGTCTTGCAGTAATAATGCTGATGTTCGCCTTTACTGCTTTGTACTTGCGACCAGCCTTTGAATTTAGGTGCTCTAAAATTTCCCGACTAACCACATTGACGTCCGACTTGTCGGACAATGTAGTTGAAGGTTTAGGGGAATCAGGAATCAGTGAATCAGCAGGAGAGCCACCGTTATTTAACGGTTGTTCAACTGAAATTTGGCAAGTCATTGTTTCTTCTGTAAATTCTGGTAACTCAGATTCTTTTTCTGTGTGGTGAGGATTTTGGTGTTTATCGAAATTTACAATCTGAATTACTGCTAATTCTTTCACTTTGTATCTTTGGATGAACCCTAGCCGTGATAACTCCGTTAAATAACCGTTAATGTCCACACCGTCACGGTATGGGAACGTTTCAGCTTTAATTCTTAACGGTCTATCTTCTAAGCGGCCTGCTTTATCAGCTAAGCACCATAGGCTTGTGAATAGAATGGTTAGCATTGGGTCTGCTACACCCAGCAACTCATTCTTATACAAAGATGGTTTAATGTTCCGTGCGCGTGCCATTATTCGATACCAAGCGGATTTGTAGGGTCGTAGGCTTCAAACTCTTGGTTATTGATAAGGCCTATTGCTACGAAGGTTTCTAAAACTGACTTGTACGGATCTTTGAATAACTCGCTTCCAGTGAAATGCAGTATTGATAAACCTTGTCTGGTTAAAAATCTATCTCTTGATTTTTCATAGGCGCGTTGATGCTTGTCTTTATCATGGAAATCATGTCCATCTAGTTCAATCACAGCCTTATGCACTACTCCATCAAAATCCACATAGCTAGCCATGAAATCAACGCGAAACTTACCAATCTCTACTTGCGGATGTAGATATAAAGAACATTCATTTGTGCTATCTACTGGACTGCTGCGAACCCATGATGAATAGTGCTCACCCATTATCTGGAATGCTATGTAATAGATTCTTTCAATAGGTGATTTAATCTGACCATTAACAAGCGTGTGCCAGTGGGTCATTGAAAAGTTGTGTGCTTTCAGATTGCCGTAGTCAGATGAAGCCTTATCAAGAAAATCAAGAACATTTCTCTCTAGTTGCATATCAAGCCTTCCATCAAGCCAAAATTAAAGATGCGCTGGCAATCACGTTGGGCTTGAATCAACGTAAAACTATGCCTAGCTGCCAGCGCGTAAACCATTAAGCTGCCGCCTTTAACTTCAAAGCTTCAACTGTCTTATTTGTGATTGGATCTTTCACCTTGCCGGTGACCACAATCTGAATGTTAATCATCGCGTTCACGCGAGCTGATCCTGTAAGGTGGATGTTTGCTTAACATCAAAATAAGCGTCTAAACTGCTTTCTCTCAAGCTAGTTTTCATCGCCAACCTTTCCACCATCTAATATTTCACCGTCCACCAAGTCCTGAAAAAGTACCGATTTGGTACTTTCGTCATCGAGGCTATTGCTTGATAATTTCCTCATGGCGTTTTCTCTAAT
>Ga0208263_100347_pt1 | contig 17424 bp, 17 predicted proteins | sample LakWasMet28_LOW6_2_FD_183872 | JGI IMG/M metagenome (GOLD analysis project Ga0208263, IMG submission 183872) | Freshwater sediment methanotrophic microbial communities from Lake Washington under simulated oxygen tension - Sediment Metagenome... | ecosystem: Environmental > Aquatic > Freshwater >... | reverse complement strand
TTTCAAGCAATGACTCTACTTTGGCTGCAAGGCAGTCCTCACCGGTTCTGGCGTTAAAGTCAATTTCACCGCAAGTTTCAAAATACGGGTTCAGCAGCCATTCATCAATGCCTAGCAGGTCAGAAAACTCACGCGCCACCCGATTATAGGCAGCAAAATGTTGTGATTTTCTGCGTGTGCTCCAACCTGCATAGAGCGGCGGGATTAGATTTTGTTCTAAGTCTTGCAGAATGTCTGGAATGCCGCCCGATAGATCGTTGTTAAGCAGAACTGCACAGCTATCAAATTCACTTAGAGCGGTGTCGCCTATTTTAGCGGCTGCCAATTTTAGGCGATTGCCTTCGCGTACCACAGGCTCTAGCAATAGTGGCTGGCCGTCATGCGTTTCCAGCAATGTGGGTTCGGTGATTTCTGGGGAGATAGAACCAATTCTTACATTCATCCCTGCTTGTTTTAATATATTGGCTAGCTCCACTACATTGCGCAGATAATAAGTGTTGCGGGTGTGGTTTTCAGGAATGATGAGTAGGCGGCTGGCTTCCGGACAGATTTTCTCAACGGCGACCATTGCAGCCTGCACGCTTAAATGTAAGAAGTCTGGATTAAGGTTGTTAAAGCCGCCGGGGAATAAATTGGTATCAACCGGAGCTAATTTAAAGCCGGCGTTACGTAAATCAACAGATGCATAAAATGGCGCTGCATGATCTAGCCATTGTGTGCGAAACCAATGCTCAATCTTGGGCATGGCATTGAGCATGCTTTTTTCTAGAGATAACAGTGGGCCATTGAGTGCTGTTGTTAAATGCGGAACCATATTTTCCTTTTTTAAAACTTTAACGCGGTTATTTAGAGGTCATCACCGATACCAGAGCGCCATCGTTAAGTGATTACCTGATGGGCCTGAGCGTCAGCATGATAGCTACTTCTTACCATGGGGCCACTGGCTGTATTATTAAAGCCCATCATGTCAGCTTTTTGCTTTAAAGTTTCAAAAGTTTGCGGTTCCACGTAGCGCATCACCGGCAAATGATGCACGCTCGGCTGTAGATATTGCCCCAGCGTAAGCATGCTGACATTGTGTGCGCGCAGATCTTGCATCACCGCTAAAATTTCCTCATCTGTTTCGCCCAAACCTAACATCAGGCCCGATTTGGTCGGCACATGCGGGTACATTTCACCAAATACTTTTAATAAGTTTAATGAGTTTTGGTAGTCTGAGCCAGGTCTAGCCTGTTTATACAGTCTAGGGATAGTTTCCAGGTTATGGTTCATTACATCAGGCGGCGCTTTACGCAGGATTTCCATTGCTACATCTAAGCGGCCACGAAAGTCGGGTACCAAGATTTCAATACGGATATTGGGTGAGTGTGTACGTACTGCCTGAATACAGTCGACAAAATGCTGGGCGCCGCCATCTAGTAGGTCGTCACGATCTACACTGGTAATCACCACATAATTTAAGCGCATCTGTGCAATGGTTTTTGCCAGATTTTCAGGTTCATTTGGGTCTGGTGGCAGCGGCTTGCCGTGGGCTACATCGCAAAATGGGCAGCGCCGCGTGCAAATGTCGCCCAAAATCATAAAGGTGGCAGTGCCGCCGCTAAAGCACTCGCCGATATTGGGGCAGCTTGCCTCTTCGCATACGGTATGTAGATTATTTTCACGCAGTACACGTTTGATTTCCTGATAACGCTCTCCATCAGGCACTTTCATGCGTATCCAGTCAGGCTTGCGTTGGACTGGCTGCGGAATGATTTTAATGGGGATGCGCGACGTTTTTGCCGCATCAATTTCTTTTACACCAGCAACTTTAGGTGTTCTGTTAGGGGTTACGTTGGTCATACAAAGGCTCTAGTTTGCTGGCAAGCATCGTTACAAGTTGCTCACCAATGGTTTGTATATTGGCATGAATGCCGAGATCTTTGGTTTGTGTCACTGCCAGCCCTTTGTAGCCGCAAGGATCAATCGCGCTAAATGGGCTTAAATCCATATCTATATTCAGGCTTAGGCCGTGATAACAGCAGTTGTTCTTAACACGTAAGCCTAATGATGCAATTTTTGCTTCTGGCGCGTTCGCTATACTTACATAAACACCGGGCGCATCGGGTTTTGCCACTGCGCTTACATGGTATTGCGCCAGTAATTCTATCACTGTATGTTCTAGCAGGCTGACTAAACTGCGTATATTAAGATGACGCCTAGATAAGTCTAGCAATACGTAAACGATGACTTGTCCTGGACCGTGATAGGTGATTTTACCGCCACGGTCAGTATTTACCACGGCAATATCATGCCGCGATGGCGGCATGATCTGCTTACGATTAAGTCCTACTGAGTAAACTGGCGTGTGCTCTGTGAGCCATATTTCATCGGCAGAATCGGCAGTGCGCGCTGCGGTGAACTGTTGCATCGCCTCGCATGTAGCTTCAAATGAGGTGATGCCTAAATTTCTAACGATAATATTGGCTAGCATCGCAAGGTGATGCGTATCTTAAAGCGTATATTTCACTAAAGGATGCGCAGTTAATAAGCGATAAACATCATCAAGCTGTGCTTGTGAAACCACATCCACTGAGCAGGTCAGGCTGATATATTTGCCGTTAGTGCTCGCGCGCATCTCTACATGCTCAGCATTAAAGCTGGGCACGATGGTTTGAATCAGGCCAATAATCGTCGTAGAGAATATTTCTTGCGTTTCCCCCATCACTTTAATGGGAAAGCGGCATGGAAACTCGATAAGTGGCGGTGTGGTTTGTGGGTCAATATCGGTCATCGTTATCACACCTACTGCATCAGTAGTTTAATAGAGTCCCAAGCGCGGCCGAACAAGCCGGCAGCGGCAACTGATCTGTCCGCTACCAATGCACGCTCGCTGATGGTTCTGCCATTTAATACAAACTTAACTTGTCCAATCACTTGGCCTTTTTTGATAGGCGCGATTAGCGGCTGTGTGCTTGAAGCAATCGCTTTTACGTTGGCATATTCACCTTTAGGTAATGTCAGGTAAAGGTCATTGGCCGTGGTGGAGTTAATTTCATTCACATCCCCTTTCCAAACTTTAAGTTTGCTCACAGGTTTGTTTTGTTTGTACACCAGGGTTGAGTCAAAGAACTGAAAGCCGTAATTTAATAATTTTTGACTTTCGGTCGCACGCGCTGTATCGGTTGGCGCACCGAGTATGACAGAGATGTAGCGTGTATTGTCGCGCTTTGCCGTTGAAATTAAGCAATAACCAGCAGATTCAGTATGGCCGGTTTTCATGCCATCGACATTAGGATCTAGCCATAACAAACGGTTACGATTAGGCTGTTTGATGTTGTTGTAGGCGTACTCTTTCACAGAGTATAAACGTTTGTACTCTTCCGGGAAGTCGCGAATCAGAGCGATCGCCAAAGTCGCTAAGTCTTCAGCAGTCGTGTAGTGCTGTGGGTCTGGCAGGCCGGTAGCGTTCATGTAGTGAGTGTTCTTCATGCCTAGGCGCTCTGCCTCTTTGTTCATCATTTGTGCAAACAATGGCTCAGAGCTTGCAATGCCTTCCGCAAGTGTAATCGACGCATCATTACCTGACACGATAATCATGCCGTGTAGTAGTTCATCAACCGTTGCCGGTTTGTTAGGCTCAATAAACATTTTTGAGCCTTCTGTTTTCCACGCATGCTCACTGACTGGCAAAGTTTGGTTGAGTTGTAGATGACCATTTTTAACGGCTTTAAATGCCAAATATGCAGTCATGATTTTGGTGAGTGAAGCTGGCTCCACGCGCATGCTGGCATTGTTTTGTGCGATCACGTAGCCGTTGTTAAAGTCTTTAAGTAAATATGCTTTAACCGCCAAGCTTGGTGGTGGTGCAATTTGAGCAGCACCGGCATGAGCCAAGTTAGTGAAAGTTGTGGCAACTAGGCTGGTTGCTAGTAAGGATGCGCTGATAATACGAGTTAAAACGTGTTTTTTGATGATATGCATGAGATTCAATGTGTAGATTTACTGATTGGTAACAATTGCGGAAATATTGAGTTGATTACGTACTTTGTTTGCATGAATGTCAGCCTCTTTTTTGTTAGCAAAAGGGCCTAATCTAACGCGATGCAAACCATTATTATACACGTTAGTCACAGCGGCATCGCCTGCAAGGTCAAGGTCAAGAATTTTCTTTTGTAATAGCTCTCCGTTCGCTTCATTTTTGAAAGCACCAGCTTGTACGTAGTAGCTGGTGGACCTAGCCTCGTTACTGACGGCTGGCGTGGAACTCAATGTGTTGTCTGTGATGTTGTTGCTTTGGTCCAGTGTAGGAGTTGGATTAATATTGGTTAGTTCCGCTTTTGCCACAGTAATATTAGCGGTGTTTTTTAAAGCTTCCGGGCTGGTATCAATCGCTGTTACTTCCACCATACCGCTGCCGTTGGCGACTAAACCCAGTTTGTGGGCTGCCGCGTAGGATAGGTCTATTAATCGATCACTTTTGAATGGGCCGCGGTCATTTACACGCACAACTACGGCTTTGCCATTGGCCGGATTTACGACTTTGACAAAGCTAGGAATCGGCAAGGTGGTGTGCGCCGCAGACATGCTATACATGTCGTACACTTCACCGCTGGAAGTTTTTCTGCCGTGGTAGCGTTTGCCATACCATGAGGCGATACCGCGTTTTGTATAAGGTACATAGCTGGTCATCGGCACATATTTTTGACCTAAAGCCTGATAAGGCTTGTTGCTGCTGACCAATGGCTTTTCTGTTTTAAGCTGTGCATCCGGGATGCTGTCAAAATCTATCCCTGTATTGTCACCAGGGCCATCATCCAGATAATAGCCTCCGCCCTTGCTGGAGCCGTTGGGTTGTTTGGTCGTAGTGTTTTTGGCGCTGGTTGGTTCTGGTTTAGTATTAGATGTACCGGCGCATGCGGTTAATAGCGCCATACATAAGATGATGATGCTTTTTTGGAAAATAGCCATTAAATCTCTCCTCTGTAATGCAAGCAGCTAGGTTGCAACGAGTTTTTTATGGGTGTGGATACTCATCAAAATACCAAACCCCAGATACAGTGTCACCAGCGAGGTGCCGCCGTAACTAATGAGGGGTAATGGTACACCAACTACCGGTAAAATACCGCTTACCATGCCCATGTTAACGAACGCATACGAGAAAAAGTTAAGCGTGATACTGCCTGCTAGTAATCTTGAAAATGTGTTTTGCGCTTGCGAGGCAATCACCAGGCCGCGCGCGATAATTAGGCTAAATAAAGTCAACAGCAGCATATTGCCCAAAAAGCCGAACTCTTCGCTGAATACCGCAAAGATAAAGTCGGTGGTGCGCTCGGGTAAAAAGTCTAGCTGCGTTTGTGTGCCATTAAGCCAGCCCTTACCAGCGCTACCACCAGAGCCAATCGCAATGATCGCTTGAATCGTATGGTAGCCCGCCCCTAATGGGTCTTGGGTAGGGTCGAACAGTATTTCAATACGCTTTCTTTGGTAGTCATGTAGTAGCGACCAAAATACAGGCATTAATGCCAACAGTGAGGCTGATGCTACTAATAAGAAGCGCCAGCTTAAACCAGCAAGAAATAGTACATAGAAACCGGAGGAGGCGATTAACAATGATGTGCCCAAGTCGGGTTGCTTCATGATCAGTGCCACAGGAAAAGCCAGCAATAAGCTGCCAATCACAAAATTACTGGCGCTGGACTTACCCTCCCTGCTGGCAAAATACCAGGCGAGCATCATTGGTACTGCAATCCGCATTAGCTCTGATGGCTGTATTTGCATAAAGCCTAAATTTAACCACCTACGCGCACCGTGGCTAATAGTACCAAATAGCGCAACAGCAATTAGCAACAACATGCCTAGAATGTAAAGTGGCCGTGCTGCACGCTCCAGATTGAGCGGGGAAATATTTGCCGCTAACCACATGGCACCAAGCGCAGCCAAGACGTTAAAACCTTGCGCATATATACGCGTAATGTCTTGGCCTGATGCGCTATATAAGACGAACAGGCTTAGTAGTAATGCAAAAAACAGACAAGCCATTAGAAATGAATCGAAGTGCTTGAATAGAAAGTGAAATAATTTACTAATCATGTAATTCTTCTTCAGTAATGGTGGCTGTGCCAGTGGCACTTGCCGGCACAGGGGCCGCTACTGCCGATGGTTCAATGGCTGGCATTTTTCCTAGCAGGTAATAGTCCATGACTTTTCTCGCGATCGGCCCCGCTGTCGAGCCGCCATGCCGGCCATTTTCTACAATAACAGCTACGGCAATGGTGGGGTCCTCGGCGGGTGCAAATGCAATAAACAAAGCGTGGTCAAGATGGCGCTCGTTCATGCCATGCTCGTTGTATTTTTCATTTTGCTTAATGCCAATCACTTGTGCGGTACCAGTTTTTGCTGCGATGGAGTAAGGTGCATTTGCGCCCACACTTGCCGCAGTACCTCCTGGCAACGTGACGTCTACCATCCCGCGTTTTACGATGGCCATATTTTCAGGGTTTAGCTCAACGCGGTCTTGCACGATGGCTTGGATATCTACTTGCTTGCCGGTTAAGCCGTTTTGAATTTTAGTGACTAAATGCGGCTTCATTGCGACGCCGTTGTTAGCCAAAATAGCAGTCGCTTGCGCCAGTTGCAGCGGTGTGACCAAGGTGTAGCCTTGACCAATGCCTACAATCACTGTTTCACCGGGGTACCACGGCTGTTTGTAGCGGCGCTTTTTCCATTCGGGTGTCGGTAGCAAACCGCCAATTTCACCCTTGATGTCTAAGTCGGATTTTCTGCCAAACCCAAAGTGACTGACAAATGATGTGAGCCTTTCAATACCCAGCTCCATGGCTAAACCATAGAAAAAAGTATCACAAGACACGGTAATTGCCTTTTGCATGTCTACCATGCCATGTCCGCTTGGCTTCCAGTCTCGGTAGCGGTGGCTGCTGCCAGCCAGCGTGAAGAAGCCGCCATCCTGAATGGAGAATGGCGGGTTGCGTTTCCCGGCCTCGAGTCCAGCCAGTGCCACAAACGGCTTGAATGTAGAGCCAGGCGGATAAATGCCGCGCAATGGCCGGTTGATTAAAGGTTTATCTAAAGACTCGTTGAGTAATTTCCAGTTCTCGCTATCAATGCCATCTACAAACAGATTGGGGTTGAACGTAGGCTGGCTGACATAGGTGAGCACTTCACCCGTTTTAGGGTTGATGGCGACTAGTGCACCGCGTCTTTCGCCAAATGCCGTCTCCGCAATTTCCTGCAGTTTGCTGTCTGCAGATAAAATCAGATTGTCACCAGGAATCGGCGCATTGCTGGATAGCACCCTGACAGCGTGGCCGTCAGCATCAATTTCAACTTGCTGAAATCCGGTCACGCCATGCAGTTGTTGTTCATAAAACTGCTCTAACCCGCTTTTACCTATGTGATCTGAGCCTTTATAGTTGGAGTAAACCCCATCTTTTTTCAGGTTCTCAATGTCTTTGTCGTTAATGCGTCCAATGTAGCCCACCATGTGTGAGCCTAGTTTACCCAATGGATAGTGTCTGAACAGGCGCGATTTAATCTCAACACCTGGAAAACGGAAGTGGTTCACCGCAAATTTGGCGGCTTCAATTTCGTTGAGATGAGTGCGTATTGGTGCACTTTCAAAGCTATGACTCTGCTCTCTAAACTTCTTAAAGCGTTTTTTATCCTGTGAGCTTACTTCAATCAATTGTCCTAGTTCGGCAATGGTACTGTCGAGATTTTTAACTTTCGATGGCGTGATTTCTAAGGTATAAACAAAAATCAACACCTGGAAAACGGAAGTGGTTCACCGCAAATTTGGCGGCTTCAATTTCGTTGAGATGAGTGCGTATTGGCGCACTTTCAAAGCTATGACTCTGCTCTCTAAACTTCTTAAAGCGTTTTTTATCCTGTGAGCTTACTTCAATCAATTGTCCTAGTTCGGCAATGGTGCTGTCGAGATTTTTAACTTTCGATGGTGTGATTTCTAAGGTATAAACAAAAAAGTTATGCGCAAGCACAACGCCGTTTTTATCTAAAATCAAACCACGGTTTGGGATGGTAGGCACCAGCGAAATACGGTTATTTTCTGCCAGCGTTTGATAGTGGTCGTAATGCAGAATCTGCAGATAGTAAAAGCGGAACGCGAGTAGCGTGAATAAGCTGAGTACAATTAAGCCGGCTACGCCTAGACGTAGCCTAAAGTAATATTGCTCATGAATGTAGTTTTTGAGTTCAGCAACCATACTTACATCACTTGCTACGGGAAGGTCTGCTGGTGTTTAAGCCAAGCGCAACGGCTGCCTGCCACAAGATGACGCCGATGATGCTGGGCAGGAAGTAACTCCAACCCAAAACATCGTTACCGGAAAATATTTTAACGGTGAGCAAGGTAAGTTGTGAAATGATCAGTAATAACAATACATATACCAACTGTTGGGTGTTGCTAAATAATACTAGGCGACGCTGGTAGATAACGGCTACAAACGTGGTGACGGTGTAAGCCAGTGCATATTGGCCAAAGACGCCTCCGGTTGCCAGATCTACCCATAAGCCGATAAACCACGCGGTACCGATGTTGCATTTATTAGGGGCGCGCAGAATCCAGAAGATGATGACCAATAGCACAAAGTCTGGGCGTAACTTAAGCGCGGTGCCAGACCAAGGCAATAGTACGCATATAAATGCCACTAGCAGTGAAAAGTAGATGGTTTGTAACTTAGTCTTGTGCATGAGGCTTGTGGGTGGTGCTAGGTTCTGTGACTACAGCCGGCGCTGGGTTGGCTGGTTTTTTATGTTGATTTAAATTTTCAGTGGCTGGCACTGGCGCTGCGGGTGTTTTGTTTTCAGGCACTTTACTTACAGGTGACTGGGCCGCATCAGGCTTAGTGGGCGCCGCTGCTTTCGTTGCGATGTCGGCATTGTCTGGTTGCTGGGTGGCCACGCTAGTGCTGGCGGGGTTGTCAGGCTGCGAGATGCTGACAATTAACACTTGCTTATGATTCTCAATGCCGCCGGTAGGGATGCATACGATTCTTGCAAATGGAGAGTCTGCGCTGGTTTGAATATCTGTCACGGTTGCGACAGCCAACCCTTTAGGATAAACGCCGTCAATGCCAGAGGTAATCAGTTTGTCGCCGCGTTTGATGTCTACGTTTGCAGGTAAAAAAGGCAAATCCAAGGTGTTGTCGCGGCCATGGCCAAAGGCAATGGCGCGCAAGCCATTACGCTCTATCTGGATAGGAATCGTGAGTGATTTGTCTGTAATCAGGGTGACTTCACTGCTTGCCGGGTAGGTGCGCGTTACTTGTCCAATCACACCTTTGGCATCGACCACTGCCGCACCATCGACTACTTGCTGATTACTGCCGCGATTAACGATGATTTTCTTGGTAAAGGGGTCGCGGCCTACATGCAGAATCTCACCAAGCTGGCTAAACTCTTCCAGTGATTGATTGGCTGCCAATAGCTCGCGCAGGTTAGTGTTTTCCAGCGTGAGTGCTTTCATTTTCTGCAGAGAAATGGCCTGTACTAGTGCTTGCTTCCTCAGAAACTGATTTTCATTCAGTAAGCGATGATGCGTAGAAAAATACTCGCTGGTTGAGTCGTAGAGCACGGAGGGTGCGTTTGCAATCAGTTGCAAGGGCTGTAATACCACCATTAAGTGTTCACGTACGCTGCCTAAATACTGCAGGCGTGAATCTGTCGCCATGAGCGCAAGGGAAAGCGCAGAGAAAAACGCTAGACGTGCCAGTGGGCTAGGGCCGCGCGCAAAAAAAGCTGGGGCTTGCTGTTGATCCAGATTTTGATGATAACCGGCCATTGTGAGTGCGTTCTAGTTCCAAACTTTAATGCTATTAGATAGGTAAGACATAGGCCGTAATAATACGGCCTATGTTGTAATACAAGTAAATCAACAATTAGACTTGAGCGCAGGCGAGCTGTGCGGTTGTTACTTTAGCTGCATGCATCAAGGCTAGTGTTTTAGAGATATTGATTACTCGTAGGCAAATATGCTGCCTAGTCTATCCATTTCTTCCAGTGCGCGGCCACATCCGCGTGCCACGCAGGTGAGCGGGTCTTCTGCCACAATCACTGGTAAACCGGTTTCTTCAATCAGCAGACGGTCTAAATCGCGTAACAATGCGCCGCCGCCAGTGAGTACCATGCCTTTTTCTGCAATGTCTGCACCGAGTTCTGGTGGTGTTTGCTCAAGCGCTGATTTAACTGCACCTACGATGGCATTTAGCGGCTCTGTTAGGGCTTCAAGAATTTCATTGCTTGAAATGGTGAACTTGCGTGGCAAGCCTTCGGCAAGGTTGCGGCCGGTTACTTCCATTTCTAGCACGGTAGAGCCAGGGAATGCAGAGCCGATTTTTTTCTTAATCGCTTCAGCAGTCGGTTCTGAAATTTGCATGCCGTAATTGCGGCGGATGTAGTCAATAATTGCTTGGTCAAATTTATCACCGCCTACGCGTTCTGATTTGGCATACACGATACCGCCAAGTGAGATAACGCCTACTTCAGTGGTGCCGCCGCCAATATCAACGACCATAGAGCCTGTTGCTTCAGACACTGGCATGTCTGCACCGATGGCCGCAGCCATTGGCTCTTCAATTAAGAATACTTGTTTGGCACCAGCGCGCTCTGCAGATTCTTTAATTGCGCGGCGTTCAACCTGGGTAGAACCAACCGGTACGCAAATAATGATGCGTGGGCTTGGTGCGAACCAGCGTGAATCATGTACGCGGCGAATAAAGTATTTGAGCATTTGCTCGGTGATGGTGAAGTCAGCAATCACGCCGTCTTTCATTGGGCGAATGGCTTGAATATTGGCAGGTGCTCGGCCGAGCATACCTTTTGCCTCGGCGCCAACGGCGAGAAGGATTTTTTTGCCATTAGGGCCACCTTCTAGACGAATCGCCACCACGGATGGCTCGTCTAGCACGATGCCTTTACCGCGAGAGTAAATAAGGGTGTTTGCCGTACCTAAATCGATGGCAAGATCGTTTGAAAAATAACTACTTATAGTGCCGAACATTATGTTTTTCCTGTGGTGTGGTGCTTGTTTAATACTGCTTGCGTGGTTAATCCCTAGTTAATCGTAGCTGACACGATTAAGGTGCACGTAAAATCAGGTTATAATACCGTATATCTTGTTGAAAATTAAGATGCATTAGAAAAATTAAGATGCACCAAGGGTAATTTTGTCTGAGTCGGGCAGAGGTAATGACTGTCGAGCCGCTGGCACGTTGCTTGAATATATAAACAATAGATTAAAAAGGTAGGTTTGTTGCAAACTTATCAAATTTCAACTAACCATTTCGGATTGTTAGAAGTATGGCACTGAGTACTGAAGATATTAAAAAAATAGCGCATCTGGCCCGTGTCGAAGTGAGTGATAGCGATGCTGCGGCAACCTTGTCAAAACTGACCGGTATTTTGGGGCTGATTGAGCAAATGCAAGCGGTGAATACCGATGGTATTGTGCCAATGTCGCATTCGCAGGATGTGGTGCAACGCTTGCGTGATGATGTGGTCACCAAAACCAATCAACGTGAAGCATTCCAAAAAATTTCGCCAGAGCTTGGCAATGGCTCGAAAGAGCATGCTGTGGACAGCGGCCTGTATCTTGTTCCTAAAGTAATCGAGTAATCGCAATATGATCAACAGTAGCTTAAAAACATTAGCCCAAATGTTGGCTAACAAAGAAATCTCTAGCGTAGAGCTTACCCAAACTTATCTGAACCGAATTGATGCGCTGAATCCAACTATCAATGCTTACATTGCATTAGACCAAGATAAAACCTTGGCGCAAGCCAAGGCAGCAGATGTGCGTATTGCGGCTGGCAATGCTACCCCGCTGACTGGCATTCCGATTGCACAAAAAGATATCTTCTGTGCGCAAGGCTGGAAAACCACTTGTGGCTCCAAAATGTTGGAGAACTTTATTGCGCCTTATGACGCACACGTGATTACGCAGTTTGATAATGCCGGCGCCGTGAATTTGGGTAAAACCAATATGGATGAGTTTGCGATGGGTTCATCCAATGAAACCAGTTACTTTGGTGGCGTAAAAAACCCTTGGGATTTTAGCCGTGTGCCTGGCGGTAGCAGCGGCGGTAGTGCAGCGGCAGTGGCTGCACGTTTGTGTGCTGCGGCAACGGGTACAGACACTGGTGGATCAATTCGCCAGCCAGCTTCGTAAAAAACCCTTGGGATTTTAGCCGCGTGCCTGGCGGCAGCAGTGGCGGTAGTGCAGCGGCAGTGGCTGCACGTTTGTGTGCTGCGGCAACGGGTACAGACACTGGTGGATCAATTCGCCAGCCAGCTTCGCTGTGTGGTTTTACTGGTTTGAAGCCGACCTATGGCGTGGTTTCACGCTACGGCATGATTGCCTTTGCTTCCAGCTTGGATCAGGCGGGCCCGATGGCGAAGTCTGCTGAAGACTGTGCGTTGATGATGAACGTGATGGCCGGTTTTGATGAGCGTGATTCAACCAGTTTGAATCGCGACAAAGAGGATTACACGCGTGATTTAAACAAGCCGTTACAGGGCTTGAAAATCGGCTTGCCTAAAGAGTTTTTTGCCGAAGGTTTAGATACTGGCGTGGGCAAAGTGATTGAAGACGCGATTGCTGAATACAAGAAACTAGGCGCTGAGATTGTGGATATTTCACTGCCGAATACCGGTTTATCTATCCCGGTTTATTATGTATTAGCACCAGCTGAGGCATCTAGTAACTTGTCCCGCTATGACGGTGTGCGTTACGGTCACCGTACCGCAGAATATACAGATTTGATGGATATGTACTGTAAGAGCCGTGCTGAGGGTTTTGGTGCAGAGGTTAAGCGTCGTATTTTGATTGGTACCTATGTGTTAAGCGCAGGTTACTACGATGCGTACTACCTGAAAGCGCAGCAGATTCGCCGTTTAATTGCGCAAGATTTTGAAGAGGCCTTCAAAAAATGTGATGTGATTATGGGGCCAGCAGCGCCATCTACTGCATTTAAAGCGGGTGAGAAGGTTGATGATCCGGTAGCGATGTATTTGCAAGACATTTACACCATCTCTACTAACCTAGCCGGCTTGCCAGGCATGAGCGTGCCAGCAGGTTTTAGCACTAGCGCTGACGGTAAGGCTTTGCCAGTAGGTTTGCAGATTATTGGTAACTATTTTGATGAGGCACGTATGTTGAACGTTGCACATCAGTATCAACAAGTGACAGATTGGCATGCTCAAGCACCAAACTTGGATAAGCCAGAAGGAACCGCATAATGGAATGGGAAGTCGTTATTGGGTTGGAAACGCATACCCAGTTAAAAACAAATACTAAAATTTTCTCAGGGGCTTCAACTACTTACGGCGCCGAGCCTAATACGCAAGCGTGTGAAGTGAGCATTGCCTTACCGGGTGTGTTGCCTGTGCTGAATAAAGAGGCTGTGAATTGTGCGATTAAGTTTGGCTTAGCCGTACATGCTGAAATTGCCCCGCGCTCAGTATTTGCGCGTAAAAACTATTTCTACCCAGATTTACCTAAAGGTTATCAAATCAGCCAGTATGAGTTACCGGTTGTGGGTAAAGGTGCGGTCACCATACAGGTGCCGGCAGTTGGCAAAAACGCTGCTTATGAAAAAGTGATTAATATCACGCGTGCACATTTGGAAGAAGATGCAGGTAAGTCTGTGCATGGTGCGGTAGAAGGCATGAGTGGGATTGATCTTAACCGTGCCGGTACGCCATTGCTAGAGATTGTGACCGAACCAGATATGCGCTCAGCGGCTGAAGCCGTGGCTTATGCAAAAAAACTGCATGAGCTCGTGCAGTGGATTGGTATTTGCGATGGCAATATGCAAGAAGGCAGTTTTAGATGTGATGTTAACGTTTCTGTGCGCCCAAAAGGCACTGAAAAGTTGGGCACACGTCGTGAAATTAAAAATCTGAACTCATTCAAGTTCATGCAGCAAGCGATTGAGTACGAAACACGCTGGCAGATTGAAACGCTGGAGGATGGCGGCACGATTCAGCAAGCTACCGTACTGTTTAACCCGGATACGGGTGAAACACGCGCGATGCGTAGCAAAGAGGAAGCGAATGACTATCGCTACTTCCCGGATCCTGATTTATTACCATTAGAAATTACTGAAGCCGATAAAGCACGCGTACAAGCAGAAATGCCAGAGTTACCAGAGGCGATGAAAGCTAGGTTTGAAAACCAATTTGGCCTAACAAGCTATGATGCGGCCTCCTTAACGGCAAATCGTGCGCTTGCAGATTATTTTGTTGCGGTAGTGAATGCCGGCGCGGAAGCTAAGCCTGCCGCTAACTGGGTCATGGGGGCGATTTCAGCTAAGCTCAATGCGGAAGAAAAAACCTTGGCTGCATCGCCGGTGGCAGCTGAGAGCTTGGCAGCTTTGATTAAGCGCATCACAGATAATACTATTTCCAATAACGCAGCTAAGCAGGTGTTTGAGGCGATGTGGAATGGTGAGGGTGAAGTGGATGCTATTATTGAAGCCAAAGGTCTCAAGCAAGTGTCTGATACAGGTGCCATTGAAGCGATTATTGATGAAGTGCTGGCGGCTAATGCCGCGATGGTAGAAGAGTTTAAAGCAGGCAAAGAAAAAGCATTTAATGCTTTGGTGGGCCAAGCGATGAAAGCTTCCAAAGGTAAAGCTAACCCTGCGCAAGTGAATGAAGTGTTGAAAAACAAGCTGGGCGCTTAATATTGCGTAGGTACTTGTTTTGCAGTGCCTATAATAAAAAATCCTGCGGTTAACTACCGCAGGATTTTTTATTTACAGATTCATACATAAGATTAGCCGCGTTAGTGGCGTTCTTTATCTATCACATCACATATTGCTTACAGCGTACTGCTAATTTATGGTGCCAACTTAGCGGACTCATTTTTAAGTTGGGTATAGCGTTTTTTATCCTCTTCAAAACGCTTGCGAGTGTCGCTAATCGCCATGTTTTTGTCGGCGATATTTTTATCTAAGCGGCTAATTTGAGCTTGTTCATCTGCAATCTCAGCCTTGAGGTCTTTGGGGACGGCTTTCTTCTTCTGCTCAAAGCCGGTAGCCATGGACTTTTTGGTATCTAAGCTTTTTTGATGCGTAGCCCGGTCTTGCTTTAAGTTCTCCAAAGCAATTTTATCCAGTTGAATATTGCGCTCTAACGCTAAGTCAATTTCACCCACGTTAGTAAATGCGCCCAATAGTGCTTTATCTTTTTTCGCCTGCTCGGATTTTTCCTGCTCTATTTTATGCAGTTCGTCAGCATTGTCTTTGGTCGGCATGTTGTGCTTCACCGTAATGCCTTGGCGATTGATCAGCGAGTTTTCACGATTGGTATACTGGCTAGGCATGTTGTCGCCGTAGTGCGTGGTACCGTTCTCATCCTTCCATTTCAGAATTTTGCCGCCGCCCTCTGCTTTCGCATATTGTGCCGTACATAACAGTAAGCCCAAGCCTAATGTAAACATGCTGTACATCACAAATTGACGGATAGATTGTGTGGCCACATGCGCTGATTGACTAGGTAGCGGTCTTAACAATTTTTGCATTTTGTCTTCAATAACCTTTCCAGTGGCCACATTTAAGGGGGCATTATTTAACCACGATACTAAATGACGCCATATTTTTGTCGATATGCCTCGACTGCATGCAAATTCTGCGCCATCTCGGTTTTGTCATTTAAATAGGCTAAAAGATCGTTTAAATTGGCAATGGCGCATACCGGTATTTTGTTGCTGTTGATGACTTCCTGCACTGCTGAAAGCTCGCCCAGACCTTTCTCTTGTCTATCGATGGCAATCGCCACACCGCAAGCTGTGGCACCGCTGGCGTTGATGAGTTCGACAGATTCACGCACTGATGTGCCTGCTGAAATCACATCGTCGATGATGAGAACTCGACCCCTGAGTGGGCTGCCCACAATCACGCCGCCTTCGCCATGGTCTTTGGCCTCTTTGCGATTGTAGGCGTAAGGTACATTGTGACCATCTTTGGCAAGTGCAATGGCAATACTTGCCGCTAATGTAATGCCTTTGTAAGCTGGGCCAAACAGCATGTCAAACGCAATACCTGAGTTTTTAATTGCTTGTGCGTAAAACTCGCCAAGCTTCATCAGGCTTTCGCCATCGTTAAATAAACCGGCATTAAAGAAGTACGGGCTTAATCGGCCGGCCTTGGTTTTAAATTCACCAAACTTTAAAACCTCTTTTTGGATTGCAAATGCGATAAAATCTTGCCTGAATTGATCGAGTGATTGGGTCATGATAGTTTCTGTTAATTATTTTGGAATGAAGTTTTGAAGATTATATCGTTAAATTTAAATGGCATTCGTTCTGCAACTAACAAAGGGTTGTATGCATGGCTAAAAAAACAAGATGCTGATGTCATCTGCATGCAGGAAATCAAAGCGCAAGCTGGCGATATGACTGATCAAATGCTGAATCCAGAAGGTTATTACGGCTATTTTCATTATGCAGAAAAAAAAGGCTATAGCGGTGTTGGTATCTATGCAAAAACTAAAGCAGATAGCGTGATTGAGGGCTTGGGGATTGCCGATATCGACAGTGAGGGACGTTATCTTGAGGCCAGATTTGGTAACTTGAGCGTCGTGTCATTGTATTTGCCGTCAGGCTCTAGCGGAGAAGAACGCCAAGCTTTTAAGTTTAGCGTGATGGAGCGGTTTATGCCGCAATTACAGGCGCTGGTGCAAAGCGGGCGTGACGTGGTGATTTGCGGTGACTGGAATATTGCGCACAAAGAGGCTGATCTGAAAAACTGGAAAGGTAACCGTAAGAACTCAGGTTTTCTGCCTGAAGAGCGCGCATGGTTGACTCAATTGTTTGATGAAATGGGCTGGGTAGATGTTTATCGCACATTACATCCAGATACTACCGATGCTTGTTACACGTGGTGGAGTAACCGCGGTCAGGCATGGGCGAATAATGTGGGTTGGCGTATTGACTACCAAATTGCGACCCCAGCTTTGGCAGCCAAAGCTGTATCAACCAGTGTGTATAAGGATGAGCGCTTTAGTGATCATGCACCTTTAATCATCGATTATGCTTAATAAAGCGAGTGATTGAGCGAGCGGGATCAGGGGTGGGGGCACAGAGCGGTGAGGCCTAGATAGCATGCGTTTGCGGCGCGGTGATGAGTGCCGCGCAGCGAAGTTGGCGTAGTCTTTTAATCCGTGCTTTCTCAGGTGTTAGCTTGAAGCTCTTTCGCGGTCTCATGCCAAGGCGCAATTTTCAGCAGCAATAGCATGCCAGGGATTGCAATGATAAAGCAGAGTATGAAGAAATCGCGCCAGCCCATGCTTTCCACCATATAGCCGGTGGCGGCATTGGCAAACGTGCGCGGTACGGCAGCAAGGCTGGTGAACAGTGCAAATTGGGTGGCGGTGTAAAGTGGGTGTGTGGTTTTGGCTATATAG
>Ga0208263_100344_pt1 | contig 17502 bp, 9 predicted proteins | sample LakWasMet28_LOW6_2_FD_183872 | JGI IMG/M metagenome (GOLD analysis project Ga0208263, IMG submission 183872) | Freshwater sediment methanotrophic microbial communities from Lake Washington under simulated oxygen tension - Sediment Metagenome... | ecosystem: Environmental > Aquatic > Freshwater >... | reverse complement strand
CCCAACGGCACCGGCAGCGCCGCCCGCTTCAACGATCCCTCCGGCGTGGTCGCCGCGTTTGACGGCACGCTGGCCGTGGCGGACAAGGCCAACGGCACGATCCGCCTCATCACTCCCGCCGGCGTGGTCACCACCCTCGCCGGTTCGACCACCCTCCGCGGCAACGCCAACGGCACGGGCACTGCGGCCACCTTCTCCTCCCCCCTGGGCATCGCGCGCGACTCCGCCGACAACTATTACGTCGCCGACGCCATGAACCACACCATCCGCAAGGTCACGTCCACGGGCGTCGTCACCACCCTTGCCGGCACCGCCGGTCAGGCCGGCAACAGCAACGGCAACGGCGCCGCCGCCCGCTTCAACAACCCCACGGGCATTGCCGTGGACGCCGGCGGCACCCTCTTCGTGGCCGACACGTCCAACAACACCATCCGCAAGGTCACGGCCGGCGGAGATGTCACCACCCTCGCGGGGCTGAGCGGCGTGAGCGGCACGGACAACGGGACCGGCAACCTGGCCTTGTTCAACCAGCCGTCCGGTCTCGCCGTGGATACGGCCGGCAATGTTTACGTCGCCGACACCGGCAGTTCCACCATCCGCCGCGTCACGCCGGCCGGCGTGGTCACCACCATCGCGGGCCTGCCCGGCATCGCCGGTCACAAGGACGGCGCCGGCATCGAGGCCTGGTTCAACCAGCCGCGCGATGTGGCGTTGAGTTCCGCCGGCTATCTTTATGTGGCCGACACGGGCAACGCCAGCATCCGCCGGATCGACCAGACCGGCAACGTCATCACCCTCGCCCTCTCGGCCGCGACCGCGGTGGATCCCACGCCCACCAACCCCTTGCCGACAACCCCGACCGTCCCAACCCTGCCGACCTCGCCCACGCCTCCCTCCTCGGGCGGCGGCGGTGGTGGTGGCGGCGGTGCCCCGAGCACCTGGTTCCTGGGTCTGCTGAGTCTCCTGTGGTTCCTGCGGCGGGGCGGAAAGCGGAATACGGAAACCTGAAACCTGAAACCGGAGACCGGAGGCGGATCGCGGAACGCTGAATGCGGAAGGCGGAAGGCTGCGCCTAGTTTAAGTCTTAAGTTTAAGATTAAGGAGGCCCGTGCCACAATCCCTTGGAGCGCGGGCGACCCGCCCGCGTCTGGCAACCCACGGCGAGTCGCCGTGGCTCCAGACGAACCCGTAATCCCCTAGGGGCGTTGCCCAAAACGTAGGCAAAAAGTTTAAGTTTAAGTATTCCGCGTTTCGCCCGCGCTCGCGCTTTCGCGAGTGTAGGGGTGCCGCTTGACGGCACCCGGTTTGGAGATCGGACACGGGCGTCGTCGAGCAACGCCCCTACGTTCCAGATTCCTCCCACCGCGTTCCGACATTCTTAAACTTAAACTTAAACTTACAACTTAAACGGGCGTCCTCGCCCTCCTTCAACTTTTTGCCGACGTTTTGGGCAACGCCCAAGACCGTCGGGCAAACACCGGGTTTGCCGCAGCAAACAACGGTGCAACTTAAGACTTAAACTGGGACCCCTGCTCCCTGCCCCCTTCTCCCTGCTCCTTTTTCCCTGCTCCTTTTTCCCTCCTCCCGCCCTGAGCAAGGCGCAGCCGCGTCGAACGGGCCCACCGCTGGTCCTCCACAAAGCCGGGCTTGCGGACTTGGTCGGACTACATAGCGTACCCGCATGAGCCAGATGCAGCGAATAACCTTCAACTCCGAGCAGTGCGGCGGGCGTCCATGCATCCGTGGCATGCGCGTCCGGGTCAAGGACGTGCTCGACATGCTCGCCAGTGGAGCCACCGAGGTGGAAATCCTCGAAAGCTACCCCTACCTTGAACGTGCGGATATCCAGGCTTCACTGGAATACGCCGCCCGGCAGGTCGATCATGCGGTGCTGTCGCTTGCCAAGTGAAGTTTTTGGTCGATGCCCAGTTGCCGCCAGCGTTGGCCCGTTGGTTGTGCGAAGCCGGCCACGAAGCAAGGCACGTTGATGACGAAGGCCTGCGCGAAGCCGAAGACCGCTTGATCTGGGCTCACGCCCAGCAGACCGCCGCGGTAATCGTCACCAAGGACGAGGATTTTGCGACGCGCGCCCAGCAGCGACCCGACGGCCCGGTTATTGTGTGGCTGCGCGTGGGCAACACCACCAACCGCACCCTCCTCACCTGGGTCGAACCGCGACTGCCGGGCATCGTGCATTTGATGAGGCAGGGCAGCCGGGTGATCGAGGTGGTTTAAAAGCTTCCTCGGATTTCAAGCGTCATTACCGGGCGGCCTTGCGAGTTCGAATCAGCCTAACCCGAACAAATCACACTCTGAGGTGTGAGTTGTTCGCCCTGTCGGGCCGACTTTGTCGGGGTTTGCCGCGACGAAGTCGCTTTTCTCCGACGTGGCGTCGGAGAAAACGGATGATTTTCCAAATGGTCTGGACCCAAAGTGTGATGCATCCGGGCTAAATTCAGCAGTAAGATTGGCCTCATCCTGTGGCGCCATGCTTGGCGCCCGGGACCTCCCGATGAATTCTGCTGAATTCACGGGACAAGTCGCCCCAGCCACGCTCGCGCGAGTTAAAGTCACCCTTTCTCGCCCAAAACGGCAGTTGATACCCAAGACCGTTTAAACCACGGATGGCACGGAATCGATCTGGATATGAGGCCGGGAAGTAGGGGCGTTGCTTGACGACGCCCGTCTTGACGCCTGTCACGACCGATCCGGGTGCCGTCAAGCGGCACCCCTACACGCGAGTGGAACACGGAAGCGGAGGCCGCGGATAGTAGCGAGTAGTGGGTAGTGAGTAGCGGGTAGGGTCTGATGCGGAATGCAGAACGTAGGGGCGTCGCTCGACGACGCCCTTGCCCGATCCCCAAACCGGGTGCCGTCAAGCGGCACCCCTACACGCGAGCGGATTGCGGAAGCGGAGGCCGCGGATAGTAGCGGGTAGTGAGTAGCGGGTAGGGTCTGATGCGGAACGCAGGACGCAGGGGCGTTGCTCGACGACGCCCGTCTTGGCGCCCTCGCCCGTGCATTCCCCAAACCGGGTGCCGTCAAGCGGCACCCCTACACGCGAGCGAGAGCGGAAGCGGAGGCCGCGGATAGTAGCGAGTAGCGGGTAGTGAGTAGCGAGTAGGGTCTGATGCGGAACGTAGAACGTAGGGGCGTTGCTTGACGACGCCCTTGCCCGATCCCCAAACCGGGTGCCGTCAAGCGGCACCCCTACACGCGAGCGGAACACGGAAGGCAAACTACCCCACGGCGGGTCGCCGTGGCTCCAGGGCGCGATGGAGCGCGGGCGACCCGCCCACGTTTGATCGGTACACTAATACTTAAACCTTTTGCCTACGTTTTGGCTGTCACCACAGCCAAGAACGTCGGACATCCGCCCGGCGCAGGCCGGCTGACGGACCCCGTGATTTCAGCAGTAAATCAACAGGGCACCCATGTCCGGCGAGTACGCCGGAACAGTGCCAACTTAAACAGGGAGCTCCTCCCTCCTCCCTTCCCCCTTCTCCCTTCTCCTTTTTCCTCAGCAGTCAGCTTTCAGCGGTCAGCACTCAGCCATAAGCGATAAGCAATAAGCCCTCAGGTCTCCGGTCTCAGCTCTCAGGTTTCTGCATCCCGCCCGCCCTGAGCAAGGCGCAGCCGCGTCGAACGGGCTCCAAAATACCTTTGCTCCGGGCCGGGCCTTCGGGCAATGAAGGGGCTCTCCCGACCTTTCCTCCAGCCATGAAATCCATCTTTCGCCTTCCTCTTTCCGCGCGCGCCTTGTTCAGCAGCCTGGCGGTCCTGACCGCCGGGAGCACGCTCACCGCCCAGGGCATCATCATGGTCCCTTCGATCGAGGCCGCCCAGGCGCCGATTCTCCGGCGGGATGCCCCGCCGCCGCCGCTGAGCAATCTCCCGTCCTCCGGCCTCAGCCCCTACCACCTTGGTCCGGTGGAACTCCACCCCCGCTTGTCCTATCAATTCACCAGCGGCGATGGCCTGCCGGTTCGGGGTGGGTTGCGCATCTCGAGCAACATCCAGACCTTTGCCGCCGGGGTGACCGCCGACCTTGGCGACCACTGGTCCCTCGATTACAGCCCTTCCTGGGTGTATTATTCCTCCAACGCGATGAAGGACGGATTCAACCAGTCCGCCAGCCTCAGCGGCGCCTACCAGATCGATGACTGGGGCCTCAGCCTCACGCAGAGTTACAGCGAGGACAGCCCGACGCTGGCTGAACTCGCCCAGCAGACCAAACAGAAATCGTGGAACACATCCTTCGGTGCCGGCTACAGAGTCAGCGAGAAAACCCAATTCCAAGCGAGCCTGAGCATGAACGACCGTCAGACCGAACAGGCGACGAACCTCCGAACATGGTCCGGTGGTGCCTCGATCAACTACCGGCTCTCCCAGCGGTTGACCCTAAGCGCCGGTCCAGGATTCACCTACACCGAGGTTGCCAAAGGTGCCGACATCATGGGCGAAAACTACAGCGCCCGGCTCAACTGGGTGCTGACGGACAAGATCAATTTGGGTTTCAGTACTGGGATCGGAAGAACCAAGCTGGATGCCACCGGCGGGCGCAATTTCTCCAGCCCCTCCTATGATTTTACCGTAGGCTACCGCCCCTTTGAATCGACCAGTTTGTCAGCATCCTTCACTAAAAAGGTATCACCTTCTTATTTCAAGGACCAGGCCACGGCCGACCTGGGCTGGACGCTCGGTCTGAACCAGCGCCTGCTCGGCCGCTTCTATTTCGGCGCCAACTACAGCCACCGGAAAAGCGACTACACCACGCTCAAGTCGCAGGTAAGCGTCAACCGTTCCGACGTGATCAAGTCCCTCGGCCTCAGCCTGTCGACCAGGCTGTCCGACCGCATTTCGGCGTCGGCCTCCTGGTCCAAGACCGAGAACGTCACCAACGCCACCGCCTTCGCGTTCTCCAGCAAGCAATACAGCCTGTCGCTCAGCTACCAGTATTGAGGCTGCCTGGCAGCCAGTTGAAGTTTTAAGTTGCACCGTTGTTTGCTGCTGCAAACCCGGTGTTTGCCCGACGTTCTTGGGCGTTGCCCAAAACGTAGGCAAAAAGTTGAAGGAGGCGGATGCCGGAAAGTAGCAAGTAGCGAGTAGTGAGTAGCGGGTAGTCAAGACGGGCGTCGTCAAGCGACGCCCCTACGGGGAAATCTGGTGTAGGGGTGCCGCTTGACGGCACCCGGGCATGGGAACGACTTAAACTTGAAACTTAAACTCGCGAGAGCGCGGAATGCGCGCGAGCGGAAGCCCGATCCCCAAACCGGGTGCCGTCAAGCGGCACCCCTACACGCGAGCGGATTGCAGAAGCGGAGGCCGCGGATAGTAGCGAGTAGGGTCTGATGCGGAACGTAGAACGTAGGGGCGTTGCTTGACGACGCCCGTCTTGACGCCCTCGCCCGTGCCCGATCCCCAAACCGGGTGCCGTCAAGCGGCACCCCTACACTCGCGCGCGCGGAGCGCGAACGCGGGAGTTTCGATTGCCAAGGTTCGCGAGGCTCACGAGGATCCGCCCCCGATTGAGCGAGGCGCCATCTAACTACACCACCCTCTCCTGGCCGAAGCATGGCCCGGGCGGACGGGAGGCTTGGCTTTCCACCGCGGTCAACGACCCGGCCTGGGATGCCTTTCTCCGCGGCAATCCCTGCGGGCAGTTCCAGCAATCAAGCCTCTGGGCGGCCTTCAAGGCCGCGGAAGGTTGGCAACACCACCGCGTGGTGTTGACCGACGGGGACGAGGTCGTCGGCGGATTCCAAATCCTCTGGAAAAAGAAAGGCCCTTTCCGGGTGGGGTATGTCAGCAAGGGCCCGGTGGGCGCGGCCGCGTCACCGCCGATTGACCGGGAGCTGGCGGAGCTGCTGCCGGTCGCCGCACGCCAGTTGCGGCTGACCGCCCTGATCCTGCAGGCGCCGGACGAGTCCCCGACCGATCCGCAGCTTTATACGTCGGCCGGCTTCGTGGTCAGCAACCCGATGCACGTGGTGGAAGCGACCTATGTCCTGGATCTGGACAAGGACATCGACACGCTGCGCGGTGCCATGAGCGCGAGCCTGCGGCGCAATCTGCGCAAGGCGAAAAAACAGCCCGCCACGATCCGCGTGGGGGCGGAGCAGGACCTCCCCGCTTTTTTCGAACTGATGGCCTCGACCTGCCGGCGGCAGGGCGTGTCACCCAATCCCGCCCGGGTGGAAGCGCTGCGCCTGCTCTGGTCCCTCTTCGCGCCGGAGAAGGACCTGCGCCTGACTATGGTGGAGTGCAACGGTGAGACCCCCGCCGCCAAGCTCTCCCTGGGCTTTGGCTCCCGTTACACCGTATGGAAAAAGGGCTGGAACGGCGGCCAGGGCCAATGCCATCCCAATGAACTGCTGGAGGACGACGCCATCGCCTGGGCCCTCGGCCAGGGCTACCGGCTGCTCGATTTCTGCTCCTTCAACCGCCGGGCGGCGGAACGCCTGCTGGCCGGTGAGCCCGCCGAGGGTGTCCCCCTCTCCTCGCGCGACGAATACCATCTGCGCTTTGGTGGGCGCCCCCTCCTTTTGCCCCGTGCTATGATCTTGCTCCCAAACGTGCTATCACGCTGGTTGTATCGTCTGACCTATGTCTCCCGCGAACAACGCCGCCTCCGTGCCCGCCCGGCCTGAATCCTTCCCGGGCCGCCACCGGTTCCCGTCTCCTGACTGTCTCGGCCACCACCCATGAGTTTTTCCTGGCAAAAAATGACGGACGACGACTTTGCGGCCTTCCAGCGCCTCATGGGGCTGCGGGTGCAGAAGATCTCCGGACACTATTGGACGGCGGTGCGCCCCCTGTTCTACCGACCCATCTGGCCGTTCCGACAATTTGCCAGGGACCAGCTCGCCCTGCCGCTCTCCGCCCATCTGGGCGGCGCCCAGTATCCGGTCGCGCCCGGAGTTCCGGCCAACTCGCACCTGAACCTGATCATCTTTGACCAGACCGCGGCCTATGATCCAGAGGCGCTCCATCGCAACGAGCGCCGGCAGATCCGGGTCGCCAGCCGGGACTATGTGATCCGTCCCATCGGAAACGTCAGCGATTTCAAGCGGGATGCCTTCCCGGCCTACCTTTCCTTCTACAACCGCACCCAGTACCAGGTGGGGGCCAAGCGCCGGGACAACGCCTACTTTTCCCGGTGGGCCGACCGGCTTTTCCAGATTCCCAACGTGCGGGTGCTCGGCGGCTATCGGGGCAGCGAGCTCGCCGGCGTCAGCCTCTCGTTCTTGGTGGACGACACGATCGACTACGCGAGCTACTTCTGCGATGCCCCGGCCTTGAAGCAGCACCTGTCGGACCTGATGCTGCACACGCTGCGCGCTTCCGCGGCCAAAACGGCGGGCGTGAACCGGATCTTCATGGGGAGTTTCAAGGGGGATCCCGGCCTCGATGACTTCAAGTTCCTGCGCGGTGCGAAACTGCTGCGCCAGCCCGCCTTTCTGGACGTGAATCCCCTGGCCAAGGCGGCGCTCGGCAAATTGCTGCCGAAACAGTATGCCCAGCTGCTCGGCCGCTTGAGCCCCGAACAAATGACCCGCTACCAGGACAAACTCATCGTCACCGCCGGCTGATCCCGGCCGGCCACCCGCTTTTTTCCGACCCACCGGTCCTCCGCATTCCACCACCGCCCTGCCTGCATGAACGTGCCCACTCCCTCCCCCGCCCCCATCGCCACGCCCGACGAGGCCGCGCGCATGCGGAAATTCATCCGGACCGGCCTCGGCTTGCTGCTGCTTTTCAGCATCCCGCTGGTCAAGGTGGTGCGGTTTGCCCTCCACAGTGAACTCTACTCCTTCATCGTGATCGTGCCGTTCATCAGCGCGTATCTCGTCTGGATCGATCGCGGCAAGCTGTATCCCTCCGGTCAACCCGCGCCCCGCGGGCTCGCCGCCATCCTGCTGACGGTCGGGGGCGCCTTTCTCCTGTGGGCCGGCCTGATGCTGACCCTCAACGACCACCATGTCCGGGCCGACCTGCTCGCCCTGTGCATGTACGCGCTGGTTTTCCTGCTGGGCGGCGCGGCGTGTCTGCACCTCGGCCGGCAGGCGCTCCGCGTCCTCGCCTTCCCCCTCGGCTTCTTGATCTTCCTCGCCCCCCTGCCCCTGGCCGTCGAGACCGGACTGGAGACGATCCTGCAGCACGGGTCCTCCTGGACCGCCCATCGCTTTTTTGAGCTGTCGGGCATGCCGACCTTCCGGGACGGCACCATCTTCCAACTGCCCGGCTTCAGCATGCAGGTGGCCCCGGAGTGCAGCGGCATCCGCTCCACGCTGGCCCTGTTCCTGACCAGCCTCGTGGCCGGACAGCTCTTTCTGCGGTCCCCGTGGAAGCGCGCCCTGCTCGCCGCGGTGGTCCTGCCGATCGCGCTTGTGCGTAACGGATTCCGGGTCTTCGTCATCGGCGAACTCTGTGTACAAATCGGCCCGCACATGATCAACTCCTGGATCCACCGCCATGGCGGACCGGTCTTCTTTGTCCTGTCCCTCATTCCCTTTGGCCTGATTCTCATCTGGCTGTACAAATCCGATTCCCGTCCCTCCGCCTCCCGCTGAATTGCTCCCACCATGAAAACCCGCCTTTCCGTCCTGTTGCTCGCCTGCTCCCTGGGATTGCTGCTGACCGTCGGCTGCTCGCCCGAGGCCAAGAAGGCCAAGCTGCTGCAGAGCGCCGACCAGCACTACCTGGCGGGCGACTACGATCGCGCCGAGCTCGAGTACCTGAACCTCGTGAAGATGGACCCGAAGAGCGGCCATGCGATCGGCCGCCTCGGCCTGATCTACACCGCCCAGGGCCGCACCGGCCGCGCCATCGCCTACCTGATGCGGGGCCATGAGCTGCTGCCCGATGACGTCGACCTGCGCCTCAAGCTCGGCCAGCTTTATCTGGCCACCGGCCAGCTCAACGAGGCCCGCACCGAGGCCAATTTCATTCTGGGCCGCAATCCCCAGGATCACGAGGCGCCCGCTTTGCTCGCGGCCACCGCCGCGAATCCGGACGAGGCCAAGCAGATGCGCCAGCGGCTGCAGGAGCTGGCCCCGCCGGCGCCCCAGAGCGCCCCCGTCCTCACCGCCCTGGCCACCCTGGAACTGCGTCTGGGCAACGTGCCCGCGGCCGAAAAACTTCTCCAACAGGCCAAGGCCGCGGACGCCAACTATGCCGCCCAATACGCCGTGACGGGCATGCTGCAGCTCAGCCAGCGCAATGCCGTGGCGGCCGAAGAGTCCCTCCGCCAGGCCGCAACGCTCTCCCCGCCCCGCTCACCGTTGCGGCTGCAATATGCGCAGTTCAAGATCAGGAGCGGCGATCTTGCCGGCGCCGGCAAATACCTCGAGGAAATCATCAAGAACACCCCCGATTTCATCCCCGCCCTGCTCGCCATGGCCGAGCTGAATGTGATGCAGAACAAGCTGGCGGAATGCGACCCCCTGCTCGACAAGGTGCTGAGCCGTGACTCCCAAAACCTGGAGGGACTCATCCTCAAGGGACGCCTGCACAATCTGCGCAACGAGACCGACAAAGCCCTGATCCTTTTCGAAAAACTGGTCGAGTCCTACCCCCGCGTGCCGACCATCCATCAGGAACTCGGGCGGGCTTACGCCGCCAAAGGCGACATCACCAAGGCCCAGAACAGCCTCAATCTGGCCGTCTCCCTCGCCCCCCAGGCGGTGGAACCCCAGATGATGCTCGCCCAACTGACGCTCCGCAAAGGCGACGTCAATGCGGCGATCGCCCTCTTGCGCAAGCTGGTCGAACAGCGTCCCGATCTGCCGCAAGCGAGGATCATGCTCGCCGGCGCCTACCGCAACCAGAACAGCCTCCCGGAAGCGCTGACTCTTTATCAGCAACTGGAAAAGGAACTGCCGCAGAACCCGCAGATTCCCCTGCTCAGCGGACTGATCCTCGTGCAACAGGGCAAGCGGACCGAGGCCCGGCGGGCCTTCGAACGGGCCTTTGCCCTGAGTCCGGACAGCCCGGCCGCGCTGGAGCAGCTGGTGAACCTGGACCTGTTGGACAAGGACTACGCCGGAGCCCGGAAGCGGGTGGAGACCGAGGCAGCGAAGAACAAGAAGCTTGAAGGCAATGCCCAGCTGCTGCTCGCCAAGATCGGCCTCGCCAGCAGCGACAAGACGGCGGCCCAGGCAAATCTGAACAAGGCGATCGAGCTCATGCCGGATTCCCCCACCGCGTACTATCTGCTGGCCGGGATGTATACCCGCGACCAGCAGCCGCAGAAGGCCCTCGACCAGCTGAGTGAGGTGGTCAAGCGCGACCCCAAGCAGGTCACCGCCCTGACCTTGATGAGCATCATCCAGGAACAACTCGGGGATTTTGCCGCCGCCAAGGATTCCTACGAAAAGACCCTGGCGATCAATCCCCGCTCGATCGTCGCCCTCAACAACCTCGCCTACCTCTATTCGGAAAAGTTCAAGGACCTGGACAAGGCCCAGGACCTGGCGCAGAAAGCCCGGCAACTCGCACCCAGTGAGCCGCACAATGCGGACACCCTCGGCTGGATCCTCTTCCGGAAGGGCGAGTACAGCTGGGCCCTGAACCTCCTGCAGGAAGCGGCCGAAAAACTGCCGTCCGAAGGCGAAATCCAATACCACCTGGGCGTGGTGCATTACATGATGGGGACGGAAGGCGCCTCGCGCACGAGCCTGCAACGCGCCTTGGAGCTTTCCCCCACGGCCAAGTGGAGCACGGAGGCCCGGCAGTACCTCGACCTCCTGGCCATCGATCCCGCCAATCCGGGCGCCACGGCCAAGGCCCTGCTGGAAAAAGCGGTGACCGAACGACCGGGCGATCCGGTGGCCCTGGGCCGGCTGGCCAGCGTGCAGGAGCGCGAAGGCAAGGTCGACCAGGCCATTGCCTCCCTCGAGACCGCCCTGAAAGCGAATACCCACAACGTGAACCTTATGCTGAGCCTGGCGCGGCTTTACGGCACCGCCAAGAACTCTGCCAAGGCCCTCGAGTACGCCAAGGCGGCCCGCAAGCAATCCCCTGACGACCCCGAAGTGGCCGGCTCCCTCGGCCGACTGGCCTACCAGAACGGCGACTACGCCTGGTCGGCCAGCCTGCTGCAGGAAGCGGCTCGTAAGCTGAAGGCCACGCCCGACCTGCTCTACGACCTGGCGCTGGCCAATTACAGCGTGGGCCGGGTGGGTGAGACGGAGACCTCGCTGCGCGCCGCCCTCGAACTCGCCGGCCGCCAGCCGGCCCTGCTCTTCAGCCAGAGCGCGGCGGCCAAAGGAATGCTCAGCCTGCTGGACCTCGCCAAAAACCCCGCCGAAGCGGCCCGGCAGTCCGCCACCGTCGAGGCCGCGCTCAAAGCCGCCCCCGACAGCGTGCCCGCCCTGATGGCCGCAGGCGCCCTGAACGAAAGCCAGCGCAAGGGAGAGGCCGCCTTGGCGTTGTATGAGAAGGTCCTGAAGATCTTCCCCGATTTCCTGCCGGCCAAGACGCGTCTCGCCGTGCTGGGCGCCGTCCAGCCCACGTTTGAGCAGAAATATTTTGATTGGGCGCTGCAGGCCCGCAGTCTGGCTCCGTCCGACCGCGAACTCGCCAAGGCCCTCGGCATTCTGACCTACCGCAAGGGCGATGCCTCCCGGGCGATCAGCCTGCTCCGGGAAAGTGCGGCCTCACGTCCGAACGACGCCGAGCTGTTCTACTACCTCGGCCTGGCGGAGCTGCAGAACAAGGAAGTCCCCGCCGGCAAAGCCTCGCTCGAGAAAGCCATCAAGCTGGGCCTGTCCGCCGACCAATCCGCCGAAGCCACCAAGGCGCTCAACGCCGCCAAGTGAGGAGGGCGGAAGTGAGCGGTGAGCGGTGAGCAGTGAGCGGTGAGCGGAGGCCGCGGATTGTAGCGAGTAGTGGGTAGTGAGTAGCGAGTAGGGTCTGATGCGGAACGCAGGACGTAGGGGCGTTGCTTGACGACGCCCGTCTTGACGCCCTCGCCCGTGCATTCCCCAAACCGGGTGCCGTCAAGCGGCACCCCTACACGCGAGCGAGAGCGGAAGCGGTTTCCCCGCGGCAAGGCCGGGCTTCGTAGGGGCGTTGCTTGACGACGCCCGTCTTGACGCCCTCGCCCGTGCCCGATCCCCGAACAGGGTGCCGTCAAGCGGCACCCCTACACGCGAGCGAGAGCGGAAGCGGAGGCCGCGGATAGTAGCGAGTAGTGGGTAGTGAGTAGCGGGTAGGGTCTGATGCGGAACGTAGAACGTAGGGGCGTTGCTTGACGACGCCCGTCTTGACGCCCTCGCCCGTGCATTCCCCAAACCGGGTGCCGTCAAGCGGCACCCCTACACGCGAGCGGAACGCGTAAGGCTTAAACTTAAACTTTTTGCCTACGTTTTGGGCAACGCCCAAGAACGTCGGACAAACACCGGGTTTGCAGCAGCAAACAACGGTGCAACTTCAGACTTAAACGAGGCTCCCGGCTCCTTGCCCCCCCTTACTCCCTCTCCCTCATCTCTTTGCGTCATTATACATATTTTACAGCCTGGTACAAACGAGTCATCCTGTTGCCAAGAAGCCATTTAGCAGATTCTCCGCCAGGCTCCCCCGTGGCCACACCGCCAGATCGTCAGAAAACCTTACAATTTTGATTTCATCGCCGCTGCCAAGAGCACACCCGATTTTTTTATAGGTTTTCTTTTTCCTTATATCCAGCATCTTGCGTATGCCACAATCGCCCCGTAGATCAGTTGGCCCATGTACTGCTATAACACTCAGGTCAACTGACAGCTTAATACAGAACACCACTACAAATATGAAACTCACCAACATCATCCGCACCCTCTTCGTGGGTGCTGCGCTCAGCTCCACCGCTCTCTTCGCCAACACGGTCAAGATGACCGACACCCCCTACGACGGTATCGTCGATCAGGGTGGCGGCGAATTCAAAGCCCAGATCACCGGCGGCCCGACCTTCTACACCTTCTGCTTGGAGAACTTCATCAATGTCGGCATCCCGGGCACCTACGAGTATACGATCGACACCCGCGCCTTCTCGGGCGGTACCGACAACCACGACATCGCCGGCAACCCGGCTGGTGACCCGCTCTCCAAGGGCACGGCCTACCTGTATGAGCAGTTCTTCAAGGGCACCCTCGTTGGCGCTCTCGGTGGCAACTACAATGACAACCGCGACTACAATGCCGGTCTCCTGCAGCGCGCCATCTGGACCCTCGAAGACGAGTACAACTACGGCAACAACTTCTACCTGACCCTGGTGAAGGGCATGTTCGGCAACACCGGCGCCTTCGAGACCGTCGGAGCTGACTCCAAGGTCAAGGTCATGAATCTCTGGGGCCCGAACCGCAAGGACGTCCAGTCCATGCTGATCTACGTTCCTGATTCCGGCATGACCGCCGTCCTCCTCGGCCTCGGCCTCCTCAGCCTCGCTGCGGTTCGCCGCAAGCTCTAAGTCAGTCCGCTGATTTGTAGTGATTTTAAAAATGCGCCCCTTGACGGGGGCGCATTTTTTGTGCCCGGAGAAAAGATCGGCGACCCGAATTTAACGAAGACTCACGCATAAGACCCCTGGTCGCCGGACACCCTTTCTCGCCCAAAACGGCAGTTGATACCCAAGACCGTTTTAACCCACGGAGCGCACGGATTCGATCTGGATATGAGGCCGGAACGTAGGGGCGTTGCTTGACGACGCCCGTCTTGACGCCCTCGCCCGTGCCCGATCCCCAAACCGGGTGCCGTCAAGCGGCACCCCTACACGCGCGCGGAACGCGGAAGCGGAGGCCGCGGATAGTAGCGGGTAGTGGGTAGTGAGTAGCGAGTAGGGTCTGATGCGGAACGCAGGACGTAGGGGCGTTGCTTGACGACGCCCGTCTTGACGCCCTCGCCCGTGCCCGATCCCCAAACCGGGTGCCGTCAAGCGGCACCCCTACACTCGCGCGCGCGGAGCGCGAACGCGGGAGCCCGATCCCCAAACCGGGTGCCGTCAAGCGGCACCCCTACACGCGAGCGGAACGCGTAAGGCTTAAACTTAAACTTTTTGCCTACGTTTTGGGCAACGCCCAAGAACGTCGGACAAACACCGGGTTTGCAGCAGCAAACAACGGTGCAACTTCAGACTTAAACGAGGCTCCCGGCTCACCGCTCACTGCCTACCATTCCGCCTGCTGGCTCCATGCTCCCTGCTCCCATTCCGAGCCTCTCGGCAGAGGGACCTGCCGCGCCACCTGCCGGCTCCAATCCCCGGCCGCGCCACCTGCCTATGCTTTGTGCCGTTGACGGGCATCGGGGGCACCTCATCCTCTGGTTGTTGATCACCATGACAGGAGATTTGAGCACACCTTCCCCCGCGATCCCTGGCGGTTGCCCGACGTCATGAGGCTCGATCTTATTCTGGCCATCGCCAGCATGGCGGTCGGCACCTTGCTGGCCCTGGGCGCGGCCCTCCGCGCCAGGCGAAACGTCGCCCACTGGGCCTTCGGCATCGGCATGGCCCTGTTGGTGTTGGAAAGAGCCTGCAGCGCCCAGATGATTCACGGTCCCGGCTCGCACGCGGCCTATCAGTGGCAGTTGTGGCGGATTACCGTCGCCAGCCTCCTGCCGGGCACCTGGCTCTGTTTCAGCCTGAGCTATGCCCGGGGGAACGCGCGGGAATTCCTGCGCAAATGGCGCTATCCACTGGGTGCGGTCTTTTTGCTGCCCCTGGCGATTGTCCTGCTCGCCCAAGAGCGGCTGATCGATGCCACTGCTTGGGAAGAAGCCTCCAATACCCTCCTGTTTCACCTGGACTCCGCCGGCGGCGCGGTCTCCCTGATCTCGCTCATCGCGAGCATTCTCGTGCTGGGCAACCTCGAGCACACCTTTCGCTCCGCCGTCGGGACCGTGCGCTGGCGCATCAAGTTCATGCTCATGGCCGTGGCCGTGATCTTCTTGGTCCGGCTCTTTGTGGCGAGCCAGACGCTGCTCTTCAGCCAGATTGATCCCCGCCTCGACATCCTCAATTCCGGGGCGCTCATCGTGGCGGGCGCGCTGATCCTGCGCTCGCTGTTCCGCACCGGCCATTTCAATCTGGACGTGCACCCGTCGCACTCCGTCCTGCAGGGCTCGGTGACCGTGCTGCTCGTCGGCATCTACCTCCTGCTGGTGGGCGTCCTGGCCAAGGTCGCGGCCTACCTCGGCGGCGATGCCTCTTTCGCCCTGAAGGCCCTGGTGGTGCTGCTGCTGCTCGTGGTGCTTGGCGTGCTGCTGCAATCCGATCGCCTGCGCATGGCCCTCAGCCGTTTCGTGAGCCGGCATTTCCAGCGGCCGATGCACGACTACCGCACGGTCTGGCGCCGATTCACCGAGGGCACATCCTCCCAGGTGGAGCAGACGGAGTACTCCCGCGCCGTGGTCAAGCAGGTCGCGGATATCTTCCAGACACTCTCGGTCACGCTCTGGATCGTCGGCGACCGCCGCGAGGACCTGACCCTCGCCGCCTCCACGGGCCTGAGCGAGCGCCAGGCCCGCGAGCTGCAGCCCGATGCGGCCGAGGCCGCCACCGTGCTGGCCCAGCTGCGCGACCATCCCGAGCCCGTCGACATCGAGCAGGTCTCCGCCGACTGGGCCGCGGTGTTGCGCCGCTGCCACCCCGACGAGTTTCACAAGGGCGGCACGCGGGTCTGCGTGCCCATCACGAGCGGGCCCGAGGTGCTGGGCGTCCTGATGCTCGGCGACCGGGTCAGCGGCGCGGCCTTTACCCTGCAGGACTTCGACCTGCTCAAATCCATCGGGGATCAGGTGGCCTCCGGTCTGCTGAACGTGCGGTTGTCCCAGCGCCTGCTGCAGGCCCGCGAGCACGAGGCCTTCCAGACGATGGCCACCTTCTTTGTCCACGACCTCAAGAACGCCGCCTCGACCCTGAACCTGATGCTGCAGAACCTGCCCGACCACTTCGACGACCCGGCGTTCCGGGAGGACGCGCTGCGCGGCGTGGGCAAGTCGGTGGCGCACATCAACCACCTGATCAGCCGGCTCGGGCAGCTGCGCTCGGCCCTGAAGATCAATCCCGTCGCGACCGACCTGAATGAAACCATCAAGGGCGCGCTCGCCGACATTGCGCCGGAAAAGGATTTTGTGATCGAGACGGAGCTCGCCCCGCTCCCCCCGCTCAAGCTGGACGGCGAACAATTTGGCAAGGTGGTGACCAACCTCGCCCTGAACGCCCGGGAAGCCAGCACCGGACCCGGCGGCCGGCTGCGGGTGACCACGACCCGCGTCGGGAACTGGGCCGTGCTGGAAGCGGCCGACAACGGCAGCGGCATCTCGCCGGACTTCATGGCGCGTTCCCTCTTCCGCCCGTTCCAGACGACGAAGAAAAACGGACTGGGCATCGGCATGTTCCAAAGCAAGATGATCATTGAAGCCCATGGCGGCCGGATCGCCGTGCAAAGCGCGCCCGGCCAGGGCACGACCTTCCGCATCCAACTCCCGATCGGCACCACATGAACGCTAACGGCAACCGCTCTCTGTTTCTCGCGATCAGCAGCGCCTACGCGAGTTGAAGACCGAAGTTTAAGTTTAAGCCGAGATGCCAGAACCCAAACCTGATACCTTTTTGCCCACGAATCACACGAATGGAACAACTGTAGGGGCGTCGCTCGACGACGCCCGTGACACCCGAACCGGGTGCCGTCAAGCGGCACCCCTACAAAAAGTTCTACGAAACCCTCAAACATTTTTAACCACGGATTACCCGGATCAAACCGGATTAACCAAACAGTACCTGCCTTTATCCAGATCGAATCCGTGCCATCCGTGGTCAAACCTCCGGGGCCTTTCGCCTTTCATATTCAGACCCCCAAGCCCTTTTAACCACGAATTGCACGGATGAACACGAATGGGAAACCACAACGAAACACACAGACGAAGGCTTGGCTCAGCTGGCGTAGCCGTGCACCGAAATCCACACCACAAGCAGGGCAAAGGAGCCAACGGAGGTAACTGAAATAAGCGGCCAACTCACGTGAACTTAAGTTACAAGTTGAAGGGCTGCTCGTAGTTTGTAGTTAGTAATTAGTAATTGGTATTTAGTTTCCGCTCACCGCCCGCGCGAGTTTAAGCTCCAAGTTTAAGTTTAAGTTCAAGGGCCCCGCTCACTGCTCACTGCTCACTGCTCACTGCTCACTGCTCCCCCCCTCTTTCTCCTTTCTCCTTCCTCCCTTCTCCTTCCACTCCCTGCTCCCTGCCCCTTGCCCCCTGCTCCTTTTTCCCTCCTCCCTTCTCCTTTTTGCATCCTCCCTTCTCCTCGTTCCACTCCTGATGAAACCCACGCTGCTTATCGTCGATGACGACGAAGAAATCCGCACTCAGATGAAATGGGCCCTGACGCGGGACTACGAAATCCTCCAGGCCGGTGACCGGCGGTCCGCGCTGGAACTTTTTTCGGCCAACAAACCAGCGGTGGTGCTGCTCGACCTCGGTCTGCCCCCACACCCCAACTCCCCGGAGGAGGGCCTGGCGACGCTCGGG
>Ga0208263_100343_pt1 | contig 17520 bp, 12 predicted proteins | sample LakWasMet28_LOW6_2_FD_183872 | JGI IMG/M metagenome (GOLD analysis project Ga0208263, IMG submission 183872) | Freshwater sediment methanotrophic microbial communities from Lake Washington under simulated oxygen tension - Sediment Metagenome... | ecosystem: Environmental > Aquatic > Freshwater >... | reverse complement strand
CGCAAAAAAGTCATCGCTGATATCAAGTAAATCACCCGCTGAAAAGCGCTTGTGCGTAGAGGCAATCACCGATTTATCTGCATCAGTGTAAACCGCAAAGCTGTAATCATGCGACCCTTCCTGCTCGCTATCCAATTTGCCCTGTGGCAGTACATCCTGCAACATTGCCAAAAATTGCGGTGCAGCGTCAAATACAATACCAATTCCACCTAATACTTGCTCATCCTCGATTGCATGGATAGCCGCCGCATAGATGTAGCTGGGTAAGGCCTTATACAAAGGGGTTGCAACAAAGTCAGACACTACGTAATCCTGCGCAGACCTTAAGGCCAGTGCTTTTCTCACCCAAGGCTCTGTCAGTACCTGCCCCTGCAAGCTCTGCTCTTGCGGGTTAGATACAGCAATCACCCTACCCTGAGTATCAAACACAATAATATTGCCATAGACAGTGTATAAGCTATTAATGTAATGCAGTACAGACTGTATCTCGCCCACATCTTGCGTTTGTAAGGCTTGTTTACTCATCAAACTTCTGAAGGTTGTGGTGAGAGCCCACCAGCGGCAGTCATTGGCTCGTTCGTATAAATTACGATCCATAATATCAATGGCAAGCGCAGCCATATTCATGCTGTCTTGTAATACAGATGCAATCACGGTTTTTTGAATATCCGCAATTGAGTTCTCGAATATGTGTTTGGTCAATACGCCGGTGTGTTTAATCTCGCTCAGCAGCACTTTAGACACAACCGCATCACTGCTGCTTTTATCAGTTGCTTGCTGTACGTTTCCATTCCAAACCAACCTATTCAACTCACGCTGAATTTGACTTGCACTAACAGGGATATTTTTAATCTCCGCATTAAATAACGCACCTTGCATTACAGAATCAAGCAATGCGGCTGGTAAATCTATTGCCACATTAGACTGCTGGCTAAATATTTTTCTAAGAGGCACCATCACAAAGCCAAGCCAGCCTGAACCATGATAGCCTTGGAAACCATCGGTCTGGCGTGTACAACAAAAGTATTCAACGCCTTCATAATTCACCACGCTGTAATCTTGGCTAAGCTCTGGTTTAAACCTTGCGTTTAAGGCCACCTTATCAGAACTGCTCGCAATGACCTTACCCTCTTTATTGAGTAAGGTAACAATTGCTAATTGATCGTCACTAAGTAAACCAGCAAAAATGCCATCACACTCATTTTTAAATTTAAAGCACAGGCATATCACCCCTAGAGCATGACCATCCTCTGGCGATACAACACGATATGAGTAAATCAAACTATTTTGTTCATTCGGTAATAAATCGCTATACCTGAAATTTTCTACATAAGCGTTTTCCGTATGCAAAGACTCCATGATTAAAGGGTCTTTAGATTGCGTCACTGGATTGTGCTGGTCTAACTGCAGCACCACATTGCCTTGCGTATCTAGCAGAATGATATTGTGATACACAGAATATTTAGCAACATACTGTTCAAATCTGTCCAGTAAGTACTGGCGTTTCTCATTTAAAACTTCAGAGTCAGGGTCAGACTCCAGTTGTTTCAAGTAAGCACAAACGTCATCGTCCGTTGCAATAAAACCAATATCGGCAGTACGCTCAAACAGATTGCGAATCATAATGTTAATCGCGACCTGCGCCTTAAACGCGTACTGACGTACCGACTTATTTAACAACTCCAACCCCAATTGATTCAGCAAGGTCCCCGTCAACTGAGTAAACTCTTTACGTGTTTGAGATAGCTCCGTGTCCAACTTAGCCAGTTGCCCTAATACCGATAAGTAATCCCATGCCACCTGCTGCTTATGTAAATCATCTCGATATTTTTCAACACCGTTCATATGTCGAATCACTCCATACAAACGATCATCCACCTCAAAACCTTTGTAATAGCTCATCTTTGTTACCTTTATATCGAATCAACACCGCTGCAACTGAATCATTAATGACACAAAATTTAGACGAAAAAAAAGGCGCATGACAACCGACTAACTCTTTAAAAAAGTTTAGTCAATTATCAAGACGCCTTTGTCTTGAACTACTTATCAAATATGAGCCTACGTTGGCCCTAATAACTTGCGTAACTTGCTTTAGTACAACATTCCGCCTTTGGATATGCGCACCGAACAATTTGTTACAAATAATTACATTTGATTAATGATATCAGAAAAATCTAGATTCTTACTTATTTCCAGTTTTATCTAAAAATTATAGGTAATTCTTAAAGTAATTAAATATGCCCAGTGATATTCACTCCAAAGTGAACATTTACCGTAAAGTTAAGAAATGAACACAGGCAGCTTACTCGTCAAAGATTATTAAGTGGATTCTATGCTCGCTTTAAATCGAAAGATGAGCTAGTGGCAGAAGCCATCAATAAAAAACTAATGGTTATTGTGCCTCAACAACCCATGACATCAATTTAACGACAATAGGCCTTACAAACAATATGCATACAAAGGCCGATGGCATAGCCAATGTGTAGGCATGAATGACGCGCTGCAAGTAACCAGCGCCAATACCGCTATTGGCCGCCACAATAATGGTACACATCAATAGTGCCATAATCATAGCCATAAAAAATGCGAACACATAACCAGTATATCGGTGAGGAATTTTCATCATAGTCCTTGAAGGTAAAGATTAGGGTGCCACTGTAACGCCTAACTAAATCCATGCATAGAGCACTAACACTATGCTCAGTTTAAATATAAACTATCGAATCACCACACAAAATCGATAGCCAGATGGACACATTAAGAAGCATTGAAAGCTTTGTAAAAGCAATTGAAGGCGGAAGTATTGCAGCTGCCGCGCGTCTGCAAGGCATTACCCCGGCGGCGGCCAGCCAAAACATTATCAGGCTTGAGGCGTCACTGAACGCGCGTTTGCTGACTAGGACAACGCGTAGCCTAGCCTTAACGGAGGCTGGTGCAATCTATTATGAAAAAGTGCGTCATGTCATCAATGATATTGAAAACGCACAGTCATTAGTGACAGAGTTCCAAGGTGAACCTCAAGGACGGCTGAGAATAGCAACATCCGCGGCATTTGGTCGGCATGTACTCTCCGGCATTATCCCGTCATTCACTGCCATGTATCCAAAACTATCAATTGAATTGATTCTTACCGATCAGAACATTGATCACGTCAAACAGGATATTGATATCAGCATCCGATTCAAGCAACAATTAGAGCTTGGCTTGGTTGCAAAAAGGATTGCTGTCATTCCAGTATTATTTTGTGCATCCCCAGCTTATATTGCTCGTAAGGGAGAGCCACGCACACCTGAGGAATTACAACGACACGATTGTCTGATGTTTCGCATGCCCACCAGCGGGCTGTTATTAAACTGGGGATTTCTGCGCGACGAACTACGTTTTGAGCCTGAACTTAAACCGTCTATTATCAGCAATGATATCAACGCATTGGCCGAGTTAGCCATTGCCGGCGCTGGCATCGCAAGGCTTGCTGCATTTATTGCCAATCCCCTAATCAAGAGTGGGCAATTAATCTCGTTGTTCCAGCAAGATATAAGTAACCCTTCAATCGTGCATGCGGATAATGAGCCACTGGAGTTTTATGCGTGCTTTCGTGACCATCACGCTATGACATTAAAAGTTAAAACCTTCATCAATCATTTAACTTCCGCCCTTCCTGCCAGTTGGGATGTGATTTAACGTAAATTAGCTACCACTAGGCTTCCCTGCCTCATCCAACTCAAGCGCGAGTAAATCTTTAAGATCTTGGCGCCCCTTTTCTGACATGCTCAGCAGTGCATTCATATCGTGCTTGACGTTGCGAGCAGCCTCAAGCTGCTCTATATCATGGCGCTCAAAGTGTTTAATGATTTTTGCAGCAGAGGTTGGTGTTTCACCAAGCGCCAACAAAGCTTGCTTAGCAGCAACTAATGAAGAATAAAAAGTCTCGCGAATAGGGTCTAAGCCCACATCTAGCAAATCAAAAGTATCGGTTCTGCTGCGCGCCCTAGTCACAACAGCAAGCTGAGGCCATCGCTCTTTTACCAGTTTACCGATATGGAGTGCAGCCACAGGGTCGTTCACCGAAATCACCAATAACTTAGCAGTGGCTATCCCAGCCTCCTCTAGCAGATCTAGCCTAGATGCATCGCCATAATAACAACGCCACTTAAACTTGCGCATCAAATCAACCTGATTTGGGTCATTATCAATTAAGGTTGCCGCAATCCCCTTAGCCAGCAACACCCTACCAACGATTTGCCCAAAACGACCAAATCCGGCAATGATTACTGAATTATTTTCGTCAATGCTATCTTTAGGGCGCTCGCCACATTGCAGCGTTAAAAACCGATCATAAAGCAATAATAATATCGGAGTGATGAGCATAGATACTGCCACAATTGCATTGAGCACATTGTAAGTCTCACGCGGAATGGTGTTTTGTGTGAAAGCGATACCAAATATCACAAACGCAAATTCACCAATTTGCGAGAGCGCGGCACCATATAACAAACCATCTCTCAACGAGTATTTAAATAAATATGCTAGGCCTAACAATATGGCTATCTTGACCATCACGACCAGTAAAGCTAATCCAAAAATCATCACTGGTGAATTCGCCAATAACGACAAATCCACAGACATCCCAACCGCAATAAAAAACAAGCCTAGCAGCAAACCTTTTACCGGCTCGATATCCAGCCTAAGTTCATAGCGATACTCTGAGTCTGCTAACAGTACACCGGCCAAAAAGGTCCCTAGCGCCATCGATAAGCCTACAGACTGCATAGCTAGTGATACACCAATCACCAGAAGTAATGAGAATGCCACGAAAATCTCGCGGATTTCCGTCTGCGCAACAATGCGCATAATCGGTCGCAGCAAAGTTCTGCTAGCAACAATAATGGCAGCTATCACAGCCAACGCCTTGGCCACGGCCCAGACATCAAAGCTGGATTGGCCACTATCAGGCGCAATAAACGCCAGCACCATAAACAACGGAATGACTGACAAATCCTGAAACAGCAATGTGGCAAATGATGCCTGCCCGCCAGGTGTACTTAACTGTTTTTTCTCTGCAAGTGCAGTAAGCCCAATTGCCGTAGATGACATCGCAACACCCATGCCAATCACAATAGCCACTGGCCATGAAAAATGCATCATGTGCGCAACGACTGCTACCAGACCTAATGTACCAAGTACTTGCAGCCCACCTAACCCGAATAAGATCTTTCGTAGCTCCCAAACCTTTTGGGACTCAAGCTCTAGCCCAATCAAAAACAGCATAAGCACAACACCAAACTCAGCAAAATGCAGCACATGCTCAGGATCAGGAATAAGCTTCAACGCGTAAGGACCTATCAATATCCCTGCGATTAAATAACCCAGCACCGAGCCCAAGCCTAATCTTTTAAAAATTGGCACGAGCAGTATGGCTGATGATAGATAAATCATCGTTTGAATCAGAAAATTAGAAGTGCCCATAGGAAGTAATTGTTTTTATAATTAATGTGGAGCTGTTTGTCATGCCGTTAAACATAAGCTGCATTGTAATTGTTAAATAAACTATTGCTTCACAAGGTTACATGAATCCTAAGAAATACGCATCAAAGCCACTTAAATACAGCAATAAAAAACTGTGCGAAATAGTTAAACTTAAACTTTAATAAAAGTTATTAATATATTGAATATTAATAATAATTAAAAATTTACAAACACTGTATATATAGCCGAGATATCCATAAAAACTAAACCATGGGGTGGAGAAAAGCATGATTAAGGCTTGCAAGGCACCATGCGCACATGGTGTGTATAAAGCTAAAAGCGACTTTAGATTAGCAAATAGAAAAACAACCATCGCGTTTCACAACAGCCAGTGACTAATGGAGAACTGCCTGGTTTTTGCCTGTTGATTTTGCTTTATACATTGCCTCATCTGCGGCAGAAATTAAAGATTTAATGCTTTTCACTTGATCAGGGTAGATCGCAATGCCTATGCTGATCCCCATAAAAACATCCCTGCCAGCTATTGCAATAACCGGCTCTTTGAGCGCTTGAATAATACGATTAGCCAAAATTAACAACTCACTAGAATCATTAAAGTTGTGTGCCACTAGCGCAAACTCATCTCCACCCACCCGTGCAATAAAATCAGAATCACGCAATACATGATTAATTTTAGTCACAGCACCAATCAGTGCATCATCACCTGCATCATGTCCAAACTGGTCATTGATTAATTTAAACCCATCAAGATCCATATATAACAAACCAACTTTTTGTTTACTGCGCCCTGCCTGTGAAATCGATTTTTTGAGGTATTGCTCAAAATTTCTTCTGTTTGGCAAATGCGTCAACGCATCATGCATGGCAAGGTAACCAAACTCCTCAGCAAGCTCTTGGCTAGAAGATGCATGCTCAAACAGCGAAATGGTTCTTTTATAATTAACAAGCAATATACTGATGATTAAGAATACAACCACTAGCGAGGCTAATTTCAAGCGATTAATGGTTAAAGACAGCGTTACCTCAATGCGATCATTCTCATCTCGTAAAATCTTATCGAGCTTATTCACCTCATTAGAAATTTCATCCGTCAGCAACTTACTAGCGCCCGTCGTAAATTTTAAATGAGGTGAGTATGACCCTGCTGTAAGTTGAACCTGAAGCGTTGACTCGATAGCACTGAATTTTTCCTTAATCAGTTGATCAAGCGTAATCAGAATGGGGGTAAACTCGGCGAAGTCTTTTTCACGACTTTTGATTTGAGAGAAAAGTAAAGCCGTATCTTTAGATGAGCGATTATATGGCTCAAGAAATTGCACGCTGCCGGTGAGGAGATAGCCCCTTAGCCCGGTTTCTGCATTCACAACCGTGTTCATGAGTTTGACCACTTCGTAACGCGTGTCTGCAATTTTAACCTTGCGGTCACTCAGCACCAACAAACTCTGCGCGCTAAAAAAGACCCATGACATTGCAATCAACAGTATGATTGATGCAACAATCGGTGGCAGTAGAATCTGTTTTCGGTAATTTAGAATAGAGACTCCCTTTCTGAAAACACCAAAACCTATAGCTACAACAGCCTGAATTACATTAAAAGGTGCGGAATATCAAAATATTCAACCTATTACAGTATACATAACGCACCAAATATGTGCAAAAGTATATGCAGGCTACGCTTAATTATTCATACGCACCACCATAACTCAATGGATAAGCTTATTTGAATCTGACAGTGCGTTTTGTCGTTTATATTTAAGTTGTTTGTATTTAACTATTCGAGTGTCGCTATTTCTGATGGTTCACTGCCCGTTTAATGCAGATAAACGCACTTAACTTCATTCCTTGCCGGAAAAACTTAATAATAATTAAGCATATATGCTGTTTTCTTATTTCGCTTAAATAAAATTACGTGTAGATTATTAACAATACGCAATTTTATTTTCTTAATGATTATAAAATTGAAAAACAAAAAACTCTAAAGAGTGAAATATCTTGACAAAACATAGTGTTAAGAATCAATCAACCGAAGAGCTACGTAGCCAATCAGTGCATCAGATTGGTGAGGCGAGCTATCGGGCACTCTTTGAATATGCGCCAGACGGCATTCTTATTGCTGACGCTCAAAGCTACTATCTGGATGCTAACCCAAGCATCTGCAACATGTTAGGCTACACCCGAGATGAACTGATCGGCATGCACGCCACTGATATCGTTATTCAAACTGAAGTCCCCCATATCCAATCCGCGCTGGATACCATCAAAACACAATCTGACTACATGCGGGAATGGTTGCTAAGGCGCAAAGACGGCTCCGTTTTTAGTGCTGAAATCATGGCAACCACTATGCCTGATGGCAATCTGCTAGGCTTGATACGAGACATTACTGTGCTGAAAGAGCAGCAACGTGAAATCTCACAACTATCTCGGCTTTACGCTGCACTCACTAAAATCAATCAGGCCATTATTTGGCTACCTACCAGAGAAGAGCTCTTTAAGCGAGTATGCCAGATTCTGGTGGATGAAGGCGGCTTTCACATGGCTTGGATTGGCTGGCATAACAGCAAGACTCAGCAAATAGCGCCAGTTGCATCTTGGGGTGAACATTACGATTACTTTAACAACATCAAAATTTATGCAGACGATAAACGTGCAGTCAAAAGACCAATTACCCTAGCTTTTAGCACCGGGGAACCCTACATTTGCAACGATATGCTGGCAGACCCAGCAACACAGATTTGGTGTGATGATTTAGTGCGCTTAGGCTTTCGCGCTTCTGCCGCTTTTCCGATTCAAGCAAAAGATAAAGTAAGTGGCATTCTAAGCGTTTACACCAACCAAGCTTTATTTTTCCATGATAAAGAAATTGCATTGTTGGCAGAAGCAGCCGGCAATATTTCTTTTTCCTTAGAAAACTTAGAGCGTGAAGAAAAGCGTAAAGAAGCAGAGCTTAATGCTAAAAATGAATCATTATTTTCAGACATGATGATTGAGAGCATGCCAGGAATTCTCTACTTCTATAACCACGAAGGCAGGTTCTTACGTTGGAATCATAATTTTCAAACTGTTTCTGGCTACTCCAGCAGAGAAATCACCAAGATGCATCCGTTAGATTTTTTTGCACCTGAAGAAAAAACGGCTATTGCAAATAAAATATCAGAGGTGTTTACCAAAGGACAAGCATTTGTAGAGGCGTCGCTGTTATCCAAAGACGGTAAAAAAACACCTTATTTATTTACAGGTAGAAATGTTACTTTCAAGGGCACCGACTGCTTAGTTGGCATGGGCATAGATATTAGCGAACGAAAGAATGCAGAGCTTAGACTCAATGAAAGTGAGCAAAAGTATGGTGAACTAGTAGAGTCGGCTAATAGCATCATCTTGCGCTGGAACGCTCAAGGTTACATCACTTTTCTTAATTCATTCGGGCTGCATTTCTTTGGGTATGCTTTTGATGAAATCGTCGGCAAGCATGTAATCGGCACGATAGTGCCTAATACAGATAGCGCCGGACGCGATCTGCAAGTGCTGATGCAACAGATCTGTCTGGATACGAAAGTGTTTGAACAAAACATCAACGAGAATATACGTAGCAATGGTGAAAGCGTATGGATCTCTTGGACAAACAAGGTAGTGCTGGATGCACAAGGCAAAGTGGTAGAAATACTTAGCATTGGTAATGACATCACGGAAAGATTACTCGCCGAACAAGAGATTCGAGAGCTGAATGCAAGCCTAGAAAAACGTGTTACAGAACGTACAGAAGAACTACAAACGGCGCTGGTTAGAGCAGAAGCAGCAGATAAAATTAAATCAGCCTTTTTAGCTACGATGTCGCATGAGTTAAGAACACCATTAAACTCAATTATCGGGTTTACTGGCATTATTTTACAAGGCATGGCTGGCCCATTGAATACCGAACAAACCAAACAGCTTGGAATGGTTAGAGGCAGCGCCAGGCATCTACTGGAGTTAATTAATGATGTACTCGATATTTCTAAAATTGAAGCAGGCCAATTAGAGGTGAGTACCGAAGCCTTTGATCTGGTAGCACTCATTGAACGAGTGGTGAATTCATTAACGCCAATAATAGAAAAAAAAGGCTTACTGCTTCGCACCTCAATTAGCAAAGAGTTAGGTTTAATTGTGAGTGATCGCAGGCGACTTGAACAGATACTCATTAATTTAGTCAACAACGCAGCCAAATTCACAGAAAAAGGCAGTATCACCATTACCGCAGAGTTAGTCAGTGACTTCAAAGCATCATTAGACACCACCCCTGCCCCATTCTTAAAACTAAGCGTCATCGATACAGGCATAGGTATTAAGCCTGACGATCTGGACTTGCTATTCCAACCGTTTCATCAAATTGATAGTGGGCTTTCACGCCTGCACGAAGGCACAGGGCTAGGGCTTGCCATCTGTCGGCGTCTACTGGAGCTCATGGGTGGGCAAATTTCAGCTGAGAGTGAATGGTCAGCAGGTAGCAAGTTTACGGTTCTACTGCCGATGGAGGGTGCGGTCAAATCATGAAAAAAAACATACTACTGATTGAAGATAATGAACAGAATAGTTATCTGACCACTTTTCTTTTAGAAACGAATGGCATGAATGTGGTTACCGCGGCAGATGGCCCGACTGGTATTGATTTAACAAAAAAAATATTACCTGACCTGATACTGCTGGATATACAACTTCCCATGATGGATGGTTACGCTGTTGCTACGGCCTTAAGAAAAATAGAATCATTAAAACAAGTTCCCATTATTGCTGTCACATCATACGCCATGGTTGGCGACCGTGAAAAATGCCTAGCCGCCGGTTGTAATGGGTATATTGAAAAACCAATCAATCCTGAAACTTTTGTAGCTGAGATTTCCCTTTATCTAACCGCTTGATTAGCTGTACAAGGAAGTTTATGAAGCATATTTTGATTGTTGACGACAAAGAGGAGAACCTTTATTACCTACAAGCCCTGCTCACTGGTAATGGGTATATTGTTGAGCTCGCTCGCCATGGTGCTGAGGCACTAGTCAAAGCGCGCCAGAATCCACCTCAACTGATTGTCTCTGATCTACTTATGCCGGTCATGGATGGCTACACCTTGCTACGTCACTGGAAGAGTGATGCTAAGCTAAAAAAAATTCCGTTTATCGTTTACACCGCCACTTATACAGAGCCTGAAGATGAAAAACTGGCGCTTAGTCTTGGCGCTGATGCATTTATTCTTAAACCATGCGAGCCCGAAGATTTTATTGCCCGATTTGTTGAAGTTCTGGCTAAAGGTGTAGTAGCCACGCCAGACAGCACCAGCGAGACGAATAACGATCATAGTGACACGCTCAAAGACTACAGCGTGATACTTATCCGCAAACTAGAAGAGAAAACGCTGCAGTTAGAAGAAGCCAACCAATTTCTACAGCAAGACATTGCCAGAAGGAAGGAAGCCGAAGATAAAATTCAACATTTGGCCTACTATGATTTACTAACGAACCTGCCTAACAGACTACTCCTGATTGATCGCCTGCAACACACTTTAGCAATGAGTGCCAGACATCACAACCATGGTGCCCTGCTCTTTATCGACTTAGACCATTTTAAAACACTAAACGACACCAAAGGCCATAGCGTTGGAGATTTATTGCTAGTGGAGGTTGCTAAGCGATTACAAACCTGCATGCGGGAAGGAGACACCTTAGCAAGATTAGGTGGTGATGAGTTTGTAGTGATACTGCAAGACCTAAGTGAGGATTCATCCCAAGCAGCGGTTCAAGCAGAAACAGTTTGCGCTAAGATCATTTCTGCGATCAATTTACCCTACTACTTAGACAGTTATTTATATCACAGCTCTACTAGTGTTGGTGTATGCCTATTTCGAAACCAAGAATTCACGGTAGATGAGTTACTGAAAAGAGCTGATATAGCCATGTATCAGGCAAAAAATGCGGGGCGCAACACACAACGCTTTTATGACCCCACCATGCAAGCAGCACTAGAGGCTCGCGCCGCATTAGAAACTGACTTGCGATTGGCTATCAAAAAGAATCAGTTCAGACTGTACTATCAGATGCAAGTTGACCACTCAGGTAATGTGCATGGTGCGGAGGCACTCATTCGTTGGCAGCACCCTCAAAAAGGGCTAGTCCCCCCGTTACAATTTATCCCACTTACCGAAGAAACTGGACTGATTATTCCAATTGGACACTGGGTAATGGAAACGGCATGTGCGCAAATTAAACGTTGGGAAAGTGACCCAGCAACCCGTGATTTGCAAGTTGCGGTTAATGTGAGTGCATGCCAATTTCATGACTCGAGCTTTGTCGAGCGAGTAATTGAAATGCTGAGCCGCCACAAAATCAAGCCTGGCAACCTCAAGCTGGAACTCACAGAAAGTCTAGTGTTAGATAATGTAGAAGAAGCCATTATGAAAATGCAGGCACTTAAATCTTATGGCGTACTCTTCTCTATGGATGACTTTGGCACTGGGTTTTCATCACTCTCTTATTTAACCAAACTGCCGTTGGATCAGCTAAAAATCGACCAGTCCTTTATACGGAATATGTGTATGAATAATAGAGATGCTGTAGTCGTGCAAACCATTATTGGCATGGCTAACAATCTAGGCATTGAAGTGATTGCAGAAGGGGTAGAATCAGAGACTCAGCGTGAGTTTCTGGAGCAAAACAAATGCAATCTGTGCCAAGGCTACTTGTTTAGCCAGCCTTTGCCTGTGGACGCATTTGAAAACAAATTAAGGCAAATGCACACTTATCAGCTTAGTACATTGATAGGCCGAGAATAAATCCTTGAGTTGAGTCGCCATTAATTTTTCTATCCGCACATCAAAACTACTGTTATTTAACAGTGACGTAAAATATTGCATTTGGACTTTACTCACATTTCATAATATAGTTTATCGATTGAATCACAAATAACGAACAATTAAGAACCATAAATGGAAAATGTAAATTTAAACACAGCATATAACGGCAACAGCCTTGAATGGCCGGAGCCGCCTTACTTTAAATTTACACAAAGTACTGGAAAGTCACAAAAAGAAACATGCTTTGTGCATTTGAACGATGGGCAAGAGTTAGCTGGCTACCTCATTAGATTCTCACCGACAGAGTCACGCATTTTATTTCAGCCAGTGACGGGTAATAGTAGCGAAATTATAAGCTTTAACCAATTTAGAGAACTGCAATTACTAAAGCCGATTAGTTTTGTGCGAGAGCAGAGCTTTCTTGAGGCTCGTGCTCAAGATGTATTTGAATTGTCGGATAAACAACCGTATAAACTCGTATTTACAAATGACATAACAAAGACCGGTGAAACTTTTGGTTCTGTCAACACAGATGCTGGTTTATACATTTACCCACTTACTGGCAATGAAAAAGTAGAGCGGCATTTTATCCCACACCATGCAATTAAAAGCTTCAATACAGGCATGCACATTGGTGAAATATTAATTTATGAGAATCTTGCAACAGCAACTGAAGTTGAAAGTGCTTTGCAATACCAACAAGAATTGCGCACCAAACGAATTGGTGACTATTTAAATGAAAATCAGATCCTGACGGCCGAGCAACTCAGGCAGGCAATTGTCCACCAAGAACAGCGACCAGTACTTAGACTGGGGGAAGCACTCATACAGCTTAATCTTCTCACCGAAGAGCAGCTAGCAGAGGCACTAGCTAAACAAAAGCTCAATCGTTCATTAAAACTTGGTGAGATCATCATCGACATGGGAATTGTTGATGACAATACACTAAAAAGCACGCTCTCAAAAAAATTAGGGATTCCATTTGTCAATTTAAGCAAATTCAATTTTGACCTGAATGCGATCAAATTGGTCAATAAGCAACTCGCAAGAAAGTTAATGCTAATGCCATTGTGCATCCATGATGGCATGCTGGTCGCTGCCATTGAGGATCCGATGGATTCAAAAGCAATTGATGAGCTACGTTTTGTAACGCAGATGAAAGTGCTGTCAGTCATGGCATCACGTTCAGATATTTTATCCGCTATAGAAAACAATTACGGCACAGATGATTTAAGCAACCACCACGCTAACTTCGATGGTTCAATTGAATTCGATTTAAATGATAGTATTTCATCCGAATCTGGCATTAATGCACTTGCAAGCAAATTATTCAGTGAAGAACAATCGCATAACGTAGAAATTGCCTCAGAACCAATCGAGGAGTCTGACAATACGTTAGTACAGCTTGTAAACAAAATGATTCTAGACGCGTATAAAGACGGTGTGTCTGACATTCATATTGAAACTTATCCTGGTAAGAAAAATACACAAGTACGCTTCCGTAAAGATGGATCACTTACCCCCTATCTTGAGATCCCAGCCAATTTCCGCAATGCTTTGATATCGCGTATAAAGATTATGTCGCAACTAGATATTTCTGAACGCCGTAAGCCGCAAGATGGTAAATTAGATTTTCAGCAATTTGGTCCAGCAAAAATTGAGTTGAGGGTTGCGACAATCCCTACCTCTAATAACCTTGAAGATATCGTGATGCGTTTACTTGCCGCGTCGAAACCATTACCAATGGAAAAGCTGGGGTTAAATCCAAACGCGTATAACACCATTAAGAATCTATCCGAACGCCCGTATGGCTTAATTCTAGTATGTGGCCCCACAGGCTCAGGTAAAACTACCACACTGCATTCGCTTCTAGGACATATCAACACGCCCGAGCGTAAAATATGGACGGCAGAAGACCCTATCGAAATTTCACAAACTGGCTTAAGGCAAGTTCAGGTGAATCCAAAAATAGGACTTACTTTTGCAGCGGCAATGAGAAGCTTTCTTCGTGCTGACCCAGATGTCATTATGGTTGGAGAGATGCGAGATGAAGAAACAACAAGAATAGGAATTGAAGCATCGCTAACAGGCCACCTAGTACTATCAACATTACATACAAACAGTGCCCCTGAAAGTATAGTACGTATGTTAGATATGGGAATGGATCCGTTTAACTTTGCTGATGCCTTGCTTGCAATATTGGCTCAACGTCTTGCAAAATCACTCTGCCCAAAATGCAAGGAAGCTTACGAACCTGCCGAGAGTGAGTTGGAATCGCTCGCGGCAGAGTTTGTTGATAACACAGATGGTGATGCAAACGTCACACTACAACAGTGGAAACAAGAGTACACAAAAGATCATAAACTGACCTTGTATAAAGCTAAGGGCTGCAAATCTTGCAACCAGACTGGCTATCGTGGCCGCATCGGCCTGTATGAGTTAATGACTGTAACGCCCGCAATAAAACGGATGATTCAAAAACGCGCACTTGTTAGTGAGATTACACATGAAGCCTTAGCAAGCGGCATGAACACGCTTAAACAAGATGGAATTATCAAAATCTTAAATGGCAATACAGACATCACACAAGTGCGTGCTGTTTGTGCTTAGTTTAAAAGTGTTTATTTTGGCGCGTTAAGCCCAGTATTGCGACATAAGTACAATGTAAAAAAACTCGTTAGAAGCTTTATATATTTTGGTAGGAGATGCGAGGCTCGAACTCGCGACAAACGGATTAAGAGTTGTTATAAACCATTGATTTATATTGAAATAAACCCGCCAACAATCGCACACACTCGCCAAGGTATAATTTAATTGTCACGTACCTTTGAATTTAGAACTGCATGAGCGTAGAGCAACACTGTATATTCCTTACACGCTATTGACATCGTACATATAAATGTTTAGATTGGTATAACACTGAAGTGTAATAAGGGAGATTGGCTATGAAAAATCGTAAATTTTTAGTTCCATTAGCTGTTCTAGCTAGTGCTTTAGGTTCAAAAAGTGCGTTAGCATCAGTCAATGAAAACAAAGATCCTTTGTTGACAAAAAATACATTAACAGAGCAGAACCTTACTAAAGGTGCGCCAAATATCCTTAATTTTGAAGATAAAAATGCTTTGTCTTTTATCCTACAGAAAAATGATCAAGGCTTAATGTACGCGTATCATTCTTCACACTCCTCTCACAGCTCTCACAGCTCACATCGTTCACACTCATCGGGTTACTAGTTGCATAACCTTGTAGTTATTTTTGACGAACGAGTTTACTCTGTAGTTACATTACAGAAAGCAGCTTATCGTTTTATAAATTATTTTGCGTGTAATTTTTCGTTATCTGAACATCAAATTCAGTGTGAAATCGAGTCTACAGGCAACATGACTCCAGAGGCCTTTAACGCTAAAGTACATGACTTCAAAAAAGAGGTGCTTGACCAGCATCTTCGCGAAAAAATTAAAGCTGAAACTGACGATATCCGCAACCTTATCCTGAGCGTGGCATTCTCAAGTACAGGCTTGCAAAAAGTTGAGTAAGTTTCAGCAAATACAGTTTTACAGTAACGAAGCAGGAACTTATGAGTTACTGCCATTCAATTTTGACAAAGTGTCAGACGATCGCTATGTAATTACTAATCTAGTTGGGGAATATCTGACGATAGATACTAAGTCGCTTCAAGATATTGTGAATCATGAACTATCTCCAACTAATAGCCTATATTCTAAACTTCGCTCAAAACAATTTATAAGAGAGCCTGACGAGGCTTATCCTATTGAGCTATTAGCATTAAAGTTACGCACAAGATTCGCAAGACTAGCTAACTTCACAAATCTCCACATTTTTGTTGTTACGCTGAGATGTGACCATAGCTGCCCTTATTGTCAGGTATCACGGCAATCTGAGGACAAAGCAAGCTTTGACATGACTACTGAAATGGCTGATAAATCATTGGCAATGGTATTTAGATCACCTTCACCTGCAATAAAAATTGAGTTTCAGGGTGGTGAACCTCTACTGAATTTTGAAATGATTAAATATGTAGTTACATCCGCAAAAAAACTTAATATCGCTCATCAACGAAATCTAGCTTTTGTAATTGCCACCACTCTCTCTTTGATAACAGAAGAAATTTTGGCATTTTGCAAAGAACACAATATAGTAATTTCCACTTCCTTAGATGGACCAGAAGATTTGCATAATGCGAATCGGCCAAGACCGAATAAAGACAGCTATCAACGCTTTATAGATGGGTTAGAAAAAACAAGAGCTAGCCTTGGTTACAATCAAGTTTCAGCTTTAATGACAACAACAGATAAAAGTTTACCTAGGGTCAAAGAGATTATCGACGAGTACCTCCGACTGGGCTTTAAGGGAATATTTTTAAGACCGCTCTCCCCTTATGGTTTTGCAATTAAGACAAAGAAATTCATGTCTTACAACACTGAACGTTGGCTAGAATTTTATAAAGAGGGCTTAGACTATATTATCCAGCTTAACAAAAATGGAGTTGAATTTTCTGAATATTACTCAGCCCTAGTTCTTAAAAAGATGATGACATCGTCTGATCCAGGTTATGTCGATTTAATGAACCCTGCCGGGATTGGCATAGCTGCAATTGTCTTTAACTACGACGGGAACGTGTATGCATCAGATGAAAGCCGAATGCTTGCAGAAATGGGTGACACTACTTTCTTACTTGGTAATGTTCTAACTAATACTTATGAAGAAATCATCTTATCTGACAAATTGTTAGATGCATTAGACGAGTCTTTTACGTTAAGTGCTCCAATGTGCTCTGAATGTGCGTTTGAAACCTATTGTGGTGCCGAACCTGTATACCATCATGCAATTCATAAAGACTTTTTAGCGAGAAAACCTGAGTCCGAGTTCTGTAAAAGGAACATGACAACGTTTAAGCATTTAATCAACATAATGGACAATGACTCAGAAAAAAAATCACTTTTTATGGATTGGGCTAACAAATGTTAAAGCTCGGTGGAAAAGTTATTGAGATTCAAAATGAAAACAGTCTGCACTCGAAGCTGTATTCAGTATCTACCAATTCAAATTTACCATTGGTTTTGAGAAAGAAAAAAGCATTTCTCGTTCAGTCAGAAGATATACCAGAGGACTTTTCCCACTATATATTTTTTGATTCATCATCAAGCTTAACAAGCAAAATTCCAAGCGGCTCAACTTACACAGTCCTA
>Ga0208263_100317_pt1 | contig 18542 bp, 12 predicted proteins | sample LakWasMet28_LOW6_2_FD_183872 | JGI IMG/M metagenome (GOLD analysis project Ga0208263, IMG submission 183872) | Freshwater sediment methanotrophic microbial communities from Lake Washington under simulated oxygen tension - Sediment Metagenome... | ecosystem: Environmental > Aquatic > Freshwater >... | reverse complement strand
TCAGGCCGCCATGGCCTGCGGTATCATGATGTTCGACTTCACCTTGATAAAGAAGGGTGACGGTTTCAAAACCGCGATGCGGGTGCATGCCGACGCCTCTGGGTGTCGATGCGGCTGGGAAATCGGCGGGTCCTGCATAGTCCAGCATCAGAAACGGGCTTACTTCGGCGTCCGGCGTGTTGTAGGAAAACAGCGTGCGTACCGGAAAGCCGTCTCCTACCCAGTGCGTGTCATCGGTGCGGGTGATTCGATGCAATTGTTTCATGGCTTTATTCCTTATCGTTGTCCAGCAAGATTGGCTGTTCCCGGCCTAGAGACATCCGTCGTAGGGCGTGCCGTGCGCGCCTTGGGTTCTGGCGCGCACGGCACGCCCTACCTAGGAAGATAAATCCGCCTGATCCGTGTCTGTTTCTCCATGAACTTGACCGTTACAGCTTAGAAAAAACAAAGCCTTTGTACAATATGCAGAAATACCTAGGGGCGTTGGCAATGGAATCGTCAACTCGCAAGCTAACAGCTGATATAGGTAGCGATACGGATTTTATTGATTTTATTCACATGTTATAAATTTTCAAATGCGGGTATATCGGCATTAAATTATCCGTAGCAGGAAATATTTCAATTGTTCTAGCCGATAGTCACCAGGGTGGTGGGGACTAGCTTTTGATGCCCAATTCACAGTGTGAGACGTGCCGCCTATGACTAACAAACGAAAAAGCACTGATCAAATCGAGTTAGGCAAAGGCGATGCCTTATTAATCAGCGATATCCAAAATGATTTTCTGCCCGGCGGCAGTCTGGCTGTGCTTGAGGGGGAACGGATCATACCCGTCCTGAACGGCTATATCGATCGATTCAGCAATCGTCAATTGCCCGTGTTTGCAACCCGAGACTGGCATCCGGCCAACCATTGCTCGTTTATCCGGCAAGGCGGCCCTTGGCCGGAACACTGCATCGCCGGTTCCAAAGGTGCAGAATTCGCAGCCGATTTGCATCTTCCTGTCTCTGCTTACATCATTTCCAAAGGCACGGATGTCGAACGGGAAGGCTATTCAAGTTTCTCAAACCGGACCTTCAAGGCGCAACTGGATAATGCGGGTGTCCGCCGTTTGTTCATCGGCGGACTGGCTACCGATTATTGCGTTTTAAATACGGTGCGCGATGCACTGAACTACCATTTCAAAGTATTTTTATTGATAGATGCGATACGCGCCGTCAATGTTCAGAAGCAAGATGGCGAAAACGCAATCAACGAAATGATTGAAAAGGGTGCGATACCTATTACCTTGAGCATGATCGGATAATGCCCGACAGCGCCTTGCTTACCGACCTCTACCAGCTAACCATGTTGCAGGGCTATTACGAACAGAACATGGAAGAGCTTGCCGTATTCGAATTTTTTGTCAGGAAACTGCCTGAAAACCGGGGCTATCTGGTAGCGGCAGGCCTAGCCCAGGTTTTAACGTATCTGGAACAATTGCAATTTTCTTCGGATGAGATTGAATGGCTGGCAAGTACCGGGCGATTCAAACCGGCAGTGCTTGACCGGCTTGCGACATTAAAATTTACCGGCGATGTTCATGCGATGCCTGAAGGCACGGTGTTTTTTCCTAATGAGCCTATTTTACGCATCACCGCGCCGCTGCCCGAAGCGCAATTGATCGAAAGCAGGATCATCAATCTACTGCATTTCCAGACCCTGATTGCCTCTAAAGCCGCGCGCTCGGTATTGATCGCGCCGGATAAGCTGCTGGTCGATTTCGGCATGCGCCGGGCGCACGGCAGCGAAGCCGCGCTGTTGGCGGCTCGGGCAAGTTATCTGGTGGGGTTCACAGGTTCAGCGACGGTGGCGGCCGGGATGCATTTTGGCATCCCCATTTTCGGCACGATGGCGCATTCTTTTATCCAAGCATACAGTTCCGAGAGCCAAGCCTTTGCCGATTTTGCCAAGGCCAATCCTGATAATGTCGTGTTACTGATCGACACTTACGATACCGAAGCCGGTGCGCAAAAAGTAGTCGATCTGGCGGCCGCATTGCATGCGCAAGGTATAAAAATCAAGGGTGTTCGCATAGACAGCGGCGATTTGGCCGATCATGCCCGGAAAGTCAGGATAATTCTTGACCGTGGCGGCCTTAACGATGCAACCCTCTTTGCCAGCGGCAACATTGATGAACATAAACTTGCAGAATTGATGGCTGAGCAAGCTCCGATTGACGGTTTCGGCATCGGTACGCGGTTGGATACCTCAGCCGATGCCCCTTATCTCGACTGCGCCTATAAATTGCAGGAATACGCCGGAATTGCCCGGCGCAAGCGCTCGGAGGGAAAAGCTACCTGGCCCGGACGTAAACAGGTTTATCGCAACTATGATGATAACGGCATGATGTCCGGCGATACCGTAACCGTTGACAATGCACCTTGCGCAGGCCAACTCTTATTGCAACTGGTTATGCAAGGCGGAAAGGCCGTAGCAGGGCAGCCTACGCTGATCGAGGCCAGAGAATATACTCGACGCCAATTGAATAGTTTGCCAATGCCATTGCGCCAATTGAGCAATACCCCGGAATACCCGGTAATCATTTCCGCCGAACTGCAAGCGCTGGCGAAAACAGTGGATGAACGAAACACAGCCCCGTAGATACCGTCTCGCCGCCCCTTATGCAAGTAAAAAATGTGGGTCAAATGGCTTACCTGATTTGAGGATAGCAAAGGCGAGATGCACCAGCTTACGCATTGAGGCACAAACGATGGCCATGCCGTTTTTTCCATTAGCCTCCAAACGCAACCGGAACGCACGGATGATGGGGTTATGCTGGCCTGCTACCACAGCGGGCATATACAGTTTGGCCCGTAACAACGGATCACCCATCTTGGAAATTCGAGTTCTTCCTTTCCACGTACCGGACTCGTTCAGCGCAGGATTGAGGCCAGCAAAAGCGACCGCCTGCTTGGCGTTGGTAAATCGGTAATGCTCGCTCAAGGCCACCAGAAGATGTGCGGAAGAGGCTTCGGCGATGCCTGGAATGGTTTCCAGTAAGTCGCGTCGGCGTTTAAGGTCAGGGTCTTGGTTAATCAGGTGCTGGATGCGTTTGCGAGTCGCTTTAAGTTCCTTCTCCAACTGCGTTAAAACCGTTTTAATAGATTCGGCAATGCAGGCGTCGGCAGTGTCCAACCGGTTTTTCTCCATTTGCTGCATTTCCAGCAGATCCTCAACGCGGCGCAACAGCACTTGTAGCTCGTGGATGTTGGCGGGTGGCGGAGTCCACAAGGGCGGCTGCCTTTCCAGCGCGTAGCGGGCGATTAATTTGGCGTCGGACTTGTCAGTTTTGACGCGACTCAGTTCGCTTTTGGCGAAGCTCTTGATTTTGGCAGGGTTAACCACAGCGACCGGATAATCCGATTGCATCAGGAATTCGGCCAAGGGAATACTATAGGCGCCTGTCGCCTCCATGCAAATCAACACATTGCTGTCGCCAAATGTTGCCAACCAAGCGCTAAAGGCGGCAAAGCCATCGGGCGTGTTGTCGAATTTTTTGTGTTTATATTTATTAGACTCTAGTCGAGCCACATCGAATTTGTGTTTGGCAATATCTACGCCGATAATAATTTGAAACATACTGACCTTCCTAAACAATATAGAGAATCAATAGGATATAATCAAGGCATACGCCTGGTTCAGCCTTATGGTCATACAGGCTCACCCGACTCAGTGTGGTGGCCTACGCATACCGTTCGAACTTAAAAGGCGAATGTGGAAGGCGGAGAGCGTACTCTACGTGTCAGGCTCGAAGCCTCAGGTCGGGCTCGGCTTCTCCGGCTTCCGCCCGGTGATCATCCGGGGATTTTATCTGTGAGATTGGATAAAATCGAGATATAAGGTCGGGCAACAGCTTTTCGTTGCCCTACATTTTGATGCGTGGGAATGTCGGGCATAAACAGCTTGCCCGACCTACGTGACTGGGGAGGGCTTTGCGTCTCTTTACCAACTTCGGGTTCTATAACTGTTTCAATTCGCCGTTTCCGTACGTTCAGCCAATAGCTTATAATTTCGAGCCATGATCATAATTGCGAATACTGCTTTAAGCGAAGGATTTCCATGCAAGCCAGAATGAACGAAAAACGCCTATCTCCTTTTGCCGGTACGATGATTTTTACCCTCGTGGCCATTGTCGGATTCGCCTATGTTAAATGGATGCCCTATTACGCCAAGGCCTTCCTCGCCCAGAGTCATCATTTCATAGGCGATTCGATTCTTTCGGGGAATTCCGTCTCTGCTCCGCCTGTATCATGGAACGCGGCTGTGGACTACGCCATAGCCTATAGCAAAGCAATCTGGAAGGCGCTTCTTCTGGGACTCATTCTGGGTTCCGGCATCAAGGTGCTTCTACCGACTCAGTGGGTGAGCGCGGCGCTTGGCAGGCTAGGCTTCAAGAGCGTCGCACTAGGTAGCCTTTTTGCCATTCCCTGTATGATGTGCACCTGTTGCGCTGCCCCCGTGGCTGCCGGCATGCGCCAAAGCCGCGCATCGGTTGGTAGTGTGGTGTCTTGGTGGATATCAAACCCGGTGCTGAATCCTGCGACTCTGATATTCATGGGGTTCGTGCTGGGGTGGGGATGGGCTCTGTTCAGAGTTGTGTTAGGCATTGCAATGGTGCTTGGGGTTGCTTATTTAGCAGAGCGTTATGGCGACCAGCATGAAGCTGTTTCACTCGAACAGGGTCTGCCGCCTGAGGCTGAGGCCTTAAACGACAGCCTTCTGACACGCTGGGGCCGGGAATTCATGGCCCTCGCGATCAAACTCTTACCCGAGTATCTTATTCTCGTACTTCTGCTTGGAGCCACAAGGGCTTGGCTTTTCCCGGTGCTTGGCGCTCATGATGGGATATTCTGGATCGTTGCAATGGCGGTAGCGGGTACGCTGTTCGTCATACCCACTGCCGGAGAGGTACCCATTGTGCAAGCAATGTTCGCTTTGGGTATGGGCGCGGGCCCAGCCGGGGCGCTCATTATGACGCTGCCGGCTGTTAGCCTGCCTTCGCTGGCCATGCTCAGCCGCATCTTTAGTTTGCGGACCCGTCTCGTGATTGTGTTCGGCGTTGTGCTTTCAGGCATTGCCGGCGGACTTATAGCGATGACCGTATTTTAACGTGAAAGAACCCACAGACTTAACAACGCAACTTCTGAGTGGCCATCGTGGGCCGAGTGCTGACTGTCGCGAATAGCAGCAATCGGCCATAAACTGCCTGTCGTGACTGGCAGCTTTATGACGATGAATATGGCAGAATGAAGTACGGTAAAGCTTGGGCGAAAACCTTTACTTTCGGAGGATAGGCGAAAGTCCGGATGCCTATATATGATAAAAAACATTATCCTCTGTACATGACAAAAATCAAACCTTATAAACAGGTTCAATATAATTGCGATATCAAATCCAATATTTCAAACTATTTGGTATTGATAAAATATTGATATTACTAGGAGACATTTTCTGAAACAATCCTTTTATGATCTAAATTATTCTGATTTAGAAATGGTTATAAATCAGAATAATTTAAACCACTCAGCAGCGTCAGTTCTTTTTAATTGGCATTATAAGAAAAAAGAAAATACTCAATGCCATGATAAAATTGCCAAATGTTCATTGGCCTTTTTTCAAAATAATTTCGACTTTTCTCTACCCGAAATCGATACGGTTCATGAGTCAAAAAAAGATCGAACAGTAAAATTTCTTTTTAAGCTTAAAGACAATCATAAAATTGAAACCGTCCTTATTCCGTTTCATAATAAATATTCTATTTGTCTTTCATCGCAGGTTGGCTGTGCAATGAATTGTTCTTTTTGTTTTACAGGAAAACAAGGACTTAAAAGAAATTTGACTACAAGTGAAATTGTTGGCCAGTTTCTACAGGCTTGGCGTTGGTTAGCGAAAAATAGGCCTGGAGAAGAGAGAATTTTAAATATCGTTTTTATGGGACAAGGCGAACCTTTACATAATTTTGATGCCGTCAAAAAAGCGTGCGAAATATTTTTATCAAAACACGGAACTTCAATTGGTGTTCAAAAAATTACCATTTCAACGGCTGGTTATATTCCCGGACTTAAAAGATGGAGCCAGGAAATTCCTGGAGTGAACCTTGCGTTATCTCTTCATTCACCCTTTAAAGAAAAGAGGAATGAACTTATTCCCATTAATATAAAATATCCGCTAGATGAGGTATTGGCAACTATTGACAAGATACCTTTAAATAAAAAGCAATTTATTACTTATGAATATATTCTGATAAAAGATTTTAATGATTCTCCAGATGATGCTAAAAAATTGGGAACAATACTGGCGGGTAAAAGTGCTTATATAAACTTAATTCCTTTTAACTCATTCCCAGGATCACATTACAAGCGTCCGGATTTGAATAAAATTGAAAAGTTTAAAGAAGTTTTAGATACTTTTAAAATCCCGACTTTAATAAGAAGTGCTAAAGGCGATGATGTATTAGCAGCATGTGGTCAACTCAATTCGAAAAATCAAATAGCCGTAGGTTGAGCAACAGCTTTTCGTTGCCCGACATTTTCCGCTGGTTCCCAAGCTCCAGCTTGGGAACCCAGTCGTGGAAGCTCTCGGCAACTGCTCCTGCGTTGCTCTACCTCCTGCATCCATGCAGTCGCAGCTTCCCGTCTACTCTCACCACAAAGGAGTACAACCATGCCCAGAAGCCGCTACCGCGTCCAATGCGACCCGTGCCCACACTTCCTGACCGCAACGATAAACCACTGGCTGCCGTTGTTTACCCGCCCTGAAACCGTGAACATCATTCTGGATTCTTGGCGTTTTTTACAGCGGGACGCAGACTTTCGGCTCTACGGTTAAGTCATTCTTGAAAATCATCTGCATCTTATCGCCGCGTCTGATAATTTGAGCCATGACATGCAGCGTTTTAAATCCTACACGGCGAAGCAAATCATCGCGCATCTGGAACAACGCCGCTCGGTCAAGCTGTTGGAGTTGCTGGCGTTTTTTAAACGCGCCCATAAGCAGGAGACCACTTATCAGGTTTGGGAAGAAGGCAATCATCCGCAAATCATCGAATCTGAGGTGGTTATGCGTCAAAAGCTGGATTACATTCATCACAATCCCGTAAAGCGGGGCTACGTGGACCAGCCGGAACATTGGCGTTATTCCAGTGCGTAATTATGCCGGTCAAGACGGTTTGATTGAGGTGATTCGGTCATGGTGAGTTGCTCGGGAAGCTGCGACTGCATGGATGCAGGAGGTAGAGCAACGCAGGAGCAGTTGCCGAGAGCTTCCGAGACTGGGTTCCCAAGCTGGAGCTTGGGAACCAGCGCAAACGGCGCCGAAAAGTGTTGGGCTTCGTGCCTCAGCCCAACCTACGCACTGGTGAATAACCGAATGAGCCATGATTCTTGTTCCTGCCTGTAAAGGCTACCGGCAAATTTTCACCATGGCCGCTCCACGGCGTGCCGAACTTGTCCATCAACGCAATCCGGGTCCTGGGCCGGAAGGCGGGCTGAAGCGGCATGGTTGCCTTCCCGCCGTCGGCCAGGGGCTCAAGACGACGCCCGCTGCAAGTGCCCGATGGTTTTGTCTCAACGTAGGGACTATTACTTCCGCGTGTACGTCATCTCCATCATCTTCCATTCCTTTTGGCCGGGATGAGCCCCATACATATCGAACGTCTGGGTATTGTTATCCACGATCTTCCAGATAGCGCGATGCTTCATGTATCCACCGCCCGGTTCGGCGTGCTGACCCTTCAAGGTGATGGTCTTGCCGTCTGTGCTCGCAGTGCCTTCCATCATGAAGATCCCGGTACCCATGGTAGACATCCAGCTCGTCACATACCGTTTGAGCACGTTGTCATAGGCTGTAGTCTCGATTCCCGAGAATGGCTGCCCCATCATTTGGCCGGTCAATTCCTGCTGAAGAAAGCGCCCGTCCAGCAGCATCTTCATTTCCGCGGAGCCGGTCGATTCCACCGGTGGCTTGTTGGGCTCCATCCATTCCTTGGTTTTAGTTGTCCAGCTTCCCGCAAGGCTTGCCAATTGCTTGTGCTGCTCGCCCGGCGCGGCCAGCTTGGTGTAGACCTCCATCATCGCTTGTGGGTCCATTGGTTTCTCTGTCTTCTTGCCCTTCGCCATGGCGACGGATGCCGCCAACATGATACAGAGACTCATGAGAGTGAGTTGTAAGTAACGCATGGTTTTCTCCTTCCAGAGTGTAGTTAGAAAGTCATAGGTAAACTAAGCCCATCGCGTGGGGCGCCGCCCGCCCCTGATAGTGTGGTATACGCACCAAGCCGATGGGTGGCGACGTTAAGGAAGCGCTTGGCGATATACCCAAATGATCGGCCTCTTGCTGTTGGCCGTAACCTTTTTCAAGCACCAACTTGGCAGCATCCTGTTTGAATTCCAGACTATATGAGGCCGATTGTATTTTTTTAATCACCTTTATGGGCAGTATAAATTCTGCCTTTAGAGGTGTCCGGCTTCATTAAAACCATTTCAAACTGAATATACAATACGGATGAACACCTACACGCACTAACATGAAAAGTAGGTTGCATTTGTGTTCCAAATCCTGTTCGCATTTTTTAATAAATGGCGTAACGATAACCGATCTCTCAATAACCATTTTTGGCCGTTTGTCGCCAGGATACCGTTTTGATATACCCATACGAAACGCCGCCATCGAGGCAAATTCAGTGTATCAATAGGGTTTTATTTAGGTTTATGAGCCATTCTGGCTTTGTGGTAGCCCCTAATTTACAGGCATCCCAAGTATCAATGAAGTCATCAGATCAGTGGTCGGCTGAATCAGGCAGACCGTTCAACCCGATGAAAGTCAGCTTCTCGTCGCACTACAGACGATCAATGTGCCTACTCAACAGGCAGCTTAGGGTCGACGCGGTCTTTCGCGAATGCCGCAGTTCGGCCAATTGCTGACGGTGAAAGGTTGTTTCATGACTAATGGTGACGAAGCTTTTCGTTAAATTTAGACGGCGTCCATAATGTGGTTTCAAAGCATTCCTAATATTCAGCAGCAATGTAGTTTATGTTGCAATCCTCCGTTACCCTTCCTGTGCCTAAATACTGGTGAAGCTTGGTATTACGATTATTATTGGTCATTTCATATGCTTTGTCTGCTTTTGCGGAAGCTCCAGTAATCACTCAATGGTTTAATGTTATAATTTTTTATTATTTAGGTTGATATTAGATTTGGTTATACATCAACAACAATTGTCCTGAATATGATAGCCATTCAGACATCATCAGCCCCATAACGAAAAGTTATCACAACATGCTCCACTTCCTGCCTGAACCACCTAATGTTAGCCTAATTTATATCGACTCCTACAGACCCACATGGGTTATCGTTTCGATACTTCTTGCTATTCTCGCATCATACGCGGCTCTGAAGGCCTCTTCACGAATCGAGCAACAGTATGAGACAGAATCCAAACTAGCTTGGGCATTGATCAGCGCGTTCACTTTAGGTATCGGCATTTGGTCAATGCATTTTATCGGCATGCTGGCTTTAAGCTTGCCTTGCAGTATCCACTACGACCTATTCATAACCCTGATCTCGATGATTCCTGGCATATTGGCCGGTGGAATTGTGTTTGGTCTGGTATGGCATCATAGAACAAGACGCATGTCACCCTCAGTCGGCAGCATCTTTCTGGGAGCAGGCATCGGAATAATGCACTACACCGGTATGGCCGCTATGCGGTTGGAGGGTTTCGTGGGCTACAACCCCTATTTGTTCACGTTATCGATCATCGTGGCCGTCGCACTGTCCTACCTCGCATTACGTGTGAAAAGCGATGTGGTCTATCTAAATACACGGCGTGATGTGTTGGTTGCTGTCATTATGGGCGGAGCGGTATCTGGAATGCACTACACGGCCATGTTAGCAGCATATTTTGTACGGGATGGTGTAGAGATGCACATTCCACCCTCTGACTTAACCACTAACACCTTAGCCATCTGCATTGCTCTAACGACGGTCTTTCTGGCTTTGACTGCATTGGTCCTTGCCGCTTTTTCAAGCAACAAAGAGACGACAAAACAGCTTCGTGACAATGAACAGCGATTGAAGATTGCCACCGACTCGGGTCAGGTCGGAATATGGGATCTTGACCTGCAAGCCAATGAGCTGATTTGGGATGAGACCATGTTCTCCCTGTATCGGACATGCAAGGAGAATTTCTCGGGGGCTTACGATGCCTGGTCAACACGACTACATCCAGAGGATAAGGTGAAAGCCGAGGCTGCGCTACAGGACGCGATTTCTGGCATCAAAGAATATGCTCATGAATTTCGTATCATCGGACCTGATAGAGAGATCCACTACATTAAGGGACACGCTCATGTTATCAAGGATCAGGCTGGCAAGCCTATTCGAATAATTGGCACCAACTGGGACAACAGTGCGCATGCTCTGACACAACAACAACTGAAGTTTGCGCACGCCGCCATTAACAATAGTAGGAGTTCATTCTTCTGGGTTAACAGTAAAGGCCAAGTAATCGATATCAATGATTATACTTGTCAAAGCCTTGGATATAGCCGCAAGGAATTGATTGGCCAATATATTTGGTTTTTTGATTCAAATTTTTCTGCTGAGTCATGGCCCAGAAAATGGGCCATGCAAAAAAAGGAAATAACACGCACGTTTAACTCGTCGTTTAAGTGTAGGGATAACTCTGTTTTTCCGGTAGAGGTCACTGCTAACTACATTGTTGTTGGCGGAGAAGATTACTGTTTTTTCTTCGCCCACGACATCACCGACCGTAAGGCCGCCGATGAGCAAATAAAACAACTTGCCTTTCATGATCCACTCACCCAGTTGCCCAACCGCCGGCTGTTGAGGGAACGACTAAAGCACAGCATTCTAAAGCACAGTATTAATGTGGAGCGGCGTGACGGCAAGACACTGGCATTATTGATGCTCGATTTGGATTATTTCAAGGCGGTCAATGATCGTCTCGGACATCTGGCTGGCGATGAATTATTACAACAAGTCGCTACACGCATTACTGAAAGACTGCGTGATGTCGACATGGTTGCCCGTTTGGGTGGTGATGAGTTTATCGTATTGCTGGAAGATATTGCACAGCTGGAAGATGCAGCCCGGGTAGCGAATGAAATCATTACTTGTTTAACCAAACCCTTTTACCTGGCCCAAGGCGAGAATATTCAGATTGGCGCCAGTATTGGCATTAGTTTATATCCGCAACACGGTGACAGTCTTGACACACTGATGGACCATGCCGATGCTGCACTGTATCAAGCTAAAGACGCCGGACGCGGCTGCTTTGCCTATTTTTCTGAAGAACTAACACGGGTTGCTCGTGAGCGTATAGCGTTGGAAACACGGCTGCGTAATGCAATTAAGCAAGATGAACTGCGTGTTTTTTACCAACCTCAGGTGGATATTGCTAGTGGCCGCATAGTGGGTGCCGAGGCACTGGTTCGCTGGCAAGACCCAAGAGATGGATTGGTTTCGCCAATACGTTTTATCCCTATTGCAGAGAAAACGGGGCTGATCATGGAGATTGGTGAATGGGTATTACGTGAAACCTGCCGGCAAGGGCGGGAATGGTTGGATGCGGGGCTGCCGCCCTTAACTTTAGCGGTTAATGTTTCTCCTCACCAGTTCCGTCGTTGCGATATTTGTGCGTTAGTAACGACTGTTTTATCCGATACTCGCTTTCCAGTCGAGCAACTGGAGTTGGAAATAACCGAAAGCGGATTGATGGAAAATCAAAGTAACGCAACGGCGATTCTTAATAGTCTGCATGCTCAAGGCGTTCGTCTTGCAATTGATGATTTTGGCACAGGTTACTCATCCTTAGCGTATCTTAAACTCTTTCCATTGGATGTATTGAAAATCGACAAGAGCTTTATTGACGATATTCCTTTTCAGCAAGATGACATGGAAATCACTGCAACGATTATTGCCATGGGCCATATTCTTGGCTTTAAAGTCTTGGCTGAAGGCGTGGAAACGCCAGAGCAATTGGCATTTTTACTGGAAAAAGGCTGTAATAGTTATCAGGGATATATCAAAAGTAGACCTTTACCAGCTCAGGAGTTTGCCGAGTTATTGCGTGATCAATAGCGAAATGAGTTATGAAATTTAAAATGCATAACTCGAACTCACCCTCAGCTATGGATTGGTCTGATAGCGGACGACAGTCAATTATTCCGCATTCAAAAGATTTACATGTTCCACCCGATTGCGCCCCTGTTCCTTAGCGTGGTATAGAGCTCGATCTGCACTTTCTGTCAACTCTCTTGAGGATCTAATCGACTTGGATGAAGTAGACACGCCAATGCTGACCGTAATATGGCCGCTCTTGCTGCCTCCCAGTTCAAAGTGATAAGCCTCGACTGCTTTGCGTAACCGTTCTGCAATCTCCATTGCACCTTCTGCGTCAGTTTCCGGAAGAATAACGGTAATCTCCTCGCCGCCATATCGACAAGCCATATCCAGCCTACGACACGACCCCATCACCAACTCGCTAAGTGTCTTGAGTGCCATATCCCCTGCCAGATGTCCATAACGGTCGTTAACTAGCTTGAAGTGATCAATGTCCAGTAACAGTATAGAAATTGGTGCCTCAGTGCGACTTCTGCGCATAAACTCCTCTTCCAACTGTAAGTAATACATGCGGTGGTTGTAGAGGCCAGTTAGGCCATCGTGTTCAGCCATCTCGCGCAAGTGCTGATTATCCTGTTCCAGTCGCTGGCCTACTAAGCCAAGCAACCAATAGAAAAAACCTAACAAGATTACAAAGGCAGTTCCGCCCACCAACACACTTTCGCGAGTCAGCCTGCTGGCTTCTTTCAATTGTGCGGAAACATCCAGTAGCATTACCATTCTGCCCATGCTACGTCCGGCGGCATCCTTAAACGGCAGGAATGTCGCTCGATAGGCTGATGTTCCAACCACTACAGGTTCCATGACTTCCTGCTCAGACTGCATTCTTTCTTGCAGGCCCTGAGCTAGCTCGCTTGGCATATCCTCAGTTGCCTGATTACTCACCACCACCTCGGGAAGCCTCTCCCAGTCCGGTAAACGTCCCAACATCCGCATTCCATCTTCCCATTCCTTGCGATTGAGGCGTTGCTTGTTAATCAGGACAAAGATTTTGACATTGCCAATATGCTGCACCGCGCGCATCACATGATCAATCTCCATTCCCAGTTCGATGAAACCAAGTAAATGACCGTTTGCGTCAAACCACGGCGTCACGAGGCGCAATGTGAAAGTGCCCAACGGCCCCAACTCTACCCCGTAGCTAGTTTGGTTGCTGCGTTGAGCCTGCAGGGTGGTTTCTCGGTCGATGACATCGCCGAAACGCGCTGGCTGATGAACGCGTAGTATGGTTACTCGATTGCTATCGGAAAAATATAAATGAGTAATTTTGTATTTTTTCCTCAACTCGGCGAAGAGTGACGCAGAGCGTTGCAACAATTGCGCGCGATCTCGGTGTGCCAGAGCTAGTTGTAACTTCTGATTGGTGGCTAGCACTTCCATGACAGCCCCTAGCATGCTGGCTGAGCTATCGACTCCTTCCTGATATAAGTGTTCAGCATGCTTTGCAATTTTTTCGGCATTCAGGTCGAGATCTCGGTCCACATGACGATGGATCGACAGAACGATGAATAGTATTGTCAGAAGCAAAGCGCCAGCTAAGGGCAGCAGGAACCACAGCCGTAGTCGCAAGGATTCTTTGCCATTTCCTTTTGAAAAAATCATCATACCTTTTCGAGCTGCTAAAGTAATTGCCAATTTTGGCAATATAAATATCATTAAGTTAATCAGTTAATAGTTGTAATTGTATACTTACATTTAACTGTGCGCGATGAGTCAGATGCAGTTTTGCACATTTATGCAACACTCTGCCAAGTACGAGGATAAGTCTGGGGAGCAATAGTCGCAAATTTTCCTGAGATGCATTTTACATCCGATTCGAGGAAGATTGACTGGCCGGTTTGGGTCGAACTGAGACACTCAATGTCTGATACAGTTGAGATTAATTTTGGCAATTGTCGGATCAAGTCCGGAGTTTTACAAAGCAGTGTCAGGAAGTACCGTTATCTTTTACATTTCCGGCATGCAGGCCGCATTCTTTTTGAGCTCCCGCTTCCCACCACCAGCGTCCGGCTCTTTCATGTTCATGAGGCAAAATAGCGCGGGTGCAAGGCTCGCAGCCTATGCTGGTAAAGCCTTTGTTATGCAGTTCGTTATACGGCACCTGATAGGCTTCAATATAATCCCAGACTTGCGTCAGGCTCCAATTGACTAGCGGATTGAATTTAATCAATGGATGTCCGGCGGTGGAAAATTCGCTGTCTATTTGCACTTCAGGAATAGACTGCCGGGTATCCGGGCTTTGATCTTTGCGTTGGCCGGTAATCCAGGCATCCAAGTGAGGCAGTTTGCGTTTTAGTGACTCAACTTTACGGATGCCGCAACATTCATGATGGCCGTCCACATAAAAGCTAAACAGGCCTTTCTTTTTTACCAGACTATCGAGCAAGTCCTTGTCCGGCGATAATATTTCAATGTCTATCCGGTAATGTTTTCTGACTTTTTCTATGAAGCGGTAGGTTTCGGGATGTAAGCGGCCGGTGTCCAAACAAAAAACCTGGATGTCTTTCCTGAGTTTGACCGCCATATCGATCAGCGCCACATCTTCCGCACCGCTGAAAGCAATGGCAATATTGTCGAATAGCTCAAGCGCTTTTTTCAGTATGATGCGCGGGTTTTTATCGGTCAGGTCGGTTTGTAATTGCTGGATATTGAGGGTTTTCATAATATTCCTGTCCAAATGAGGAAGGGGCTTATGTAGAGCAATACTGTTGACTTAAGCGATGTAAAGCCCTCTCCAGCGGGAGAGGGTTGGGTGAGGGGAAATCAAAATAAGGAAAAAAGCATATTGGAATCCCCTCATCCCAACCTAATCATGTCGGACTGTCCTGTCCGCCACCCTGCGGGCGAGTGCAAATCCGTTCCCGGCGGATTTGTCCCTGAGGGAGAAGGAGTACACACTCTTAAGTCAACAGGGCCGTAGGATGTGCTGAGGAACGAAGCGCATCAATCGCGAAAGATGCGCTTCACTTTGTTCAGCACATCCTACGCACTTTTTGCTTAACCAGATTGATCAGGTGTAGGCCGGAATAAGGCCATCCAAGCGCGTAGCGCGAGGTGGCGTTTCCGGCGAATTGAATAGTGTTTGCCGGAAAAGCTTCCACTCCTGCTCACGCCCCTTACCTACATGGCTGAATATTCAGGACGCTTTTTGCTTGACCAGATTGATCAGGCTACCCGCCAGCACCATTTCTACTTGGTATTGCGTCATCCGATGCTCGGTCTTATAGGTCTCGTTCTTGGTCAGGTTGATCACCTTGACGCTATTTCCCTGGCGAATGGCATTGCGCACATCAGGAATTGAAAGCCGGTCGCCTTGGGCGATCTTGTTCCAATCATCAGGATTGGTAAATATCAAGGGCAAAATGCCGAAGTTGCTTAGATTCTGCAAATGTATTCTGGCAAAGCTTTTTGCGATTACAGCTTTGACTCCCAAATAACGGGGGCCTAAGGCTGCGTGCTCGCGGCTCGAACCCTGTCCGTAATTGCTGCCGCCAACAACGAACGATCCCTGTTTCTGATAGCCCATCGCTCTTTCGGAGTAGGTCTCGTCGATCGGGCTGAAAACAAATCGGCTGATTGCCGGGATATTACTGCGAAAAGGCAGCACCTTGGCTCCGGCCGGCAAAATTTCATCCGTGGAAATATCATCGCCCACTTTTAATAGCGCCGGCCCTTCGAGATTATCGGGCAGCGGCTCTAACACGGGCAGCGGTTTGATATTGGGGCCTTTCTCCAAGTCATACTGTTCGCCTTCCTGTGCGGGCGGAACCAGCATGTCGGTATTGAGGAGTATGGTCTCGGCCTCCATGAAACGGGGATACTCCATGCCCAGCGTACGCGGGTCGGTGATCACGCCGGTCAGGGCCGAGGCGGCGGCGGTTTCCGGGCTGCACAAATACACCTGGTCTTCCTTGGTGCCGGAGCGGCCAGGAAAATTCCGGGGAACGGTGCGCAGGCTGATACGCCCCGTAGCCGGGGCCTGTCCCATGCCGATACAGCCGCCGCAACCGGCTTGGTGGAGGCGGGCACCCGCATGGATCAGCTTTCCCAGTATGCCGGTTGCCGTCATGTTCTCCAATATCTGCCGGGACGTGGGGTTGACGTCGAATGAAACGCGGTCGTGCGCCTGCTTGCCGTCGACGATCATGGCCGCGATCGCAAAGTCCCGCAACCCCGGATTGGCGGATGATCCGATGTAAGATTGGTAGATTTCCCGGCCCGCCACCTCGCGCACCGGCACCACGTTACCCGGACTGCTGGGAAGCGCAATCAGAGGCTCCAGTTCCGACAGGTTAATTTCCTCGTATTCGTCGTATTCCGCATCCGGATCTGCGAGAATTTCCCGAAAGGCTTGCTCGCGCCCCTGGCTTTTCAAAAACGCCATGACCGCATCGTCCGATGGAAAAACCGACGTGGTGGCGCCCAATTCGGCGCCCATGTTGGCGATCACATGCCGGTCCATGGCGGTCAAGGATTTCAATCCGGGGCCGTAATATTCGACGATCTTGCCAAGTCCGCCGTCCACATCGTGCCTGCGCAGCATTTCCAAAATCACATCTTTGGCGCTCACCCAGTCGGGCATTGCCCCGACCAGTTTGACGCCCCACGTTTTCGGCATTTTCAAGTAAAACGGTTCCCCCGCCATCGCCATCGCCACTTCCAGGCCGCCCGCACCGATTGCCAGCATTCCCAATGAACCGGCCGCACAGGTGTGGCTGTCGGAGCCTAACAAGGTTTTTCCCGGTACGCCGAAGCGCTCCATATGCACGGGATGGCTCACGCCGTTACCGGGGCGGCTATACCAAAGGCCGAACTTCTTGCATGCACTACGCAAAAACAGATGGTCGTCGGCGTTTTTAAAGTCTTCCTGCAGGAGGTTGTGATCTACATACTGGACGGAAAGTTCGGTGCGTATGTGCGGAATGCCAATCGCCTCAAATTCCAGCATGACCAGCGTGCCCGTTGCATCCTGGGTGAGTGTCTGGTCAATTTTTAAGCCGATCTCTTCGCCGCATATCATGCGACCTTCGACCAAGTGGCTTTCGATCAGCTTCTGAGTTACGTTTTTACCCACGGCTTTATACTCCCGCATGGCATCAGATATTTTAGCAAGGTGATGTGTCAACGCTTTTTCCGGCAGAAGATTAAGCAGCTTTTTCAATGGCGCCGGCGGGTCGAGGCGATCCTTGTCGGAGTGGAGCAATGTCAACGCCGGTGAAGATAATTACAGCCAGCGTAACCCGATGCTTGGCTTTAAAGAGGCATATTAGTCCAGACAAATTGGATGCATCATTATCGATATAGCCTGCCTATTGCTTGAACTTCGCAGCTTCTTCGGAGCCGCCGGTGGCATCGCCTTCGCTGTAGGAATGGGCGCCGACTCCGGCCAATTTGCCGGCGTCGACCACCAGATACTCGTTGCGGATCGGCCGGCCTTCGAACCAGCATTCCAGCACCTCCCGGACGCCGGCGGCATAGCGGGCCTGCGCGGATAGGCTGGTGCCGGAAATATGCGGGGTCATGCCGTGATGAGGCATGCTCCGCCACGGGTGATCTTTCGGCGCCGGTTGCGGGAACCAGACATCGCCCGCATAACCCGACAGCTGGCCGCTTTCCAATGCACGGGCAATGGCGTCGCGGTCGCAGATCTTACCGCGGGCGGTGTTGATGATATAAGCGCCGCGTTTCATCTTGGCCAGCATGGCGTCATCGAACATGTGTTCGGTTTCCGGGTGTAACGGACAATTGATCGTCACCACATCGCAAACCCGTACCATCGATTCAACATCGGGGTGCCAAGTCAGGTTCAATTCCCGCTCGACGTCAGTCGGTAGGCGGTGGCGGTCGGTGTAATGCAGTTTGACATCGAACGGTTTCAAGCGGCGTAGCACCCCCAGACCGATGCGGCCTGCGGCGACGGTGCCGACTTCCATGCCTTCCAGGTCGTAGGAACGCGCCACGCAGTCGGCGATGTTCCAGCCGCCTTTTATGACCCATTGGTAGGACGGAATGTAGTTGCGCACCAGGCTTAGAATCATCATTACCACATGTTCGGCGACGCTGATACTGTTGCAGTAGGTGATTTCGGCGACGGTGATATTGTTTTCCATCGCCGCCTGTAAATCGACATGGTCGGAACCGATGCCGGCGGTCAGCGCCAGTTTCAATTTCGGCGCTTTGGCGATGCGTTCCGCGGTCAGATAGGCCGGCCAAAACGGCTGGGAAATGACGATTTCGGCATCGTGCAGTTCCTGATCCAAGCGCGAGTTTTCGCCGTCTTTGTCGGAAGTCACCACCAGCGTATGGCCCAGACTTTCCAGATAGCGACGCAAACCCAATTCGCCGGAAACACTGCCCA
>Ga0208263_100313_pt1 | contig 18577 bp, 16 predicted proteins | sample LakWasMet28_LOW6_2_FD_183872 | JGI IMG/M metagenome (GOLD analysis project Ga0208263, IMG submission 183872) | Freshwater sediment methanotrophic microbial communities from Lake Washington under simulated oxygen tension - Sediment Metagenome... | ecosystem: Environmental > Aquatic > Freshwater >... | reverse complement strand
GGCCGACTTTATATAAGAAAATATCTTTTCGGATTTTTTGGGTTGCGGCGAGGAATCGATCACCGCAACAGTTAGGAACAAGCCGAACGCGTTGCTTGGGTAACGGCTTTAGCGGGTGGCTGCTTTATCAGATACCAGCAAAAGACCGTCTTGAATTTTTACGCGATGCGCACGTCGCGGCGTTTTTGGCTTGCCTGTCTTAATTCCCAGCGTAATAATCATTTTATATTGTTCCTCCGGCGTCATGACTCGGTCGGCGCCAAAGACCTGATAAACCTGACGGGCAGATAATGCAGTCAATGGCACTTGCATATCTTGTCTGCTGCCGTCTTGTATTAGCGTGGCAACAGTCACATATCCACTATCGGCAATTTCTGCCTGTTTTTTTACGCTTACCCCATTTTTTCAATGGAAGAATGCGGCCTACAGCCAGTTTCAGTATGCAACTGTATTACTCTCTTACAACTACCTCTATTCATAGCAATTATAGTGGTCCCTGAAATACAGACAACGGTTTTTAGGGTCTACGTAAAAGCGTGTAGAAATAATTGTTGATTTTACGCTCAATGAGCGTAAAATAATCTACCAATGGAGCAGCAAAGCTACAGGCGGTGCCGGACGAAGCCGGTCTTACTGGAGATAAGACAATGAGAACAGTAAAAGCAGTTACAACCCTTGGAAACAAATGCCGACTCTATGACGCAACAGTTGAATCTGACGGAACAATATTAATCTACGATGATGTCGCAAAGCATTTCACAACATGTCACAGTATCGCTTCTAATGAAGCCAAAGAAATAAGAGCCGACTTTGTTGAAATGCTGGCTGACTTGTTACTAGACCAGATTCCTGGCGCTTGGGATACACCAGACTTTGAATTATTGCGTAGCTTAGTACCAGACGAAAGTGAGGCAGATTTTGCAGATATAACTCATTTCTTTTACGGAACTTACAATTGCTCAGAAGAAACAGCAAGGCTACGCGCTGTAAAAGCATTAGAAATGATAAAGGAAGAGACCACCAAGGAAAACGATTAGTTGTAGCTAATCAATTAAGCAATTCCGCTTCAATGAGGCCCTGACGATCTAAGGTCCTACTCTAACAGGCAAAACAATGAAAGGCAATAAGCTTAGATCAGGAACCGCTCGAGTCGATGCGCGGCTGTTGCTGGCAATGCTAAATCACATATCCACCCATGGCGGCGTTGGCAACCAGGAGCTACAGGACGTTACAGGATTATCCAGAGCCAGCGTGCAAAGGCTAGTATCTAATGCCAATGAACAGTATGGTGTAAATATCATCTACAATCGTAAAGCGTTTGCTGAGAGCGGAGAATACGCCATAGAGGACTGGGGTGTATTTGATCAAACTAAAGTTCGTAATTTCGTCCGCACGAAACCATAAAAATAAAGAAAAACGATGAATGCCCCAACAAAAGAAGAAATTAAAACCGCTCGAGAGAAAATACAGGAGCAACTCGGACTCGGCATAACCGAGGCTCAGAAATGGTGCGCAGACCTGATCTATAAAGGTTTGCGCACCTGGCAACAGTGGGAGAGTGGCGATAGGCAGATGGACCCGGCATTTTGGGAGCTGTTTACTATTAAGAAAGCGCTCAATGCTCGTAAATAATTACATCGTTTCTACACGATTTTTTGAAGACTCGGTTTTTATTATAGCTAGCTACCATCATCAATCTCTAAACGGCCTTTGTATCCGGCTTTTTTCATTGCCTGATACGCACGATCTAGGCTTGTATAGTCTTTCATCGTACCGTCACGACTGCAATTCATCAGAGTACCTCCAAAAGAAAAAACAGAAGGAGAGCCATAGACAGAAACAGTCCAAAGCAATTTGTCGCCGTCTGAATTCCCGTAAAACCTAATTAATTTAACGTCACCGGATTTAATCAATTTTTTAAGTTCGTTATGTGTCATGGTTGCACCTATTAAGTTACAACTATATTATAACAAAGTTACAACAATGTCAATACATTGCTTTACATATCTAACTTAGAGGTTAATTTTTATCGCTCCAGGTCGCGTTCCCTCTTTTGAATAATCTGTTTCCCATCTTTCATATTATCGTTTGATAATGCGCCGGCCTCAATTCTTTCGACCACCTTGGCATGGACCCTCGACAGTACAATATGTCGTTGTTGCTCGTTTAATCCATCTGCCATTGTCTTAGCATCCACCGCCCGAATAAAATCATAGGCAGGAGCAAGCTCTGAATATAAATTCATAGCCTCGGCCTCTGGCAGTTTCTCAAAAGCTTGTTTGAGCGCCTTACTATCAACAACAGGCTTTATCTCTGAATGGTTGTTTCCGGCACTGAAAAACTCCTTTAACGCCTCGCCATAACCTAACTCAACCAACTTCAATTTCTGTGCCTCTATTCCTAGCGCCACGGCTGTTTTCTGCTCATCTGGAACAGATGGGCCTTTTACTAACAAGGCCCGTTGAACTTTCTTATAATCCTCCCTCGTGGCATCCAACTCTTCGATCTGACTGAATGGCTGCTTAGCCTGTTCGCGCATAGCTTCGGCATCTTTAGATGATTTCTCTATTCGCTCCTTGGTGTGGTCAATAGCGACAGGCAATCGGCCAATGTCATTAGACATACGCTGTATCCATCCACTCGCAGAAAACGGCTCGCTATCTCTCCAATTATTCGAATCACCACTTAACGACTCGACAGATATGTTAGTGAATGCTCTCTTAAAGGTGTATTCCATACCGCGATAAGTAACCTTTGATTCGCCACTTTCTTTGTCTCTTAACTTCTCAACAGCGTTTGAAATTGCATCCTGTGCCTTATCTTTTTCTACAAACATTTGTCCATCAACAGTTACAGGAGAATAGCCTTTACTGTCCAGCGGATGCTTACTAACCGTTTCGACTAGGCTGTTTAGCTTTGCCAAATAACGCGGACCGTGACCTTCTGCATACTCTTGAGCATCACGAGCCTTTCGAGTCATAGCTAACGCTTCATCAGCATGACTGGCTTGCAACTGCTCCAAACGTCGGACACTGTTACGCAATTTTGTTTCTTCTAAAATCAATGGATCGCCGGATGCCGCCGCTTTCATATCCGCAGAATTAGCAGCCTCACCAGCAACATCATCAATTTCATTGATTGTGCCGTCAAACTTACGTAACTGCTCGATGCCACGGGCTTTGTGTTCAAGGATTTGCCAACGTCGGGTATCGTAAGTTTGTTCAGTCGCATATCGACCAATAAACACCTCGAAGTTATCAGGATCACGGTCATACAAGTGATTACCTCGCCGGATAATCCGCCCTTCACGTTGCTCCAAGTCGCTTGGCCTCCAGGGTGCATCGATATGATGCAAACCCACTAAAATTCTCTGTACATTGGTACCAGCGCCCATTTTAGGGGTTGAGCCTAATGTGAAACGCACATCACCGACGTTGACCGCTTTAAACAACTTTTCCTTGGCCGCCGGTGTTGAATAGTCGTGAATGAATGCAATCTCACGCTCAGGTACACCTCTATTTATTAACTTAGCCTTGATGTCGTCATACACCGAGAACTTGGCCGAACCGGATATCCCCGCTATATCCTCCCGGTTGAAATACTCGAAACCTTCTGTTTCAACATCATGCTCGTTATTGTATTCATCGATTTGCCCTTGTTCGATCTCTCCGGCGGCTTCACGTTTATCGATCCAGCCTTGGCGCTTGTCGTCGTCTACAAGCACACTGTTGGCGTCCTCTCTAGCATCCTCCTTGGTACGAGAATCTTTACCCAAAAGAACGCCTGAAGCAGCATCGTACACATCAAACCGTTTAGTGTCCTTGTCACCACGTTGCACAATGAAATAAGGCAAATCCTCGTGACCTTCCAATGTGTGCATGGTGCCGCGTTTCATATCGATAACGCCTGCATCATCGCGAATGTATAGCCTACGGTCCTTTGTTGAATAATTATTCCGGGCAGACAAGGGAATAGACATGTCACAGAAAACCAACTGAGTACCTTTATCGGCCTCCCATTGATGGTAAACCTTCAGCATATTGTCAACAGCCAAATTGATCTTGGAGCCTGGGAAATCTGGAGCGGTCGGATCTATTAAACGATAATCTAAACCGGCTTTGTTCGCTTCGCCGGTCAGTGACAATGCGTTGACTTTGCCCTTTGTCGCCCTGGTCAATTCACCAAGACGTTCAAAGCGGCCAAGAATGGAATCTGGATGTACTTTTACAACAGGCGATACAGCCAATTCAACCAATTTGAGCTTGGCGTCCTGTTCGGTATCTACCAAAATAGAATGTTTGTCGCCTACTTTGAGAAGATATTTGTCAATGTCTTTACCCTTAGTGATGGTGATGTCACTAGACAAATCAGCCATGAATTTGATCTTGCCTGCTTCATCCGTTTCAGCCTTCGGCACACCCATTAGATTTGCCACCAGTGGCGAACGTTCCGCCACAATTAACACGGGTTTTCCGCCGACCAATTTAGGCACAGGAAACCGCTTCCCCTGCGCTTCTTCTTGAGCCTTTAAATCATCCAGTGTGACTGTATCGGCAAAAGAGTTGTACAGGCTCATCAATGACGGCAAATTGGTAAACTTGGCAAACCGTGTTGACTGACGATAACCGCTGCCTGAAGGCGCCACCTCGTAAACATTTTCTACACTGCCATATTGTTTTGCCCACGCATCAAAAACATGGAGACCCTCCGCTTTCAATGTTGGATATTGCATGTAGCGTTGCACGTTGTACATTTCAACCAGCGAATTCGAAACAGGCGTTCCTGTAGCGGTTATGAAAGGCGTCTTTTCTCCGAATTTATCGAACAGCCAGCGTGTTTTAACAAACAAATCAAACGCTTTAGCTGATCCATTAGGATTGCCCATACCTGGGTTACGATCCATAGTAGAGTTATAGCTTAAATTCTTAAACTCATGCAGCTCATCAATATAGATCGCATCAACTCCAAGCTCATCGAAGGTAACGACTTCGCTACGTTTGCCGATAGCCGTCATCTTATCTTTCATCCTAGTTTCGAGTCTTGAGCGGATACCTTCCATGTCGCGAATGATATTGCGGTCGCCACGCGCCCGCTTCATATCCTCAACAGCATCGCCTATTTCCTTAAGCTGTTCATTCAATACTGCTTGTTCTGTTTCTTTCGGAAGGCCGATCTTTTTCAATGATGAATGACCAATTACCACAGCATCCCAATCGCCTGTAATAATCTTTGAAAACAACCGCTCACGGTTATCCTTACTGAAATCTTCTGGAGTTGCAGCCAAAATATTCGATCCAGGGTACAAACGAGTAAATTCACTACGCCATTGCAGAGTTAAATGGTTTGGTACCACGAAAAGTGGTTTTCGTGCGATACCAAGGCGGCGCTGTTCCATCGCTAACGCCACAAGTTCGAATGTTTTACCGGCCCCAACAACCTTATCCGATAGCATCTGATATGATTGCAAACCACGCCACACACCATTCTTTTGATGTCCCAACAAACTAATGGCAGGATTCATACCTGGGAATGTAAGATGTGAACCGTCGAATTTACGATTAACTATACGGTTCATCTTATCATTGTAAAGTGCGGCTATCTTGTCGGCCCGCTCTGGTTCACTCCATAACCACCTCTTCCACTCATCCTTAATTGCGTTTTGCTTTTCCCTGGCCGCCTCGGTTTCCTTTTCACGTAGAACGGTTCTGGTTGATCCTTCTGCGTCTCGAATTATCTGTTTAACAACGGCACCACGCCCCAGCATAGTAAGTTGAACCAGGTCTTGCGCACTCAAGTCCGATGTTCCGAATTTACCGGTGTTAAGCGCTGGATCGGCTTGGCCTGCAAAACTTAATAACCATTGGCCGGTTGACTTCATATAAGTAGCCGACGCATCACCGCCGGAAATATGTTTAATAAACTGCTGATAAGTGTCGGCAGGAATAAACGCTGCACCAATGCTTACCGATATTTCGCTGGGCATTTTATCTTTCGGAATAACCTTACCCAACGCCTCCACGTTGCGCTGGAATTTATCATCATCATGAACAGCTGCTATTGCTAATGACAGCTTGGTTTTTACGTCACCGGACAGGTATTCGTCCGCAGTAACAATACCTGCTTGTGGATCTTTGTACACCACATCACCAAGCTCTATGATGATCTCATCGATAGGCTTGTTGTAGACTTCGGCCATGTACTCGCCGTCTACCCGGCCACGATAGTTCAACGAGGCCAGCAACGCATCTTTGGCCGTGGTTACTGTCATATAGTCTTGCGGCGGGAATGCCACCCGCCGATTGAAAATATCGGCTTTTACAGCGCTTGGGTTCCGCTGATCTATACCCTCTTTATCAGCTATTGCTTTGCTAATACCTTTGTCATAATCAAACTCTAATGCTTGCAATAGCGAAGCTTCGGTATCATCTAAGAAAATACGGCGGTTTGCCTGGCTGTTGATGTGACCGTGTTGTTTAAGGAATCCGTCATACAACTCATTCAAGCTCTTCCGATTAGCCTCAATCTCAACTTCTGATGATCCTGGTAATCTTTCCAATCGCATCTGGCTCCGTAACGAGTCACGCATGACAATCATGCCTTTCATACGGGCTATGGCCTTTTCGTTTGGTGCTGACCACTCATTAGCAGTTTTATTACCCATAACATCACTACTACGCTGCATAACTGCGCCGTTGGCACTAACGTAGAAAGAACCAACCTTGATGTTATCTGGAATATCCATATCGACAACGGCTGAATCGGCCTGGCGGTCAATGTGCTCGTAAACCTGTTGAGGTAAGGTTTTAACCCAACCGGCCAGCTGTTCCTTAATATCTCCACTTTCCTCAACAGTATATTCATTGGCGTTATACATAAAGCCACCAGCCGATGGCGAACCAAGTACGAACTGAGGATTATCAGAAAAAAATTGATTGACCTTATGTGTAACGGATTCCCCTGTCTTGGGATTTACATTGACTTGATCGACTACATCACGCCATTGGCTGATGTCTCTAGGTAAACCGTTTCCGTCATGTTTTTGAAAGATCAAAATATCGGCCACAACCTCGGTGCCAGCATTTTCCTTGAAGGCTGTATTTGGCAATCGTACAGCGCCAATTAACGAAGCCCTATCGCCAATCCACTTACGAGCGCGTCCATCATTAGCATCTAAGAAGTTGTGAGACACAACAACTTCCATTATTCCACCTGGCCGCAATTTGTCGATTGACTTGGCTAGAAAATAATTGTGAATACTAAAGCCTGAATACGGGCTACGCTCTGCATCAACTAAAGGTTGACTACCAAACGGCGGATTACCAATAACAACATCAAAATATTCTGAGGGAATTTGAAAATCTTCAAAACCGGTAGCCTGAGCAATTTTTGCTTTTGGATATAACGCCGCAACAAGGCGGCTTGTTAATGAATCGAGTTCTACACCGTGCAATTGTGAGTTGTTACGCATTTCGGGTGGCATCATGCCAAAGAAAGTGCCGATACCAACGGATGACTCCAAAAATCGTCCATCAGTAAATCCCAACCTCTGCAACGAATCATACATTGCACCCACTACAACAGGCGGGGTGTAATGAGCATCGAGCGTGGATTTTCGTGCTGCAATAAATTCAGCGTATGTTAGTAGCTCTTTTAGCTCTAAGTGTTGTTTTGCCCACTGCTTGTTTTCTGAATCAAATACGCCTTTGATTCCACCCCAACCAACATATTTGGCAATCTGTTTACGTTCATCAACTGTAGCAATACGGCCCTCCTCCTCCATTGCCTTGATGATACGAATGGCAGCAACATTGTCTTTATACTTTGTTACAAGACCACCTTTGCCAATTTCATCAGCATCTATTACAAAGTCTAACTCGCTTCCGGCGGCGATAGACTCAGACCGTACTCCTGCAATATCTCGTGTCTCGCCAGATGACTGGTTCCCGCCCCTGCCAATATCTCCCGTTCTTGCTGTTCTTGATTCTCCAACGCCTCCAGATACTCTTCCGAATCTATCAGTGCTGTCACCGCTTCCGGCCATCCCAACACCCAACGGTTGGCTATCTCGATTGTCATCGGTGTTGCTAACTTGAGATAATTCTGTATCCCTTTCGGATACCGTTCTAAATACACTGGTTCCTGCATAAGTGTTTTCCTCCTGGTTTGTTAAGGCTTGGTTAGTGTTATCACTATCATCAATGTCAAAATCTTCGAATAAATTTCTTTGAAATGGGTTATTTTTATTTTTCTTCATAAGCTTAATTGGTGTATATCAAAACGCCATATTCTGATTATGGCGGAAATCATAACAACAACTATCTCACTGAGTCCAACATCAACACCACGCACATTTAAGAGGAAATTTATTTTCGCGTCCGCGAAAAAACTGGTATGCGTAAATTAGTTTATTAAAGATTACGCATCATATCCTGGGGCGAAAGCGCCATTAGGATAAAATCGTATGTCCAGCCAATCACAAAAGCCAAAAAACTAATGGCACCAAAACCCCAAACCATAGTAGTTTTATCTGGGAAAGCGTACCAGGCGAACAGCCAGGCGAACAACATTGGAATAGAAACTATGTTGCATAGAAAAATAACCGGCAGCCGCAACCAATAAAGAATTAAAAACACCGGCCACCGAATAATAATCCACATCCAGATAAAGACGCTTTGAATAGCGGCAGCTTTTGGTATTATCACCCTTTGCTTAACAGCACGTAGGTCAAGCTTCTGTAAAGTTCCCTTTGACTTTCGAAAATTTACTTCTATTACTTTATTAGTCATTTTGCACCCAACCCTTTTTTGTAAGTTCAATTGCTAAATGCGAATATCCATTTTTATCGGTAAAACAAAGGAGTTAGCCATTCCGGTATTTCTTCGTCTTCTAGTGCATCTAATGGCTTTCCTTTCCCGTTATCCCAAGCAGTACGATTTACGTTAACAATGTGCTTCATAAGAAATACCGAATCTTTTGGTGATAATTTCAACGTTACCTCTTGTTTAATATCTCCTTGGTTAATTTCTATCGTTAAAGAAATATCGCGGTATCCAGGCGCATTGCCATAAGCTTTTAACTTGTCAAAGTGCATTTTTTCATTATTAAGTTCGTTCATGTGATTTATCCCTTGAAGTATCTATCTTTGACGGGCAACAGATAAATTAAAACTAAAATTCTTTATACACTTATCTTGCACGTAAGACAAGTTATAACGCTTGTCATTTAGAGGTTGTTTTAGCCGCAGTTTTTTCCTTACCCGCTGCTGCCAGTTTCCCGCGCAATTCAGCGGCTTCTTCTCCGGCTTTCTTTGCCTCGCTGCGGACATCCTTTATTTGTCGCCGCACGTCTTCAATTTCCCTGGCCGCTGTATCAAGCGCTATTTGTTGGGCCTGAACCTGGTTCCTTGCACTGTTGAGTTCCTGGGCGCTCTGCTGACTTTGTTTCTCGGCTAGTTCTGTTCGGGCTTCTGCTTTGGTTGCCCGTTCTGTCATAGATTCCAGCCTGGCCGTCAACACCGCCGCTTGTTGCTCGGATGCAATGCGGGCTTTGCTTTCTGAATCCAGGGCCGCGCGTAGACGTTCGATTTCTGCTGTTTGCTCCCCAAGCCGTTCGGCGCTTGCTTCAATTTTTAGCTGTGCTTTGGCTAGGTCAACCCGTGCCGCTTCGGCTGCTTGTTGTTCGCGCTCGATGCGTTCGGTTTGCGCTTTAATGTCCGCCGCTTGTTGATCCGCTTTACCGGCCAGAGTGTCGCGTTCTGTTGTAAGTTCGGCAACTTGTTCAAGTAGTTCATCGCGTTCAGTTTCCAAGGATTCGCCAGCGTCCGCCAGCTCTGCCGCTTCTTGTTGAGATTGCACTAATTTAGTTTCAACCTCCGCCCTGGCGCTGGCCGCCGCCTTTTCGATTTCCGCAGCAATGGAAGCCGTTAAGCTGGCCGGTAATTCTGGAGCCGCAACGGTGGCTTGTGGCCTAGCTGCTCTCCATGCGGTTAAATGCCTGTGTACGGTGTTAGGGCTGCCCGTGCCGATCCGTTTACGCACAGCGTCAATGGTAGGCTGCGAGCCTTCGCCTATAATTGCGTCTGCCGCTGCTGCAACTTGTTCGTATGTAATACCTGTTCTAGCCATGCTCATTCCCCGGTGGTTAATAAAATATCGTATTTCGTATTATACATAATACGATACAATACACAATACTTTATTATACGATATTGAAAAATATTTTTGATGTGTCTCTCGTTTTGCTTCGCGGGTAGATAGGCGAGCGAAGCCGAGCCGGTGCTGTATGGCGTCGCTGAATATCCGCTTGTGGCCGAACGAAGAAAACAAGGCAGATGTGCGCCCACTAACGCAAGATCAATGATATTCGACAAGTCACCTTCACTTACTGTTAAGCTGCTTTAAAGGCTGTCAAAAAGTCGCGCTTACGTGAGCCGCATTTATCCACGGCCGTTGGTGGCCCCGGCTCGTGTCGCCCGTGGATAACACTACACAACGTAATCTTTTGAGTGTAAGAACAGTAGAAATCAGCCTGGTGGTACAAATTAGCAATGTAATTTATACGAGGCTTGACGAGGGCTGAAAACGGGGAGATACTAAGCTTTCCAAGGGCGGGGTATCCTCTCCGCTTGCAGCACGGGCAAGCCGACCAGGTTTGTTTCGTGTTGCACCTTACATATTTATTCTCCTTGTTTTTGATCGCTGACTCGCAGTTGTGTTTAAGGCAAGGACATCCATTATTGTCCCTAGCTTAATTTTCCAATTATTTTTAATCCGAAGACGATTAAAAAAAAGAATGAACAAGGTTAAAAGATTAAGGCAATAAAAAAGTTATTTTTCTTAATTACAATCAGTAACATATAAAATAGACCCGCCCCCTATACCTACTGAATCTATTTAAAATTACGCTGCTTTATCAACACCCGCCCCCTATACCTACCTATGCCGCCCCCTATACCTACTTGGTTTTAGTGAACCCGCCCCCTATACCTACTTGGTTTTAGTGAACCCGCCCCCTATACCTACTGGTTTGTATGGGCCGCATCTGTAGATGATTGTTTAAAACGCGCCGCCGCCCACTATACCTACCGAGTATCGCCCCCTATACCTACCTAAAAACGGCTTTACCCGCCCCCTATACCTACCGTTTCTTTGTGGAATGAGTTTGTTGTTAACGTCAATAGATAGGGGCAAATCGTCATATAAATACTTTAACAAATCAATGAGTGGATATAGGCTACTGACCCGCCCCCTATACCTACTTATCGCAACAACATAACATTATGTTTTACCAATAATCTTTAAACTGTCTTGTTGGCGTTTATTTGCGGCTTTTGTATCTTTTACGAAATCTGGTGTGGGATGTAACGTATAGATGACATCAAGAATTTTTCCTCTTACGCCGGTTACTAGGTTCTTTTCAAATTTAAGCAGTACCGCAGTATTTACTAATTCTGTTAAGCACTCGTCTAATACTTCTATGGCTTTTCGTTCTCGGGCATAGCTGTCAAGTAGAGCGCTATCGCGCTTTATCGTACTGTATCTAGTCTCAAAGGTTGTTGTAAAACTAGCGAATGTGAATTTTGTCGATAACAATTTGTGCAACCAGCGCGACAATTGATTTTTATGGCTCATCATTTGAGCATAGTTGTATTGCCGGTAGGTAAGGGCATCCATTGCTTGAGTTACCAAAGGATGGAACTGTACAATCCATTTTGCGTCCGGATCGTCTTGCAGTGTTGTTCTTGTTGCCGCCGATAATCCCGCCAGAAATGGACTTATTGTAAATCCTTCGCCTTTTTTATTGTTTGATGCAAGGGAAATTTCTATTGTGCTTCTAGCAAGAATCTTGAGGCTTAAAATTAGCTCTTGGTATGATCGGCTATGGCCGCGTTTTCTAAGTTCTTCACGCAACATATATAAAGTAAATACCACACCGCTACGAAAGTTTTTGGCATCGTAAAACGCGTTTTGTTGCTCAGCGGCTATTTTAATTAATGCGTCTTCGACTAATTCCTCATTGGCAGATGGATAATAGTCCTTACTGGAACCGGTTGTTCCGTCGTTGATTCGAGCCGCTTGAATGGTCGCTATCATTCCTTCGCCACGAAAATTGAAATCAATGCGCAATAAATCTAGAAAACCAAAGGATTTGCGTAATTTGTCCATTTGTTGTCTGGAAACGGCATAGCGGGGGATACTGTTCCATAGATCGAAAGTGTTTGATAAGCGGTCACGACCAACATCTGTGTTGCATAGTAGATTGCGGAACAAATCTAGTTGTTGACCATTAAAATCTTTGTCGGCAGGTAATGGTAGATTTTCATAATTTAACCCAGCCCTACTCGGCCTTTTTATCTTTTGTTGCATCCTCTTTCACCCTTTGATGTTTTATAAATAAAACGCCTTGTATCATCCATCACTATTATTCATAGTATTCGCCACCGAATATCGTTTTATTTCATCACGAAACTTAGCTATTAAAGGACTGGGCGCAACAAAAGTAGTTTGTTCCCAACCAGGTGGCAAAAAATTCATAGCAGCAAGCTCCGCGCGTTGTGCTTCGCGGTAATTATCTAAGGTACGCCATACAACCCCTACAGCATCATTAACCGCTTGTCTTGTCCAGTTATACTGATCGGCAATTGATTGAAATGTGCGACCTTCAACAAGAGCTGCGTGGGCGGCATTTACTCGGTCGTCGGAAATATTCAGCAGACAACGAACAGCCTCGAATTCTGCGACCGTCATACGGCGTTTAGCTCTTTTTGTGGGTTTTGTTTGCATCTAATTCTTAGCGGTTGTAATCGTACCATTAGGAAACGCCCTAGATCGGGCGAGGCCGTCTAGTTTGCCATTTTGAATAGTAGTAACACAACCTGAATTATCGGCAACCTTAAAACGATGTAATCCAGTCTTAATCAATAAAACGCTCCCTAGTCCGACAAACATTGCTATTGCAAAAGCCGCTTTCAGTTTTTCGATTTTTATGATTTGGATATTAAGCATAAGATTAATCCTCATCCTTAAAACTGCCAAATATGTTTAAAAGGCTGAATTTGGCATCACTATCCACACCTTGCAGGAAGGCAACAAGGGCGAATGCTCCAGCATTAGTCTCAGCAAAATGACCTTTGCGTAAACCTTGTATTACGGCTTGTCCCACATTCTTCGCTTGAGTTCCGGCATCGTAAAACATTTGAAGATAATTCGACATAACTTCTTTATCAAAGAGACTTAAGGTATCAAACACAGCTATTGGTTGACTTTTAAAGACTTCATCCGGCCCGGAACTGCTGTTACCACTATAAATAGATAAATAAGCCGCGTTAAGAATTCGTATGGGTAAAGTAGGGTAATCATTTTTCGCGTCCGCGAAAACTTCATCTTGTGTTTCCTCTGGTTCATTTGAAGTGCCATTCAGTTTCACACGCTCGGCATCATGCAAACGCTGTTCTACAAGCCATTTCGGTGTATTCTCCCCAATGTATTCATTATTTGAATCCGGCTTGGGTTTTGGTTTTTGTTTGCTCGGCTTAACTTCATTCCTTACGGCATTGGCTTTGTCGCGAGCATTTTCTTTGCCACGCGTCACTTTAAGGACATCTACTAAACCTTTAGCTTTTTCAGGATCGAATTTCTCAACTGTTTTAACAGTATTAATAACCTCCAAATCCGCGCTAATACTCTCAGTAACAAGGCGTTTGGCCTGATCGGGTAGATCCAGTAAAGAAAGCAATTTAGACAACCACGCCCGATTTTTATTGTGTTTTTCAAGCACCGCTTCAACACTACCTAACTTTTTTAAATCACGCTGTATTTTCTTAGCTTCCTCGATCTGTGTTAGGTTTTTACGGTGGATATTTTCAGCCAGCTGCACGTCTTCGGCTTCTTCGTCGGTCAATTCCTTTACTCGCGCCCGAAGTTGAGTCAATCCTTCGATTTTTGCGGCACGATAACGACGTTCGCCGGCAACCAACAAATAAGGCTTTTCGCGGCCAGGGTGATTCAGCCTGACAACAATAGCCTGTATTTGTAAAACGCGAAGACTTCGACCCAAATCAGATAGATCGTTTTCGTCATCCTCGAACTCTTCCCGTACTTGAGACTCAACCTCGATGTCATCGAGATTTACCATTACATCGTATTCGTTAGGGTTGCCACTATCCCCAAAAAGGGCATCAACACCGCCACCGATAAGAGCGTTTTGTTTAGTCATGTCAAAATTCCACAAAATTTAGTTACAAGGCGATTTAGTTAAGCCGTTCCAGAATGTCCATGCAGGCCGCCCGCCACTCGCCCGCTGCTTTTAAATGTCCTGCACCGCTAGTATTTGTCCAGACCGGGCGGCGTTGAGCGATTGCTTTACGTACTGCTGCGCGTTCGGCCAGTGCTTGAGCCAATATGATTGGCCCGTATTGATTCCGTAATGTAGCAAGGGCGCTTTTTGCCTCAGAGCTGCGGCTATTAACTTTCATCGGCAAAATACCAATGTGTTTCAGGCGTGGATTAAAACCCTGGGTGCGGATTACATGTATTGTTTGCATAAGATCGGCCACCCCTGCCAGCTCGTATAGCCCAATCGAAACCGGTGTCAATACATAATCGGCAGCGGCCAATGACGCCATTAAGCGGATACCTAACAAGGGAGGGGTATCGATCACGCACAAATCGAAATCAGCCGCAAAGCGGCGCAACACTTGGCCCGGTTGGCGAATCACTTGATTCTCAGCTTTGTCGATCGCCAACAGGGCATTATCGGCCCGGATGATTGACAGCTTATCGTTAAGAAATTGTGGACTATCATCGGTTGGCTCCGGTACAAACAGTTTTGAAGCAACTAAGCCAGTGGCCGTGTCGGCTGGAGCGGTAAAGGTCAATGACAAGCTACCCTGCTTGTCCATATCAACCAGTAAAACCCTCTTACCAGCATCCATACCGGCGTAAGCTAGATGTACGGCCAATGTGCTTTTACCAACACCGCCTTTTTGATTTGCAATAGCTAAAACTCTCATCTTAATTCCTCGCCTTCGGCTGTCCATTTACGAGTTTGCAACTTCCCTTCAACATAAATCGAATCTCCTTTCTTCAAATACTTACTCACTGTTTCAGCAAGTTTGTTAAAAAAAACAATCCGGTGCCACTCAACCTTTTCTCTCCTCTCGTTACTTAACTTATCTTTCCAATAACTGGTAGTCGCAACACTAATCGTCGCAACAGCCGTACCGTCGGGCATATAACGCGTGTTTGGATCTGCTCCGAGATTACCCATAACAACAGCTTTATTCACAAAACCAACCATTTCGAACTCCTTATTTAAATTCTAAGAATTAGCGAACCTTTATTAATTCACTGTTAATAAGTATACAGATTTACCCTTAATATGTAAAGTGATTACGCTTTACAGCGCGAACTATTTAGCCTCGCTTATCTTTTGCCTCGCCCAAATGTCCACTTGTTGTGACAATCCATTCTCCATCATTCATCCAAGCGTAAATATCACTGTCTGCTTTTTGTCCGTTCGTATAACCATAAACAGCGACCAATACGGCCTCAACTTCACATCTTCTTGAATACTGCGCATCTTCACGGACATAGTCAGTATCACCGCTTAACACACTATGTAACTCTTCGTAGTAATCACCAAAATTTCCATTTTCACGTAACTGCGGAAGACCGCCCTGGCGATACTGCTCAAGAGTTGCGCACTTGTTAAACCGTGCATTAACTTTGGCAATACCCTCGCTTACAAAAGCGTCTGACAGCTCATTATTAACTGATACATATTTAGACTGCGGCAGGTCGTCGCGTTTGTTGCTGTACTCGTAGCAATCGTCCATTCCGTTAAAGTGTCCGTATTGATATTTAGCACAGATAGCCTTGATTTGATTCATAGCCTCACCAGACTGATCGTAAACAGTAACATCAACACTATTACCCATTGAATATGAAGAGCTTGAAGCTTTGCATTTTATGCCAATGGCTTTTAATTCTACCTTGATCGCTGCCGCTGCTTGTGCATGTGTTGATTTCATTGTCGTACTCCGAAAGGGCTAATAATTAAAGTCTCTGTCTCGAAACCATGACTTATTATCGGCCTTATTCTTTTAATTGTCAAGTAAAAACGCTTTACACAATAAACCTCTTTGGGTATGTGTCTGAACGCGCTTTTTCAATAAAATACGCATACCCTTTAAACTTAACTGAATCATAATGACCCGTGTTATCCACCGTCGTGACGGCCTCTGGGGCTTTGGTGGCCCCCGGCTCGCCCCGCCCGTGGATAACACTACGGTGGGTGGGCGTTATTAGCCACATCCATATCGGTCAGTATGTACAAGGCGAAAAGATTTATGCACATTTTTCGCGTGGGGGCCTTCAATCTGCCCCCGAAAAAGCGAAAACTGTGTATAAATCGTCATGTAGTACAGCGATACTAAAAGGCAAAATAGCCAAACAAAGACTAACGGTATATGATATATTGCATAACCAATAATCTATATTATGAAAATACGAATATCGTAAAAATAAAACGGTTAACCTCCAATAACAACAATAAAGAAAGTTAAAATATGGACTTCTTTGCCCTCGCTCAAGAATGCTCACCTTCCGTACATCCACAAACAATGGCGGCAGTTATGAAAGTTGAATCAACTTTCAACCCCTATGCCATCGGCATTGTAGGCGGTAAACTTGTTAGACAACCCGCAAATAAAGCCGAAGCCATTGCCACGGCAAAGGCTTTAGAACTGGCTGGATACAACTTTTCGCTGGGAATTGGACAGGTTAACCGCTACAACCTTCCCAAATACGGACTGGACTACGATAAAGCATTCGAACCCTGCGCGAACCTACGCGTTGGGTCTCAAATACTCAAAGAGTGCTTTGATCGTGCAAAGTCAAGATTCAGCAACGAACAGCACGCATTACAAGCATCCTTCAGCTGCTACTATAGCGGTAACTTTACAACCGGATTTAATCCGGATTTCAAAGGACAACCAAGCTACGTACAAAAGGTCTTAAACAACGCAGGCGTAACAAATGCACAGATAGTCGAAGCAATCCCTGTCATCAACACAAAAACCGTAGCAACGGCTCTTAAAGCGATGAGTGACAATAAATTACCTTACCGCGTGACTATCGATAAACCAACAGATACGACTAACATATATCAAAAAGCAGACACGGACGATTCCGTGATGATCTTCCGTTAAAAGAGACCAAATCAATGAAGAATCTAATGATTATTGAATCCCCCGGTAAAATTAAAAAACTATCGGCTATATTGGGAGGCAATTGGAATATAGCCGCCAGCGTGGGACATGTACGAGATCTTCCAAAAAAAGAAATGGGCGTCGAATCGCCCTATTTTATACCGACTTACGAGCTTACGGAACGCGGCGAGGAAGTCATTGCCAAACTGAAACATCTGGTCAGAGAAGCTGATTACGTTTATCTGGCTACAGATCCAGATAGGGAAGGGGAGAGCATTGCTTGGCACTTACAAGAATGCTTGAAGCTCACCAACCCATTACGTGTGACGTTCAACGAAATTACCCCGAACGCAGTAAAAGCCGCATTAATATCACCCGGCACAATTGACGTTAACCTTGTGGCCGCTCAAGAAGCTAGACGTGTGCTGGATAGGCTAGTGGGTTACATGATAAGCCCGGAATTAAGCCGCCAAACAGAAGAGCGCTTATCAGCCGGACGCGTCCAAAGTCCGGCGGTTCGCATCGTAGTCGAACGCGAGCGCCAAATAAGAGCTTTTAAAGTGACCAACCACTTCGGCGCTATGCTGATTTTCGCGGACGCGAAAAACACAGCTAAATGGTCTGCGGAATGGCGAATAAAACCTAACTTCGTCAGCGAAGATAACCCCTACTTTATGAGCAAGGAATTCGCGGTCGCGGTAACAAAAGTTAGTGAAGTTATCGTCAGGGCATTTGAAGAAAGCGAAACAAAACGCAGCCCGCCAGCCCCCTTCACAACATCCACTATGCAACAAGCGGCCAGCGTAACGCTTGGCCTAGACCCCAAGGCGGCAATGGATGTTGCACAAAAACTCTATGAGCAAGGACACATCACCTATATGCGCACCGACAACCCTAATGTATCTGATGAATCATTAGGCGATATTTACGCCGTGGCCGTCCAACTCGGATTGGACATGGCCGATAAACCCAGAGCATTCAAAGCCCCTGACGGGGCGCAAATCGGTCACCCCGCGATTACCCCGACACATTGGGAAGTAGAAGAGGCGGGTGAAACATCGGAACAAAGAGCGCTTTACACTTTGATCCGGATACGTGCGATTGCCTGCCAACTAGCAGACGCACGTTATGCGGTCAGAATAGTTCGCCTTGAAGCGGCAAAGCCAGTTGAAGGCAAGGTTGTCGAGTTCGACGGCAGGGGCAGGACGTTAATTTATAGCGGCTGGCTCAAGCTGCTTGCAGGCGACCAAACAGAAGAAGCGGAAGACGACAGCCAAGAACCGACTAACCCGATTCCTTTTTGTCGTCCAGGTGATAACCTGGATGTTGCAGAAGGGAAGCTGCTCGAAAAGAAAACCAAGCCACCCA
>Ga0208263_100309_pt1 | contig 18633 bp, 19 predicted proteins | sample LakWasMet28_LOW6_2_FD_183872 | JGI IMG/M metagenome (GOLD analysis project Ga0208263, IMG submission 183872) | Freshwater sediment methanotrophic microbial communities from Lake Washington under simulated oxygen tension - Sediment Metagenome... | ecosystem: Environmental > Aquatic > Freshwater >... | reverse complement strand
CTGAAGTGGACCCCGAAAGTTGGACAGCGGGGGACGGTCTCCATAAACCAAATAGGAACTGTCCAACATGTCCAAAAAACGACGCCAGCATAGTGCAGCGCTGAAGGCCCAGGTGGGGCTGGAGGCGCTGAAGGAAATCCAACCCGTCCATGTGATCGCCGCGAAGCACCAGGTGCATCCGACGCAGGTCAACCAGTGGAAGAAAGAGGTGGCCGAACGGCTGCCGGAGGTGTTCAGCAAGCAGGCCGATGCGAATGCCGCCGAGGCGCAGGCGCGGGAGCAGGAACTCTACGCCGAGATCGGGAAACTGAAGATGCAGCTCGAATGGCTCAAAAAAAAACTTGGCCCGTATGGGGACTGAGGAGCGCCGCCGGATGATCGAGCCCGAACACCCGAAGTTGCCGGTGACCGAGCAGTGCCAGCTGCTCGGTCTGCCGCGTTCGAGTTATTACCACGAGCCGTTGCCCGAGTCCGCCGACAACCAGCGCCTGATGCGGGTGATCGACGAGACGTATCTGGCGTGTCCGTTCTTTGGTTCGCGGCAAATGACCCTGTGGCTGCGCCGGCAGGGCTATCGGGTGAACCGCAAGCGGGTGCGCCGGTTGATGCGACTCATGGGGTTGGAGGCCCTCGGCCCAAAGCCGCGGCTCTCGGCGGCCAACCGGGTGCATCCGGTTTATCCGTATCTGCTGCGGGATCTGACCGTCACCCGGCCCAACCAGGTCTGGGCGACCGACATCACCTACCTGTCGCTGCCCGGCGGTCACGCCTACCTCTGCGCGGTGATCGACTGGCGCAGCCGGTATGTGCTGAGCTGGGAACTGTCCAACACCCTCGACGCCAGCTTCTGTGTCCGGGCGATGCAGCGGGCCATCGCCCGATACGGGGCCCCGGAGATCGTGAACACCGACCAAGGCTGCCAGTTTACCTCGGCGGAGTTTACCCAGCCGCTGCTGGCCGCCGGCATCAGGCTGTCGATGGACGGCAAAGGCCGGTGCCTGGACAACGTCTTTGTCGAGAGGCTGTGGCGCACGGTCAAATACGAGGAGGTCTATCTCAAGAGTTACCACTCGCTGGTCGATGCCCACGCCCAGCTCGAAACCTACTTCCGCTTCTACAACGAACACCGGCCACACCGCGCTCACGACGGCGGCACCCCGGGCGAGGCCTACCGCGCCACCGAACCGGAGGCCGTCAACCAATGAGCATACCCGCGGATTGGTCGCTCCCTGCGGCAAGCTCTTTGGCTCCTGTCCTCGGGAGCGACCAATCCGCTTGTCCGGCTAACGAAAATTATATCTTAATCTCCCGTTCCTCCTGTCCAACCAACGGGGTCCACTTCACCCAGAGCTTTTGCGCAAGATGTGGCCACATGAATTCAAGCGATTCAGTCAGGCCAGACAAAACCTGAGTCCAAGTGCTTTGCCGCGCTTCTTTGCGGCAATCGATGCAGCGTCCACCTCGGCTGTTGCGCGGTTGGAAAAGGAATATCCTGGATTTACAGACGCATCGGTAGGTGGGCGCATTCCAACAACAAAGTCGCATGTGCGCCAGGGGTCTGCCTCGGTCGAGGTTGCGCGAATTCACGCGAAGATGCAGCGGAAGCTACCTGAGCTAGCTGGAGGGGCGCGTCACCATTGGTGGATGAATATTAATCCCAGGATTTGGGACGTCGAGGCGGTGGCGGATGGGCATGTCGAACTCTTCACTGTTCACAATGAAGCAGGGAGACTTCGCAATTTGCCTGAGGCCTTCGATGGCGCCCGGGCTGGAGATATTGTCCTTGGATATTCTACTAGTCCGCGCAAATGGGTCGCAGTGCTTTGCGAAATCACGAAGGCGAAGCACATGTCCAAGGCCGGACCGGCAATCGAGTTCAAAAAGATTCGCACCCTAAAGCGAGCTGTCACAAGGGAGGAAATGCTGGCGGACGAACGTCTTTCAGAAGTAGGCGCCCTTAAGATGCCCCGCGGGAGTCTGTTTCCGCTGAAAGATGCCGAGTTCGATGTCATTTTGGAGCTGGCTGAGAACGGCATTGCCACGGTCGAGCCTTATGCGTTGCCCGATGCCTACCGTGAGCTGTTCATGTCGCCGGAGAAGCTTGGAGACATCCTGCAACAGCTTCGGCGGAAATTGAACGTTGTGCTCCAAGGACCTCCCGGCGTGGGCAAGACGTTCGCGGCCCGGCGGCTGGCCTATCTCTTGCTTGGGGGGAAAGACGATAGCCGTATTGAGATGGTGCAGTTTCATCCTAGTACGAGCTACGAGGATTTCGTCGTTGGATTGAGGCCTGATGGCAAGGGCAGCTTTGCGTTCAAGCCGGGGACCTTCCATCGATTTTGTCGACGGGCTCAGGGCGATCCCGGCAGGCCTTATGTGTTCATAATTGATGAAATCAATCGTGCTAACCTGGCGAAAGTCTTCGGCGAACTCATGATGCTGATTGAGTCTGACAAGCGCGGCGAAGACTATGCCGTTCCGCTGAACTATGCGCAGGATCAGGATGAGAAATTCTACCTTCCGTCCAATCTCTATGTGATCGGCACAATGAACACGGCAGACCGGTCACTTGCCTTGGTGGACTACGCGTTGCGCCGCCGGTTTGCCTTCATTACGCTCGAACCTGATTTCGGCCAGCGCTTCCAAGCCTCGTTACGTGACCGGAACAGTCCACCCGTCCTTGTAGATAAAATTTGCACCCGCATCGCTGCATTGAATGACGAGATATGCAAAGACGTGCGCAGCCTGGGTCGTGGCTATCAAATCGGACACAGCTTTTTCTGCGGCCAGAGTGAGATTGTTGATCCCGAGGCCTGGTACCGAGAAGTCATTAACTTTGAGGTCAAACCGCTTCTGGAAGAGTATTGGATGGATGACTCGAAGAGGGTGGAGAGTGAGATAAAGAAGCTCCTTGAATGAGGCGGATGGATACTAGGATTCCCATCTACAATCTATATCACCTCCTTTGCTATGCATGGGATCGATTGGACGAGCTTGATCTGGTAGATGTCAGTTCTACAGAACCTCCGAGGGACACCCTGAACCTCCTTGGGCGGGTTCTGTCAAATGGAGTAAAGTCTCTGATCCGGAGAGGTTTTGACCGGGGCTATCGTGAACAACAGGCTGAATTGGCCGGAATTCGAGGTGGGATAGCTCTCTCTCCCACAATTAGAAAGCAGTTGCCCCGATATGGCCGGGCCGAGTGCATCTTCGACGAATTGGAATACGACACGCCTGCGAATCGCATTATTCGCGCCACATTAACCACGCTCATTCGGTCTCAGTTGTTGGAGGAAGGACTTGGACATGAGATTGGCTCACTGCGGCAGCATTTTAGGGAAGTGAGGGAGATTCGGGCGACCGTCGCCGACTGTCGGCGTGTGGTTATCCACCGCAACAATCGTCATTACGGCTTCTTGCTCGATTTATGTGAACTGATTCTCAGCATGGTCTTGCCGGACGAGACCGGTCAGGGTGCACAATTTCGAGACTTCGCTCGAGATCATCAGGCCATGGCCAGGCTGTTCGAACAGTTCGTACGTAATTTCTATCAGCACCATCAAGCTGAGTGCGGCGTGTCACAGGTGAGGAGCATCGAGATCAATTGGGATGGCTATCCTGATAATGAGGCCAGCCAGAGGATTTGGCCTACAATGCGCACGGATATTTGTTTGCAGCGCGCCAATGGGCCGCTGGTCATTGATTGTAAGTTCTACGCTGACCCTCTCAGGAGTTACTATGAGAAAGAGGGCCTGCATTCATCGAATCTCTACCAGATTTTCACTTATGTGCAGAATCTCGCCACAGTACGGGGTTGGGAGAGGGTCAGCGGAATGCTGCTATATGCCGAAAATGGCAGCGCTTTCGACGTCGGCTATACCGTTCTAGGCCACCATCTCCGAGCAGCTACAGTAAACTTGAACGTCGATTGGCCGGAGATCCATCAGCGCTTAGTTAGTCTGATTGCTAAACAGTAGTGGTACGGCACTCCGCTGGGTTCAGGCACGCTCAGGGGAGTCCTGCTGCGGATATTGAGGTCAGTTCTTAGACGGTTGATCCCTCCAACCGATCACCGGGCGTTGGGTGGATTGACGGTAAGCGTCCGACCAGAGACCTTGTAGTCAGGACGTATTGGTGGCGTTTCTGTGCAGAGATCTGAGGTGGGGACGTCGTAATGGTCGCCATTCCGAGCCAGAGTCATGATCGTTTGGCGGGAGCGGACCAATCTGCCGGTAGCTGCGGAGGCAGGTCGTCTTTGGTGGTCATCACCGGGTGCTTGCGAGCCCAAACACACGTCACGTATTACGTGACATCGGGATTGGGTGGGGCGATTTCCGGGTTTAGGGCATTCGTGTCCTTTCGTGTATTTCGTGGGCTAATTCCGTACCCGGCTTGCAGGGACGCGGGCCCTCCAATTATTGTCTGGGCCAATCGGTGCAAGCTGTGGCGGTCCGGGCGGCAGAGGGACCTGCCGCGCCACCTGGGAAGCTCGGGGCTCCCGGCGGATCAATCAGAGCAAGGGGAAGCGCAGGGCGGCGTTGACGGTGTCGCGGACGACTCCGAGGGCGGCGTTGATGGCTTCCTCGACGGCGAGCTTACTCAAACCTTGGACGGTCAGGAGCACGGTGGCGGCGGCTTCTTTTTGCATCTCCAGATGAATCGCGGCCTTCCGGGGCGACATCCGGAGGGCGAGGACTTCGGCTTCGATGAACTTCAGGGTCTCGGCCAGCTTGGCGAATTCCTCCTCGGCGTAGGGGCGGACGGTTTTCCACCGCTTTTCGAGGACACCACCGGCGGCGGTAACCATCAGTTTGCCCAAGTTTTCAGGATCGAGGCTCATGGTCAGGGAGTGGGTTTTTCGCCGCGCTTCTTCGCGAGTTCAAACTTGATGATCGCATTGCACGAAACGGAGAGCGCCGTGCGCACGGGCGGGAGGTCGTTGGCGGCGAGGCCTTCGCGGTGCAATTCCTCCAGCAGCTCGACCTGACGGATCAGGCGGTCGAGTTGCTCGACCGTGATCTCGTTGCGCGGGGCCAGCGCCGCGCGGTACCGCAGGACGGCGAGATCGATCTTCACGCCGTCGTAGAACTCCGTGTAACGGGCGTAGTCCGCCGCCGGCGTGCCGAGGACGCGTTCGAGTCCGGCCAGGTGGCGCTCCGCTTGCTTCTGGAAGGCCGTGACGCCCCGGTCGATCTCGGCGTCGTAGTCGGAAACGAAACGGACGGTCGGACAGCCGGCCAGTAGCAGGGCGTAGATCGCGACCAAAAGCGCCGGCAGTAAGCGGCGGAGGTATCGGGTAGGGTAGGAAGCGAGTGAAGTCATCGGACGCGGATGCTTGATCCACCTCGACGATGCGGCGCACGAGCCGAGAGGCAAGGGCGGAGGATGGGAGAAGGGAGCAGGGAGGAGGGAGATGGGTAGTGAGCAGTGAGCGGTGAGCGGTGAGCGGTAGCCAGTGGGCGGTTAGCAGTGAGGGTGAGCGGAGGGGAGGGAAGGCGAAGGGGGATTGGAAGTGAGCAGTGAGCGGTGAGCGGTAGCCAGTGGGCGGTGAGCAGTGAGCGGGGGTGCGGAAGGCGGAGGATTGGTCATCTTCTACTCGCGGTTGGATGAGTGGCTATGGTTTAGATGAGTGGTTACCGGGACCGTCTCCGTTCGCTCGGTTACCTCCTGTGCCGTTTTCCCTGCCCGCGCTCGGCATTGCCGGCCGTCCCTTCCCATTCTGTGTGTTCCGTGTGTTCTGTGGTGATCAGGCATTGGGAGTGGGCGGTGAGCGGGGGGAGGAATGCGGAGGGCGGGCTCATCGAGAAACACTTGCAACGTGTTCCGGGGATCGGGTGGGCGAAAGGGGGTTGACCCGGACAGCGGCGGAAATGCAGTGTTGCCACGCACCTATGAACGACGCCGACCATGCTTCGGGCTTTTTGTTGGACGGTGGCGACCTGAGTATCGCTCGGATCCATCCGGCCGCGGGTGAGTATCTGCTTTTGCCGGGGCTGCCGACCGGACTCAAACGGGCGGACTCCGGAGTGGGCATGGCGATCATCGATTCGGGGGTGATGTCGTCTCATCCGCAGTTGCGCGGCCTGATACAGGATCAAAGGGATTTCACCGGCACGGACCCGGAGGATCGGGTGGGGCACGGCACGGTGGTGGCCCTGATTCTAATGGGCTCCAGCTACCAGGCCGGCCGCGATTCTGTCCCGGGTTTCATCAGTGCAAAAGTGGTCCAGGCCAACGGACGGATTGATCGACGCCATGTGATCGAGGCGATCCGTTGGACGGCGGGGGAGAAGCGGGCCATGGTGGTGAATCTCAGTCTCGGCTTTGGCGGGACGGCCGAGGAAAACGCCGGGCTCCGCGCCGCGCTGGAGGCTCATCCCCATACGTCGTTCGTCGTCGCGGCCGGAAACTTCGGGCCGGACACGAAGGTTTACCCGGCGGCCTTCGACCTGCCCAATGTCATCAGCGTCGGCGCCACCGCTAAGGACGGCACCGCGGCTGACTATTCCGGCCGGGGTAGCATCTACGCGCCCGGCGACGTGGCCCTTTATCGGCCGGGCTCGGAGCCGCCGGTGACCTGATTTTTTCCACCGCAGTTTCTTCCTCAACCCAACCACTGCCATCATGGGCCAGCGCATTCGTCAGCGACCGTTTCTCGTTCAAGAAATCGACACCTCGTCCGGCCAGCTCTTCAGCAAAGGCAGCAAGGCCCCCACGAAGGTGAAGCCCGACTGGGACGTGTATGTCGACCGGCTGCGGAACCTGCTGCCGATCGAGGTGACCGCCATGTACCTCGCTGGCCTCGGGGTCATCCCGTTGACCGAGCGGGCGTCCTTGTTGGGTTGGGTGGTTTTCTGTCTGTTCGCGACCGTCCTCTACACGGCGCGCCAGTCCCGCCAGCATGCCGGATCAACCAAGCACGCGCCGCTGCCGATCGCGTGGCGCCAGGTGCTCATTGCCGCGGTTTCGTTTCTCGTGTGGTCGTATGCGCTCGGCGAACCGTACCGGCAGCTGGGCGTGTGGGTGGCCCACTTGAGCACGCTGTTCATGCTCGGCTGGACCTTCTTGGCGCCGTTCCTGTACAGTGGCGAACCGACGTGATGATTGCGTCATAGCCGGTGTTAGCCGGCAGAGAATTTAGCAGGCGGCGGAAAAGGGCCGGGCGGAAAGAGGTCGGGCTGCGGGTGGTGAAGGGATCCCCACCCACGTTCAGGCTCCTGGCGGCGCTTCGATATTGAGGATGCTTGTGAACTCTGCGCTTCGATTCCCGGCGCCCTATTAGGACGCGAAAGCCGTTTGACGAATGGGCGGGGTTTCCCAAGCTCCGGGAACCGCCTAGGGCCACGGGTGGATCTAATTCCTGATTTAATGTCTGGTATCCACTCCATGGCGAAAAATATTTTCCTGACTTTTGCAGGCTTTCTGATGGCGACATTGAGTTTGGCGGCTGCGTTGCCTGATTTGGCCCAACTAAAAATGGCGGCGGAAGCGGGTGACGCGGTGGCCCAGTTCCAGTATGGGCAACGCGTCAATGATCATAAAGAGAAGAAGGCGTGGTACTTGGCCTCTGCCAAACAAGGCTATGCTCCTGCGCAGGATGCGGTGGCCGCTATCTATGCCGGCGCCTACACCACCAATCAGAAAGAAAAGCAGGCTTTGAACCGTGATGCCGTGCGGTGGGCCAGCCGAGCGGCCTATCAAGGAAATGACTCGGCTCAGTCGAGATTAAGCGGTTTCTATAGCCGCGGTGTAGGTGTATCGAAGGATCCCGTGGCTGCCTATATGTGGGCGCAGATCTCGGTAATGACTGCAGGCGGCGAACACGGGCAGATAGCAGGAATGGTGAATCGAGCCAATCGGGATCAGTTGATTAAGAACACTTCCACTGAGGATATCATGCAGGGACAGAAGCGAGCGGCGGCTTTTCGGCCGATGCGGTTTGCGGGACTGAATCCCGTCGAAGCTGACCTGGTCTTCAGTGAACTTAAACTTTCAGCCTTATACGTTCTGAACGGCCAGCAGATCGCTGTGGTGAACAATGTCCGTTTCTTCGTCGGTGAAACCAAAGACGTGAAGCTAGATGACGAGTCGTATGCTCTGACTTGCCGGGACATCCAAGCGAAGTCGGCCACCCTCTCACTGGCTGGAACCGATTATGACGTGACGCTGCAACTGAAGCGGTAGCCTTGGCTATTTATGTCCGAAATCACACACTTCGTCTTCGTTGATTTTGAGAACGTACCCAGCGTAGATTTGACGCTGGTTGCAGGGAAGCCTGTGCATGTGACCCTGCTGATTGGGAACAAGCAGACCAAGCTCGATACATTGCTTTCCGTGCAGTTGAATCAGTTTGCCGGGCAGGTGCGCCCTGTAATGGTCGGAGCTTCCGGTCGGAACGCACTCGACCTTACTCTGGCGTACTACTTGGGTGAGGCGACCAGGTTGAATCCAGGAGCCAGCTACCACATCGTGTCCAAAGATAAGGACTTCGATCCGCTCATCGCTCATCTACGAACCATGGAAGTGCGGATTGCACGATGTGATTCGTTCGCCGCGCTACCGTTTGTCACAGTAAGAAAAAGAGGAACGACCAAGTCGCCTTTCCCTGTGGAAAAGCCGGCTCCCGCCCCGAAAACTGCAGTAGCTCCCAAAGCGAAACCGTCCGTCGACAAATACCCGAAGCTGTTGGAACAGGTCACAAGTGGAAAGAACCGTCCAGGGACCCGAGCAAGACTGATGCATCATATTCACACGCTCTACGGACAGAAGTCCTCCCCCGAACAGTTGACTGCAGTGGTCAATCGATTGATAGGCGCCAAGGTGATCACAATCGCCGAAAGCGACAAGGTTACCTACCTCTAGTAGGTCGCAAGATAGTCTGGCGCCAAAGCTGGATTCCCTCTCTGCACTTTGGTTCTTTCTGTGCAGTTTTACTGCTCACCGCTCACTGCTGACTGCTAACCATTCGTGTCGTTTCGTGGGCGAAATCCGAACCCGGCCCGCAGGGGCGCAGGTCCTCTGGGCTCAGCGGGGCTCGAGGCTTAGCTCTTTTTGGGCGGGGGGAACTTCACGATGCGGGGGAAACGGCGGAGGAGGGTGGGCGGGAGCTTGGTTTTGCCGTTCGTGGCCAGGATGACCACGCCGGGGTATTCCTCGATGCGTTGCAACAGATAGGACACCTCCTGATTGGCGTAACGGTCATGGGCGTCCTTGACCTCCGTGCGTTTGCCGAAAAGGGCGTCGGCTTCGTCGAAGAAGAGAACGGCATCCGCGGCGGCGGCGGAGGCGAACACCTTGCGCAGATTCTTCTCCGTCTCGCCGATGTATCGGCTGACGACCGCCGACAGATCGACGCGTTTCACCCGGGCCTTGAGCTCCCCGGCCAACACCTGCGCCGCCTGCCAGAGTGCGGCGCGGTCGGGGCCGACGAATTGCACGCGACTCCCGGCGCGCTTCTTCGGCGCTAGTCCGGCTGCGATCAGCGCGGCTTTGGCCTGCGCTTTGTCGGGCAGCGCGGCGGCCGTCCGGGTCGCGCGCGTCGCGCTCACCCGGGCGGAAGTGGATCGATCCGACAGGGACTTGGCAGCGAGGGTCAGGATTTTCATGGAGGCAGGATGGTGGCGATGGCGTGAAGTTGGAAGGTTAAGAATGGGGCGGTGAGCAGTGAGCAGTGAGCGGTAAGCAGTGGGCGGAAGGCGGAGTGCGGAAAGCGGAATGCGGAGTGCGGAAGACATAGGCCTGCTACCTGGTACTTGATACTTCGTGTGTGGACCTTGGGGCTTGGGATCTGCGATCTCGGTCCTGCGAGTCGGGCTTGCGGTCGGCCGTAGGCGGGATATTCGTGGTTCCATCATGAGCACGACGGAAATTCTGGCGGAATTGTCCCGCCTCACCCCGGCCGAGCGCGAGGCCGTGCGTTCCCGGTTGGACGATCTCGACACGGCGGCACCCCTTACTCCAGAGGAGAAGAAACTCGTCGATGAGCGCGTCGCTGCCTACCGACAGAATCCGGACTCAGCGGTGTCCTGGGCCGTGGCCGAGAAGGAGATCCGGCAGCAACTGGGTTTGTAACCGTGAAGGTTCTGTTCACGCCTGAAGCCATCGCCGACGTGGCGCAGGCAGCGGGCTGGTATCGTGAGCGGAGTGTCCGCGCGGCGGAGGATTTCCTGCTCGCGATAGCTGGCGCGGTGGCACGGATCGAATCGCAACCGACCGCCCAGGTCATTGTGGATGCGCCCACCGGTACCCGCAGGGCTTTGTTGCGCAGGTTTCCCCATCGCGTGCTCTATATGGTGGAGAGTGACCGGGCTGTCATTCTTGCTGTAATGCATCATCGGCGGGACGAATCTGCCTGGCGCGAGCGACTGGTAGACCGGCCCGCCGGGGGAGCGAGAGGTGAGCAGTGACCCGGACGCCAGACCCCAGACCCGAGACCCTGCGGCCGCGGCGGGCGGCTCCCGGGGCCCAGACAGCAGAAAGGCCGCTCACCCCTGAGCGGCCTTTATTTGCTAGTACACTGTTTAACCCTAACACCAAATAAACCTAAGAACATAAGGTAAGACGTGCCGGGGGCGGAATCGTTCAAACAATCCTGAGGGATTCTTAAGTTTTCGATAGGACTTTCGGAAGTGTCAATGGCGTAGGGTAATAGGGATATTGGTGAGGTGATGGAATTCGATCTGGATCACCCCTGAAAGCGCCGAATACACGGAAACTTGTGCGACGTTGGCGCTGACGGGAGCGGAGACAGTCCGGTTAACCACTAATCCACACTAATGGGGCACTAATCCGGAAGCGGAGTGCCTTGCTGTGGTCTCTTGTTCAGGGTCGCGTACCAGCCTGACACACCCCGTCGCTTCGCGCCACCCCTCTTCCTAGAGGGGAACCAATCAACTGGTCCGGAAATCCCCTCTAGAACCGGACTCATGCAGCTGAGCTGTCCTTTGGCTCTCATTCTCGCTCCACCAATTGGTGTGTGTAGGGGCGTCGCTTGACGACGCCCGCAAGGTCGCCGGCGATCAACCAATTCCCGGGCGCCGTCAAGCAGCGCCCCTACGGTTGACTGCATGAGTCCGGCTAGAAAGGGGGTGCCCGGCAGGGCGGGGTGTGTTGGATCTCCAGCCGACAAGCGCAGGAACCTGACCCGGTCGGGGGACGGGCCGGCCGCGGTTGGTCGGGAGACCAACCCTACTGGGCCATTAGTTTCCCTTAGTGGAAAAACAGCAGGTGGACCCAGAGTGCACCGAGGTGAGCCTGGATCACACCGAGAAATGCGGCGGAAAATCACCCGAATGTACCTTCACCCAGCAGGTGAATCCTAGGGGGAGGATCACCAAGCAATAGGGTTTATTCCGTGCACTCCTTCCGAACTCTGCGAGCTCTGTGACGGGATCGAACAGAGGAATTTAGGATGAGTGGTTAACGCGGTTTGAATTGGTCTGGCCATTTGGTCCGCGCCCGGCTGCGCGAATTGCCTCCCCATCGGCGGCGGGACTGATCAAGTTCCGCTCATGGCCCAAATCGGCAAACGCAACCTTCTCACTGTCCTCCGCTCGTCCACGCCGGGCCTGTATCTCGATGGTGGCACCCACGGCGAAATCCTCCTGCCGGGGCGCTACATCCCGTCCGGGGCGACCGTCGGGGGCAAGGTCGAGGTCTTTGTCTATCGCGACTCCGAGGACCGTTTGGTCGCCACGACGGAGAAGCCGTTGGCCATGGTCGGGGAATTCGCCTGTTTGCAGGTGGCGGGAGTAAATCCCCGCATCGGCGTGTTTCTGTACTGGGGGCTCGAAAAGGACCTGCTCCTGCCGATGCGCGAGATGGATGGTCCGCTGAATCCGGGCGACAAGGTTGTCGTCCAGGTCGTGCTCGACCAGCAGACCGACCGCCTGATCGCCAGTGCGCGGCTGAACCGCCGGCTCGATCTCACCCCGCCGCACTACCACGAGGGCGAGGCCGTGAGCATGATCGTGGCGAGCCGGAGTCCGCTCGGGTTCAACATGATCGTGAACCACGCCCACCGCGGCCTCATTTACCATACCGATATCGCGGGATCGCTGCAGGTTGGCCAGCAGGTGCCGGGCTACATCCGCTCGATCCGACCGGATGGCAAACTGGACCTGGCGCTGGGTCAGGCCGGCTTCCGGCGCATCGGGGCGATGTCGGACAAGGTCATCGAGGTGCTCACGGCCAAAGGCGGCCGGTTGCCGTACCACGACAACAGCCTGCCGGAGGAGATCCGCGACGTCTTTGGCATGAGCAAGAAGGCCTTCAAGCAGGCCATCGGCGCGCTGTTTCGCGAGCGCCGCATCGTCATCGAACCGGATGGGATCCGGCTGGCGGAGCCGGCCGAAAAGCACTGAGTTTGCCCACGAAACCCACGAAATCGCACGAAACGGAGAAGGCCGAAAGCCGGAACGAGACAGCCCCAATCCGCAAAACGCGTTTTTGCTCCGGTAGGGAAGAAATACGACCGAGGGATATTGTAGGGGCGGCGCTGGTCGCCGCCCGCGGTCGTCCGCAAGGGACGCCCCTACAGAGCGTGGCTCAACGATAGAAAAAGCCCTTGTTTAGTGCTTTTAGAGTATCTCGTGGGAAAAATCGGCGTGCCTTGGGGGCTTGGAGGCGCAAGCTGCCGCCATGACCCAAACCAACTCAGCGACGCCGCGCGGCGTCACCGTGCGCGAGATTCCCATCGAACTTTGCCAGTTCATCAAATTCGGCGGGCTCACGGAGAGCGGCGGCGAGGCCAAGATCCTGATCGGGGCCGGGATGGTGGAACTCAACGGCGTGGTCGAGACCCAGAAGCGCAAGAAGCTGGCCGTGGGCGACAAGGTGACGGTCAACGGCAAGACCATTGTGGTGCAACTCCGCGGCTCCGTTGCCTGACGTCATGTCATTTTCCTCCCTGGGCCTGACCGGGCCATTGTTGCGGGCCATCGGGGAGAAGCACTACCGCGAGGCGACGCCGGTGCAGGCCGCCGCGATCCCGGTGATTCTGCGCGGGGAAGATGTGCGGGCCTGCGCGCCGACCGGTTCGGGCAAGACGGCGGCCTTTGTGCTGCCGATGCTCCAGGTGCTGGCGGACGGGCGGAGGGAGCGCGGACGCTTTGTGCGGGCCTTGGTGCTGTGTCCGACCCGCGAGCTCGCGATCCAGACCGGCGAGGCTTGCAAGCATTTCAGCCAGCATCTGCCCCACGCGACCAAGACGCTTGTGGTTTATGGCGGTGTCTCGATCAACCCGCAGATGATGGCACTGGGGGGCGGCGCCGATGTCATCGTGGCCACGCCGGGACGCCTTCTCGACCTGATGGACCACAACGCGGTGTCGCTCGCCGCTGTGTCGATGCTCGTGATGGACGAGGCGGACCGGTTGCTCGACCTCGGCTTCGCCGAGGAGCTCGGACGAATCCTGGAGAAACTGCCCGGGCGTCGGCAGAGCCTCCTGTTCTCCGCCACGTTTCCGCCGGACGTGCAGGCGCTCGCCGACCGGCTGTTGCGCAAACCCTGTCTGATTGAAGTTGCGGCCGGACCCGTGGCGAAACCCGACATCCTGGAACGGGCGATCGAGGTGGACGTGCCGCGGCGGACGCAGCTGCTGAGGCATCTCGTGCAGGAAAACGGTTGGACGCGGGTGCTGGTGTTTGTCGCCACGAAGTACGCGACCGAGCATGTGGCCGAGAAACTGCGCAAGGCGGGCATCGCGGCCGAGGCCTTTCACGGCGAACTCAGCCAAGGGGCCCGCCAGCGGGTGCTGGCTGACTTCAAGGCCGGCCAGATCCACGTGCTGCTCACGACCGATCTGGCCTCGCGCGGCATCGACATCGCGCAGATGCCGGTGGTGGTGAATTTCGATCTGCCGCGCTCGGCGACGGATTACACGCACCGGATCGGCCGCACCGGCCGGGCCGGAGAGAGTGGCGTGGCGATCAGCTTCGTCAGTGCGGACACGCATCATCACTTCCAGCTGATCGAGAAGCGCAACGGCCTGGCGGTCCCGCGTGAGCAGATCCCTGGTTTCGAACCAATGGAACTCGCGCCAGCGGCCATGCCGACCGGTGGTATCAAAGGGAAAAGGCCGAACAAGAAGGACAAGCTGCGGGCCGCCGCCGCGCGGGCGGCCGGCGAGGAACTGCCGAAATCTGACGCTCCGGCCAAGAAGTTCTCCTGGCCCCGCTTGCGCTGAGGGCCGGGCGGGCTAGGGTCCGCATCTCCGGCTGAAGGCAGCTGGAATACCCCGGCGTGCAGGCACCTTGCCTGCACTTACAGCGTCAGCCCACCCCATGTATCTCAATTCTTTAGAAGAAACGGTCAGAAGCCCGGGTCTTTCACGCGCGCATCCAAGTCGACACACCCCGCCCTGGCGGGCACCCCTCTTGATAGAGGGGACTTCGGCTGCGAAGATTCTGAATCCCCTCTATGAAGAGGGGTGGCGCGCAGCGCCGGGGTGTGTAGCGGGGTAAGATCCCCGGGTTAGCCCGCTTTCGCTTCCAGCCCTCTCCGTTTTCCCTGAACCACGTCCTCAAAAATGAAACTACCCTACAATCATTCCGTCTTTTCCCGCTTAGCTGCACTGATCCTTGCCAGCTGCTTGATGCTGCTGTCGCCGTTGTCGGCACAGATTGGCAGCCGGTTTCCGGCGGAGAAGAAGGTCGTACCGGATCCGGTCACGGGAATCCCACTGACTTTCCTCACGACGGCCGCCCAGGGCGACTCCAAGATCTATCAGACCCATCACCAGTGGACGGCGGATGGCAAATGGCTGGTGTTCCGTTCCAACCGCGTGCGGGGCGAAGCCATGGCGGTGAACGAGGCGAGTGGCGAGATCGTGCAGGTGACGGAGGGCGGCTACGCGGGCATGCTGTGTCTGGCGGACCATTCCATGAACCTGTATTTCCTGCGCATAGAGCAGGATGAACCGCCGGCTGCGATGACCGGGGCCGAGCCTTCCGTTCCCGCCCGCCGCGGGCCACCGCGCGGCCCGGCGCAGATCATCCGGGTTGATCTCGGCAAACTGTTTGCCGACAGCGCCGCCGGCACCCTCAAGGCGGCGGACGAATACCAGAAAGTTTGCGGCACGATCCCGCTCGCGTGGGGTGCGGGTGGGGACATGGCGCTCGATGCGACGGAGGAGTTTGCCTATTTCCGTGTCGGCAAGGAGGAGTCCGCCAAGCGTCTCGCGCCCGGCACGAAGCTCGAGGAGAATTATGGTCCGCGTAACATGGGGGCCGGTCCCACCGGGCTCGGCAAAATGAATCTCAAGACGGGCGAAGTCAGCTTCATCGTCGCGGTGCCCTTCCAGATCGGCCATGTGCAGACGAATCCCTGGGTCCCGGGGGAAATTGTGTTCTGCTGGGAGACCGGCGGCAAATCGCCGCAGCGCACCTGGACGGTGATGGCGGATGGCACGGGCCTGCGCCCGCTTTATCCGGAGGCTTCGTACGATTGGATCACGCATGAGGCGGTCGCGACCAAGGACACGGTGGCCATCGCGATCCTTGCTCATCGTCGGATCAAGATTCCGGGTGCGAATACGGCGGAGAATGACGGGCCGGGGCAGGGCGATGAGTGGGGGCAAAACGGCACCGGGGAGCATCCGACCGGGCTGGGCATCGTCAACCTGCGCACCCGCGAGATGCGGATCGCGGGGCAGGTGCCCATGGGCGATCCGGGCCGCTCGGTCTGGCATGTCGCCGGTTCACCGGATGGACGCTGGGCGGTCGCGGATGACTTCCTGTATCGTCTGTGGCTTTATGATCTCACGAGTGGCGAAAGCGTTTTGCTGGCCGACCTCGGCAGCAAGACCACGGCGCGCGACCACATTCATCCGACCTTCAGTGCGGACAGCACCCGCGTCCAGATTCAGACCGCCATGCTGGCGGAGGACGGGCGCTCGTTGAACATCTGCGTGGTGCCGTTGCCGGAATCGTGGTTGAAGCGCACGTATCCGAAGCGGCTGGTGGGCGGGAAATGAGGGAGGCAGGCTGAACGCTGAACGCGGAATGCGGAATGAGGAAGGCGGCGCCTTGGGCCTGGGGTCTGGGACCGGATCAGCCTCTCGCTCTTTCTCGTTCTCTGGGTCGGTGAATCGATCTGGAGAACGATTTGGATTGCGCGAATGAGAATGCGTCGGATCGGTGGAGGGTTGGTCTCCTGACCAACCGGGATTGAGCAGGTGCGCCCGCGTATCTGCGGGCCGACTCGCACGGACGCGAGTCCTCCATTGCAACCTCGGAGACTTGAATCACATCCCCTGCTGTTGCCGGCGGCGGACGGGTTTGCCGGCGAAGCAGTGGGGGCAGGTCTTGTCGGGGACGTAACGCGGGTCCTGCTGCTCCGCGGCGGACAGCGGGGTCTGGCAATTGAAGCACAGGACGGAATCCGTTTCCTGCAGGTCGGGGCCCACGCCGACGCGTCGGTCGAAGACGAAGCATTCGCCGTCGTAGTGGGCGCCGCCGCACTCCTCGAAATACTTCAGGATGCCGCCGTCGAGCTGGAGGACGTGCTTGAAACCGGCTTGGAGCATCAGGGGCCCGGCCTTCTCGCAGCGGATGCCACCGGTGCAGAACATGACAAGGGGTTGCTCCTTCAACTCCTCGGGCAGGTTGCGGACGGCGGCGGGGAATTCGCGGAAGTGGTCGATGCCGGCGACGCGGGCACCGCGGAAGGTGCCCATCTTCACCTCGTAGTCGTTGCGTGTGTCGAGGAGCGTGAGCGGCCGACCCTCGTCGAGCCACTGCTTCAGCGTGTGAGGCGCCAGTTTGGGGGCGGGTTGACGCGAGGGATCGATGCCGGGAACGCCGAAGGCGATGATCTCCGCCTTGATCTTCACGAGCATGCGGTTGAAGGGCTGCTCGTCGCTCAGGCTTTCCTTGGGGGTGAGACCCGCCAGGCCCGGGACGGCGCGGATGGTCTGCAGCAAGGTGTCGAGCGCGGCGCGCTCGCCGGCGACAAAGAGGTTGATGCCCTCGGGGCTGAGCAGAATCGTGCCCTTGAGCCCGCCAGCCTTGGCCACGTCCTTCAACCGCGCCTGCAACGCCGGCAGGTCCGCCAGCGGCGTGAATTGGTAGGCGGAAAAATTGATAACGGACGGCATGCGGCAAAGAGGGTTTGAAACATGAAGCTTCGCGGAAACAAACAGAAACGTGGAGGAGGCGACCGGTGACACGAATGGCACGAATTGCCCGGAATCATTGGCTTTGGGTCCCACATCCGGGAGCTACCTCGGCCGGAGATCGGTGGTGGGAGCGTGCTGGCCCGCGACGGTCGCGACCAAGGTCGCTCCCATAGCGAGGCGGAGTGGTACGGCGCACCGGCCCGGTGCGCCGGGGACGGGTTTTCTCCCTCGTCGCGGCGCCGCAGGGACGCGGCGCGCCGCCTTCGGCAACCCGGCGGACTAGACGCCGGCTTGGGAAATCAGTTGCTTGAGACGGGGAATGTCGGCGGCGGAAGTCTTGGCGACGAAGCCGCGGGCGTGGGTGAAATGGACGTCGGGTTGGCCGGCCAGTCGGGTGAAGTCGAGGCGGGCGTTGTCTTGGTAGCGCGACAGGCCGTAACCGGTGCTGCGGCGGTCGGGGTAAACGGTGCCGACCATCTGTTCGGTCAGGCCGCGACTGGCGATGTATTGGTCGAGTCCGAGAGAGGGTTCATCGGGCAGCGGTTCGGTGCGGGGCAGGAAGAGGATGGTCGCAGGCTTGCCGGCCAGATCGATTTCCCAGAGGGCGGCGTGCTGGCCGATATGGTCGAGGCGGGCGCGCATGGACTTCACGTAGTTGAGGAGATCCTCGCCGATCATGCGCATGACCTCCCAGAGCGGCTGCCCCGGCGTGATCTGCTTGGCGAGGGCGAAGCGCCGCAGCAGCGTGATGTCGATGGGCGAGATGAGTTTCGAGACCGTGTCAGGGTCGGCGCCCAGCCATTGCGCCGTGGTGACGAGACCGCGGCAGTCGAACCATTCGGCAGGCTCCAGCCAGTCGCAGAACTGACGGGCATCCTCGTAGAGATCGAGGTGCTGGAGCACGAGCGAGAGGGAGCAGGTAGGCGGATGGTCCTTGGGCAGCTGATGGTGGTCGAAGTTGTTGAGCGCCGGCTCGTGGCGGTGGCCGACGTCGACGACGCAAATTGCGGCGTTGTTCAGGTCGTCTGCGGTCGGTTCACGGCGCACCACCGGGACCGGGTGCAAGGCGAGCAGGACGCTGCAGGCCAGGAATTCGTCTTTGTGGGCCCCACCCGGGTGGGTGAGAATGGTTTGGAGGGAAGTCATGCGCGGAAGGATCAATGCCGCGCCAATTCTCGAGGAAGGCGAGGGAAATGTTTCCGGGCAGGATGGACGGGGAGTGAGCAGTGAGCGGTGGGCGGTGGGCCCGTTCGACGCGGCGTTGCCTTGCTCAGGGCGGCGGCAAGCACCGCCCCTACCGCAAAAGCTCAATAGAAGATATTGCGGTCCAGCGAGCGGTACTGGATGGCCTCGAGGAGATGAGGCGACTCGATGCGAGGTGATTCGGCGAGGTCGGCGATCGTGCGGGCCACCTTGAGGATGCGGTCGTAAGCCCGGGCGGAGAGCGAGAGCTGTTCCATCGCCTGCTGGAGCAGGTCGCCGAGACGGGCGTCGATTGTGCAGTGTCGCTTGATCAG
>Ga0208263_100304_pt1 | contig 18741 bp, 28 predicted proteins | sample LakWasMet28_LOW6_2_FD_183872 | JGI IMG/M metagenome (GOLD analysis project Ga0208263, IMG submission 183872) | Freshwater sediment methanotrophic microbial communities from Lake Washington under simulated oxygen tension - Sediment Metagenome... | ecosystem: Environmental > Aquatic > Freshwater >... | reverse complement strand
TTATGCGAATTTCCCCTCGCCGCAGACTCCATAAAGTCCTGAATATTCTTCACTCAGACTCCTAACAACCAAAATAAGGTGCGGCCGCACCGGATGCTGGTTTGAAACTAGTATTCATTCGGCCGTCACCTTGATTGCGTAGTTAGGCTTTTTGCCCGGGTTTGTTGGGTAGTTTCTCAAAATGTCTCCATTACGATCTTATCGTCAATTGATGGAAAATTGAAAACAACTGATTCGTATTGGCCTAGGGATGTCTGAATACTAATAGAGTCTCCACTGCCGAATGCTATTTTTAGTAGGGTTGGACTTGTGAGAGAAGCACCAACTGCCTTTTGACGACCAAAACTGCCCCACGGCCCTGAATTCGGTGCGTCATCCCATTCGTACGCAGTGCCGCTAATTGTTGCGAAAACCTTGTCATAGCAATGAATTTTGAAATTGACAAAGTTAATTGCGAATCCGTATGAAGACAACAATATTGATTCTACGAATTCATCGTTCTGTGAAATGCATGCATTCAACGTATTGACAATATTTGAATCAAAAGGACTCATGAATTCACCTTAAAAGCCTAACAACCAAAATAAGGTGCGGCCGCACGGGATATTGGTTTGAAACTAGTATTCATTCGGCCGTCACCTTGATTGCGTAGTTAGGTTGCAACACCGGATATTTTGCGCGACAACATACGAAATAGTAGCGACAAGAACTCAAAGAAACCATACCAAATACCTATTGAACTGAGCATTAGCCAACCGCTGGCCCTGTTCGGACCGCAGTGATAGCCCAAAAGGCAGCGGCTCATATTGATCGTTATTTCTAGGCAAAAGAATAAAAGAACTGCACAAACCAAAAGCATTACGAGTAACAGCCACTTACCTGACTTTGAGGCCGACCACAAAAAGAAATGCTTACGAAAAAGTGAAGCTGCTCGAACAGGGAAAAGAGTAATACCAAAAAGGCCAATTACACCAAAAGTGTACATAGCAGTAATAAGCAATACACCTTGCATCGAATGGTTCATTGCGACCTAACAACCAAAATAAGGTGCGGCCGCACGGGATGCTGGTTTGAAACTAGTATTCATTCGGCCGTCACCTTGATTGCGTAGTTAGACAAAAACAAGGAAATAAAAAGTAGAATAACTACAAATAAAAAGACGCCTGAAGTAACGCTTAAAAACCGGAGTCTTAGCTTTTTTGATTGAATCTCAAGTTCTTTTGCTGCCTTTTCAAGCCGCAGCTCCTGTAGCTTCGAATAGTGAGAATTATAGTATTGATTCAACACTTCGTTGACACGGTCTGCCGGGATGCTCGGAACGACATCTTGATTGAAAGACACAATGTCGAAAACGCCCATTTCGTCGCCTTTATACTTCGACTCATTCAGAAAAATGGTGAGAGCATGCCTTTCTGCTGTTTCAACAACAGAATTCATATCTAAATAATCAAGGGTGCATTTCAAATAGGGCAAAATTGTGCTCTTAACTGTCTAACAACCAAAATAAGGTGCCGACGCACCGGATGTGAAACTTGAAAACAGGTACTTCACGGAGGTCACCTTGATTGCGTAGTTAGGCCGCGGCCCAAGGAACATTGAAACATGAAGATTGCTTATGGTTCTGGTTTGTACTTTGGCCATTGGTTATAACCAATAGTTGGGTCATTAGACCGGAGTTGCTTAATGAAATCTACCTCGATTTTATTTACTTCTTGGTCGGTTGCCGTTGCGGAATGCCAAAGAACTTCCTTTCTGATAGTGAAGTCCATGTGCTGCTCAAAAGGAAAATCTTTCGCGATGAGCGTTCCACTGGCGCTACCAAAATAATTTATGTTGTGAACAAGGTCTTTGCCTACATAAATCTTTCCATTCGGGTAGGTGATTTTGTAGATAATTTTCATGAATTATTGATAAGGCCTAACAACCAAAATAAGGTGCCGACGCACCGGATGAAAAACTTGAATCTAGGTACTTCACGGAGGTCACCTTGATTGCGTAGTTAGGCGCAACTTCAATTGATAATTTGCATATATTCAACTAGACCAAACTCCTCTTTTTGCATGCAATCAATAATTTCTGATCTGAAGTTTCTAGCTACTGAGTTGTGTACTATTGTATTGCTAATTGTAAGTACGCAAGATTTGAGGTGAGGCTTCGCCAATTCATTCTTGCAGTCACTCTGCGAAGCATGTGCCTCCGTAGAGTCTTGGACAGAATTATTCATTTTCGTCCAGCAGTAAATAGTCCAGCCGGAATACAATATATTTTCCGATGCGCTTTGCAGCGTTTCAGGCTTTTCGGGCGTTGTCGTGCAGCCACAAATAATTATGGAAATAAACGATAAAATTACAAAGTAAATTCTCATGCGCCTAACAACCAAAATAAGGTGCGGCCGCACGGGATGTTGGTTTGAAAATCGGATTCATTCGGCCGTCACCTTGATTGCGTAGTTAGGTTATTGCTCGGGGTTGATTGAATTGTAATATGACTCAAGGCTATCTCTTCGTTTGTCTGAATGCTCTTTCATGCATCCAATGTAAAGCAGTTCACTGTATGCCCCGTAAGATAGAGCCGCTTCCGCGCGACAGTCAACGGTACGAAACTTATTCCAAGTGGCCTGAGCCGTAATTACTAAGTTTTTTGCGGCAGCAGCGTTGGGTTGAGTAGCTTCCAATTCTGTTAAACGAGCAAGGACTTTATCGTATTGCGACTCCATGTCAGTTTCGCTGAAATCAGGCTCAACGAAGGCATGACGAGGTGCTGAGGCGCAGCCAGAAATGGCAAGTACTAAAAAAAATAAACACAAGTTCTTCATCAATGACCTAACAACCAAGATAAGGGACCGACGCGCCGGATGATAACTCGCTTGAATGCCATGTTTCCACGGAGGTCCCCTTGATTGCGTAGTTAGGCGACAACAAAGTGTCAGTTGGGTTTGCTTTCTTTTTTGACTGATTGATATCGCGCAAGAGAGGACTCGATTGAAGTGCGTAAGGCATCGACAGTTGTGCTACGCATTTTTATGATAAAGCCAGGGCAATAGGTCTGCGGATCCAATTTTTTAATTTCAGAAAGCATTAAAATATTCATCTGTTTGAATTGCGCTCGAGTTTCTTCAGTAACCGGAGAAGAAAATTCCGGGCTGGAAGACAGTTTCTCCATAATTGGCTTTATTGCCTCTGCGTATTTGCCTTTGAAAATGGAAAATTCACTTTCTAGCTCCGCCTTTTTTTCTGGAACCTGTTCAGCACAGTATTCTACCAATGGCTGTGTCATTTGAACTGAAACATTAGCTGTGAATTCACCCATGGTCTCAACTGAAGGTGTCAAATCCTGCGCTGAGGTGCTTGATGAGAATAAAACCAATGTGTTGAATGCAGCGATAAAGACGTTAACTTTCATTTTTAACCCTTCGTTTAATTGGAAGCAGATCTTCTTCTTGTCGCCTAACAACCAAAATAAGGTGCCGACGCACCGGATGCGAAACTTGAAAGCAGGTACTTCACGGAGGTCACCTTGATTGCGTAGTTAGATACAATGCACTAGTTAATTACAAGCACCCAGCCACTACATCTTGTAATGTTAACCAGTCCGCCAGAGTAACCGTCATGGTCGCCTTTCTTGGCAGAAGAAAAAGTGCCTTCAATTAGCACCATTTGTGCCCCTTTTGGATCTGATTGAAGATTTTGACATTTTGGAGAATCGAGCCATAACCCATTTTTGAAATTGGCAAAGCTTGCGTCTTCCTTTTGTGTGTAGAGAGCATCGCCACTCGCACTTCTTTGCATGTACCCGTTTACGCTAACTTTCTTTGCTTCAAATCTTTCGGGTGTAGCAATTAGTTGGATCATGGAAACCGTCTCGGTTGGTTGAGCCGGAGATTTCTCTTGAGTGCAACCCGAAATGAGCATGGAAAATGTAAAAGCATAGATTAACTTTCTCATTGTATCTAACAACCAAAATAAGGTGCTGCCGCACCGGATGTGAAACTTGAATCTAGTATACCCACGGCAGTCACCTTGATTGCGTAGTTAGGTGCCGAACGCTTGATAAACGCCGTACTTGCCGAGCATGTGCGATTCGAATTCGGGGGTGCCTGACACCTCCCAGAAAGAAGAATCAATAGCGACCAGCTCGACCACAGGTGTGCCGTTGGATAGGGCAATGAAGCGACCATCGATTGTTTGGTAAATGCCTGAATACATGGCTCGGAATTTTGAGTCAGCTACCTCGGGAAACCCATCGGTCGCATTTTCAAGGGCAATTGCCTCAACTCCTAGGCACTCCTCAACACAAAACTGCCAGGAGTCTACCGAGAAAAACGCGTCAATGTCCGGCAGGAAACTTGCAATGTCATGAAGTCTATTGTCTTCGCCGTGCTGTCGTATCGTTACCATTTGGCACCTAACAACCAAAATAAGGGACTGCCGCAACGGATGCAAAACTTGAAAATAGGTATTTCACGGCAGTCCCCTTGATTGCGTAGTTAGGCCGCACAACGCTAAAGCTCATCTGCAGCAGCCTTAGCTTTAGAATCGAGATCTTTTATGTCTTTTGCCGTTTGTCTTCGGACCAGCTCAAGTGATCTATAACTGATAACGGCATACTGGTTTGGTGTTGAAGTAGCAACCATAGCAACCATGGGAAGCCGTTTTGCTTCAGGGCTGAAAACCACTTTATCTGAGAAGTTAACCAAATAAGGCTTTTCGTCTGTCGCATACCACATCAATGTTCCTTTGTGCGAAATTGCAGCAGGGCCCAATTTTTTTAGCATTGCTCGCGACATAACCTCAACATGCGAAGGATCAAAGTAAACATCTATATTGATCAAGTGGCCTTCGTCAAAATAGAAGTCAACGTCAGCGTTAACCCCGCCAAAGCTAGTTTTGATAGAACAAAAGGTAGAAGATTCTACGTTAGAACAGTCATGCTTATAGCTCTCCGGAAACTCACTAAGCTTTGTAAATAAAGTGACCTCTTTAAATGAAAATACCTTTTCTTTTCGTACTTGTGCAATTGCTGGTAGCGCCAGTAAAAAAAATATAAATCCAAGAACAAAGCGCATTATTGAAACTCCGTTGTGTACGATTAAAGTGATTTAGTTACGGCTTTTAGTAGGCGGGATACAACAGCTGGGTTGAAAACGAAGAAGCTCGCCTCTTTGTAATGCGGAAGCGTAACCTCATTTGCAATTAGCGGGCCACTTAAAATCCTAAACTGGTCAGCTGTTGGATCAATAATGGTATGACCAATCCTGCACCAATAATGATCGTGTTCGACATCCGAAACTAAAACTTTCCCCTGACAGATTGCAACGGGCTCACCAATTGGTTCCAGCGCAAATGCAAGTGCTAGTGTAGCGTCTTTGCAGTTTCCTGCGCTGCCTCCGGCCGATGTGACACAAGCAGAATGCACAGCCTTTGCTATTGCGAGAATTTCAGAATTGAACGAATCAATCATTGCGGCCTAACAACCAAAATAAGGGACCGACGCGCCGGATGATAACTCGCTTGAATCTAATGTTTCCACGGAGGTCCCCTTGATTGCGTAGTTAGGCCGATCGCCCGGTAATTACAAGCAGAATTTGCGACTGTAATTAAGTGGCCAAATCGCGTTCAAGAGACCGCACGCTTGACACCTTGCAAAACCTAAGTACGAGTTGAAATTGCATTATGTGAGTTTAACCTTGCTCCGACTCATCCGGATAGTCAATGTAGTTGACGTCAATACGCTCCTTGAACTTTTCGATGGAAGCCTCAAGAACTTCTAAGTCAACGTCCTTTGAGAACAAACTTATGTAAGTCCTTCTCTCTGTGTCGTCTCTGAATATCTCAATGACAAGATCGCCATCGATGTAAGTTTCTAGGCCAATCCCATCTCTAGGGTTGACATCGCTAGCGACCATGTAGCTGATCTCTTTTTTCGATTTCATGAGTAACACCAAATAGGCCTAACAACCAAAATAAGGTGCCGACGCACCGGATGTGAAATTTGAATGCAGGTACTTCACGGAGGTCACCTTGATTGCGTAGTTAGCCACCTGCCTGGAACCATTATTCCTTAACAGTTTGTGCGAACTCTTCATAGTTTTTCCATTCTGGGTCGTCAGCGGAATGAATTTCAATTGGGAACGGCTTAAGCTCGCGCAAGGCCAAGTTGAGCTTCTCGAAAAAAGCTTCCTCAGATTTCGTATAGTAAATCCACTCACGCAGCCCCTCGCCAGTGGAAACGAGTGCGAGAGTGGACAAGCCCTCAGCCTCGACCATAGGCTCAAGCGCGTCCTCTAGTTCATTCATTCTGGCGTGGTCTGCTTTGTTGGGCAAGCCGTTTTCACCCTCGTATTTCCAAGCAAGAATAATTCTCGTAGGTTGAGATGAACGATTGAAATCTTTATCGAATTCTTTGATGTAACGAAAAATTATGACTCGACCATTCGACTCATGCGTTGAAGTTGCAGTTGCCCATGTTGTAGCTGATGCATTGATTGGCATAAAAATTAGAACCAAAAGAGCTAGAAGAAGATTTTTCATAAGTGGCTAACAACCAAGATAAGGGACCGACGCGCCGGATGATAACTCGCTTGAATCTAATGTTTCCACGGAGGTCCCCTTGATTGCGTAGTTAGGCATTTATAGACCCAAAATTTGCATTATTTTTACACGGTCGAATGCAACCCACGATAGTTTCCCTTGCAAAAATACTCCACTAATTGATTGTTCCATTTTAAGCGACATTTTTAAGAACTCAATCCAGTCGATGTAAGCAAAACTATTTTTTAATAATGGCGAGTCTTCACTTGTCGTTGCTGCAGCAAAAGACATTCCATTTTGGAGTGTTATAAAAGTACATAGCAGCGCGTCTTGTGAAGTAACTTGATACTTTTGTCCTGGGATGACTGCTGCTGGAATACTATCTGCTTTTACGGGCATGCAAACGAGGCGCGATTTCATGCGATGAAATAACTCTTGATAATCTTGGTCCAATTGACGTTCTGCAATGTCATAAATTAGCTGCTCAAGGTCACGCTCTTTAGTAGGGGCTGCTTTTTTTAAAAAAGAGAACATATTTAGAATTGCCTAACAACCAAAATAAGGTGCGGCCGCACGGGATGCTGGCTTGAAACTAGTATTCATTCGGCCGTCACCTTGATTGCGTAGTTAGATGACAAACCGGCGACGAAACTCGGGGTCTGCATGTATGAAGCTAATTGTATGCGATGGTGTGCGCCAGTTTGTTGTGGGGCCTACAGAATGGTCAATCGTTTCTGTAATTCCCTCTTCCAGGCCTTCCATAAATGACATAGGAAAGTGCTGCCAAAGCAAATAGGAACAACCATTCTCAATTGCTGAGCGAGTGCCAACAGTAGACTCGCCACCAATTGGCAAAGTTGCGATTGTTAAGTCTTGCGACAATTCCGCCGGTAAAAAGAAATATGTAGGAGCAATGACGTTGCCTGGGAAGCGGTGCCAAACAGAAAGTAAGGCGTTGGCGTGAGCGACGAAGATTTCTGTGTTAGCCCTAAAAACTTCGAACATTTCATCCGAAAAGCCTGATGGTTGACGAATGTGAAGCCACTTATTTGGTGTGCTGTGATTTTGCATTTGTCATCTAACAACCAAAATAAGGTGCCGACGCACCGGATGTGAAACTTGAATGCAGGTAATTCACGGAGGTCACCTTGATTGCGTAGTTAGGCGAATTGAATCGGAGGGTGACTTCTTTTTCCTCTGCAGCATTGCAAAATAGAAAACGACCGGAAAGATAACGCCTGCTGCTGCAAAAGTAGCTAATTCATTATCTAGTTGGGATCGCGCTTGATCAAGACAAGAATTACCAGGGTTGGATCTAAGGTATGTAATTTCTACAAGCTGTCCAACCTCTGCGCCACAATCAGTGCCGCGACCTGTGTACTTTGAATTGCCTACGCTAAATGAATAGTCCGCCCGACAGTGATTGCGATTGTAAGTTTGAATTATTGTAGCCTGTGAACTGACACCATCTTGGACGAGGCGAAAATAGCCAAGCCATCCACCGTTGTCGAGAGCAAGCATAGTTATTAATGCCAAGATTGCAATTGTTACGAACCCGCCCAAAAGCCAGGTTATGAAGAATGATTTTAGTGAAAATGCATTACTCATGACTAATTCGCCTAACAACCAAAATAAGGTGCCGACGCACCGGATGTGAAACTTGAATGCAGGTACTTCACGGAGGTCACCTTGATTGCGTAGTTAGGTGCAACTCGTTGACCAAATACTAAAGTCATGTGAAAAAAGCAAGAACCCCAGCAAAGAAGACAATAATTAATAAAAGAAAAAGAATAACAAAAAAGCTACCTACACCTCTTTTGTTTTTCTGGGCAGCTTGATCAGTTGCAACAGAGAAAAATGTCGCGATACCAAAAGCACCAACGCTACCTATAATCCATGTCGCAAGCGTTGCGGGGAAATTTCCCATGTCAGAAGCAGAAGCATCTGCGGAAACTAACAACAAACATAAAAAGAATATTAATGATTTAGACATTGCACCTAACAACTAGTAGACCCCTCAAGTGGGGTGTTCGCAGAGTATGCCCAATTGTTAGTAGGGGTAAAGCTTTTCCTACAAAGCATTAAGACTTTTCCTTACAGACGCGGGGCTTAACCGAAAGGATCATACAAGCATATACACCAATAAGGCCTGATATGACTTATGAACCCAAAGCGGGTGGTAAAAACAACCCCGTAAAAACAATTAGTACGGAACCGTTGGCAGTTGGGCGTGTACCCCATAAATCGAAGCTGTTAGAGCTTTGTCGTGAGCGTTGTCGAGTAAAACACTATAGCTTGAGAACGGAAGAGGCCTATTTGGGATGGGTCAGACGGTTCATATTTTTCTATAATAAAAAACATCCGATTGAGATGGGCGGTCCTGAGGTGGAAAGCTTTTTGACGCATCTTGCAGTGAAGGGGCATGTGTCGCCGAGTACTCAAAACCAGGCATTGTCGGCTTTGCTGTTTTTGTATCGGGAAGTGCTTCATTTGCAGTTGGAATGGATGGAAAACGTGGTACGTGCGAAGCAGGCGATCAGGTTACCGGTTGTTTTGACGGTTGAGCAGGTCAATAGCGTGTTGGCTCGGCTGGATGGCCGTGAATGGCTAATGGCGAGTTTGTTGTACGGCACGGGCATGCGCTTGATGGAGTGCGTACGGTTGCGGGTAAAGGATGTCTCATTTGAGAAAAACGAGATTGTGGTCCGTGATGGCAAGGGTGGGAAGGATCGCCGGACGATGTTGCCGGCGAGTTTATGTGACCCAATGAGAACGCAGTTGGAAAAGGTCAAGGAATTGCACCGCGAGGATACCGATGAAAGTTGGGATGGCGTGTTCTTGCCGGATGCATTGGCAAGAAAATATCCGAACGCGAACAAGCAGATGGCATGGCAATACGTTTTTCCTGCGACCCGGCGCGCTCGTGATCCCCGTGACGGGCAGATTCGCCGTCATCATATCGATGAAAAAGTATTGCAGCGGGCGGTTTCAAAAGCGGCGCAGGCGGCGGGTATCGACAAGCCGGTCAGCTGTCATACTTTGCGACATTGTTTTGCAACCCATCTGATTGAAGCCGGTTATGACATACGGACGGTGCAGGAATTACTGGGCCACAAAGACGTGGCGACGACGCAGATTTATACGCACGTGTTGAACAAGGGAGGGCGTGGCGTAAAGAGTCCGCTGGACAACAGAGTTTGATATTGGCTTCGAGCATGTCGCTCGATGCCTCAGGTCTTTTTAAGGCAATTCCATGATTTGGTGAGCCGTCTTGCGCGGCAGTTCGTCATTCAATACAACCCAATCAACATGGGTATCCCAGAAAGCATGAACTTGTGGTGCTTTATCAACCGGGGTCTGGAAGTTCGACAGGGTGACGTGGATTTCATCTGGCCAGCGGCTGGATTTGAAAAACAGGGCGGACCCGCAGGTTTTACAGAATCCGCGTTGGGCTTCGTTCGATGATTTAAACCATTGTAATCGCTGCTGCGGATCGTGGATTTCACAACGATTTTCTTCAAGCCCGACCCAGGTGATGAATGCCGATCCGCCGGCTTTCTGACACATGGTGCAGTGGCAGTGAGCTACCCAGCGACTGGGGAGCTCAGCGCTAAATTCAACGGCGCCGCAAAGGCAGTTTCCACGTGCGGGTGTCATCGTCAGTCTCCTCTGAATCGGGTTCTCTTTCGTTATAAAGAGTGAACCGGAGACGCAAACGATGCACCCAACGAAAGACCTATAAACTTATTTCTTCTCATCCGGATTGACCTGGATGAATGGTACGGCACCGCCGGAAACATTCGGCAGGTGGCCGTCCCATTTTGCGATGGCAGCCAGTTGCGCTTCCACGCGGCGCAGTTCGATCAATTCCGGAGTGACGGCATCACGCTGGGCTTTCAGGCCAATCGCCTGGGCTTCGGCCGCGAGCTTGGCGGATTCCGCCTCGGCACGGGCCTGTGCAATGCGTTGTTCGGCTTCGACCTTGATGCGGTCCAGATCGCGTTCGGCTTTCAGTTTTTGCTGTTCGGCAACGGTTTTTTGTTCGATGGCGGTGTCGAAGGTTTCCGAGAAATGGAAATTGGTGATCGAGAATTCATCAATGATCAAACCATGGCGTTTCATTCTTTCCTGCAGTGCCAGTCGCATGCGATCAGCCACTTCCGGGCGTTTGGTCACCAGTTGCTCGGCGGTATACAAGGCGGTGATGGCCTTCATCGCTTCCTGCACGGCGGGATCGATGATCCGTGGTTCGACATTTTCAAACGGCCCCAGGTTTTGATAAACGTTCACGACCTGCGATGCATCAATGTGAAAATTCAGGACCACCGTTGTGGCGACGCGCTGCAAATCCTTCGATGCGGCTTCGCTTTGCGTTTCCGAGCGTTCGATCATGACCGGCATTTTATAAATGCTTTGCACCAGCGGCAGGATGAAGTTGAGACCTTCGCCGACCGGAACCGGATCAGCCTTGCCAAACGTCAGCTTCACGCCGCGATGGCCATTGGGCACGATGGTAAACGGCTTGAAAATGGCAAAGGCAATAATGGCGATAAGCAAAATCACGATATAACGAAGAAACGGCATTTCAGGCATGCGAGGTAACATGGATGGCCTCTGTTGGTTTGAAAATAATGTTGTGAGTGACGGTCTTTTGGGAGGCCCGGAATCTTGCGGCATTTCATTCTCGAAAAACGGGTGTGTGGCCGGAATATTACACCGATCTTGAAACGTTTAAATCTCGCCAGACAGGTTTGGGGTGTTCGTTCGCAGCATCGCGCCTAAACAAACTCCTGCAAACAGGACTAGGCGACGGCGTGAGCTTGTCCACGATCAAGCTGCCGGTAACCTATGGCTTCGCTTAAATGTTGCGTGTTGATATTCTCGCTACCAGCCAGATCGGCAATGGTGCGGGCTACACGCAGGATTCGATGGGTTGCGCGCGCGGATAATTGCAGGGCTTCCATAGCGCGCTCCAGAAGATTTTGGTCTTTGGTGGCGAGACTGCAATATTTTTCCGTCTCAGATTGCGAGAGCCGCGCGTTGGTTTTTCCGCAACGCTGCATTTGTATGTTGCGTGCTGCCATCACACGCGAACGCACGATATCGGTTGCTTCACCGCGCGGGGCATCGCTGCGCATTTCGTGCGGTGCCAATCGAGGTACCGATAATTGCAGATCGATTCGATCCATCAGTGGGCCGGATAAACGCGAGCGGTAACGCAGGATGGCATCCAACGAGCAGCGACAACGGCCTGAGGGATCCCCCGACCATCCGCACGGGCAGGGGTTCATCGCGGCAACGAGTTGGAAGCGTGCCGGAAATTCACTTTGACGCGCGGCGCGTGAAATGGTCACGATGCCGGATTCCAGTGGTTCACGAAGCACTTCCAATGCCCGACGATCCCATTCGGCCAATTCATCAAGAAACAAGACGCCGTTGTGCGCCAATGAAATTTCACCCGGACGAGGTTCGGCGCCACCACCCACCAGCGCAACGGCAGAAGCCGTGTGATGAGGACTTCGAAAATTTCGTAATCGCCAGCGTGCAATATCGACGCCACGACCGCTGACCGATGCAATCGCCGCGCTTTCCAGCGCTTCTTCTTCCGATGCGTCCGGCAACAAACCAGGCAAGCGCGAAGCCAGCAGGGTTTTTCCGCAGCCGGGCGGGCCGATCAACAATAAGTGGTGCGCGCCAGCCGCAGAAATCTCCAATGCCCGACGTGCCTGCAACTGCCCGCGCACATCGGCGAGGTCGAGATAAAAAATTGGCTCATTGATGCTTGCTTTCGGCATCGCCAATGGCAATGTGCGAACACCGTTGATATGCGCGACGACGTCGAGCAGGCTGCGTGCGACATAGGCTTCAACATCGCTGGCCAGTGCAACTTCATCACCGTTGCCGAGTGGAACGATTAAGGCGCGTCCGGCTTTTGCGGCGGCGAGTGCGGCTGGTAATACGCCATCGACTTCACGCAACTCTCCTGTGAGTGCAAGTTCGCCGAGACATTCGTACTTCGACAAGGCTTCAACGCTGACTTCACCATTCGCGGCAAGAATTCCGAGTGCGATGGCCAAGTCAAAACGTCCGCCATCTTTCGGCAAATCGGCCGGCGCCAGATTTGCGGTGATAACGCGGTTTGGAAAATCCAGTTGCGAGCAATAAATGGCGGCACGCACGCGATCACGACTTTCGCGTACTGCCGCTTCGGGGAGGCCGACGATATTGAATCGTGGCAAGCCGCCGGCCAGATAAATTTCGACCCGGACTTCCGGCGCATAAACGCCCGTCCGGGCGCGGCTGTATGCCAGCGCGAGTGTCATGGATTATTGAGTCCGGCTTAGTTTTTGCTGTTGCTGGACGGTGCGTTCAAACGCGCTTCCAGAACTTCGATCGCGCGTTCGAGCGTATCGATTTTTTCGCGGGTGCGCAGCAAGACAGCTCGTTGCACATCGAATTCTTCGCGGGTCACCAGATTCAATTTATTCAAGCCCGATTGCAGCGTCGCCTTGAAATTCTGTTCGAGGTCGGCGCGGGCGTCGTGAAGACCCGGGGGAACAAGATCATTCAGGCGGCGGGCCAGGTCATCTATCGCTTTCAGGTCAATCATGGATGCTTACTCCTAAGGGGCGATGTCAGTATCTTCGGGCGAGTGCGCGGCGAATATCAGGCAAAAAGAGCATGAAACGTAGGAAAAATCCTACGTGAGCCCTTTTTCGGCGGGTCCATAATTAAACACGAAAATCGCGAGCATTCAATCCTATTGATGGTGTTTATAAACGTCATTAACAAGGGGGTTGACCATGTCCAAGAAATTCATCGCGTTATCCATTTCACTCATCGCACTCGTCGCTTCGCCGGCCTGGGCACAGACGGCAGCACCAACGCTTAATTCGGGCGATACGGCCTGGATGCTGACCTCCAGCCTGCTCGTGTTGATGATGAGCATTCCGGGCTTGGCCCTGTTCTACGGTGGTCTGGTCCGCTCGAAGAACGTGCTTAGTGTACTGATGCAATGTTTCACTATCGTGAGTTTGATTACCGTGCTCTGGCTGATTTACGGCTATAGCCTGGCGTTCAGCACCGCCGGGATGGAAGCGGGCGTAGTCAATCTGAATAGTTTTATCGGCGGGTTCGACAAGGTCATGCTTCACGGTGTTGGCCGTGACAGCATGTTTGCGACCATTCCGGAAACCGTGTTCGTGATGTTCCAGTTGACCTTCGCGGCCATCACCCCGGCTCTTATCGTCGGTGCATTTGCCGAACGCGTTCGGTTCGGGCCGTTGCTGTTCTTCACCGCGCTCTGGTTTACCTTTTCATATCTGCCGATCGCGCATATGGCCTGGGCCGGCGTCGGCGGCATCTTCTGGGATTGGGGCGTGCTGGACTTCGCCGGCGGCACTGTGGTGCATATCAATGCCGGTATCGCGGGTCTGGTTGCCTGCATCATGGTCGGCAAGCGCAAGGGTTATCCAACCACCGCAATGATGCCGCACAACCTGACGTCCACCTTGGTTGGTGCCAGTTTGTTGTGGGTTGGCTGGTTTGGTTTCAATGCCGGTAGTGCCGCGGCGGCGAATGGCAGCGCCGGCATGGCGATGTTGGTAACACAAATCGCGACGGCGGCGGCGGCTTTGAGCTGGATGTTTGCGGAATGGATTTCACACGGCAAGCCCTCATTGCTCGGCGTGGTATCGGGTGCGGTGGCGGGCATGGTGGCGATTACGCCGGCTTCCGGTAGTTGCGGTCCGACCGGTGCCTTGGTGATTGGTTTAAGCGCGGGCGTACTGTGCTTCCTTGCATCGTCGCGTCTGAAACGTAAACTCGGTTATGACGATAGCCTTGATGTTTTCGGCGTGCATGGTATCGGCGGCATTGTCGGCGCCTTGCTGACCGGTGTATTCGCGGATGCCGCTTTGGGTGGCGTCGGTTTTGCCGAAGGGATTTCGATGGGTGCACAAGTCGGCAAGCAAGCCTTGGCTGTTTTGGTGACATGTGCGTGGTCGGGTGCGGTAACCTTCATTGCCTGGGGTTTGGTGAATAAAATATCGCCAATGCGCATCGACAGTGATGGTGAAACCGAAGGTCTGGATTTAGTCTTGCACGATGAGCGCGGCTATAACCTGTAATTCGCCAGCTATCCCGAGACAGCCCTGAATATTCTATTGCAAGGAGCAAACCCAATGAAAATGGTTATGGCAATTATCAAGCCATTTAAACTAGACGATGTACGCGAAGCGCTTTCCGAAGTCGGCGTCACCGGTGTGACGGTGACCGAAGTGAAAGGCTTTGGGCGCCAGAAAGGCCACACCGAGCTTTACCGGGGCGCCGAATACGTGGTGGATTTTCTGCCGAAGATCAAACTCGAAGTGGCGGTGAATGGCGACCAACTTGAGCGCGTGGTCGAAGCGATCCAGAATGCGGCCAATACCGGAAAAATCGGCGACGGTAAAATCTTCGTCTACGATCTGGAACGCGTCATGCGGATCCGCACCGGCGAGCTTGATGGAGATGCGCTGTAAAAATATCGTAGGAGGGCCCTCGGGTCCGACATTTCGTAAAGAAGGTCGGGCCCGAGGGCCCTCCTACGAAAGCTTCAAAGAATCGGTACCAAACCCGCACCAAACGCGGTAACCATACGCGTATAGATACCTTTCAGCGGCAAGTCCACTTCCGGAAAATCGCCGACTTGTTCGTAGCAATCCTGGAATCGTTTATCGGTGAACGGCACCGGTTGGCAGCCATCTTTCAGTTCGTAACTGGTCGCGTACGGAAACGGCCAGATATCGAAGATGGGCAGTTTCTCGGAAAGTTTTCCGAGGTTGTAATTCAGGCCGGAAAAAATCGGTGGCTTCGGCCTTGGCGCGATGGTCCAGGCGTTTTCCGGCAGCATGTCGCGATGAATGCTCGCGGCCAGCGCCTGCGCGAAATTCTTGTCGGGAATGATGACCAGGCTTTCGGTGTTGAAGTCGTCCGAACGCGGATCGAAATTATGGCTTCCGACCACCGCGATATGGCCATCCACCACCATCGATTTTGCATGCAGGCCAACGCGTACACCGGCGCGTTTCAGTGGCGGCGCGCCGCTGGCTGAACCGGACGAACCCGAGCCCAGTATCGGCATGCCTTCCTTGCTTGGCTCGTCACTCATCATGGCCGCCATGTCGAACGGCGCGCTCACCGGAAACGGCTTGAATTCGTGAATCTGGAAACCCAGTTCGCGTAAATACATGCGTTTGTATTTATGCGACATCGCGTAAACCGGAAATGCATCGGTAGCAGCCAGCGAATTGGTCGAGATGATTATCTTCGGCGAATTCTGTTTGCGGTGCAGTGTCCTGAATACCTTGCGTGCCGGGCGCGACATCACCAGATACGGCGTTTGCATGATGATCTCTTGCTGGCTGTTGCTGACCAGATCGTACAAGGCCAACGAAGCTTCCGCGCGGCCCGGGTTGTGATCATTGTGCTTGCTGGGCAAGTCCGCCAGAAAATCGACTTCGTTGACCCACAGTAGATATTTTTCCAGTTGTGTCATTACCGCTGCGCTGTCGTGCACGGCGACGTCCATTTTTACGGCGCGCGCCGAAAAAGGTTTGGCGATGAACAGATTATTTTTGTCGGGCGGGCCGCCGTGCGAAATCAGTCGCTGGGCAACGTCTTTCAAGCTGGTGGGCGGAAGACTTTTACGGTAGGTCCAGAAGGCTTCGAAATTCGCTTCCATTTCTTTGGCCACCGGCCCGGCAATCAGCAAGTCGCGATCGCGGTAGTTGTAAACGCTGCTCCAGTCGAAATAACGGTCTTCGACATTGCGGCCGCCGATCACCGCGACCTTGTCATCCACCAGCAATAGCTTGCTGTGCATGCGCTGGTTGAGTTTTTTGAAGGTGAAAAAAATGCCGGCGACAAATTCCAGTTTCTGCGTGCGCGCCTCGTCGAACAGAGGGTTGTATAAACGCATTTCGAAATTCGTGTGATAGCTCGCCAGATACGCTTGCAGGTTGGGATCGGCCAGGCCGTATTGCTGGTCGAGCAGGACTCTCACTTTTACGCCGCGCTTGGCGGCATCCATCAGGGCTTGCAAGGTGAGTTGGCCGGAATCGTCCTGGTCAAAAATAAATGTCTGCAGTTCGATGCTTTTTTTTGCGCTGTGAATCAGGTGCAAACGGGCGGTCAACGAGTCCTGCCCGCGATCCAGCAGTATGACTGCATGTTTGGGAGTGATCTCGGTCGATTCCCGGTTCGCCTGATCGGCCAAATCGTATAGCGGCGATTTCAGCGCACAGGCATCTTCCTGCTGGCAGTTCAGCGTAGTATCGCGGTGCTGCTGCGCCAGGTTGTCGGCATGTATTCTTTTTTCTTTTGCCAGGTGTGAGCAGGCACTAAGGGCAAGCAGCAGACAGAAAATACCAAGCGGTTTAAGCCATTTCACGGGGTTGGATCAGCCAGGAGACGAATGCGGAATTCAAAGTCGACATTATCCTTGATACTGAAACGATACGCTTGCATTCCGAATTCCCGGCGCTTCACCGTGCCATGCACGATCAGGTCGCAGTCGTGCCCGGCTTGTGCACAGGCGGATTTTTCAATATGAAAGCTGACGGGCTTCTGCAAACCGCGCAGGAATAACTGGCCTTTCAGTTCGCCGCCTTTTTCCAGCAAAGTCTTGCTGAATGGAATCGAGACAAACTGGATATTCGGATGCTTTTCCGCATCGAGAAAAGCTTCGGAGCGCGCCATTTTCGATAACCATTGCGGGCCGTTGAAGCTGAGCTTGCGGGCATCGACCTGGACTTCGACTTTCCATTGCTGTTTGGGCTGCGCAAGCAGGGCGCCGGCCAATGATTCAAAGCGGCCCTGCGAGGCAATGGGTAAACGCGGGTGGATCGTGAAGCTCGCATTGGAGCGCGAGCTGTCGATGCTTGCTGCATGTACCTGCGCGTTCGCCATCAGAAGCAAAAGCGCCAGTAAATTTCTTATGGCCACCAAAATGCAGCTAACTCGGCGATGCCGGGTTCCAGATCGGCATCGGCAGGCAGTTTCAACACCGCAATCGCACCGGCCGGCATACCGCGGAAATCACCTGATTGGCCCGAGCTGATCAAGGCAAGCAATTGTTCCAGCCCCGGATTGTGACCAACGATCAACACGCGCGACAAATCTTTCTGCTCGTCGGCGACGGCCATCAAATCGCCCGGTGTTGCTTCGTAAACGCGCGGTTCCTGTTTTTGTTCGATGTAACCAATGACCGACAGTACCTGTTCGAGGGTTTCACGCGCGCGCCTGGCGCTGGAGCAAACAACACGGTCGGGCAGGTAGTTATTGGTTTTCAACCATTGACCGGCGGCTTCCGCCTCGGCCTGCCCTTGTCGCGATAGTGGACGATCAACATCATCCTGGCCGTTTGCAGCGGCTTCAGCATGGGCGTGGCGGAGCAGAATTAATTCGCGCATTAAATTACCTTTTTAAGCCATTTGAGTATCGGAGCCCAGTCTTCCTGGTGGCTGCGCAATTGTTCGGAGTTGTAATCAAAAACGCTCTTGCCCAGGGCGACCATCAAGACATAGGCCTGGGTATCGCGTAGTTCACCGACCACCGAATAGGGCCAGCTTTTCAATTGTTCGATCGCCTGCTGCGAAGCATTGGTCCAGGGTTTCAGGCGGTTGCCGACCAGGCCGACCGGCAGTTTTTTCTTCTTGACCTTGGCGTTTTTCGCCATCGAATTGAGAAAGGGCACCGTAGCTTCGATATCGATCATCGAAGGCAGTACTGGTACCAGCACGGCATCGGCCATTTCGATATAAGGATCAAGGTCGTCACCCATGGCCCCGGCAGGCGCATCAATAATGACGATCTGGGTGTTTTCGGGAATCTGTTTTTGCCAATTCTTGACGGTGCCATCAATCGGCAGAACCGCTGTATCCAGATGGGCTCGCTTTTCGCACCAGCGGGTGGCGGAGTGTTGCTTGTCGGCATCGACCAGAACGGTGCGTTTGCCATCAACGGCGAAATGAGCGGCCAGGCTGGTGGAAAGTGTTGATTTACCGGCTCCGCCCTTTGAACTTGCTACCAAAATCGTCCGCATACCCGAACTCCAACGCTAGGACCAGGAAGCCCACTGTACAACGGCCAAGGGCTATGAAGGAAGCGCTCGGGGCAAATATGGAGCAACTGCTCTATCGGTCTATGTGAGTTTTGACCCATGGCCTTT
>Ga0208263_100285_pt1 | contig 19774 bp, 19 predicted proteins | sample LakWasMet28_LOW6_2_FD_183872 | JGI IMG/M metagenome (GOLD analysis project Ga0208263, IMG submission 183872) | Freshwater sediment methanotrophic microbial communities from Lake Washington under simulated oxygen tension - Sediment Metagenome... | ecosystem: Environmental > Aquatic > Freshwater >... | reverse complement strand
CGACGCTCGCGCAGCGGCGGCGCCACCACCGGCAGCACGTTCAGCCGGTAGTAGAGGTCCGCGCGGAAGCCGCCCTCGGCGACCATCGACGCGACGTTGCGGTGGGTGGCCACGACGACGCGGACGTTGACCGTGCGGGCGCGCTCGCTGCCGACGGGGCGCACCTCGCCGGTCTCCAGTACGCGCAAGAGGTCGGCCTGCGTGCGCGGGTCGAGCTCGCCCACCTCGTCGAGGAAGAGCGTGCCGCCGTGGGCCTGCTCGAAGAGGCCGCGGTGCCGGGTGAGGGCGCCGGTGAACGCGCCGCGCTCGTGGCCGAAGAGTTCCGAGGCGACGACCTCGCCCCGCAGGGTGGCGACGTTGACGGCCACGAAGGGTGCGCGGGACCGCGCCGACCCGAGGTGGAGGGCCCGCGCGAGCAGCTCCTTGCCCGAGCCGCTCTCGCCTTGGATCAGCACGGGGGCGGCGGAGCGGGCGTAGCGGAGGAGTTCGGTGCGCAGGCGCTGCATAGGCTGGGAGGTGCCGACGAGCCCCACCCGGGTGAGGAGGTCGTCGGGGAGCGGGTGCGCGTCGCGGGCGACGCGGGCGACAGGCACGACGTTCTTTCCAGTGGAAACCGGGCCGTCGGGGGGGGAATGCGCATCGCGGTCGGCCGCGATGGAAGAGTCGAAGTGCATCGGGGGGTTGGACCTTTCGGGGCGAGGAAGAGACGCGTCGGGGGGAGACCGGAGCACTCGGCGGTCGCAGGGACTCGCGAGCGTTCGGGCCTCCCTCCGACCGGGGGGCGGAGCGGTGCGTGCGGGGATCGGGGGGGCGTCGGAGAGTCCGTGATGGGAAGGGACGACGCCCCGGCACCGCTCGGGGAGCGGGGGCGCCGGGGCGTCGCAGGTCGGGTGGGAGTGGAGCGCTACGCCGCGATCGGCAGCGCCGTAATGTCCAGGCGCGTGGCGCGGACGTTCACGTCGAAGCCGAACTTCGCCACGAGCACGTCGAGCGAGTTCCAGAGCACGTCGGCGAAGGCCGAGTACGCCGGGGTGTCGAAGGTGTCGTCGAACGAGGCGCCGACGAGCTGGTCCTCGGCGGCGAGGTAGCTCGCGCCGTCGCGGAGCTCGAACACGAGGTGGGAGAGCCCCGCGCCCTGGTACCAGGCGACGGCCAGCACCTCGGGGTGGTCGCCCAGGAACTCCGTGAGCGCGTCCTGGACGGCCTGGCGGCCCTCGTCGGCGAGCGCTGCGAGGTAGGCGTCGAGCAGTGCCTTGATGCGAAGGAGTGCGGCGTACTTCATCACGCCGCCTGCGCGGGCGTCGCCGCGAGGTAGTCCCCGGCCAGGCGCTCCATGGCGAAGCGCACGTCGGGGTCCTTGTTGGTCTGGTGGGCGACCAGGGTGATCGCCTGCACCACGCCGTAGCGGGAGAGGTCGCCGTCGCGCAGGACGACCCGCTGCGCCTCTTCGAGCAGGGCCTTGGGCACCTCGGACGAGTCGCCCAGGATCGCGGCGACCGCGTCGTCGGGGTGCGGGACCGTGATGCGCTTGGCCGCGCGCATCCACCCGAGGGAGACCTGCCAGCGCTCCGGCAAGCGCCCCACGGCGATGACCAGCGCGGCCGCGAGCTGGTCGTCCTCGATGCTGCGGTGCGTGCGGTAGAGGCTGCGCTTGCCGCCCACCCGGGCCATCAATCCGTTCAGGCAGACCAATCGCAACATGTAGTCGTCGAGCGACAGCGCGCTCGCGCCCACCTCGGAGTTACGCAGGTGGAAGCCGGGGTAGAGGAGGTCGCCCAGGCCGTCGACGTCCATGCCCTCCGTGTGCACGGCGGTGTAGTGGGTCGTCGAGTCGGTGAGCTGCATCGCCGTGAAGCGGTACTCGTCGATGAGCCCCTTCATCATCGCGTTCATCCGCTCGAAGATCCGCAGGTCGTCGATGGGCGTGAAGGTCGGCGCGAGGAAGGCGCGGGCGATGCCGTGGGCGTCGCCCTCGTAGTTCTTCCAGGCGCGGACCTTGAGCTGGCCGGGGATGCGGCCGAAGCGGCGGTTGACCTCCTCGGCGCGCTCCTCCCCGGAGGCCGACTGGAACCAGCGGTCCCACCGCAGGCCGAGCAGCGAGCTGACCTGGCGCTTGGCGTGCGGGTTGATGCTGTACTCGGTGCCGCCTGGGAGCTCGATGTTCCCCGCGGGGTTCATGCGGAGGTCGGCGACGTGCACGATCTGGTCGGGGAGCATGTCGTCGGCGCGCTGCTGCACGTCGGCGTAGACGCTCGTGAACGAGCGGCCCCTCACCGTGGGGGGCAACGGGGGCGGTGAAGCCGGGGCGGGCGTGGGGACGAGGGCGAGGGCGGACGTCAGGGGGATGATGGCGGCGTTCATGGTCGTGTTCCTTTGGGCGGACGTGGTCGAGGGAGAGCGCCGCGCCCCGGACGCACCGCGCCGATCGCCATCGCGCGAGGGCGAGGGCGGTCGGCGATGAGGCCAGGGCGCGGCGGCGAGTGGGGTGGGTCAGCGGCCGGCTGACGCGGGGGCGAGCGCTACCGACGTCCGAGGCGGATCGCGACTTCGATCGTCGCGGTACCGATACGGACGACGGCGCGGCCCAAGGTGAGGGCACTGCTGGCGACCTCGTCGATCAGCGATAACAAGGCCTCAATCGTGTTCATGGGGTCTGGGTCTCCTTCTGGCGCAGATCGCGAATGCCACCTGTGGCGCCATAGGCTTCTACCAGCAACACGTCGCCAGTTCGGTATGCGGTGTGAACGAGGCGCCAAGCGGAAGAAGGCCGGATGGAGCCACACCCGCCTCAGTCATCTCCTCACGCGGGGGCTGCCTGCTTCCTCGGGGATCTAGATGCGCTCGCCCTGCGGGTACCGCTGGGGCTCCTGCGGCGCGGGTGGACTGCTCAACTTCCACTGGCGGACGATTCTGCTGCCGCCGCAGATCGTGGGACATGTCGTGGTGCACGAACTCGTGCACCTGGCGGAGGCGCATCACGCACCAGCGTTCTGGGCGCGGGTCGAGCGGGCATTGCCGGACTTCACGACGCGGAAGCAACGACTCGCCGAACACGGAGCGAGCCTCGCAAGCCTGTGAGCGGCGAGGAGATCAACCGCCAGACCCACCCCCTAGAACGTGACTTTCCACAGGAAAGTGCTCCAACACAGGCGCGATGTGGAGAGGTTCCCGCAGGTCGCGGGGTGTTCGCGCGAGCGTTCAGGCCTCGAAGATAGGGGAGGTGGATCGATGTCCGGTCTGGCTGCACGAACGCTACGGAAGGCGGTCCGTGCCACTGGACGAGTATCGCGACAACGACCGCGGAGCGCCTGCGGTCGAACCGGCTTTCCACTGGAAAGCGCTCCGAACCCCGCAACCTCAGTTGAGGCTCCCGCAGGCACGACCATCGCGTCCAACTCGGCGATCTCTACCCGACAAATGAGCCCGGCACGAGGGCGTTCATCCACGGTCCGTACCGGAACGCCACGATCACAAGTGGTTCCCAACCCGCCGAGAAGACCTTGCCCGCACCGTCTTGCCAGATGTCGAGTACGTACTCGCCGGCTCCCCCATGCGCACCCGTAGAGGGTGTCGTGTGAAGGAACGTAAGCGAGCCATCCACCAGTTCAACGGGTTTGCCGCTCACGCCTCGGGCGTCGATGAAGCGACCGGCCGAGCGGACGCGTGTGAGCGCCACTTCCACGAGTTGGCGGGCGAGTGCATGTTTCTGAGCTCTTGGCAGTCGCATCCTGTTCATACTATGGACTCTTATCACGATAGCGCCAAGGCACGTAAAGACAATCAACACAATGGGCATTACCCGCATCGCGAATCACACTTACGGGTGGAGGCCAGTGGTTCGGCCACTTCTGCGGCGGTTTCCACCGTCAGATTGGGGAGAAGAAGCAGGGGGTTCGCTGAGATGGCTCAACCTCGCGATCTCGGCCGCACGTAGGATCATCTCGACGCGCACCGGCCTGCTCACCAGAACCCCAAGCCTATCAATGAACCCCGTGGGCGCTTACGGTGCCTTCGTTCCCTGCACGACGCCGACTATCTCGTCGTCGCCTCGCCGCGCAGCGATCGACCATCCGCGACTCGCAGAATGCTGCCTTCCTCCAAGACCAATAATCCGTACCGGAAAGGCCCGTAGTAGTGAATTCGGCCGACGAGCTCGATGTCGTGTCCTGAATAGGTCGCTTGCAGGAAGTGGTATTGCCCGCTCGCGGCCTGGCGGGGCCCGGCCCCACCGAATCGACCGCGATAGTCGACACGAACTTCGCCGTCGAAATCTCCTCGTTGCGCCCCGCTCGCTGAGCAGGAGAACTGCATACCGCCGGGGTAGTAGTTCGCGGTGCCGCCCCGCACGACCCAATGTGCCCAGTGACCCTCCAAGCGAGTGTTGAAGTGCGCGGCGCTCGCCCAAGCCATGCGCACCGCCTCCGCGCACGACACGTTCACGTAGTCGTGCTCCGGCAGGAGAGCACGACCCCGGCGACGCCAGATCTCGGCGAGCAGCGAATCCACGGCGGAACCGCTGTCGGAAGTCACCGCGCGAAGATGGCGCTCGGCATCGTCGAGGTTGCCTCCAATTCGGCGGTCAACATCGTAGCCTTCTGCCAGTGATGCGCGAGCGGCGGCAAGATGCTCGGCTTCGCTCAGCCGGTCGAAGCGGGCGCGTTGCTCCTGCGCCGCGTCGGCAGCCAATCGCCGCTCGGCCGCCGCGCGAAGGAGTTGCTCCTCTGCCTGGGCTCTGACCACAAGCGCCTGCCGCCGTGCGGCGTCCGCGGCCTGTTGGAGTTGCGAACGTTGATCTAGAGCCTGAACTGCGTCGAGACGCTCGTGTTCCCGCTCCTCGGCCTGGTTCTGACGTCGAAGGGCAGCCAGGTAATTGCCGGCGACCATAAGCACCATCGAGCCGACGACGACAGCACCGGTGCCCGCGAGCAGCCCGCGACGGAGCGCCAGCGGTCTCCAGTTGCTTGTCGCTGCGACGGCAAGCGGCCGCCCAGCCACCTCCACGACACCAGTGCCCAACCGCGTGCGAAACGTCACCCGCCACACCGGGCTTCGAAACGCTTGGATACGCGTCGAAGTCACGCGGTCGCTGCGAGAATCTGTCGCCGGCTGCAACGCTCCTGGCAGCGAGCTTACGTCGGCGAGAAGGGCGTCCGCGACGAGTTCGTTGGGCCAGCGATCTGGTTCGACGTCGAAGTCCTCCGGCGCATCGACATTGGTGTGAATGCTCGCGGCGGCGTTGCGCGGCGCGACACGGACCTGCTGTTGCGACCGCTCGTCGATCGCGAGCCACGCACCGACGAGCCCTCCGGTGCCGCATGAGATACACGCAACGCGACCGGCCTTGCACCGGTCGCACTTCTGGTCGCCGCGGCCACGGCACGTAGGGCAGGCCTTCGGACCGCGCTGCCCGGGGACCTGACGACTTCCGCCACAGCCTTGGCACCGAACGCGACCGCTCCCCTGGCATGCCGTGCATTCGACGCGGCGGGTCCCATCGCAGGCCGGACAAGTAGCAACGACCCGCGTCTCTGCCTCGATCCGTGCTGGGTCGACGCTCCAGGGGTCGATGAGCGCTGGGACCGGAGCGGGGCGAACCTGGCCGCGGTCGGACGCGTTGCAGGTCTCAAGCCGCAGCACGACCTTCCGGCTGACAACGGTGTGAAGCGCGCGCCGGAAGGTCTCCTCCCCCACGCTGCCGGCGACGACGGACGCGCGGAATGCGAGCGTCCCAATCCAGTAACGGCGCGCCGCATCCGCGGCACACACGATGACGTCATCAGGCAAGTCGTGTCGAGCCACTCCATCTCCAGATCGATAGGCGAGGTTGGGCGTCACCGAGACGAGACCGCTCGCAGGCTTGGCGCCGCATTCATCGTGCTTGCACTTGTCAATGAATATCTCGGATCACAGGCAGCACTCCTGCCCTGTCGAAGGCCCGCAGAAGCTCACTGATCGAATCCAACGCTCCGCGGGCCCTGCTCGCCCGCCACCGCGCACACCCTGGCCGTCTCCGCCACGCATCACTGTGACAGTACCTCCTCTCCCCGGCGCCTGTCACTGCTCCGGACCGGCGCGGATCCGCTGCATCCGTGGCTCCCCAGTTGGCAGCCCGAAGGTGGAACGCGATCATACGATCGTAGAGAAGCCGACCGCGTCACGTCCGAAACCTCCGTTGTTGAGGCGGTAGGGCTCGCCATCGCGCCGGGAGAAGGGCTTCGCGGTTCGCCCACCTCACCGGCGAGGTGAGGAGCAGAGACGATCGAGGCCCGCCAAGAGCGCGTCGACCGGACCGTCGTTGTCGATGCGGACGTCCCAATCCGTGTGAGCATCGAGAGCCGTCTCAGTCTGATGGAGCCCGCCCGGCGGCGGCGTATGGTCGCGGCGCTCGATACGCCAGAGTGACCCGCCCGCTGCGCGCACCGCGTCGAATTCCGCGGACGTCCGCACGTCCGGAGTCACCACCGCGCTCCCCCCGGCGCGCGCCGCGTGGACCTCGCGCAGCCACATCCGGATCAGGGTCTCGGGGTGACAGGCTCGAAGGGCGTCCCCGAGCTGCTGGTAGAGCTGGCGTGGGGTCCGACCCCAGCGGGGGTCGACGAGGTCGCGGCCGTCCCCCCAGAGCTGCTCGCGGGTGAGATCGAACGCGCGGCCAGTGATCTCCTTGAGCGGGTCGGCGATCGCGACACGGCAGAAGCCGTACTGCGCCACCATCCGCTCGGCGAGGGTGTCCTTCCCGGCGCCGGAGCGTCCAGCGATACCGACGAAGGGCACGCTCATGACGCCGCCAGGAAGGCACGTACGCCAAGGTCGAGCGCCACATCCACGGGCAGTTCGCCCACCCGAGCCACGTCGCGAAGGCGAGCCCTCGCGCGGCGAACGTCGTCCCTCAACGCGGCGTCCTTGATGAGCGTCCCTAGATCCTTGGCGTACCCGGACGCACCGAGGGTTGCGATGGCCTCGACCGCAGCGCGTCGCCGCCCGAGAGGTTCCTCCGACGAGCGGGCGACCTGCATGAAGTGCTCTGCGGCCACGTCGCGGATCCGCTCGTCGACCTGGGCTTGTGTCAGGCGGGGAGCGGCGGAGTAGAGAGGCCGCGTGAGGAGCGAACGCCAGAGTTTGAGCGACCACGTCCCCCGACGCAGGAGCGCGCCCATCAGTGGATGGAGCCGGGTACGTAGGTGTTCGCGCCCCCAGCCGCGTCCGTAGAACATCCCGTGTCCGAACACCTCCAGCGCGCGGGAGAAGGGCAGTTGCTCCGGAGTCGCCGTGGTGATCTCGGCCGCCCAACGGAGGAGCACATCGAGGCCCTCGTCGCGCGTCTCGTCGAACCGGACGGCGAGCATGACGGCGTTCATTCTTCGCTTGAAGTCGGTCGAGCGGAGTCCCTCACGCGCGGCGACCACAGCGCACGGCGGGAAGCGCTCGCCCTCGATCAGACTGCTGAAGATCATCGTGAACTGCCCCCCCAGGCATCCGTCCACTGTGAGTGCTTCGAGCTCCTGACGGTCCCGCTCGGTGAGTTGTCCAGGCTCGACCTTCGCCAGGCGGCCGATGGCGATCCACCGGCACGGGTCGAAGCTTCCGTCTGGGCAGCGACCCGGGAACGCGCCCGAACCCTGCGGCGCACAGTCGCGCCGTCCGCCTCGATGAACGCGGCGGGAGTCGTCGAGCAGCGCGTAGGCGAGGTCCGGCATCTCCAGGGCGAAGTGACCGGCGAGCACAAGTGCGAAGTGCTCCGAGCGGCGGCGCAGAAGAGCGGCCAGGGTTTCCCGCCAGCGATGGAGTGCTCCACGAATCGGAGCCAGGACGACGGCCGACTCCAGCAGTTCCCACTCGTAGGTCACGGTCGGTCGCGGTGGTTCGTCGGACGTGTTCTGCTCCTTGCGTGCGGCCTTGACCAGGTCTCCAAAAGGATCGAACCCCGACGCCGGAGCCGCGCAAGAGAGTACCTGGAGCAACTGCCAGACCTCGGGCGCTGCCGGTCCTCCGGGAAAGTAGGCGTCGACCGGCCGCTCCGGGAACGCCGTCGCGGCGAGCGCGACCCACCGCTCGGCGGCCGCCGCGAGGTCGTCCTTCCGCCCCCCCAGGACCTTCACGAGCTGGCTCGCGAGATCGAGCGGATCGGGGCAGATCCTGAACAAGAGTTCGACATCCATCTCAGCCCCCGACCCGCTGGAGGAGTGGCAGCCGCCGGACGGAGAGCGCCCCGCCCCGTGCCTCGAAGACCTCGCGATCGTAGCCGCCCACGGTTCGCAAGGCGGACTCGAACGAGACCTCGGTCAACGGGCGACTCCGGACGTGGCCCCCGTTCTGGTGCTGGAAGAGGCGCCCCTCGGGGTCGACCATCACGTAGGATGCGGCGATCGTGCCGGAGGACTCGGGCTGCACCCAGACCCCCCTTGCCTCGAGGTGTCGGTGGCGATCGACGAAGCGCGCGAACTCCCCCTCCGTCACGGCGAGTTCCGCGGCGCGCTCGGCGTTCTCGCCCGCGACGGCCACGAACTGGAGCACCTTGAACTTCGCCGGCCGCAGCCGCCGCACGAGATCCGAGAGGTCCTCGTCGAGGTTGAGCCGCGTGACCACGGTGTTGATCTTCAGCCCGACCCCGGCCGCATGCACGCGAGCGACGGTGCTCTCGACGTGGGCGACGTAGGAGCCACCGCGGGCACCGACTCGCCCGATGCGGGCGTTGACCGCGTCGGTCGCCGCGTCGATGCTGAGCGCGACGACTTCCAGTTCACGGAGGAGGTCGTCGTCCAGACGCGCTCCGTTGGAGACGATGCTGGCGGTGAGGCCCGCGGCGGTGGTGGCGCGCACGATGGCCAGCAGCTCCGGGTGCAGCGTGGGCTCCCCGCCGGAGAAGTTGAGCCGTCGCACGCCAACGCTCGCCAGGGAGCCCGCGATCGCCACCCACGACCTCGCGTCGAGGGTCCTGGGTCGGTACGGGAACTGCCCGTAGCAGTAGACGCAACGCAGGTTGCACCGCGGCCAGAGGTGGATGTTGACGGTCTCGGGGATGAGAGTTTCGATGGACATAGATGCCTTCCGCCCGACGCCCGTCGGCACCCGTGTCTGACGATCTACGGTCCCCGATCTTCCTTTCGGCGTGCGAAAGCGCGCTGCCCATCGTCCCTCGGGCGTCGGACCAGAGAGGGAGCGGGGAGCAAGACGTCCGGCAGACCGTCACGCGGCGTTTCGCGCGTGCGGAGGTTCGGGTGCGTGGCGCTTGAATCGACGGGTCTCGCGACCTGCTCGCTGGTAAGCATCGACTCGATGTCGACGCCACGTACCACTTGAAGCGCGATGGGCAGCCTGGATCGCGCCCGGTGCGACGTCAAGCCCCCCTCCCCGCGCGTGGCTGCGGCGGGGGCGCGAATCACAGCGCAAGGGAGGTGACAGCGTGCCGAGAATGTTGTCGCATCCATGCGAACTTGGGCTCCGTGCGGAACGGAGCCGAATGAGAGGATGCATGGCAATGGCAAGAATCGCAGGCGCCCCCCGTACGAGTTCAGCAACGTCCAAGCGTAGAACCGTTCGCGTTCGCGCTGCATTGGCGACGCTGGACGCCCAGGCGAAGGCGCTCGCGCGTGAGGTATTCGACACCGAAGCGGACAGACACCACGGGGTTCGATACTTGACGGGCCAGGGCTTGGCGCTGGTCTTTCACAACGAGCCGCCCAGAGAGGACCCCGTAGAGAGATTCGACGAGATCCAGAAGTTTCGCGATTGGCTGCATCAGAGCGGCATTCTCGTCGTTACCGCGGCGGGTTACCCTTCGCGAGGAGCGGCGGCTGGACACACTACGGTGTTCCTGGTCAGAGCCATCAAGGCTCATGCTGCCCCCATTCAGGAAGCTCTGGATCGGCTATGCAAGACGCCGAAGCAGCGCGCCATCAGCAGGCAGATTCTCTGCGCGAATGGCATTGAGCCGATTGATGCCATTGAAGAGGTGTGGAATCCCGACAACCATTGAGATCGGGTGACGGGGCCGCGCCGCCATGTGGCGATGAGTGGATGCGCACACAGTGAGCGGCATGCCCCGCCGCTCCGTCGCCCAGGCGTTACCTAATCCCTCTGTACTGACACGACGGAGCTTCCCCCCGAAGCACCACTGGCCACGCAGGGTCAAGGAGCGGCGTGGACAGCGCTCGGGGCGACTTTCCACTGTAACGTCAACGCGGCGGTCGCATTCCGATGGGAAAGTTCTCCCCACCTCGGCCCCGCCGCCGACCGCGCTGGCCAACCGACGAGATACGGTGGCCTGGCCGCGCCCACTACGAGCCCACCGTGCTCGCAGGTCAGCTCCGCGCCACCGACAAGAGCACCCTGACGAGCTTCTCCGCCGCGTCCTGGATCTCGTCGGGCTGCGACATGAGCTGCGCGACGATGCGCTGAACCGGCGGCTTGAACCGCGGCGCCGGGAGGGCCTCGGTTCGCACGAGGTCGCCGACCTCGACGCCGAGCGCAGCCGCGAGGCTCGCCAGGGTGGCGATCGTCGGGACGCGGGTGCCGTTCTCGATGCGGTTGACGGCGTCGACGCTGACCCCGGCGCTCTCGCAGAGCTGCTCCTGGGTGAGCCCCCTGGACGCGCGAAGCTCGCGCAGCCGGGTGCGCACCACCTCCTCGATCGTCTGTCGGCGGGTTCGACGCGGCATGCCGACGGGCATGGCGTGGAGCCCAGGCCAGCAACAGTGACAGATGCACAGGTACGGTGTATGTGTCTGACGCCATGCTCGGGGGCGGCGTCACACACAACCCGGGCGCGCGGGTGTCCTCGGGGACCAGGCAGGAGCGATCGGGATGACCATCAGCAGCAGCGCCGGCAAGGCCATCGAGCACATCACGCGACCCGTCGGTGTCGCGATCGACGACATCCGCAAGGTGTTGACCTCCGCGCTGGAGCGCAACAGCTACGTGCTGATCGTGCAGAACAGGACGAAGTTCACCCTGCGACGCGTGGAGTCCCACAACGACTCCGACAACTGGCCGTTCGCCGACATCGCCCCGGAGACCACCGACGCCGTCCGGCTGAATCGCAAGAGCTTCTCGTTCGCCGCGAAGTACGAGATCCGCGAGCTGGGCCTCCAGGCGATCCTGGCCGCGTCGTCGCCGGTGATCGGCGGCGACAAGATCGGGCTCCGGTCCCCCGCCGAGGGTGTCTCCTGCGTGGAGGTCTGGGAACGGATGGACGATGGGAACGACAAGGTCGGCAGAAACGTCCGCGCGCACCTCATGTCGACGACCGAGGTCGCTGCGAAGACCTGGGTGTGGCACGTCGAGCCATGACGGCCACGCTCCGCCCAGTACCAGGGCAGCATCGCGCCGATGAGACCCTGTGACTTCGCGCGGTCGGGACACGGCTGCGTGCGTCACACGCTGCCGGTGTTGCGACGATCGTGATTGGAGCCGCACACAATCTCCATGAAGCATAGGACGCACCCAATCAGGAGTAGGTCGCTGGGGTTCGGAGGGCGAGCGGAGATGAGCGCGGGGAGGCGTCCGGGGGCTCCGACCGTCGCGTGCGCGGATCGAGGCGATGGTGATAGTGTCCAAACCCAAGAGGGGCCCTGCCGATGAACCTGCGAATTTTCCAACGAACGATTCTCGTGCTCGCGATGTCGCAAGGGGCGTCCTGTGGCGGTGCTTCTTCCGACGTTTCCCGTGCCAGGGCGGGGGATAGAAACCTCACCAACGCGAACCTCACCAACGCGAACCTCACCAGCGCGAACCTCACCAACGCGAACCTCACCGACGCGAACCTCACCAACGCGAACCTCACCGGCGCGAACCTCACCAACGCGAACCTCACCAACGCGAACCTCACCAATGCGTCCCTCACCGACGCGGACCTCACCGGCGCGAACCTTACCGGCGCGAACCTTACCGATGCGATCCTACGAGACGCGCAATTCCAGAATGCAGACCTGACGAATGCACGGCTCAACGCCGCCCACCTCACCGGGGCAACCCTTCGTGGTGCGAACCTCCGTGGCACGAACCTCCGTGGCGCGGACATCGCTGGCGCGGATCTCACCGACGCGCACCTCCCCAGCGCAGACCTCACCAACGTCACCCTCCGCGGCGCGAACCTCACCCACGCGGACCTCCACGGCGCGAACCTCGACGGCGCAAACCTCCCCGATGCGAACTTCACGGGCGCGAACCTCACCAGCGCAAACTTCGCCAATGCGAACTTCGCCAACGCGAACGTCAGCGGCGCGGACTTCACCGGCGCGATGGGTCTAGGCGGCGCGAACCTCAGCTTGGTAGTATGCGACACGTCGACTCGGTGGCCTGCTGGGATCACTCCTCCTACCTGTCGATGATTTTTCGGTGGCCATGCCCCCAACGCATTGGTTGGTGGCACTCAGCATCCGGGGAATCAGCGCCGGTTCGGAGAGAGGGTTGATCACCGGGCTCGTCCTCCAACACGCGCAGTTCCACACATCGACGGCCCGGACGTCGATCGCGATGACCACTGTCGCGCAGGCCAAGATGTCGGCGATCAACGTGCCGCACATGGGGCCCGCACGCCGTGGCCGTTGCGCCTGCGTGCGATGCGCTCGGGGCGTCCCAGGTGTCCCGCCTGGACAGGTGACTCCGTACTCACCTACGGTATGAGAGAAGAGAAGCACCTCCTCTCTCTTTTTCTCAATCCATACAGTTTCAACCTTTGATTTAGGGTGGGACAGGTGGGACAGAAGAGCGATGCTCGCGCTACGTCCTGCGGGTGGCTGCCGAGGGCGGCGAACCGCCCCGCGCCTCCGACCGATCCCTGGCCGTCAAGGAGGCGCCTGGAACGGCGCCCGTCGAGGCGTGCCGCTGTCTCCCCCAATCCCGCTCCTACGGCCGCTCTGGGGCCCGCTGCGCGCGACACGGGATGCGCCTCGACCGGTCGCTGGAGCGCGACCGTGGCCCGCCGGGCGACGGGGTGCGCGGAGGCGGACGCCCGTGTCCCACGTGTCCCGCTGTCCGGAGGGCATTCATCTCTTCACAGATCATGAAGAGAAGGAAGGGAAGGAGTCCTTTCCTTTCATACACTCCTACACTCTCAACATAGAGATTGAGGTGGGACAGGTGGGACAGCAGCGAACCAACCGCCGCGCTCACGCTCCCTCGGGAGGTGCGCACGCATCCGCGCCGTCCGCGGGCAGCCCCATCGCCGTGCTGTCGCCGGGCGTCCTATCCTTGTCCTCGATGACACCTCCCATCGAGAAGAGTCACATCGTCCGTACCTCGACCTCCTCCCGCGGACCGAGGGCACCGGCCAGGCTCACGTCGTTCGAGGAACTCCCACTCCGGCAGTTCGTCACCGAAGACTCCGCGGACGCGATCACGGTGCTGCTGCGCCACGTGAACGACTGGGCGGACGTCCTCTGCGATCCGGCGACCCGGGATGTCGCGCGTGTCGAAATGCTGGCCACGATGATTGCCACGCAGCGCGCGAAGCTCGTGCTCCTGGAGACCCGGCGCGACGACGCGATCGAACAGCGCGACCTCGGAGGCGTCATGATGCTGGAGAAGGCCATCGACTCGGGGAGCCGCCGGCTGATGGCGTTGACGGCCGAGCATCGCCTGTCGTGCTCCACCGGTCAGCGCTCGCTGAACGTGACCACCATCGCCGTCGGCCACGGTCAGCAGGTCAACGTCGCGGCCGGCTTTCCAGGGGAACTTCGTTGACCTACCGCGACGACGTGCCGCGCGTGTCGATCGCCCAGATCCGGACGCGCTTCCTGCCCAGGGTGTTCCGGCTGCTCGATCGAGTCGAGATCGAGCACGGGGGCGATTCGTGCGTGGTCATGCTGGTGCATGTCCCCGGGCACGGCACGGTGACGAAGGCGCGACGGCTGACCTGTCCGCGTTGCGAGCGCCCCGCCCTGGTGCTCGGGCGGGTCGCGCGGTTGGGCTGGGCGTGCAAGGGATGTGGCCGGTGGAGGAGCCGGAATCGGGGGGCCTGAGCCCGCTCCGACGTACCTCGCACGTGGTGCCGTGGGCCGAGCGGCGCTCTCCACACCTCAACCGCCGTGAGGCGCGACTCATTATCACCACATGGATCCGACTGGATGCCTCGCATCCACCGGCAGGGGGCAAGTGCCTGCACGACGCCAGTCCGCCATCGTTCAACTGAGGCTTGTCCCGCCGACCGTCCGTCCCGAACTCGCGAGATCTTACTTCGGCTTGGGAAGGAGTTTTGTTTCTGCCATCGGCAATTTTTGCCGCTCAAATTGCATGCCGACGGCAGCACAGGCGGCCTGCTTCACACGTGATTCGACCGGAAACACGTGCAGATGGTGCGTAACCAACGCTCGCAGCACGACAAACGGGAGACCGTTATCGGCGAACGCTCTCGCCATAGTCTTCAGGCTGGCCAACGGAAAATCGCCGACATGATCAAGGTGAATGGACAAGTCAAAGAGCGAAATCGCCGAAACTTTCTCATCCAATAATCTCTTATAGGTTCGATCGAGAAGGCGTGAACCTACGGCCATCGACACACGCTTGACCATCGCGAACGTAACCGTCGCAACAAGTTCACTCAAGATCTCTCTCGCCCTCAACACCAAAGTTTGAACCGAAAGCTCCGGGTGACTGCGCTGGACAACACGAGCCACTTCCGCTACCAACTCCACGCTGTGGTCGCTCGCAAACGTGAGATACCAGCCCAAAAAGCGCCGGCCGAGTTGGTAGCATTCCCCAACAATCTCAACCTTTCTGTCAGCATCCAAGTTGCCGGGGAAGTTCTTCGCTACTTGGCCCAGCAACTGTAGAGCCGCAAGCGCCTGACCAACTCGGATCAGTTCCACAGTTGGCTCCTGAGCGGCCACGCGCTCCGCCTCAATCTCAGCCTCTCGCTGAGCTTCGTCCATTGCCTCAAACATTCGCCGCCGCTCCGCCTCGGGATCCATATCGAGAAAAATCTCGGTACTCTTCGCCAAGAGCGTGAGATCCTGCACGACATAATCACCACTGTTCAAAGTAGCGGGGCTGGCGGTTTCAAACGCGGATCTAGCCGAACCGAGCAAGGTATCAATGACGAAGGGATCGCGCGTCAGATGCGCAAGGAAAAGCAAGATATTTGCGGACTCATCAACATGAAGTGTTGTTGCGAGTTCCTTCACACGAACCCGCGTCGCTTCAACAGAGAGACTGTCACGAAGATAAACCGCTGCAAAGTAGTAGTATAAATACGGATACTTAAACTCTATTTCATCGCCTCGCGAAACGAGAAGATTGCGCTTCTTGAGTCGCTCAACCGTCCGCGCAAATTCGAGTTCGAGATCGATGCGCCTTTCAAAATCTCTATGGACTGCCAAGAACTGGCCCATCGACAATACGCGGCTTCCCTGAGCTAGCACCACACCTGCTAGATTAGCCAAATACGCCATGGTCACGTCATATTCATCAGCCGTCGACTCTCGCGCGAGAGATGTCCGAATCAGGAGTTCATAGAAATAGCCATGCGTGCCGGCACTTGTGTCAACTGCCGTCGCCGACGACTGCGCCTGGATCAACGCCAGCACGAACGGCGGATAGGCAGGCACAAAGTTCTTACCAATAATAGCATCCACGAGACGGGTCGTCTCATGCACACTTTGTGCGATCTTTCGCTCTTCGCCCTCTACCTCGGCGCCGTAGGATGCCCACTTTTCAATAAGCTCACCTCGCCGCGCATGGCCCAAGGGCAGGATTTGGTATCGCCTCGCATCTCCGCCATCATCGAACCCAATCAGATCCTCGATTGAGACCGCGACGTTGTGAGCCCAGTAAATGACATGGGCGGAGCGAGAAGCCAGCTCCTGCTGGAACCTCCGCCGGAGCGAAGGTTTCCCTGCCATCAGATGAAAGTCATCCACAAGTATGGCTCGACGTCCAACACTCAACTGAGAATAAGTCTGAAAGGAAGGCGAGCGGTACTGCTTCACGAAGGCGGCTTGAAGCGCCTTGTCGATATCGTCGCCCAGAGGCGGCTTCCGCAGATCGGAGAGCAGCACAGGGACGAATCCACGCACACGAAACTCTCGGTATAGATGCTTGGCGAGCGATGTCTTACCCGACTGAGAGTCCCCCATCAGGAGAACTTCATTGAGTCCCAGAAGTGTCTCAACAACCTTGTCGTTCGGAAGAGCAGGGACCGGCCGGCTGCCACCGATCTCGCGCATTTCCGCTATATCTGGGATGGAATAGAGTTCCGCCAGCGAGAGATGGCCGCGATGAGGATGTTCAAGAGCAATCCCATGCTCGTCGAGAAACCGCTCAAACTCTGGCCGGAGTTCAACCTGATCAGTGGCAGGCCATAGGAGTTGACGTGACTTCTGCGCAGATCCACCTTCAGCCGCCGGTCGTGATGCCATCTCGGCGTTGCCTTCCTTGGGCGACAAGTCTTCCCCCGCACTGGATACCCTGATGCCGGTTACATCCAAGCCATCGCTACTTTCGGTCACCGCGGAGGTGCGTTTGGGATCCTGCCGACCACCGGACACATCTGAACTCCCAGTCTCCTCGGTAGAAGAGCCAAGTGCACTCAATAAATCCCGCGCCGTACGTAGCCACGAATAGTCCCTTGCAGCCAGACTTTTCTTAAGTTCGGCAGCCGCTCTCTGGCGACTCTCACCGTCAGCACAATGCACGAGGATCCTGGCGGCGACACGCGCCTTGTCTGCTTCAGAGTAGTGTTTGCCGTTCGAGTCGTTGGGATCTGACAGCGCCCCATCTATGTCCACGCAGTCGGCGCCAGCTGCCAAGCCCTCCTCATTTAGGAGTTGGAAAAGACCGCTCTGTTTGCTCAAAATCAGCGGAACCCCGGCAGCAATCGCTTCCCACCCCGTAAGGCCAAAGCCTTCGTGCCAAGATAGCATGAGAGCAAGGTTTGACTCGGCGACTCTTCGGAAGAGATTTTCTCGATCCTCGTCGTAGGGCAACGAGTGAATGGTGAGCACTCGCCCAGCTTCCTTCTCAGCGAGAGACATCAACCGACGCTCTTCCTCAGGCTCGGAAACACCGAGTAGTGTGAGGGAAGCGTCGTTTCCCTGGAGCAATCGAGAGCTTCCAGGGGTTTCCCTGGCAGTTCGGCAAGCTGAGCCGAAGGCGGCCACGGCCAAACTGCCCTGCTTGATGCGGTCGTTCTCAGGGCCTAGCCGTCCGAACGAAATCGCGGCAAGTCTCTTGTTGGAGGAGCGCGCAGCAGGGAATTCAGGCATCCCGGGGATGAGCATCTTGACATTGCCCGTCAGTTCGAGGGCTCGATCTCGCAACAAAGGACCAACGGCGAGCACTTGTGTTGCTGCATCAAGGACGTCACGCTGCTCAGAATGCTTTCTTGCCGCCTCTTCTGCAGACGAGTGCTTATAACCCTGATAATCCCTATAGCTCATATGCATGATGACAGCCGTTCTACTAGCCTTAACGACTTCGCGGCCCCGGTTCGCCGCTTCTCCTGAAATCACATCGTGGCCGATCCACCAGTCCACAAAACTGATTCCTGCTGACTGGAGGGCAATCGATACAGTTCCCATCCAACCAGGATCAAACGTGTTCTCGTTCCTCAGAGCGAGGTGAACGACCGTTACGGACTCATCGACCGTCACATTCACGCTCGTCGGGCCAGAGTTGGAGCCCGAGGATGTTGGCACGACACAAGCCACTCGGCCGTTGGCCCCAATGACCTTCGCGACGGCTTTGGCAAGGTCCATGTTGAAGGTGTTGATGCCTCCTCCTTTTGGGCTCCAAGCGGTCGCAAGAAAAACGATCGTGAGCATGGGTGTAGCGCTCCGGGAAGTGTCGGGGCGCCAATAAGGCACTCAGCATGTGGTGCCGTCAAGGGGTTACCTTCGGCGCGGGTCGGGAGATTGACGCGGCACCCAGGTTTCCAAAGGAAATTTCATGAGGTGCCGCGGCCCACGTCCGCACGTGTCTTTCTCGCTGCCGCTGGAGGTGAGAGCATCGCGAGGGCCGCTTGCTGCCATTCGCGAGGCGGCACAAGGTCCATCGGTGGAGTCAGTTGATGCAGCAGCTCTTGAACTTCTTGCCGCTTCCGCAGGGACAGCGCTCGTTCCGCCCGGTCTTCCCGCGCGTCGTTCCGCGACTGTCCGTCGGGACCTGCACGTGACTGAGCGCGAGCCCGTCCGGTGCCATGTGGATGACGCACACGGAGTCGGCACCAACGGCACGAATCTGCTCCGGCCTCATCCTGCCGACAACCAGCTCATTGAGAAGCGTCGCTCGGTCCGCGAGCTCCACCCTCGGCGCCAGGTCGACGGCGCCGTCCCCTCCCGGTGTAACGAACACCGCCACCTGTGTCAGGTCGATCCCCAGGTGCACCGCCGATCGGACGAGACCGGTCACCCGGTCGGCGCTCTCGGCCAACAGCCGGTCGAGGAGTGGCGACCTGCTACTGGCATTGGGCGAATCCGAGGGCTCGGGCACGTCGTCGAACCCGATCGGCGAGGGAGCGCCGAACTCCGCCAACCGCCGGAGTTCCGCAAGCCCCTCCGGCAGGGGCTTCAGCGCGAGAAGCGCCTTACGGCCGACCAGAGCGCAGAAGAGCATGTGACCGTGGGGGATGGCGGCGGACGCCAATCCGGCCAATTCCGGATCCCACGCCGACGCTTCGTCGGTGTCCATGAGTCTGACATCGAGGTAGGCGTATTGGCCGCCGGCAACGACGGCACCACGAATGAGCAGGATGAGTGCCTCCAGGGGTCGCCCGGGCGCACCGTTCACCAGGAGCGGCATCGCCTCGTGAAACCCTTCGTTCGCGAGCCTCGTCAACTTCTCCCCCTCGGGGCTGCTTGCTTCACACAGTTTCAACATCTTGCTTCGGTCCTCAAATCCAGTCGCTGGGGATGGGTCGCTTCCTCCAACGACGTCGACGGTTCTCGCTTGGGCGCACGGAGCCGACGTCGTTGGAGGAAGCGACTCGGTGCCCACCTGGTGCCCAACTATGGCGGCACTAGGAGGGAATCACGGGGAAACGGTGGGCATCAGTGGGGCACCGGAAGTGCTGTCCTTGCGCGGGCTTGCGGGAGAAAACCGTGTGCCGACGCGTAGTTGGCTTGGTTCACCCGACAAGGTTCGACTCCCGGCGCCTCCACCCCTCAAAGTCCTTTTTCAAGCAGTTCGTCGCTGCATGTAGCAAAGGGATGCAGCAGAGCCCGACCACTCACCCGGCCGGGCTTTGCTGCATTTGGGGCGGCGTATCCTCCTCGCGAAGGTCCACGCGCAACAACCCGCCGTCCGCCCGTCAGCGGGAGGAAGTACAACCGCCGTTGCGGCCTGCGTGGGGTGCGGGAGGCTGGCTCCCTCCCTCGCGGCTTCACAGGATTCGTTGACATGACCCGCCACGACCGCGGCCTCTACGAGGTGCTCATCACCGAGGCCCTCGACGCGCAGCTCCGCGACCTCGGCGATCGCCTCGAGGCTCGCCGCGATGGACTCCGCTCGGCTGAGGCAGCAGACCGCGTCGCCCTCCACCTGGCACGCGTCGTCCAGAGGGCTGTCGCCTCCGTCGACGACCGCGAGCGCGTGGCCGTGAGCATCGCCCTAGCGCGCCGACTCATCGCCGAGATCGAGGCGTCCATCACGGACGCGGACGCCCTGCCCGAGCGCCCGATCGAGCCTGGCGCCGTGCTGCACGCCATCACCGGTCGACGGCCTGATGGGAGCCCGGAGACGATCCCCGAGCCGCTCATCCCGCTGCTCGACACGACCCTCCTGACCAACGCGCCGGGCGAGCCGAGGGTGGGCAATCAGGTCCTGACCGAGATCCTCTCCGCGG